>Ga0256829_1000176_pt1 | contig 80246 bp, 80 predicted proteins | sample 131447metaG_FD_185979 | JGI IMG/M metagenome (GOLD analysis project Ga0256829, IMG submission 185979) | Hydrothermal vent microbial communities from Lau Basin, Pacific Ocean - 131-447 | ecosystem: Environmental > Aquatic > Marine > Hydrothermal vents | place: Pacific Ocean: Lau Basin | collected...
AGGTTTAGGAATATTGTTAATAATACCGCTGGTACTTGGTATACGCTGTATGGAAATAACAATGCTAATAGTACAGGAGTTGATTGGTCAGCCCAAAACCTAACCCTTGCAGGTTCAATAACAGGGGCTACTTCAATCACTACTGGTTCAATCACCCCAACAAACCTATCAACAGGCTATCTACCTTATATGAATGGAAGTTTGGTTAATAGTCCTGTTTATACCAATGGAGAATTTGTTAGTATAGGCACTTCAATTCAAATAAAAGGGGGAATGACGAGTACTCTTCCTGTTTTATCTGTGTTTGGTACTTCCATTACCTTTGCTAAATATGCTGATTCTACAAGTTGTAATAATTTTCAAATAGTTAAAGGTAGGGGTACATTAACATCTCCTGTTGCATCTAACTCAGGAGATTATTTAGGTACTTTTTCTTTTGCTGGTATTACTACTGCTCTAAGCTCTTCTATTGGAGCTGCAATTTACTCTTATCAAACGGGAGATGCAACAAATACACAAGTACCAGCAGATTTTAGATTTTTTACTTCTGATGGAACAACTTTTGGTGAAGTTATGAGGATGACTTCCGATAAAAAAGTATTTATCGACTATACCTCCGACCCAACATCAGGAAATAAATTGGCTGTTAATGGTAATGGGTATTTTAATGGAAATCTAACCCTTGCAGGTTCAATCACGTGGTCACATACAATGTCTACAACTGATGTTGGAAGATTTGCATATTCAGGGGCTAGTTCAAATGTTTTATATTCTGGGGGTATTGGAGGTTTTGGGATAAATAACCAAGCAGATTCAGTACGAATAGTTCAGGTAACTGATGATGGTAACGTCTTTATCGGCTACACTTCCGACCCTACAAGCGGAAACAAACTTGCCGTTAACGGTAACGGATACTTTGCGGGTTCTTTGACGGCAACAGGTGAAGTAACAGTTGGTCCTCATACAGATGGAACAACAGAAGTTGCATCTAATGTGTTATATGGGACAACAGATCCTCCCACTGGTACTTTTAAAGAAGGAACAATTTATATAAAATATTAATAATGGATGCTAACTATAATACATTAGATAATATTCCCCCCATATTTGATACTGAATATTGGGTTAAACAAAAATTGTTATATCTGACCAAGAACTCTACTGATTTTGATAATAATAAAATAGTTGGCATAACAAAGAATAGTTCAACAGAAGGGCAATATCCAGGTGCATTAGTTACTAAAGTATATTCCTATGATGATATTAATAATGCTATAACTAATACTCCGGTATTAACATTAATTATGGATGAAACAAGTAGTTATATTACATCACAATCAAGTGGGGCATCTGTAACATTTAATAATGGAAATAATCCTAAAATAAAAAGGTTAACAACACTTAATTTTTTAGTAGCAAGTATAGCGTTAAAATCAGGTTCTACTGCATTACCAAATCAAATAGGAAATGTAACTGATGATTTTTTATTAATATTTAATTTAATAGGGTGGGATAATGCTAATAATGATACAGTAGATATAAATTATACAACTGGTGGTACAGTTACTGCCGGAGCAAGTTCTGATTATGATATTGATATTATTGACTCTAATCATTTTGTTGTAGCAACATCTGCATTAGCTGGTTTAGTTCAAATATATGAAATAAATAGTACATTTGATGGTATAACATTATTAACACAATTATCTAATACCGATAGTACACAAAGAAGTACAGTAAACACAATCAAAGTAATAGATAGTTCTCATTTTATGGTTAGTAGGTTTATTCCTACAACTAATGTTTCTGAACTTATTGTATATTCATTTGACACCTCATATAATATAACTGAATTAAAAAGGATAACGTTAGCAAGTGGAACAGCATTAAGGGATTTTACATTTGAAATAGATACTGACAATAAATACGGGGTTATATTTGGATATGACCCGGGTGCACCATCCGGGCATGCTAATATTTATAGTGGATATATTTCATATAATAGTGATTTTTCTACAGTTAATGCATCTATACAAGAAGACCCATATTTAACTGATGGAATGAATGTTGACATATATTCATTTAATACACAGCCGGAGATAAAACCTATATCTAATAATTATTTCTTAGTTACAACAGGCAATGGGGCGTCTATAAATTATTATCTATATAAGCAGGCCACTAATTATCCAGAATTAATATTAAGAAGTGGTTGGGCAACAGATGATAAGCGTAATATAACATCTATATCTAATCTGATTATTAATAAAAATATATTTATATCAAGTTGGGCAGACAGTTCATCATCTTCTGTTTGGGGGAGGATGAGTACGTTTCATGTATATGACAGGACACAACTTAATCAAAGTATTAATATGAGTGTTTATAGCAATGGTGCATGGCAACAGGGAATACGTGGATGGATATATGAAGATGGTGGATGGAGATTAATGAAAAAAGCTGATGTATATACAAATTCAACATTAAATAATCCATTTATTGAAAGTTATGAATTTGCTCAACCAAGTATTACATCAGTAGTATGGGGAAGTGATACTTCTACTGTAGATGTAATTATATCTTGTAGTAAAGCATGGACGGTGTCATATATGCCAAGTTGGATAACATATCAGGTTGGCATTATGCTTACTAATTATGATGCAAACCCACCAACTAAAGTATTTGAAGATTATACAAGTTTAGGAACGTTTGGTACGGGTTATATATTAAGGTTAACTCCAAGTAGTACTACAAGTGAAAGGTCTGATAATATAACTATTGCTATTGATGGTGCTGATATATTAACAATTCCGGTTAGTCAAGGTGTAGCCCAGTCAGACCCAACAATATCAATGAGCAATTCCGCATTTAGTGTAGTATCTCATGATGAAACGGTAACATTAAACAGTGTTGATGTTCCATTTGATATTACGCCCTCTGCAACACAGACAAATGTGAAGTTTACATTATATAAAGATGGAACAGCATTAGATAATCAGGTAATTATTGAAGGTACTTTAGAGCAAAATACTAAATATTCAAATTCATTTACTTTAGCAAATGCTGCAACATATAATGAAACATATGAAATTAAAGTTGAATTAATATAAGCAATTATGATTTTAGTATTAATAATTATTATTTTATTATTTATAGCATTATGGAATGCTTATGTAATACTTTGGAGAACAGATATAAATAATGATAAAAAGTATTCTAAAATATGGCATGGTATTGGACTTATTATAAGAGTACTTATTATGATTATTCCATTTTTCTTTATTAATTCAATAATAGAAGATATTAAATGGTTATTAGTATCTATTTCTATTGGAGGAATTGCTTATGATTTCATTATTAATGCAATTAGATACTATTATACTAAACAGCCTCCATTATGGTATGTTGATAATAAGGGTTGGAATAAATTCTTTTTAAAGTTTTTATCTGCTAAACTATATTGGATATTAAGAGGAATATTTGTATTAACAACAATTATAATATTATTTATATAAACAATTAAACAAATTATTAACAATTAAAAATTTTAAATTATGTGGTATATTATTTTATTTGTAATAGGTCTTTTGTTAGGATTTATTACTACATTATTATTTTCAAAAAAAATAAAACGTATTGAAAATGATATTAAAGAAGATATTACTAATATTCATAATCATATTAGTAATATTGATAATAAAATCGAAACTGTGATTACTAAAGCTAGTAAAGATGTAGATAAATTTAATGGTGGAGGTTCACCTAAAACAGATAGGAAGCAATAATAAAATTAAATAATTTTTATAAACTAAATTTTAAAGTAATGAAAAATAAGGATTTGTATGTAGCATTAAATAATGTTGCAGTATTAAAAGGGTTAACTGGAGCTAAATTTCTTATTGCACTTAAAAAAGCTAGAAGAGATATGCAAAATGAAGTTGATATTATTGAATCTTTAAAAACTGATAATGATAAATATAATGAGTTTTTAAAAGAGCAGACTGAACTTCAAGAAAAATATAGTGTAATAGAAAATGGTAAACCTAAGACAGAAACTATTTTTGATGATAATAAGCAGCCTATAGGAAAAAAATATATTATTAAAGAGGATAAAATAGATGAATTTAATACTAAATATAATAAATTAACTAAAAAGTATGAGCATGTATTAGATGATTATATTTCAGCATTAGAATTAGATACTAAATATAATAAGATAAAACTTGCTAGCAGATATTTACCTGATAATATATCTTTTGAACAATACGAAATAGTTGATTTATTTCTTGACATTGTATAATATTTTAAGTATATTTGCTTATTAATTTTTAAATTATAATAATTAATGAAACCAGTAAAAGGACAAAATAGAGATAGAGATTTTATTACCAATATACCTGATACTATATCAGATGGCAAAAACTTTATTATTACAGATTTATTTAGTACAATAACATCTGAAAAAGGTAATATAATATTACATTCTGTTACTGGTTTCATTAATGGAATTATATCAACTAGTGATTCAATAGTTATCTTTAGTATAGATGGTGAATTTAGTGAAATTGGAATATATAAAGATGATAAATATACTATAATATTAAAAACAAAATATTTATCATTTGATATTAATCACCCAATAAGTGGAGAATATTATTATAATGAAAATAAAGAATTAATAATATTTTTTTATGATGATATTAATACTTCTAAAATAATTAATATTAATAGTTTACCGTTTGAAATAGATACTAATTATGAGTTATATGATAGTAAAAAAATAAAACTATTAGAACAATTTATACCATTTAAACAACCTATTTATAAATTAATTGGAGTATATGATAATGATGGTAATCTTCCTCAAGGAGTATATTATGTATCAATTCAATATAGATTAATAGATGGTACATATACTAATTCAACAGATTTATCAAATCCAATATTTGTTGTTAAAGAAAGTAGTGGAGAAGAATGGGAAAATTATGCTGCATATTATGAAAATATAAATACTAATAAATCTATTAATTTAGCAATAGATAATATTGATAATTTATTTTTGCAATATAGAGTAAATATTATATACAAATCATATACTGAAACATTAGCATACGTTAGTGATGATTATAACATAGATAGTTTAGCTAAAATAACAATATCTTCATTAGATAAATATAAACAAGTAAATATATCCGATATTTTAATACGAAGCATGTCTTTTTTACATATCGGTACTTCAACAGCAATTGATAATAGATTATACATTGCTAACTTAACTACAAATAATCTTATTAAATATCAAAAATATGCTAACAATATTACTATAGATTGGGTATTTAATAATCAAGTATCTATGGATGGTATTAAAGGTAGTTATAAAGATAGTGTAGTTATATTCAATAGTCGTGGATTTATGCCAGGTGAAATATATGCTTTTTATATTAGATTTATAAATACAAATAATAATAAAACTAGTCAGGTATTTCATATAGCTGGAAGAAATCCAGATACTGGTGAAACCGATTTAAGTACTAATGTAGATGCTTTAGCAATATATCCTAATGCTAAGAAATTTCAAATTGAAAATACTTGTAGTATTATTGACAGCACTAATGGTATTGGTAAAATGGGGTATTGGGAAAATGAAGATGAATTATATCCTAATGCTGATTTGGATAAAGATGGAGATTTTGATGGTTCTATAGATTATAATGGCATAGCAATTACAAATGGTAGAAATTTACATGGAACTCCTGTTAAACATCATAAATTTCCTACGTTAAATTATTTAGTAAATTCTTTATCTAATAAAAAAATAATATCAGATTTAGAAGATGTTGCTAATGGTAGTTATATAAGGTTTTATAATCCTATTACAGTATATAATGACATAGATACTAGAACAGAGGCAATAGCTAATTTTGAAATAGCTTCATTTATTGGTACAACTTATAATAATAAATGGATAAATACTACTAAAAATTCATTAAGTCTTACCATTAATTATGATTTATCTGTAAATGCTAGTACATTTAATGTTCCTGAAGATGAAACTACAAGTACAACTACATGTACTATATATTTAAGATTAAATATTTATAAAATTAATACTGATGGAACTACTACATTAATTATTGGAAACGATAATAGTACTAGTGAAGTAAATACTGTAGAATTAAAAGGAATAATTAATGAAGTTATAAATGCTAATGAGGGAATATATATAGATGGATATGGAAATTGTTCTAATGGATTAGTTGCTAATTTTGGTGGAAGTGTATATTGTGGATTTGGATTAACTTCAGAAGTTGAAGGAAGTATATTTGGTAGAATTCTTGGAATTAAATTGAGTAATATACATATTCCTGATTATATAAAAACAGAATATGATAGTTTTGAAATATTATATTCTGAAAGAAATACTAGTAATATGAGTGTATTAGGTTCATCAATACTTCCTAATAATACTGATATTAATGGTAATTATGTATATAATAAGTTTTATAATTTTGATTTATTAAATAGTAAACTTTCATTAAATCCTAGTCATATAATATTTGATTATATTTATGAAGATGGAACTGATAATACATCAACAAAAACTGTAATTGATAAAGATATAAATATAATACCAATATCAAATTATATATATCCTATTAAAAAAGCTAAATATATATTAAATAATATTAGTTATAGTAATCCTTCAAATAAGTATGGAGGAGAACATATATATTTAGAATATAAAGATACTAAAGTTCCATTAGGAATTACTGATTCTACAATATATCAATATTTAATGGGTACTTTATATTCATTTAAATCTAGTGTATATAAAAACTTTAGTAAAACTACTTTAGTTAGAACTGGAATGATAATAAATATTGATGATACTATAGATTCTAATAATAATTGTAATACTGATACTATATATGGTGGAGATACATTTCTTAGCTTACATGGAATAACTGCTTTTGGAGATGCTAAAAATCCTTTAGCAAAAGATTTTAAAGTAATATATTATTTAATTCCTGAATATGGAATAGCTAATATAGGATTAAGATATAAAGATAATAAAGTTTACAATATATTTTATCCAAAATATAATCTTATTAATAATATAAATGCTAAGGGAAATGTATTTATAGGTGATGTTAATACAGCAGATATAAGTGGTAATAATTATATAGGTGCTTCTACTAGTCAGTATGATAGTTTATTTACTAGTATAGTTAAAGCTTTAGATCAATATAAAAATATTGATTTTAGGCCATATAATATTACTGAATATTATGGATATAATAAATTATGGAATTCACTAAATGATTTACAACCATTTATAGTATTTGATATTAATAATAATTTTATTGATAAATTTCCATATACAATATATAGAACATTACCTATATCTACAGAAAATAATAAAATAAACTGGAGAACAATATTACCTAATGAATATGTAACAAGCGTATCAGATAGAAAAGAAATAGTTAATTTAGATAATAATGGAAAAGATTTATTAGTTGAACATAGATATGGTTTATTTGTATATCAATTTGTAAATCAACTAAATATTGATAATAATGTTGTAAGTGGATTAGGTGATTCTGATATATTTAATAGAAAATCATTAGAAGCAATACCAAATGGTAAAGGATATGTAGGATGTCAAAGTAAATTTGCTAGTATAAAAACTAAATTTGGTAACATTATTATAGATAGAGAACAAGGTAAGATATTCATATATAATGATACTATTGATGAAATAAGTAGATATGGAATGCGTAAATTCTTTATTAACAATTTACAATATACTAATAATAATATAGATAATCCTTTTGCAAATGATGGAATTTATACTGCTTGGGATGAAGAATATGAAAGAGTTATAGTTACTAAAAAATCATCTGATAATAATGAATTTAGTATAGATTATTATCCTTCTATAAAAGCATGGGGATTTTTTCATAGTTTCATTCCTAACTTCATGATTAATAATAGAAAAAGTTTATATGCAATTGATTATAATACTTTATCAAAAATGAATGTTGGAGATGCTGGAAAATTCTATACTGTCTATAATTCTGCACAAACAATAAATACATATACATCTTATGTAGATATTATATTTACTAAAGCTAGTGTAATAAATAAAAGATTTAAATCAATATTATGGAATAGTATAGTTACTACTAATAATGGAAGTATTGATAATACTAAAACATTTGATTATATTACTATATTTAATAAAAATAAACATAGTAATATGATACAATTAATAAATAAAACATTTGGTTCAGGTAATGTAAGATTAACTGGAGGATTATGGAAATTCAATTCATTTAGAGATGTATTATATACTAAAAATATTGAAATAGTAAATAGAAATAATATAGATGAATTATTACTTAAAACTCTTTCTGATAATCAAATATTTAGTGATTGGTATAAACATTCATTATTCATTGATGATTATATTATAGTAAGGTTTGAATTTGGTAATTATAATTCTAATTCAATAAAAGTTACAGATATATTTATTAACTCAGATAAAATGCAAAGATAATGATATATTCTAATTATAAAGGAAAAAATATAGAAACATATAGTACTGGTGGAATAATAGGTTCTACTTTAAGTGGCATTGGTAGTGGTGCTGGAATAGGAGCATCATTTGGACCTGAAGGAGCATTAATTGGTGCTGGTGTAGGTTTAATTGGAGGATTAGTAGAAGGATTAGTTAAAAATAGTGCTGAAAAAAAACAAGAAGAAGAAAGAGCTCGTAATGAATATGTTACTAGAGAACAAGCTAGAGCATTAGATGATGCAAATAGACTTAATAATTATTATACAAATGGTTATGATCAAGAAACTTTATATAATAAGGGTGGTATGATTAAAAAAGAACATAAAGGTAAATTTACAAGATGGGCTAAAGAACATCATATGACTTTAGCTGAAGCTACTAAAAAAGTATTAGCTAATAGAAATAAATATAGTCCTAGTGTAATTAAAATGGCTATATTTGCTAGAAACTTTGGTGGATATAATAATGGTGGAGAGATACCAACTATAAATACTAAATCTAATACTCATAAAATTGGAGATGGTATTCAAGTAACTGGAAATACTAATAAAGATAAAATTAAAGCCACAGTAGATGGAACTCCAGTTAAATTAGATAATAAAGAAATTGTTGTTCAATATCATGGCAATCCAGTTGTTATATCTGATGATTTAGGCGAAGCTGATAAATATAGAGCAGAATTAAAAGCTGGTGGTAATCCTAAAAGAATAGCTGATAAATATGCTATTAGAGCAATAATGTTAGAGCATAATAATAATAATCATTTAGCTGATGGTGGAATACCTATTGGAAATGATTTATATATAGATGGTACTGGAAAAATACATCATAAATATGAATATGTAACATTAACTAATCCTGAATATTATAATAGTTCTAATTATATAGGAGATAATACAAATATTATTCCTACTACAAAAAATAACACTTTAACAAATAATAATTTAAATACTAATTATATTCCAATTGCTACTAAAACATTTGCTAATACTGTTAATAATCTTAATTATCCAACAGTAGAATCATTGAATATACCAACTAGAAATATAACTGGTAATATAAATAGAATTGGAAGTAATGATTTAAAATTAACGCCATTTAATTTTGGTGATGATAATAATGGTAAGAATAGTTCTAATTCATTAAATATTACTGGACTTGCTCAAGGTGCTTCTGCATTAGGTAGTATTATTAGTAATATATCTGCTAATTCTAAATTACAACATCTTAATATTCCTAGACCATATCTACCTCAATATGTCAATAGAAATATAAATGTAGATGCTCCTATTTTTGAACATCAAATTCATAGTTTAAATAGTGCCATTGGAAATCTTAGTGATAATGTATTAAATAATACTTCTAATTCTAATGTTGCATTAGCTAGATTAGGTTCATTAACTGATAAAAAAATAAGTGCTGAAAACAATATTTATTCTAACCAATTAGCTGATAGAAATAGAATTGAAAATGAGAATATTGCTCAACAAAATAGATTTAATCTAATTAATGCTAATTTAATGAATAATTATAATAATCAACAATATCAAGCTAATATTGGTAAAATTCAATCAGATTTAGCATTAAGTGGAAGTACACTTGCAACAATTAATGGTCTTGTAAATAATATGAAACGTGATAAATATCAAAATGAATATTTACAAGCTATTGCAAAACAAGTAGGATTTAATCCTAATGGTAATTTTGACATTAATAATTTAACTAGTATGCAGCAAGCACAGTTAACAAAATTATTAAGACAAGCTGGATTAACAAATTAAATATAATATTATGCCTGTACAACCCTATAATACACGTTCACCATTAGCTTTTAATGTTTATCAACCTGATTTTATTGGTAAACCGATACAACAAATAGGTAATACTATGTTGTCTATGAGTAATGCAAATCATGCAATAGTTGACAATGCTAATAAATTACATATTGCATTATCTAATCTTAATATTGCTCCAATAGATCAAGATATATTGATTAAACAAAAGAATGATTTTGATAATACAATAAATGATATTGCTAATAATGGTAATATTGAAACTGCACAAGCTAGATTAAATAAATTATATACAGATTATGCTACTAACAAAGGATTAAAAGCAGCTATTAGTAGATATGCCAGTTATAATCAACAGCGTGCAGCTATAATGAAAAATAAAAATAAATGGAATCCTAAAGATTATGCTTGGATGATGTCTAGACCATTTACTAAAACACAAGCTGATGAGAATGGTTATTATGAGCCTTATGTATTACCAACATTATTACAAGAATATAATCCAACTAAAAATCTAGAACATATTGCTGATAAAACTCCATTTATTGATGTACAGGGAGGAATGCAAGAAATTAAAGATGCAAATGGTAATATTATAGGATATAAACAAATTGTTACTAAACAAAAAGATATTAATAAATTACGTACTTCTTTATATAATGCTGTATTATCTGATGATAAGGCTGTAGCATATGCAAGACAAAGAGCTGCTATTGATAATGAATATGGGATTAGAATGCAAGATAAAAATGGTAATATTAGACCAGTTACTGAAAATGATATTATTGATAAATGGATAACTCCATTAATACAACAATATGATGTAAAAAGTGATGAAAGTAAATCTACATATGATTTAAAAGCTATGCAAGCTAATCAAGCTAATAATGATATTCCTCATGGAGAAAAAACAACAACTCCAGGAATGATCAGCAATAATACTTTACTTACTAAATTATCAAATTTAATTAATCCTGATTCAAATACTCCACATGGTTTACCTCAACATACTGCAGCAAATGTATTAATGATGAGTGGATACGGAGTACCTGCATCTAGTAATAGTTTTAACGAAGTTCAAAAAGCAATAAAAAATCATGATAATGATACTAAAACTAATATATTAAATAATATTCAATCTAATATTAATAAACTTGATCCTGCTCAAAAATCAATAATTAATGATAACATAAATAGATATTCTAGAAATACATATAATAAAGACTTTAATTCATTATCTAACTCTGAAAAAATAAATGTTTATAAAACTATATCTACTGCATTAGAAAATAATAATAAACAAATTCATAATATTACTTATACTAGATTCGATGTAAAAAGAGATGCTAATCAAATAAGAAACTATATTAATTTATTTACTAATAGTAGTAATGGCACAATTAAATCATCTAATGGAACTTCATTAGTTAGTAATAATTGGGAAGGAAATAAGATATGGAATTATACAGATGGTAAATTAATGTCTAGTAGTGAAATGAAAAAATATCTTAATAAAGTACCTAAAGGAACTAGAGTAATGGTTGAAGGTAAAGTTGCAGCTAGTAATATACTAAGTAGTATCACAGGAGATTACGGATTTTCTGGTGGAATTGTTGTTAGTATTGGTGGAAAACAATTTATTGTTGCTAGTAATATTGCTAATACTCATGAATATGGTAATCGTGGATATTCTATGGCTTATGATGCAGTTAACTCATTATCAAATAATAGAGATAGAATGTTTGATAGATATGTTCCATTAGATACTAAATATATTGTTCATGGTAAAGATTCTAAAAGTTATTTAGATAGTGTATTAGATGAACCTGCTGGAACATTTGATAGTGCAGCATATATGATGCCAGCAATTACTGGTAATGATGGTAAACCAATTATTGTTACTAATCAAAATGAATTACCATATGCAAATCAATTAGTAATATTAGATAAAAATGGTAATATTATTAAAGATAAAAATGGTAATCCAGTAAAACCAATTAAAGCAGATAATGTAGATAAGATATTTACTATTATAGGACAATATGCAAAAAATTCACGATAATTTATTATAATTATGCCAAATAATAATAACAATTCAATGTATAATGATGCAGATGCTTTATTAAAAGATAACTCAGGAATGCATCCAAATATTACTCCAGTTAGTAAAATTGATATGGGAATAGGTGATTATAGTACATATGACCCTAATCCTGATAAATATTCAAAAGGATTTGTACCTACTGGTAATCCTTTATCTTCTCAGGAAGGAGAACTAAGTCAATTTAAAGCTAATAATCAAACTACATTTCAAAAAATTGGTAATACATTAATTAAAGGTATATTAGAAATTCCAACTACAGCAGTAGAACCCCTTGGAACATTAGTTGATTTACCAATGTGGTTTAGTAGTGAAGAAAGAATGAATAAGGGATATGAAAATTTCTTTACTAAGGCTATAAATAATACTAATGAAGATATTAATAAATCATTTCCTGTATATTTGCATAATGAAAATCCTACTCCTATTACAAGTGCTGATTGGTGGTATCAAAATGGTTCTAGTGTAATTAGTATGTTAGGATTTCTTGGTACAGCTGGAGCTTTAGATAAAGCTGCTGGAATGTTATTAGAAGGACTTGGGGATGCAATAGATGCTACTAAATTTGGAAGTGCTGTAGGTAAAACATTATCAACATTAGAAGATACTAGTATGTTTGGTGATGCAGCTAGTGGATTAAAAACATTAAGTGAAACTGGTAAACTTAATCAATTAGGTTCAAGTTTATTATCATCCGCAGCATTAGCTCATAGTACTGGAATGGCAGATGCAGCTCAAACATTTAAAATAGCTAAAGATAGATATACTCAATATTATAGTGAAAAATATCCTAATTTTACTCCTACTAAAATTAATGATTTAGCTAAACATGCTGCTGCTAAAGAAGCTGAAAAAACATTAAATAGACATTTAATAGATATATTATTTTATTCTGCTGGAATTGGTAATATGTTAAAAGGTGTTAAAGCTAGTAGTACATATGCAACACTAATGGGAGATGCAATGGTTAAAGATGTTGCACAAAGTACTGCTACTTTGTATGCTATGGGAGTTACTGATAAATTTATATCTAATGAAGCATTAAGAGATATAAAAATAAATACTGGTCTTGAAAAAGATGATGGAAGTACATTAGTTGATAGATATTTAAAAGAAGCAGTTAGTAAGGAAGGACTATCTGCTGGTGCTGTTGGAGCATTAAATGCATTATTATTACAAGGATTTACTTATATGCGTACTCGTGGTGCTAGACAATTAGCACTTGAACGTATGAAAGAAAATGCTAAGACTATTGGAGATAGTGATAAATTTGACAAACTTTCAAAACAACAATTTTTTGATTTAGTTTTAGATAATGCTGCAAAAGGTACAATGAAAAATGTATATGAAACATTAGAAAGTATTAGTAATCTTAAACCAGAAGAAGTTAATAAATTAGGATTATCTGATAATTACATGGATAAAGCTAAAGAATATAGTGATATTGCATATAAAATTGAAGATGAGTATAATAAGTATACTGCTAAATATCCTAATCATCAAGAATTAGCAAATGAAATAGTAATCAATAGATATTTAGATAGAGATAATAGACGTGAAATTAATAAAGTAGATTTAAAGTTAAAAGAATTAAATAATACTGCTAATACTGATGAATTAAATCATCCATTACATGATGTTAAATATAATTCTATTCAACGACAAGTTAATATATCATTAATAGATAGTTACTCATCTTTATTAGATAGATTTAAGGATAAGGATAATAATTATAGAGATATAGAAACTGGATTAACTAAAGATGAAATTCAATCTAAAATAGATAATTTAAAATTAAGAAATAGATTTATATTAGCTGAAAATGAAAGATTAAAAACTAATTATTTAAAATCAATATTAAGTGATAATCCTACTAAAGAAGAAATTGATGCTCAAAAAGAATTAATTGATAATTACTTATATACTATTGAAAAAGATAAGAATGGTAAAATTAATAAGAAATTAAATTTATCTGATTATGATGAAAAGTTAGCTAAATTATTACTTCAAAAAGCTGACTTAGAATCAAGTAGAGATGTTGCTAGTAAGAAAGCTTCACTATTAGATAATAGTAAAGAAGCACAAGAACAATATATAGAAGAAGCTAATAAACAATCTGAAATATATTCTAAATTAATAAATAATACTAAAGAAGAAATAGCTAAAAATAAAACATTAACTCAATTAGATGAATATGAAAAAAATGCTAGAGAAACTGGTTCTCCTAACTTAGATAATCCTATTGTAAAAAATATGATTGATGCTCATAGAAAAGTACTAGAAAATAAAGCTAAAACTGATGCTAAGAAAGAGAAGATAATTAATTCTATTAAAAAGAGTAAAAATAAAGTTACAGAAGTTGTAGATAAATTAAAAAATAAAGAAGCTAATACTGTTGATGAAAAACCTATAAAACAAAATGAAGAGGATAAATTAAGTAATGAGTCAAATAAACAATCTGCATCATTTTCTTCTATTGGTATGCAGGATAATTCTTCTAAAAATACTAGTAAAACTCCTACTAAAGAATCAATTAATTTACAAAATAAAATAGAGGAGTTAAAAAAGAATAATAGTAATATTGAGAAAGAATATAATATAGGTGATTATAAAAAGGTACAAAAATTAGCTAATAATTTTATAAATGGAAATCAAAATAATACTTCAGAAAATCAACAATTGTTAAATAATTATCCAAATCTCTTTGAAGAACTAATAAAAAATACTAAAGATAATATATCTATTAATGATGAAACAGTAGCTAGTATTGAGACTAACTCAATTAAAACTGGTATAGAAGATGGTGATGCTGGAGAATTAAATAAATCATTAGCTAATAAGTCAGATAATAAAATATCTGAAACATTAGTACAAGCTCATAATGCAATACATACTCAAGAGAATAATGGTTATAAAATATCATTTACAATTAATGATGAAATTAATAGAATAGATGATAAAATTGTAGAAGGTGCTAATGCTGCTGCATATTTATCTTCTGATTATATTAGTATTGTAAAAATATATAAAAGTGATAAGCGATCTAATAAAATAGATAGAAAAAGTATATCTAATGAATTTAAAGATGAAACTGCTAAAATTATAGCTAATACTATACAAAAAGGAGATATTGTTAAATTTGAAATTGATGCAGATTATATAAAAGAACATAATCTTGATTTAAATAATATGTCTGATGAAGATAGATTGCATAATACTCCTATTATTGCTAAATATAAATATAATGGTAAATGGATTAAAACTTTTTATGTACATGAACCTGAATGGATTGCTAAATACACTGATAACGGATTATTAGTTCCAGATAATATAGCTGGAATTAAAATAGTAGATGGTACTCCAATTGATATTACTAAAGAACAATATGATTCTAATATTAAAATTAGGAAATATATATTAGATAAATTAAATAATGGTGAAGAAGTAACTGCTACTATATCAGATAAGAAAAATGGTCATTTAATTGAGCATATTGCTATAGATAAAAATGGTAATTTTATATTAAACGCAAATGGAGTTCCTAGAATTGAAAAAGGTAAAGTTAGTGAATTAATGCCTGAACATACTGAATTAGCAATAGCTGTATCTGATGACGTTATATTAGGAAAAGGTAAATCATTAGGATTAAAATTAAATACAAATAATATTTATCCTGGAACTGTATTTAAAGTTGTTAGTACTAATGTAATTAATAATTTAACTGGAGAAAGAGAAAAAGATATTATTCCATTAATTACTCCTAAAATTACTACACACCAACAAGTTGGATTTAATATAGAAAATTATCTAAAAATACATTTTAGTGATTATGATATTACTAAATTAAATGATGATTATAAGAAGTTTAGTAATACTACTCAAAATTTATTTGATAGAAATAATAGTAATAGTTTATTTAAGTTCTTAGATAATTATCTTCAATTAAAAAAATTTAATATAGATACTTTAATAAGAAGTCCGAAAGGAAAATATTTATTCAATGTAGATAAGGATGGTACTTTTAGTTTTGGAAGTACTACAAGTGAGGTATTGTATTCTGCAAAAATAGAAGATGGAAAATATATATTTACTAGTGAGATAGCATCAGGTATAACTAAGGATTTAACTCTAGATGAATTTATGATTAAGTTTAATAATGCATTACATGATAAACAATCATTTATTCCATTTGCAGTTAAATATACTAAAATAAATGGACAAGATATTTCAATACATGAACCAATTATTCATGCTCATAATCAAATAGGAATTAAAAATAGAACAAATGATGATTTTGAAATAACTAATGTAAATACATTTAAAAATTATAATAGATTTGTAGAAGATAAATTACAAACTACATTTGTTGGTACTAATAAAGATAGTGATGGAAACTATATTTATTTTACTCAACCAAATCTTCATTTTAACATTGCAGAAGAAATGAAGCCTGAAAATGTAGAACATATTAATTCAGATTTAGATAATATATTAAATAATACATCTGAAGAAGGAGTTGATTTAGATAATATACTTAATGATGAAGCTAATAATGACGGTAGACCATCAATAAATAGTGTTGAAGCAGATGATAAAGAAACTACTATATATAATAATGATGATATTAAAACTACAAGCGATTATTATATAAAAGAGTTTGGTTCATTTACCCAACAAAAACAAATTGCTAATTCATTAATTAAACCAATTTTAAGATTATATACTGAACAAGTATTAAATAATAGTAGTGAATTATCAAAATTAAATCATTCAGAATATTTTAATCAAAAATATTTACAGTTAGTAAAAATTAAAGATATACTTAGTAATATTAAAAGTAAATTTGATATTGACAAATTATCTATAAATGATAAAGATAAAAAGTTTCTAGCATCTCTTGGAATTGATTATAGATTAAACAACGCTAATGAATTGTTATCTGATATGTTAAAATATTATGAGATAACTACAAAACCAGACATTTATAAAAAATTAGTAGAACATGCTAAATCGGAATTAAATAATATTGGAATAAATACTAAAGGTAAAGAATTTAATTTTGAAGGATTTGAAGAAAATGAAGATGGTGAAAATAATTTATATGAAACTGCTAAATATGATGATAAAGCTAGATTAAAATTAAACGATAAGCACATATCTAGTCCATTATTTAAAGCTTTTTTATATACTATTCCATATACAGAATCTAAAGATGGTAAAAATATTGCTAAACGTAATGTACTTGGATTAGATATGTATGCTAATATTGATGATATATATAATAAACTTCATAGTATTTCAATGGATAAAGTTCTTACATTTGATGATATGATGAAGGTATTACGTTCTCAACAAACAGTATATCCAGTATTTAAAACTATAGCTGACAGATTAAATAATGATATAATGATACCAGTTCAAACTGAAATGGTTAATTATATGGCTAAATATAGGCACGAATTACAAACTGCTATTGAAAGTAAATTTAATAAAGCAACATTAATAAATAATAATTCTACTACTGGTAAATATGGTATATTTAACGATTGGAGAAATAAATTTAATATAAGTAATTATATTATTGCAAAGGATGATAATTCATTTGAATATGATATTGATAAAATAAATGAACTTAAATCTAATTATAGTAAAGCATATGACTTATACAAAAATGATTATTTAAATCCTAAATTTCAAAATATATTTAAAAATATATTATCTAAATTTGGAATAGATTTATCTAATAGAACAATTAATACAATATTTGAATTACCAAATAGTATTGAGAAAGCTAATATAGAACAAATATTAAATCCAAAAGCATCTAATTCATTTATTGGAATGCTATTTAGATTATCTAATTCTAAAGGTGATATAGATAAGATTAGTCCATTTAATAATAAAGCTATTTCTAAATATCTATTAAATATTGCAAAAGTTGAAGATATATTTAGTGATAAAGTATTTGATAATTCTGCTATAGATGGTTCTGGTAATTTAATATTTGAGCCTCAAGATTATAATTATCTTAAAAATACAGTAAATGATATATTAAATCCTAATGGTAATAAGCTTTCAGATCTATTAAAAGCTTCATTTAGTAAACATTCATTATGGTTGAATGCTATTGCATCAAATTCTAATATTAGAAAGAATTTTAAAGTATCATTTTTTGATTCATATAAATTAGGAAATAATAGCAGCAATGCTACAGAACGTAAATTATTAACTGAATCTAATCAAAATAAAATAGCATTAGATATATTTGCTAATAGTACACATGATAGAACTAATTTCTTTGGATTAACATTTGGTGAAAATTCAACATCTCCTATATTTACTACTGCTAGACAAGATATTAAATTATATTTTGATGAAGAAGGTGGTAAAATAAGAGTTGATGATAATACAGTAGAACTAGCATTTAATCAAGCATTAAATGAAATAGAAAGAATAAAAACATTTCAAGATACTATTAAAAAAACTAAATTTAGTGACTATAATAATGGTGCAGAAACATTCTTTTTATATAGATATTTAAATAAGGATGAACTTAGTAAAATTATTAGTAAGGATGAATTAGGTGAGATATATACAGGAAATAAACTAGAAATTACTCCTAATGGTATTAATATTATTAAAGATGTTATTAGAAGAAAGTTAGAAGAACATATTGAAAATACAATAGCTGATTTCGAAGAACATAATAATATTAAATCTAAAGAAATACAAATAAAAGATAAAAATAAGGATGAAGTTAAAACAGTAAAAATATATACTCCAGATAATCTTAGTAAACAATATAGTACTGATAAAACATTTAAACCTGTAAACATTAGTGGTAAAACTGAATATTATAAAAATAAAACTTTATTAGAGAGTGATACATTAAGAAATACTATAGCTAATTTTGCTATTCAAAGTAAATTAGCTAATGCAGAAATGTATTATATGCTAGCTGATCCTGCTATTATGACGAAAGTAGATAAGGATGGTAAAGTTGATATTGAAGCTACATTTAAAAATTTACAAAAGAGATTAAAAGGTGCATTATCTCCTCATATTACTGGTAATTGGACTACTCCTACATTTAGAAGTGTTACAGCTAAAGATAGAATTATTGATAGTAAACATTTAAATGAATATCATGATAAATTAAAAATTAATGGTTATAAAGAGTTAGAAACAACTGATGGTTTTGAACTTACTACATTAAAAGAAGATATTGAATTTAGATTGGCTAATAATCTCATTAAACCAAATATAGCTAAATCAATATTAAACAAAATTAAAAAAGTTAGTAATACAGAAGATAGATATTTTGAATTAGATAATATTGAAAAGGATGCTATATTTAATGTAAATAAACCTATATTATATAGTAGTAAATATTACCCTGATGAAGATGTTAATATGATACATTTTCGTAAATCTAGTGCTATGCCATTACTTCCAGAAATGACTAGAGGATTACCTTTAGATAAAATTAGAGTTGCTATGGAAAGAGATGGAGTCGATAGAGTTGGATTTAATACTACTGATAAATTAGGTAAAACTGAATTAGCTACTTTATTTGATAAAGAAGGAAATATACTAAATAATATTAGATTTAACGATAATCAAATACAAACTATTAATAGAGATGTATTTGGTATGCAACAACATATTCCAACTGATAATCATGAAGTAGCAGTTATCACACAGCTTAATTCATTAGCATTAGATGGATTATTAGATACTAAAGGTTTTAAATATAAAGATAAGACATATAATGGACATCAACTAAGAGATAAGAAGGAAGAATTAAAAATAAAATTATTTGAGTTAGGAAAACAAAGAGTATTAAATAGATTTGGAATAGAAGAATCAAATGGTGAATATAAATTTACTAATTATAGTGGACTAAAAAAATTATTATTAAATGTAGCTAAGAAGAACAATTGGAGTGATATTGATATTCAACAATTAGGTATTACAAAAGATGGTAAAAGTTTTAAATTTCCATTAATATTTAATAATAGTTTAGATAGAATACAATCTGCTTTAGTTAGTTATTTAAATAAAGAAATTATAAAAATTAAATTTAATGGTAGTGGTGATGTTCAAGTACCAGATTTAGGATTTGGTAAAGCTATTACTACAGACTATAATAAATTATCTGATAGTGAAAAATCTAATTTAAAGGCTAATACTATATTTATAGATGGATATAATAATAATACTTTAGATGCATATGGAATAAATAATGATAGTAGTGTTAGACGTATGCAAGTATTAGTATCGTGGGGATTTACTGATAATACTGGTAATCTTTTAGATATTAATAAATTTACAAAAATAAATGATGATGGTAGGTTAGTAATAGATACTGATAAATTACCTAAAGAAGTATTAGAAGGTATATATACTCGTATTCCTAAACAAAAACATGGAAGTACTGTACCATTTGAAATAGTAGGTTTTCTACCTGAAAATATGAAAAAAACTGTTGTAGTTGCAGATGGTATTACAGAACAAATGGGTTCTGACTTTGATATTGATAAGATGTATAGCTATCTTAAATATAGATATCTTGATAAAGATGGCAAATTTAATGTTGTAAGTAAAGATACCAAAGATGATATAGAACATAAATTAGAATTAATTAACGAATATAAAACATTACAAGAACAATTTGGTGAGTTAGTTAGTAATAATAAAGCATATGTTGAGATTGATGGTAAAAAGAAATTAACTGAAATTGGAAGAAAAATACAAGATAAAATTGATGAAATTAAAACTGAAGTTAATGATAATTTAGATGAACAATATTATAAACAATTATTAAAAATAAACACTGAAGATAATGTTATTAAAAATGACTATGTAGATTTATTAAACTCCATTTATACTCATCCAGATGTAGCTAAAATTGCATTAACTCCATTAACAAATACTGATTTAGATAATGAAATATTAAGACAGAAGTTTAGTACATATTCAGATATTACTGATTGGAAATATCAAAGAGATAGTTATAATTTACAACAAAATGGTAAAGATTTAATTGGTATTATATCATTAGCTAATATTTATAATGCTCATGCTCAAGCTCACACGTTAGAACTTGGTAAGATATTAAGAGATAAAATAAAAATATTAGATGATACTGGAAATGTTTTAGATTTAAATTATTTAGGTGGAACTGCTAAATCTAAATTCATAGACGATAATAACAATGTTATAATTAGGAGTAAATCTGATAATATTCAGACATTACAGGATGCTGCTGTAGATAATGGTGCTAATCCTAAATTGGGATACTTGGGAGTAAATGTAAATAATATTAATTCTATTATTACTGCATTACGACTAAAAACTAATGATAATGAATCTATGAACATTAACTTTATACTTAGATTAATTAAAATACCATTAGTAAAAGAATATCTTAATAATATACTAGAGTTTAAAAATAATAATGATTTTGAACATAGAGGGTTTGAATTAAAATATGCAAATGATAAATTAGAAGAGAAGTATAAGGATGATTTATATAAAGATAATGATAAATTATTATCTGCTAAAATGCTATTAGATGCAATAAATGATGATAATATTACTAATTCAACTGCTACTTCTGCTTTAGAATTATTCAAAAAATTATATAAACTTGGTGATGCAGAAGCTAAAGTGATGAGTACTGTTATGAGTGCTATTAGAAACGGTGCTGGTAAAAATATATATGAATCTATGGGTTTAGCAAACAGATTATATTCTGATGTCATTAATAATGAATATATTCCAAAAGCTTATGAATTATTAGGAGATTTAAAATATGATAAAAATAATAGACCATACATAGATTACAAAACTGAATTAGGAAAGGCATTTGAAAATAGTGTTATATTTACCAATCAGTCATTAGGAAGATTATTAAATATAAATACTCCTAAATTAAGAACTGTATTTAGTGAATTATACAACAATAATATCCCATTAAATGCTAAGAATATTAAAGGAGTTGTAGATGAATACAGAACTGCTATATTATCTAGTAAATCTGGTATAGTACCTAATGATATTGTTAGACAAGAAAGATATAGATTATTATATGGTAAAACTTCATTATGGAATAGAATACAAGATTATCTTAAAACTAATGATAATAAATTTTTAGATGAATTAAAAATTAAATCAGTACCTGGCAAAGATATTGCAAAGCGTATTGCTTATGATAATACTAAAGGTAAGAACATAAGTGAAGTTGACAATATAAATTATATCAATGAGATGTTATATTCTGATAATCTAGAATTAAAGAGTATCGGTGAAGATTTAGTTAAATATAGTTATTTAGTTTCTCCTATATTTAATACTATAAGTTTTACTAGATTTATTAGTACCAAATATTTGGAAGAATTAGGAGTAGATAAAAATCTTAGAAATATAAATATAACAAATGTTCCTATGGATGGCAAAACTAATGTTAATACAGAAGCATTCATAGCTCAACAATATCAACATAAGCCATATTTAGCAATTAATCTAAATACTGATGGAATTGATATAATTAAATCACATTTTGGAAGTAAAGGATTTAGAGAAGAAGTTGCTGTTAATCTAGATAAAAAAATATTTAATGGTAAAGTTCCTAATTTTTTATCTGATAATTATAAAGATAATAATGGTAGTAGAACATGGTTATTATATGAATATATAGGAGTAAATAATAATAATGAATATGTATATAAAAGAATTGATACTGCTGGTAATGCTAATAAGCAAGGTAAATATATAAAAGAATATAATCTTAATACTAGAAGAATTATAAGTTTATTTAATGATAATCAACATGATTATAATTATAAAGGTATTGAAAAGATTATAAGTAGACCTACAGAAATAAATGACGAAACTCCTACTACTAACTCTTTGCCAAATATTACAGCTGTAGATAAATACGCTAAAGATGGTAAATTAACAAGTACATTAAAAGAAATAAAATCTAATGATTATTATAGTTTAATTGCAGATACATTTAGTAAATATTTTAAACATACTACTGATGTTAATTTTGCATTTGATAATAGTTTACCAAATAATATTGCTGGTATATATAAAGATGGATTAATTAGAATGAATGGAAACATTGATTTAGATAATCCAAAAAATATAGATACATTCGAAGCTAAGATATTACATGAATCAGCACATGCTATAACTGATAAGTTGATAGATAATTATTTTAATAATAAATCAGCTAATACTAAAGAAGTAAATGCTATATTAGATAGACTTAATGAAGTATTTATTCATAGTAGAAATAAAATAATTAGTAATAGTGATAAGGAAGAATATTTAAAAGATTTAATTAACAAATTTAGTAAACTAAATAAAAATGATAAATTATCTATATCCAAAGAAGATGCTAAATATTATGGATTTACTGATTTACATGAGTTTATTAGTGAAACTATAAGTAATAATAAATTTAGAGAATTACTTAATAATGTAAAATATAACAAAGATAGAACTGTACTAGATAAGATTAATGGTTTATTACAAAAAGTATATAAAACTATATTAAAATCATTCGGATTGGATGTTAAGCCAAATACTGCATTAGACTATACATTTAATGAGATATTTAATTTAATGCACGAAAATAGTAAATATGATAATTTTGATGACTTAAAAGTTGATGGTAATGATTTTGCTAATAAAACAGTAGTTGAAAAAGCTAATGATAATATAGTAGATAAATTAAATCTAGATAAAAAAGCAATACTTACTAAAGATGAATTATCTATAATCGCTAGAAATACCGATACAAAAGAAAATATGCTAGATAAAGACCCCTACTCAGATACTTATATTCCTACTCAAGATCCTACTAATAATAATATAGCATCAAATTATAAAGTATTTACTAAAGAAAGTATTATATCAGGACTTAGAGAACGTGGAGTTATAGATAATAATGGTAAAATATTAGATAAAAATACAATATATAAACTTCAACAAAAATTAGGAGATAGAGTATTATCTATTAAAAATAATACATTAGAAATTAATGAATCTGAACTAGCTAACTATAATACTAAACTTAAAGAATATGCTGCTAATAATACTGGACAAGTATATAGCACTCATAATTCTATAATAACTACAGAACATTCTCCAGAAATTAAAAAAATGATTAACGAGTATAATATACTTATTAGTAAATATAATTATAAGCTTACTGGAACAATGTCTAATAAAGAGAGAGCTATTATTGAAACTAGAATAGATAAATTACGAGAATTTAGAGATGAATTAATTGAAAATGATTCTATAGATACTATTAAAACTATAGCTAATAAACAATTAGATTTAGCTCATTCTATATTAAATAAAAAAGAATTAACTCATTTAGATATTCAAGCCGCATCTGATATAGCTAGTATGTGGAATAAAAATACTACAGATAACTATTTAACAGCAGAACAAAAATTAAATCCTGAGAATAGTGAATATAAAGTATATAGGGAATTAAATACAAGAGCGATTGATATAGATAATGAAGTATTATATCATGCTAGAGAATTAGCACTTGATTATATAAATAATACTATCGGATTTAATAAAGAAATTAAATTAAAAGATTTATTAGCAATACATGATATTCCTTATTTTAAAGCTACATTTATGGATTTATTTAAAGCTAAAAGTCCATTATTACAAACTATTGGAATGGTATTATCTATTGCTAATAATGGACCAAATGGTGTTATACTTGAAATGAATAAAACAGTAGATGATATATTTAAACCTATAGAAAATGATAAAAGTATAAAATCAATTGTTGGTAATAATTTTGATATATTTCATAAAAAAGATTCAAAAGGAAATATTTTACTTAGTTTAGTAGAACGTACAAGTGCTAAATGGGATGAAGATTTAGCTAATTTTAAGAATAAATTATCTTTATTAGATAATCAATTTGACAATGGTATTATTAAAGATAAAAATACTTATTTAAAAAGAAGATTTGCTGAAATTAGAAAACAGAATAAAAAACAGATATTAGTTGATATTGTAGCATTAGGTCTTACTGGTAGAGTTAATAGTAGACAAAGACCTGGGTATAAATTTGATGACCCTAGTGAATATAAACAATATCTAGTTGATGAATTAGGAAAAAATATTGCTGAAGAAGTTATTGAAAATGCAAAAAGTGAATATCAACAATATTTAAATGATAAAGAATATAAAACTGAACTAATTAATGATTCTGATTTAAGTAAAGAAGAAAAAGATGTAGAACTAAAAAAATGGATAAAAGATAATAATCCAGAATTAACGTTAGATAGGATATTTACTGGAGAAGATATAGATGGTGGAAGTAATGGATTTAAATATATAGTTAAAATACCTAGAAGAAGAATTAAGCAAGGAGATAAATATATTGATACTGGATATTATGATAAAGATTTTGAGAAAATAATGGCTAATGATAAATTAAGAGAGATATATAATAAACATAATGAATTATTAACTAAATTCTTAATTAAATTACCTAGATTAACAACTAATAATTTAGATACTAATTTCTTACCTGGAGTACTAAAATCATCTTATGATACAATGTTTAAAAGTGAAGATTCTAGAATGAATATATTAAATTCTAAATTAATAGAGTCAATAGCTTCTACTGATGTTAGAAAACTTGTTGGAGATAAAATTAAATTATATGTTAAATCAGATATACATGGTAAAATATTAAAGAGTATTCCTATACATTATGTAGAACATACTCAACCAGATTATATGTATTCAACAGATTTAAAATATAACTTGAAAAAGTTTGGAGAAATGGCATTAAATTATGAATATAAAAATGCTATGGAACCAGTATTATTTACATTACTAAAGGTATTAGATAATGCTAGAGAAATACAAACTACTGATAGTGGAGCAAATATATACAATGAAAATGGGGAATTACAAACTAAAGATAATGGTTTAGTAATGTCTCATAAATTGGTAGATAACTCTATTGCAAAAATAATGTATGATGAAGGATTAAAACATAAATATAGTTCTAAGGTAATTCATAATCCTCCTAGTATGAATGAAGTAAAATTAGTTACACTTCGTAGAAAGTTAGAAAGGGGTGAGATAACTAAAGATGAATATGATTCTAAGTCTGCTATTATTAGTAAATCAGATGATAGTCAAATAACTTTATTAAATGCTAAACAACAACATATATTAAAAAGATTAGGATTACAAATAGAAAATGATTATCATAAATTAGAAAATGATTTTGAAAATAATAATATTTCAGAAGAAGAATATAATACAAAATTAAATAGATTAGAAAAAGATTATGAAGCATTAGGTGGAAGAAATTTATCTACTACAAAAGTTGCTGATAAATTTTTATATCTAACTCAGATGAAAGGTATGGCGTTAAACTTTACTTCAGGTATGGGTAACTTTTTATATGGAATTATTGCTATGTTTACTCATGCTAATGGTAGAGTTGAATTTAATAATAAAACAGCTTTTAAAGCAATGAATGAAGTATTATCAACTAGATTAAAATCTAAAGAAGATAATAAAGTATATAACATAATGAAGAATGGTAATATTGTATACGATACTATTGATGCTAGACATGACACTGTTAAAAGTAGTGATATGTTTAAACAAGTTCATAATTTAGATTTTTATGTATTTCAAAGTCAAACTGAGTATTTAATTCAAGCAATGTCATATATAGCTAAAATGATGCACTATAAGGTAGAAGATAAAAATGGAAATACAATAAGCTTATATGATGCATATAAGAATGATGGAACTATTGATATTGATAAAATGGGTGAGGATTTTGCTAATAGATGGAATCATATTACAAAACCAGGAGAGGTTAATGATTTTGTTAATTTTAGAGAAAGTGGAATTGAGTTAAATAAAATGTTACATGGTAATTATGATCCTAGTAGTCCTAAATTAATAAATAGTACATTATTCGGTAAAGCTTTAATGCAATTTAGAAATTGGATACCAGAAGGAATATTTAGTAGATTTAGTGATGAGTTTTATGATCGTAGATTAGGTAGAACTATAAAAGGTAGATGGACTACATATGGTGAATTAGGAATAGGTGGAAGTCTTAAAACACTATTAAAACAAATATTATATAGACCAGATGCATTTATTATTGATGGTGAAAAGATGAAAGATGTAGATATAGAAAATATGCGTAGAAATCTAGGTGAGTTAGCTGTTGCTGTAAGTATTCTTGGAATGATGCTTGGTCTTAAAGCTATTATTAATTGGAATAAAGATGAAAATAATGGTGGAATAGGAGCTTCTAGTGCTATGGTAGCATATAATATATTGTTTAGAGCTAATCAAGATATATACTTTTATAATAATCCTAAAACATTTTACAATATTCTTCGTTCTCCATTACCAGCAACAAAAGTATTTACTGACTTTATGAATGCTGCACATGGAAGTTATAAAGAACTTACACAAGATAATTATAGAGGTCAAAGTTGGTATAGTAAATGGGCAAAAGTATTTCCTATATTAAATCAAGCACCTAAATGGGATTATTATGCTAATAATATGTTAAAGACTAATTATGGTTATCAATAAAATACATATTCAACTTAAATATATATTTTCATAGTCAAGAAAAAGGGGTCTGATATATAACTATATCGATCCCTTTGTTATCTATTAACCTGACTAATGATTATTATTAAATTATGTCAAATTTTAATGTAATACTTTTGTGAAAATATAAATATACTTTTTTATATATGTAATTTAATTAACATTAATATAATCAATATATTTAATTTCATTAAGTCTTTCATTTGTTAATCTACTTTTCCATAAATGTATAACTTTTTTAGCAGCATTAATATTAGTAAACCCATAAGTTCTATTAATAGTTTTATATAAACTATTAATGTCATCAGTAAAATTACCATTTTTATCAACTGCTGATATTGATTTCCAATATCTTTTTCTAAATATTCCAATAGTAGTATTTGATAATTGAGGATAATATAATTTTTTACCACTATATTGTTCTTCTACTTTAATTCTAAAAATTGGTTTAGCTTTATAAATCATAATAATAATATTTAAAATCTATTTATTTACTTATCCTTACTATTAGTATTAGTAATAGAATTTGAATCATCTCCTATTACAGTATTGCCATCATATGGTTTAATTAAACCATCATATGTACCAGATATATCACGTTTTTTAGTATGTAATTCATCTTGTGGGTTTAAAGCTTCTGATAATTTATCTAATTTATTATTAATATCTATTTGCTCTAATTCTTTGGCTTTATTAATCCACCACTGTTCTTTAGCTAAATCAATATTAATATCATCTTTCTTACCAGCTCTCATCCTATAAAAAAATGCTGTTACATAACAAACATCTATCATTTTTTCTACACCCCAAATCTTGATAGCCATGTTGATAGCTTCAATTGGATATGAATTATAATAATTAGGATGATTAATTGTGTTTAATGTTTTATTGTTATCCATATTAATTGAATTTATAATAATTAAATCTATGTTTTATTGTATTTATATAATTTTTATTTATATGTTCTCTTTCACATAATGTTATTATATTAGATACAATAATATAATTTTTTATATCTATAGTTTTTAAAGTAGATAATTTATATTCTATTAATGCCATAATTGTATTTTTAGGAATGGTATTATTATCATTAAAATTATTAATAATATTATGTATGTATATTAAAGTATCATATTCTACTTTAGCATTTTGAAAATTAATTGTTTCAAAAGTATATACACTATTTTTAACTTGATAATATGTAATGAATTTAGAACCTTTTGTAATTACCACTCTATTAAAATATACATTATTTTTATATTTAATTAGATATACTTCCTTATTACTTAATACACTATCTGATACCAGTGTGTCCAAAGCCTCCTGTACCTCTTTCTGTCTCATCTAATTTATCTACTTTATTAAATTGTATTCTACTATATTCTTGTAAAACAAATTGTCCAATTCTATCACCATTTTTTATTATGATATCTTTATTACTAGAATTATAAACCAGTAAATTACATTCACCTCTATAATCTGAATCAATAACTCCTACTCCATTAGTTATCATCAATCCTTTTTTATAAGCTAATCCACTTCTAGCATGAACTTTAATGACATATCCTACTGGAATACTCATATATAAACCAGTGTGAACCATAGTTCTTTGTCCTGGTTTTAATTTATAAGCATAATTATTATCTAATATACAGTTATTAGTTTCATGTGTTATATATGCTTTAACATCTACTCCAGCACTACCTAAAGTAGCGTATGTAGGAGTATCATTATTACTTTTATTTACTATTTTAACATCTATTATTTCCATTTATTTATTATTTTTTAAATTATTTAATCTTTTCTTTTCATTATTTAATTTATAATCTATTATAATATCTATTATATCAAATATAGCATTTATTAAGAAATATATACCTACTATTATAATAATACTTTTTGATATTAATTCAGGAGTATAAATAAATTCTATTCCACATATAAGATACCCAATAATTTTAAATAATTCTATTATTTTCTTTGCTTTTGTCATTATTAATTATTTTAATTATATTAGTTTTTAATTTATATCCTAATGGTTCACAATTAAAATCAGTACCAAATATTGATAATTTATCTAGATTATTTTTAAAATAATTATCTATTTCTTCAACAGTATTATTTGGTGCTATTTCTTTATTAGGAAATAATATATCAACACTACCAATTCTAACATTAGAATCTACTTGCTTATAAACTGGTCTATTCCAATCATCAATTCCTTCAAATTTAAATTTTTTAATATTAATATTCATTATTGATATTGTTTAACTTGTTTAGCAAAATCATCACAATAAGTATATAAATTACTAGGAGTTAAATATCCATTAATATTATCTATTTTAAATTGTTCATATTCAATTCTATTTTTACATTTCCATAATTGTAATCTAGTTCCAGATATAGCACTAGGAATATCTAATCTAATTTCATCGTTAGAATTTATTGTTACAATTACATTATCAATTACTTTTCTAGCTATTACCTTTTTTCTCATTATTTTGTAAGCTTAATTGTAAAATCTAATTTAAATAAATTATACATAAATATTTATATAATATCTATTTTTATACTAGTAGCTCCTGTGCTAATACTAATGCTTTATTATTTAGTTTATTATCACTACCTCCTAATACAAGTGACTCCATTTTTTTATCTTCACTAGTATATTTTTTTATATTAGATAAATAACCAGTAATTGCATTATATACTCCAAATCCTGTTCCAATAATATTATCTTGACCTACACCAACTTGATAATATTTCATAATATCTAATAGTATATTCTTTTTTCTAGTAGATATTACATCTGAATAATTAAGTTTAACTTTTTCTTGTTTAAATGATAAATATTCTTCTCTATTAAGAATTACTTTTGTAAAATAATCGTTAGCTTCTTTATCATCTATTTTAATATTAGTTAATTTTTTATATAATTCTTCATTTTCTTGAGTAATAGTTTTACTAATTTGAAGAATATTACTAGCATCACTTATTTTATCATGAACATTTGTTGTATGTCTAAGATTAAATTTAAATTTAGCTTGACTATATCCATATGCTAATGTATTTTGACATACTACTCTAATTGGAGTAAGAAATATACTAACTGATCTACTACCGTCATGAGAAATACTAACTACTAAATAATTTTCAATAGTATCATATCCATTTAATATAATATAATATGGAAGTTTAGCTGTAATAAATACTACTTCACCATTACCTAATGCTCCAGCTGTTTCATAAATAGCTTTATCTTTTCCAACAATACTATCCATAAATTTAAATGCCTCAGTATTTTGCACTATCTCATATCTGTCACTAACAGTTCCAAATATATCTAATGTATCAGTACGATATGTAGCAAAAGTATTTTCTACTTGTTTACCTTTTATACCTGTAGTATCTTTAATATAGTTGTTAAATTTAGCATATATTGGAGCTTTATCAATAGTATAATCTAAATTAGCTAGTTTTATTGCTTCTTTACTTGTCATAGCATCATCTACAATGGTACCTAGTTTATGCCAAGCAGGTTCTTTGTGTGATACAAAACTATAAGTTCCTTTTTCTTTATTAAAATTTATATTTGCACTCATTTTATTTTATATTAATAATTAATTATTTTACTTAATATCTACATTGTATGTTCCAGTATTATATAATAAATTACCATTTTTATTTGTACCATCAAATGTAACCCACGGATATGATGGATATGGAGGATATATCGGAGTATCTATTATTATTGGACTCATCCATTTACTAATTACCTCTGTAATTAATGTAAAGCTTTTCCATTCCCTGTTAGGAAATAATTTATCTAATATATCAATTAATACTCCGAATTGTACATTTTCTAATATATTTATAGTTTTATTGTCTGTATCTATTTGTAATTTCATTTTACTAAGTTTTCTAAATCCTCTAATTTAATATTATCTATATTATTAATAAGAAATTCATATTTCATTTTATTAATTAATCTATCTGGTTTAATAATCAATACTGTAGAATTATCTTTACTTCTATATATACTTTCATTTATAGAATTAAACATATCAATATCTACATTTTGTAGATGAGTAAGTATCATTTTAAACTTACTTTCATTTGGCCATATGTTACTATCATCAGTATATAAGAAGTTATCTATAACCATAATAACTTCTTTTCTGTCCACTTTATATGGAGTAATTAATTCACTTATTGTCATCTTTTTTACAATTAATTATATTAAAATTATTTACTGTAAATATATAACTATCATATTTAATTATGCCTTTACCATTAATATTAATATTATAATCAACATTATTGTTATATTTTAATACATATAATAAATCATTTCTAGCTTTATTAATAATGCTAAATAATGAGTTACTCAATCCTTTGGTAATATCTATATCTGTAATAGATATATCAGATATTTTAATATAATTTAATAAAGCATATTCATTAATAGTTAAATTATATTTAGTATTTTTTCGTTGTAATCTATGTAATTTAATACTATTTCTAGCTTTTACAGCTTTATATCTACTAATTCTAGTAGTAAGTATTCTATTTACACGTTGTAAATGATTTATATCATTAATTATTTCTTGCTGCATCTCTTTCTATTCCTGTTTGAAGATTAAATATTGCGTCCTTAATATTTCCTAGCAATAATAGAATATGTATATTATTAGTTTTTTCATATTCTATCATTGCTAAGTCATATATATATTGTAATTCTTTTAATAATTCTATCATCGTTCTATATTTGGTAAATTATTAATAGATCGAATGTAGTTTATACACTCTAACATTGTGTTAGGATTAATATCTTTATAATTAGTCATAGTATATTTTATTACATCTGTAAAATTATTAATATTAGCAATTTCAATATGTGATATTTCAGCAGGATATTTAAAATTATTATATGAAATGAATGCTGTATAATTTGTAGATACTGGAATTGCCAAATATTCATATCTAGTCATATCACCTGGTTCAGATATAATTTTATTTACTATAACTTTAGTTATTCTTCTACTCATAATTATTTAATTATAATATTATCATCTCTAATTAACGAAGCATTTTCTATCTCTACACCACTTTTTTAAGTCAGCTTTCAAAGCACGTTTATCAACAGTAACATTATATTTTACATCTTTTAATTTAAGTGTATTTACTATTAAATTAAAACTATCCATACTTAATAAGTCATTTAATTTATATTTCATATAATCTGCATTATAGAAATTCTCATCTACTTTAACAACTTCATTTTTTCTAGTATAAAATTTAATAGTACCATAATCAATAACTCTATTTCCTGACTTACCAACTTCACCAAATAGCACAACTGCATCTCTTATTGCAGTCTTTAGTCTTGTTTTAGTATTTTGTTTAACTTCTTTGAGTTTTCTAAGTCTATCAATTTCATCATCAATCATTTTAATTTCACCATCTAATTTCTTAATTACATAATAATATGATTTAAGTTTATCTTCTAAATCATCTTCTGTAATTTTAAGTTCTTTTGCATCTTCATCCTCAAGAACTCCATCATTTTCTTCAATCTGGTTAAGAAGTTGAAGATATTTATCTTCTATGTTATATAAACTAGCCATTTGTTATAATTTTATATGATTAATACTTATATGATTAATTGCAAATTTAATTGCATCTCTATTTAATTTAATTGTATCTATAAAATAAATTTTACTATCAAATTTATAATTATTTAATTGTTTAATAAGTTTAGATGGAATAATAACTTTAGTATTCTTACAAATTGACATTGTTTTATTTTTAACTATTGAAGTATTAATAATTCTGATAGTATAATAATTATTACGTTTTAATGTTCTTTTTAATTTAGTAATAATTCTTTTATCATTAACTCTAATAAATGTTATTTTACTATTTAATGATAATTTATCTAATAATATTTTAAATGTTAAATCATTAAATTTATCAGTAATTGTAGTAACTTTATCAATCATTTTTGTTGTATTGGTATTTGTTGGACTTAATATAGTATTAAACATTTTAGATACAATATTATATTTAATTTCATCATAATCTAATGCTCTAACATTTGGTATTTTATTTCTAATTGAATTAAGAAATAACTTATAAATATTATTATCATCACAACTAATTATATATACTTTCATAGATTTAATAATTTAGTAAATTCATTATGTGTTTGAACAAAACCAGCAGCTCCTTTATGACCACCTCCTCCATATTGCTTAGCAATTAGACTACAATCTATATTTCCATTATCATTATATAAACTCCAAGTCCATTTACCATTCTTAAACCAAAAACAAGCAAATCCATCATATCCATCTTTATGATAATCTATACCAAAATTAATAGGATTAAAGCGTTCTTGATTAACTACTAAAAATTTAACTGGCTTATAAGCATATTTACCATTTATATAACCATTTTTAACATTAACTGAAAAATTAATTTTAAATGCTTTACTATAAATTTGTTTAGCTTCTGTACAAAGATATTTATAAATATTTTTACCTATTCCCCATATAATTTGTAAACTCATTCTACTAATTATATTATTTGTAGTTTTTAACAACCAAATATAAGCATCTTCATAATTACTTATTATTTGTCTAGCACCATATTGAAATTCTAATACTTTTTGTTCTTCATTAGTTCCTTTATGTCTAAAACTATCATACATACCTAATAATCTAACTATTTCAGGCATTTTATCATTAGGATAAAAATAACTCCAAGTTAATTCACAAGCTGCATAACTGGTATTACTAATTCCATCCATTGGAACATCTCCATTTCTACTTTTAGATTTAATATCATTTATAGCTGATTTATGATGATCTATATAAATAAACTTCTTATTTAACATTTTAAATTGTTCATGTATATTAACCATTTCTAATCCACTAAAACTAACATCCACCATTATTATAGTATCATATTTAGTTAATATATTATCTTCTGGAACTTTGTCACCATAATCATATCCATACATAGTTAGCATATCAGGAGAGAAAGTATTTATTTTATCTCCATAATTAATAATAATTGGTACTGTTGTACTTTGTTTTTTAAACCATTTCTTAATTATTGCTGCTGACATCCAACCATCTAAATCTCTACTATGATATATACATATTGTTTTCATTTTATTTATCTTATTAAATTTAAATTATATAATACTTGTAGTGCAGCCAATATTTCAACTACAAAAATTATCCATAATATATTATCATCAATATTTTTATTATATTTATCATTTATATAATCTATTAGTTTAAAAAAACTTATTGTTGTACCAATGATAATTATAATAGATATTGTTCCTATTAATAAAATCATAGCTCTACTTGTAAATCATTTATATCCATATCAAAACTATCACGTATTCTACCAACTGCATGAAATGGTAATCCAGTTATTGTTCTTTCATAATATGTAGCAGTTACATATTTTCCAATATAATTATCTTTATTTCCTAATAATTCTTTCCTTATTTCTTCATTACCTTCAGGTGTACATTCAAACGTTTTATCATTAATATCATTTTCAAGAATAAATGTAATGTATGTTCTAATATTATCTTCATTCTTTTTAATAATATCAATTATTTTAAATTCTCCTGATAATAATTTTTTAAGTTTAATCATATTAGTTTTTCTACCACCAAACATATATTCTGCATCAAACTCTCTTAATATTATACCTTCAAATCCACTATTTAGTGCAGATTCAAGATAATTATATACTTCATTAAGATTATATGCTATTACATGACCTACATTAATAATACTACTAGGGGTACCGCTATTTAATATAAATCTATTATATGCTGCAATATAATTTAAGTTAGTAGTTCCATGAAGTATATTATTTTTATATAATATTCTTTCTTGCTGTGACATATCAGGTATGCTTAAATCAAAACAATAAAAACTAACCTTATTACTGTCTAATGAATGTTTACTTATTTTACCATTTTTAATTATAGGTATTCTACGTCTAATATTACTAAGTAATTCTCCATGATTGTACAATTCTCCATCTAATACTATATTATCTTTAAATAATGATTCATTTAAATTAGTAATATGTGGAAGATTATATTCTAATCCTTCTTTAGATAATAATTTAATTTTAGGTGTATTATTACTAAATAAATTATTATTATCTAAATCTTTTATCATTAATAATGTACTTCTAACACCATTAATTTTAGGTTGTACTATGTAAGGAAAATGAAATTTCTTTACATTTTTAAATTGTACAGCTTTCATTGGTTTTAATACATTATTAGCATCTGTTTTATTTATAGATAATCTAGTATCTAATATATCATATAATCTACTTCCATTTAAGTCCAAAGTTGCTATATCATCACCAAGATCGGATAAATGTTTATATCCATGTTTAAGTTTATCTTTATATTTCGATTTAATTTCTTTTACAGCTTGTGTAAATGGAGTAGTAGCATTAGATTTACCTATATTTTTACCAACAATTACATTCTTTGTGATTGTTCTAATATTTCCATCTAATTGACCAGTATTAATACTAATAGTAGCAAATTCATTTCTATCAGTTACATTAGCACTCCATACTATTACTTTACCATTTATATTTTTACTATATAATTCTCCAGTATAATATTTCATAATGTTACATTTTTAATTTCTTCTAATGTCTTATTTAATTTATGAGGAACTTTATAAATAATTACATATTTAGGATTATTAAATAATTGCATTAAACAATTCCAACTACTATGATAATCTACATGAATAGGATTTCTAGTATTTCTGGTATAATCTTTAATACTAAAACATTCATAATGCTTTACAATAGTATCTTTATTATCTACTCCTTGTAATTTAGCATCTTTAACATGAATGTATTTAATATCAATTAATTTTGATAATGTTCCAGACTTAATATTAGAAGTATCACCATATGTTATAACATCAGTTATATCAAATGGATAATTATCAAATTCTTCTTTTTTAAGATTATCTATTTTATTAACTTCTTCTTTAGATAATACTTGTAATACATAATCAAATCCATCTTTTATTTTAAATACTCCAACTTTGCCTTCAAATTTAATCATTTTTAAACATTTTATTAATTAGTTTAATACCATTACTTTTTCCATTATTAGTAAAGTATTCAAATAAATCTTTACTATTATTTGTTCCACTATTATTTTTTATATATTGCTTAAACATATCTTCATATAATGTTATATTATTATTTATTTTCAATATTCGATTAAACATTAATCTTATTTCTCTAGATGTAAAACTATTTTTATTTAATTTATTTGTACCAATAAATACTGTTTTAATATCATATAATATATAATGATAAAATCCATTCATTATTCCTTCTTTATCAAAATCAACATTTATTATTATATTATTATACATTCTATATAATTCTTTTAATAAATCAGGAGTTAATCTAGCACTCTCACTATTAAAACTAGTAACACAATATTGTAATGTATATTTGCTTGAAATACCAATATGAAAAAATATATCGTTATTTAAATTTGACTCTATATAATTTTCTATACTCTTACCATATTTATCAAATAAATTACATTCTATCACCAATTTATCTTTTCTACTTTTAGTAATTATTAATGTATCAGCATTATATAATTCATATGGAGCTTGAAATATACTTGTATTATTAGTTTTAAACTTAAATTTTCTATCTTCAAATGGATTATATACCTGAAGTATATCTAAATTATCTTTTTTACCTAAATAATATACATATGCAGGATTACTTGATGTATATATGTATATTGGGTCAACCATATTATTAATCCATATAAATTGAGCTACATATACATCTCTATTATATAAATGATTAAGCGATACTCCTCCGTTATTCCAATACTCTATATTATCTATAGAGTAATTTCTAGCTTTAAATTTTATAATAGATTTAGTTCTATTTAGTTTATGAATTTGTTTAGACTTAACTGTATTACTTATTGTATTATTTTCTAATATTATATTACATATATTTATAAATCCTGATGTATCATTGCAATCATTGTTTGATAATAAGCCAACTAACTGAAATATATCACCTGAATATGTATTATTAGCCCAATCTTTCATTACTAATTTGCCATTATCATAAAACATAAATCCTAATGATGGATTAATATCATTTCTAAGAGGATTTCTAATTTTATTAGATGTATGTTCTAAACAATACTCTATATCTGAAATAGGTATATTTAGATATTTAGCAAATAATTGTATTTGATTGTAATTAATTAATATATGGTCTTTAATATTATTTGTTAGCTTCATTTAATATAGATTTATATTTAATTATAAAATAATTACAAAAATAGGGGCAAGCTATATTACTTGCCCCTGTTAAGTCCACTATTTGTTATTAGGTAAGACCTAACTTTTCAGCTAATCCTGTTGGTAAAGCAGGAGCAGCATTAGCATCTGGAACTGTATTAGCAATAGAAGCAGTTGCTCCTAATTCTACAGCTTCATTAGGTCTGAATGCTAATGTTGTTTCAATCTTTCCATTTACTATATTAACTTTCTGAATAAAACCAGTTCCAACAAAAGTAGGAAATCCTAAATATGTAAGTTTTTTACCACTTGCAATAAGTTTTAGTAATAGTAAATCTTTAGGAGAATAAATAGGATTAGTTTTATCCTTACCAACATTAAATGCCTTAGCAAAATCGTTAAAGAATTTAGTAAACCATTTTACTCTATCATCAATACTCATATCAGTATCTACTTCTAAATCAAAACTAATCTTTTTATAATTAGCATTACCTTCAAATTGGTCATGAATATGTTTCAATCTCTTCCACAATTCAAGATACATAATTTCAAGATTCTTTTCTGTAACATTTTCTCCATTAACCTTAACATGAGAAATAGGAAGTTCACTATGAGTAAAATATCTATCTGGATCAGTAGCTTTAGCTTTATATTCTGTAAAATGAAATGATATTCTAGGAACTACTAATCCTGCATATTCCCACTTACTATTTGCATCTATTTCACTAGTAGTAACTTCTACACTAGTTAAATATGCAGGACACATATTATTAAATTGTGGAAATGGTTTAAATGGTAAACGTGCAGTTACGTCTACATTTTTATCAACTTTAATCTTAGCCATATTTTTATTATTTTTAAATTATACTGTACTGTTGTTATTTTAAATTTAGTCTATACTAGACATATTAATATCTAGTATAGACTTATATAATATTTATTCTTCACTACTACCTTTAGGAGTATGTTCAGAGAATTTAATATTTGTAATAAGATACAAGGTACGTTCTACTCCTTCGGCAATTTCAATAGGTTCTCCATCGTTTACAGGAACAATATCAGCAGAACCGATTTTAGTTGCAATATAAAGAACATTCTTCTTACCTGTTTCTTCACTAATATTTTCACGTTTAACAACAAGTCCTTTTTCTACCAAATCATCACCTGCAATTGAAGATAGTTCAAAATCATTAGCCAGCATAGTATTGTAAATTCCACTATATCTAAAAGCACGCTGTTTACTAATTAAACTACCTTGTTCTTGTCCATCTACTTCAAATCCAGCTTTAGCAATATAATAGCGTTCATTCTGATTATCAGCACCACTATCTTTCATATCAAACATTACAACCCTATCACCAGGCATCACATCAAGAGCAGCCATAGCTTTATTATTTAGCTTAAAGTTGCTATAAGTTGAAGTAATTGTAAGTTTCGGGCTTACTTCACTAACGTTTTTAGTTCCACGTTTAACCATTCCTTTTGAAAAATTCAAATCTTTCATGTTGTTTTAAAATTTTAAAATTACGTAATATAAATTAATTAACTATATAAATATAATATTATATATGTTCTATGTTTTAACTAACTATTCTTATTATAATTATATCAGATAATCTCTGTTAGATTAATAGTTGTTAGTATAGCTATATATAATATTTCTATTTATCAATACTTATTGTTTCTAATTCTTCTTCTGAATTAACATCGACTATTTCCATAGCTTCTTCTTTAGAATATGCACCTTGTAACATGTCAGCTACTACTATTCTACCACCAATACTAGTAACTCTATTTCTTAGCATTGTAGCAGGATGATTATTCCAATTATCTCTACCTTTTATATATAATGGTTTTTTAGTATTAGAATCAATTAGTGAACTATGATAACCATTATATAATCCAGCATCTGTAGCATCTTGTAATGAATAATGAAATGTTTTATCTATATTATTAGATTTTCTTATTAATCTTAATGAACTTACAAATGTAATACCATGTTTTATTAATATAATTTTGCCATCATCATTTGCTTTTTTTACTTCATCATCAGTTGTAACTCCTTTAATATATATAAAATAATCATCTCTTAAATTATCATTATCATCTGTAAATAACCATTTATGACCTAGATATTTACCAGTAAGTAAATCTTTATAAGTTATAGCTGGAGCATAGTCTCTTATATAATGCATTTCAGTTCCACTATCTAAAATAGCTTTAGTTATAATTCCTACATCTAATGCTAAAATATCACTATTTTTAGTAGATATAACATATATTTTAGACATACTGGTAATAGCATTTAATCCTAGCTCTTTACCTCTTAATACACTAAAATAACTATTTGCATTTAATTTTCTACCTAACATAATTGATGCTGCTGGACTAATTCCCATATCCCAACCTAATGTGATAGCTGCAATTATATCTCCAGTATCTACAATGACATTACCATCTTTATCTTTGTGCTCAAACGGTTTAGCCATTGTACTATGTTTAATTTTTTCAGCAAATAGTTCTATTTGTTGTAAATTTGGAAGTACATCTTTTTGAGGAATTGTAGTAGCAGGACTGCTTACTACTTCATTTTTCTTAATTACTTTTGTGTTGTTATTTTCCATTTTAAATATTAGTTTATATATACCTTATCTTTATTAAAAACGGACTGCTAAATTACAATAATAATTTATAATATCCAAATTTTTACTCACTTTTTTTCATATATTTTTTAAATTCATTCATTGTGAAAGTTGCTATATATTTATTTTGTTGTCTAATCTTTAACTTAGTTTTATCTCTACTTTTATAAAACTTACCTTTTTCATCAATAAAATCATCAAAAAATAGATTAATAATTATAGTTATTTTATTTGGATTATAATAATTAATAGTTTTACCTCTAGCAGTTCGTTGAGCATATTGAACAGGATTAGTACTACCACTAGTAGTAATAACCATATCTAATATATCTAAATCAAATCCTTCATCTACAGCATTAACAGTATTTAGCATATTATAAAACTTATATTTAAATCCTTGTTTAATATGATCTAGTTGCTTTATAGCACTAAATTTTTTAGGTTTTCCTGCTTTAGTAGTTAAAATCTTTCCAGTTATAAAATCAGTTATATATTTACTCTTAATCTTACTATGATATGATACAGCTTTTATTTTAGAAATAGTATTATTAACACTATCGGTTATTGCATCTGCCATATCAATACTCCCATTAAAGGTAATTATATTTTTATCTTTATATATAAGATATAGTTCTAATACTGCTTTTAATTTAACTTCATTATAATTATGAATAACATTACGTTGTTGCATTGCTGTATAATATTTGGTAACATTATTTTTTATATTAATAGGATTCCAATATTTATCAATATTTTTGTTATATTCTGTATCTAATTTTAACGTTGTATTATATCCCATTGCTTGAGATAATGCTTCTCTAACATCATGTGATTTAACGTAAACATTATCTATCTTTTTACCAGAATAACATGCCATAATAACTTCAAAATCACTATTAAATATATATCTACCATCATTATATACTAAACGCTTATGACTATCTTTAAATATATCAAATACTTCATTCATTATATTACTATGTTTAATATATTTTTCTTTATCTTCATCTGTTAAATCTAATTTAATATTAAATTCAACAAAATTACTTATCCAATTATTTCTAATTGCTTCAGTTTCAGATATTTTATCTATTACAGGACAATATTTATTAATAGTAATATTATTATATGGATATGAACCAGTTAATCCTAATATATTATTATATTTTATAAATTTACCAGATATAATATTAAGTCTAATATCACTAGTAAATCTATGAATTTCATCAACTATTAACAATCCAATTATATTATCAATAGTATTGTATGTATTTATAAAATTAGTAATTGTTAATAATGTTACTAATGACTTAAAATCATTATTATATGAATAATAAGATTTATAATTATCTAGTTCTTGTTTCCATACTTCTAATATAGCAATCGAAGGAACTATTACTACTACATTACCAAAATTATTTGCAGTATAATAATCAATTATTTTTATTGCTGTTAATGTTTTACCAAATCTCATAACATAATCTAATGCTCCTTTCATTTTACTATCAATAAATCTCTGTATTCCTATCTTTTGTCTTTCATTTTTTGTCATTTTTAATTTTATTTATATCAAATTTTAAAATCTCTTTTTTAGATTTATGTTTAATTTTATGTGTAACCTTAACTATATTATTTTTCTTTTTATTATTTCTATTCCATATTTTATAATATAATTTACGTTCTTCATTATCAAAAGGTTCATATTCATATGCAACATGAAAACTAGTATCATCATTAAAGAATAATACTAAATATCTAAATCCAGATTCATTAATAATAATTTTAACTTCTCTTACTATATGAGCATTTGAGTCTACATCTTTGTTTTTATTTATAACAACATCTCCAGGTTCAAATGCTACTTTATCAAATAAATTATCCATTATTTGAATGTTTATTATTATTTCCAAAACTTACCCATAGTAATAAAGCAATTCCTATTAATTCTCCTGTTTCAGTAATTGTTTCATCTGTCATATCAATTGCACTTGCAAATATTATAAATAATATTATTGCAATTATAAATATTATTACTGCTTTCATAACTAATCAAATAATGTTCCATTATGTTTATTCATATCTTTAGTATTTATATTATATACTTTATGTATAATATCTAATACCTTTTTTTTATACCAAATATAATTAATATCATAATCGTTAGAATAATAAAATTTATTAAATATTGTAACATTATATCCTTTAATTACATTTGTAAGTTTATTAGATAGTAAATTACGTTTTAAAAATACTCCTCCGTGATTACTTACAAAATATCTATTATCTTTTTGAAGAATTTTTATATTTAATTTACCATCTTTTATAGTATGATATTCACTTCTAAATTGTGAACCAACTTTAATGCTTATACAATAGTCATATATATCATAATTTTTAATTATATTATCAATATCTTTATTATTATTTATAAAATATTCATATAATGTTTTTGCTATAGCTGGTGCATAATATCCCTTATCAATTTTAATATCAAATGAGAAATCACCTTTAGTTTTAATTTCATTATTATCTTTTAAAGTTATATAATCATTAACTGTAGTTCTAATATACTTTGTATATTTTGTATATACAACCCCAAAATTATATTTTTCTGCCCAAGAATTACAAATATTATAATAATCATCTAATTTATCATTATCAATAATTGATACAATTCCATCTGTATTAGCACTAATAACATGAATGTTATTTAATTCTAAGTTTTCTATTAATGACATTAAATATAATTGACCATTTATAGTAACTTTATACATTGCTTTTAAATCATATAACCAACTGTATTCAAAACCAAGCTTACCATATATAGCATTAATTACAATTTTAAGTATTCCAGCGGTATCTTTATCACCATTTACTTTTGCTTTTAATCTAAGTTCTGTAAGATTTTTTACTAATTTAACAAATATAGAATTAACATGCTCAGGATGAATTTTAAGATTAATCATAATACTAGGATAAAAACTATTAACATCTGCATCAATTATATTATCATACTCATTATTAGTAAATATTCCTCCACTATCTACACTATGTAATCCTCCAGTAGCAAATTGATATGCAGTTCTATTAAATATTAATAGTTCTTTAAATGTATCTCTACCAATGTTAATACTTATATTCTTTAATGAATCTAGAAAAGATTTAAGTTTATCAGAGTTAAATGTAATATTTTTATCTATAATATCAATTAATTTAATTTTACGTCTATATGTACGCTTATTATAATATTCCCAATAAGTTAATCCTGTAGCACTTTGATAAAACTTACTCATTAATCTATCAGCAACACTACTTCTACTACTAGATAATACATTAACTTCATACTTTTTACTAGTAACAATTCTTTGTTTTAATTCTGACTGACTATAATTATATAGATTTAAAGTTATTAAGACATCATTAATGTTGTAATCAATGATACTAGATAAATGCTCATTAATAACATATCTATCAAATGATTTTAAATCAGGAAATAAACCATCATAAAATTTAATACTTTCTATTTCAGTAATAGGAGGCATTGTATAATCTTCAATCTTATAATACTTTAATGCTATTGCTACCTGTTTTAATGATATTTTACGTTTATCAAGATAATGTAAACTCATTAAATCAATACTAAACCATAAATTAGAATAAGGTATGTTATTATCTTTTCTATAATTACCTGGATAATTAATAATAGTATCATTAAAATCTTTTAATTTCTTAGTAATAATATCTGTATTATTATATTCATGTAATTTTTCTTTTATAATATAATCTAATACTATATTATCATATTTATTAATATTATATCCAACTAATACTTCTGTATGTTTATTCTTTAAGAAATCTACAAGTGCTTGTAATTGATTAGTTTCGTTAAATACAATAAATATTTTAGGATTCATTATATTTAATGCAGCTCTCTTTTCATTATCATCTTTGTTTATATCGGCTGCAATATACCTATCAACGCCTTTTGCATTGATAGGTATAAATGTAGCCGTAAAACAATTAGGAAATACTTCAATATCATATACATATGTCATACTTATTCAAATTTAATATTAATATTATTTTTATCAGTATATAATTTTATATTTAATACCAGTCTTTTCTTCAAGTAATTTTTCTGCTTTATCTTTTGAAATAGTATTTGTATTTCTACGCCATATTAAATCACCATACTTATTTGGATTTAATATATTCCATATTGGAGCTTCATATACTTCTATAATATCAAACTCATTAGTTTCAAATGTATATTTTAAATCATTATCATAATTATCAAGTTCTAATGTACCATCTTCAGATACTAATTTAGGGATAGGAGTACTTAATGCTACAATTCTCATTCTACCATCTCTATACCTAACTCTCATAAAATCTTTTAAATCAGACTTAGTAAATGTTGAAGATGTTGTATCAAGAAATAAATCATAATTACTATCAGCACTAATCTGAAATTTTCCTTCATCAGTATATGTTCTCTCTGTACCATCTATTGTAGCTGCATATGTATAAGGTTTATAATCAAAACTTTTTCTAAAATTAGTAGCAGATCTACCATCTCTAGTAATCAGTTTATGTCCAGCTAATGCTTTTTTTAAATTAAATTTTTGTCTCATAATATTATTTTATTTGTAATAAGGCCATTTTAATTTTAAATATCCATCATATCCTACTTTAATCATATTATTACTAATAAAACTACATTTAGAATAATGTACAAGAAATAAACTATCATTCTTAGATTGAGTAAGAATGATAGTATTAAGTGTATTATTTATTTTATTACATTTATTACTTATAGTATAATTTTCATATGTAATTAAAAATACATAAATTGTCATACATATAATAATTATTATATAATTTTTATTATTCATATTATTTAGTTTTTTCAATCATTTCATTAAATAACATAAGTCTATCTTTATAATTACAAGTAGGAAATATATAAGAAGTTCTTCTTAAACTATCTTTATATCTATCTAAGATAGCTTTAAACTCAGGAAGTGTTTCTAATGAATTATATGTTATATATAATTTACTAAAAGAATTCATAAGATTTTTAGTTTTAGTAGAAATAAATGATTTATTAGTATCCATACATATAATAGAATTTTTAATAAATGCACACATCCCAATATTTAATTCATTCTTTCTAGTAAAATGTATATATTTTAAATAATCATTTTTAGCATGTTTGTATATATAATTTCTAACTTTTTTTGGAAGAGTACTAAAATCAATTATTTCTATTTCTTCGTTTTCCATCTTTTTTCATTTTAAATTTAGCATCAGGCTTAATATAATGTTTAATAGTTTTTGGTTTAACAGCAATAGTATCACCTTTATTAATAGTAATAACTTCTTTAGTTATATTATCTTTGCCTTTCTTACTTGTAGTAGTACCCCCAAGTATTGGATCAGGTTTACTAGTAAATGTTTTACTACTATGAATATCAAATCCATAACTTTTATTAAACATTTTAACATTTCTAACAAATACCTTTTTAACTTTATCAGCAAATTTAACAAACTTGCCAGTAACATCTTGATAATATATTTTTCTACCTTTTGTAGCTTTTCTATTATTACCATTAAATGCTATACCTTTTTTATTAACTTTCATACTAGTACCAAAATTACCAGCAGTATAATGAGGTTTATTAACTTTATTCAAATATTTTCTATATACTGATTTACTAGTATAATGCCATTCATTATTAAGTTTAACTTTCTTTAGAGCATAAGATTTATTAACTCTCAATACTTCTCCAGTTTGTTTATTCTTAATACAAATTAGTTTTTCCATTATTTATTTTTGTTTACTTTTAAAAAATTTATTAATTACAGGATAACACTCTTTTAATGTTGCTTTAATATCATCAATATTAAATGTATTAATATCATTATTATATCTAACTCGTATAGTTATATCATTTTCATATATATTATATGACTCAACTACACCATTTATAATAGTAGCAATATCATGTTTGCATTTAATTATATATACTTCTTGTTTTATACTAAAAGGAAGTGTAATTACTTTATTTTCCATATCACCAGTCTAAATTATTAATCTCAATAAACTTATGTATAATACTAGCTGTTATTGTATGACAACCAGCAATAAGAGTATATTCTTCAACTCCATTAATTTTCATCTTTTTAATAGACTTAACTTTATATACTCCAATATTAATAGATTTACCATTTGCAATAAATTCTTTATTATCAACTTCTAGTTTATTAAATATTTGAAATAATCTTTTAGCATGAGAAGTAGGAACTCTAGCTCCCATAGAAGTAACAATTTCAGATTTATCCTTATTAAATCTTAAACCAGTAATTAATGTATAATTTGGTCCATATGGTAAATATGGTATGTATATATTATGTAAATTATAAGTCATCCATTCAACTAAATCTTTATTATATGTTAATATTAATTCTTCATATTCCTCTTTTTTACGCTTTTCAACTTCTAATCTATAATTTTCAAATATTTGTAGTATTCTATTTTTAAGTTCAGTATTATTATATAAATCTAATTTATCTTTTATTTTAGGATAACTTAATTTAATGCCTTTACTATATAACATTTGAGGGTTAGTATGAATATATATATACCAAAATCTCTTAGCATTATATATTTCTTTCTCTTTTTTATTATAAAAATGTCCAGTAAGAACTTGTTTATACGTTTTATTAATATCTATAATACAATCAGTTCTTGTCCAACCATTATAACAATTATACCAATGTTTACCAATAATTTCATTAACAAATGTAAAATCAATTTTATTATAAAATCTACGTCTAATTTTTTTATATTTATTAGATAAGTCATTAATATATTGTAAATAATCCCAATTAACCATTACTCTAGAATTATGAATAACATCATATAATCTACTAAATGTTGATAGATTATTTATTACTAGTTCTTTTATATAATTTTCTATATTAACTTGTAATTCTTCATTTACATTAATAATTCTATATTTATGAATACTATTACTAAAAGCATTCAATATATGAGATGAAGATAATCCATTTCTATATATTCCAGAAGTTATATTATTACTTACAAATAGATTATTACTAATTTTAATTGCAATTAAATTATTCCATTTATAGAATTTATTATCCTTAATTTCATAATTACCAAATTTTATATCTCCTTTTTTATGAGCAAATATATGTGGTAATTCATAAACACTTTTAACTAATATTCCTTTACTAGTTTTTTTCTTCATATTATTAAAAATTAAATGTTATAAAGGGATTTACGTATCTTTTATACATCAATCCAATATTAATAAAATCATTAGTATAACTTTTTATTAAATTATCATTACTCTTGTTATATAACACATAAGCAGGATGATATGTAGCTATAATAATTTTATTATTAATTGGTATTATATATCCACGAAAATCACTTATTTTTAAATTATTTTTATTAAAATATACATTTAAAGCAATATTTCCTAATAATACTATAATTTTAGGATTATATAATATTAATTCTTGCTTTAAATATGGTAAACAATTATTAATTTCTCTTATTAGAGGACTTCTATTGTTAGGTGGCCTACATTTTATAATGTTAGTGGTGTATACATTATTTCTAGTTAATCCTATTAATTTTAATAGATTATTAAATAATATACCAGAATTACCAATAAATGGTACTCCATATTTATCTTCATAGTAACCAGGTGCTTCTCCAATAAACATTAAACCATTTTTATTTGTATTTCCATTACCACTAACAATAGTCTTACGTGATAAGCTAATATCACATTTATTACATGTGTTTATATTCATAAATTAAATTACTTCATAGTTAAATTGTATTTATCTACTAATATCTTTAAATTAGTTAATGATAATAAAATATATAAAAAGTATTTATCTCCTATTATAGTATAACCTACTTCGCCTTTATAATCATCATTATATTGTATACTTCTATCTATACAAAAATTATAATAATCTTTATTACAATTATCTATCATGTCTTTTATAGTATAATCTTGAGTACTTCGTCTACTATGTGAGATATTAAGGTCTAATTTATCAATATGAGTATTATAAGATAACATTACTGCATCTTTAAAAAACTCTTTTAATATATTAGTATTTAGTATATTGATGTTATAAAATCCAGTTTTCATCTTATAATTTAATTAGTATTAATTTAATATTGGTAAATTATTAAGAAAACCAACATAAAAGAAATATGAATTTAGATAACATTTATCATTATCAATAGTAAATTTTTCTGTCTGTAAATACTTAATATTTCTAGATGTTCTAAATACTAGTTCTTTTTTATTGGTTATACCATATAAAAATAAACAATTATTTGGACTAGTCCATACCATTCTTATTGATTTTCCCATAATATTCAGTTTTAATATAAAATTATTGCTTTACTTTTAGCTCTACTTAATCCTGTATATAATAATCTATTTCTAGTTTCTATTACATTAGGATTATTATTTGTATTAGTTCTTGGTGAACGTTTATTTCCATTATAATATATTATATCTAAACTATCTATAAATACTGTATCTATACTACTACCTTGAGCTTTATGAGTAGTTATAGCATATCCATAATCAAGTTCTTTTTTAACAAACGCAACTTTTTGTTTACGATTATTAAATAACTCAAAATCAATCATAGTTAAATATAGATGTTTAAAATTATAATACATTTTCCATAATTCACCTTTTTTAATTAAATCACCATATAATGCATTATGATGTAGTTGATATAATTTATTATAATAATTAACAAATGTTTTACTATTATGGTCAACTACATTAACCGTATGAATGAAACCAGTATCTAAATCTTTTAATGTTGCAACAAACATATCAAATTTATAATCAGATGTCTTTTTATATACATCTATAACAATATAATCATTACTATTTATTATTATAGGTGATATAAATTCATCAACAATAGTTTGATAACCAGTTAATATATCATTTTTAACCAATATATCTTTACTTTCTGTTAATTTACCTCTAATATATCTATTCCAACTGTTTATTCTATCATTAGTATATGCACATAACTTATAACTATTAACATCTTTTTTATATTTATCACTTTTAAAAGCATCTACAACTAGTTTAGAAAATATAATTCCATCTACCATTTCATACCCGACATTATTATTTATATTTGTTTTATGAGACTTAATGTAATTTATAAATTTTGCAGTATTATGTTCAACATCATATCTTAATAATTCAAATAGTTTATGTAATGGATTATTTAAACTTTGTCTAACAACATCTACTAATTCAGTGCCATATTCATTATTAAAAACAGGCGAAAGCTTAATACTATGATTCATTACAGGTGGTAATTGAAGTTTATCACCAATATATATAATTTTAGTATTATATTGTATTGATCTAATATCATTTAACTTTTTTAAATCAGGTGAAATCATACTAGCTTCATCTACTATAATAATATTAAAATTTATAAATTTATTACTACCTAATGTTTCAAATTTTAATTTATCAATATTAAAATTTTCTAATGCAAAATTAGGTCTAAGTCCATGTAAACTATGTAATGTATGTCCTTTAACTCCAGTAAATTTTTCAATTACTCTTACTGCTTTATGAGTCGGAGCAGATACACATATCCTTTTATTTTTAAATAATTCTTTTATAATATATTTAACTATAAATGATTTACCAGTTCCAGCTTCTCCACTAATTGTATATGAAAGACTTTTATTATTATTATACCAATCTTTTATATCTTCTAATAATCTTTTTTGACTATTAGTAAATGTTACTTTTGTATTTTTCATTAGAATGTTAATTTATTAATATCAAATACTCTTAATATTGCAACAGCATATACATTATCTATATTATCATTCTTAAAATACATTGTATTAAATATACTCATATTTTTATCAACTAATGATATTTGATTATCATCTGCTAATATAAATGTATCATATTTATCTCTTACATATTTTAAAAATGTATATAATTGTAAATTAAGAGATAGACTTATAAACGCTTTGGCATCTAATCCACCTACATAATTTACTTTGTACCATTTTATGAAATCTGTTAATTCTTTTTGGTATGATTCTACCAAAATTGTTATTAATTCGTTCATATTTATAATGTTTTATTTCACTAAATTTATCTTTAATACTATTAATAATTATATTTAATGTAACTAAATTTATATCGCTTGTAATTACAGTAATAAATATTTTATCTTTAGTATAGAAATATATTTTAAATCTCATAATATTTATATTTTATTAAATTATTCATAAAACTCATTTATTGTAATATAATTACCAAATCTATATTCAAATAAATAATTTTTATTATACCAATATCCTTGTTTTTTATTATATTTAAAACCATATTCTTTCATAGTTTTAAATGCTTCTGCTTTAGTATTAAATAACATACAAGTTCGGCTATATCCATTATATATTTTAACTATTGTATATACTTTTTTATAACATCCTGTATGTTCAGTTTTTTTACAATTCATAATATTATTTTTTAATTATGCTATAAATACCAATATAAAAGAAAATGCCGAATTATTATTTGTATTATCTTTTCTACATTATTTTCTTTATAATAAACTTATTGTTTTCTATTATACCTTTTATCTTTTGACCATGTTTAACTACACTCCAATATTGTGTTATTATATTACATTTAGTACAATTACCTTTATTATTCCTCTTTGTCCAAGCAATATGTTTATTATTTTCAGGTTTAGAATATAAATATTTATATAATTTATTATTATTTATATCTAAATTATCTATATATAACTCAACTTCATTAGATAATATAGCAGTAAATTTACCATTATAATATTTAATTCTAGCAATTCTAAGATTATCTCTAACCTTAGAATTGCTATTAATTAATCCATCCTTAAAATTCATATTTTATTTTGTTATTATTGTACAAATTACTCTTTTATCAGGTCTAGATATAATTTTAAATCTATGTCGTCTAACATCTTCAATATCTTCTCCATTAATATTAACAGTATATTTTCTACCATTAATATTAGTTATAACTCCTTGTTGAGATTTAAAATTATATTTTGCAAGATTATGTAATAAAGGTTTAAATACTACAACAATATCTCCTATTTCAACTTTATTAGGAATTATTTGTCTTGTATATTCAAATTTATCACCATCATGTACTAAATTATATTGTTGATAGTTTAATTCACCTTTAATATTATTATTAACAACATAATATTTCATCAGTTTACAATCTGTCTTATTAACTATAACATTATTAGTTAAAGTTAATCGTACTTTACCTACTTTCTTTACCGTATAAAATAAATTATTATATTTAATTATACAACCTTTTACAAAATGTAATGTAGGATTTAATACTGGAAAAAGTTTTATTATACCTTTCATAATATTTTAAATTATTTTAATTAATAAATATATTGCAGCAATAATAAGTATACTTATTAGAAATATAACTATTATATTACCTGCAATGATTAATATTTTATCTGTTTTCATAATATAGATATTAAATTACTAATAATTATATAAAATCCATATATAGCAATAGCAATAGCTCCAATTAATGTTAATGTTGAACCTACTACTACTATAAAATTTACAATAGTTTTCATTTTATTATGTTTTAAAAAGAGTGTGCAACCGTGTATTATCCATCTCCTCTGCCCCACTTTCGGTAATTGTTACACACTCTACTATTTAATTATATTTAAAAGTTAAACATGGATATAAATTATCAATGCTTACATTATGTAATTCATCAATAATTTCAATTATTGCTGTATTATCATCATTATTAACTTCTACAACAACTCCTAAATAACGTTCTTCACCAAGATAATATATTATTTTATCACCTGGTTTTAAATTAGATTTCATTCTCTTTGTTTGTGTTTCTATATACCATACATATCTAACACCTAATAATAATAATATTATTATTCCTATTTTAAGTATCATTGTTTTTATTATTTATGATTAATAAATATATTTAAACACTATGCTTACTCATAGTGTTAAGGAACTTAATTAATACTAAATATATTAATCGACCTTACATCTAAATCGTTGACAGTAAGATTACTTGTTCCACTTATAACTTATCTAGAATTTATAAGGTATCTTTACAATTAGTTGAACAAGTTTAACTCTAATTGCAGTCCTCACTAATGTAGAGCAACTATCACTTTCTTAAATGCTATTATATCTCTAACCTTATATCTCAATTGAGTATATAAGTAACTTGATTATAGCTGTCATATAGTTAGTTATTAAATAATAAACCTCCTATTGCAGCTCCTAACATTAATGTTAATATTAAAAATGTAAGTAACCAACCAATTGTTAGATTATTTACATTATCAGTACCAGATACTATTATTGCTTTATAATATTTATTATTTTGTTTAATAATAATATTATTTTTAATATTACCAATATTTGAAACATGTACCATCAATACTGTATCAGCTTTATTAGCATTAAATATTTTCATTGCAGATAATGGAATACTATTTACTTGCTTTACTGTTGTACTACATGCAGAAACTAACATTATTGTAAATAGAATAATAATTAATTTTTTCATTATTTTAATATTATTTATGATTAATAAAATTACTACCTTTAAAACTATTTCTAGTAAAACTTGGTAGTATCGAAATTAGTTTTAATTATTGTGGCATCTCACCACTTTACACTAATATTAAGTGTGGCTGTTGTAACTAGCTTAACCGGTCTATTTTTTATAATATTTTATTTTTGTACTTTTTTACATTACATTATATAAACAAATTATATATTATTAATAAAATATAGTAAAATGTTTATTATTTACTAAATGTTGATTATTATTGATTAATGCTTATTGCATGATTTATAGATAGTTATTAAATAGTGATTAATAAGTATGTAATAATGATTAGAAAATTACATTATATAATAAGGGGAAAATAGAGAGAGTTATGGTGAGAAGTAAAGAGGGAAGAAGGGATAGTTCCACACTTCATTCTTTATCTTTACATTAATTACATTTATGTATTATCCTTCATTTTATCTTTCACAAAATATTTATTATTTTCTTGTTATTTATAATTTATAATTCTATTTATTACTTTATTACATCATTTATCTATATCTTGATAGTATATGTTTGTATTTAAGATATTGGTTCTTCAATTAAAGAATCATCTATTTCAACTGTTTCTATTGCAACTATTTTAAATATAGGTATATATTTATTAGAAGAAAAATAATTATAACCTAATACTTCATATGCAATTTTAATAACATTAATACCAAGTTTTTCAACTTTACTATTATTTGTAGCAAGATATTCTTTTACTACATTTCCTTCTTCTGCATAAATTTTATTAAAAATCATTATCTTAAATTTTTATTTTATTATATAAAAAAAGCAACAGGATATTTCTACCCTGCTGCTATGTTGTTTTATGATTCTGTTGATACAGCTTCTTCTTGTTGAGCTTTAACAATTTCATCACCAATCAAGACATCATCAACGATATTAACATCACCAATCAAAGATGTAGCCTGAATAATCTCAATAGGTGAAGAAATTTCACCAAGATTTGTTACAGACCAAACTTTAGATATACCATTTCTTCCATCGTGTGTCTGATATTCATGGCGACGATTGGTATCATTTACAGAAATTGCATAAGTTTTACCAACTTCAAATCCATACATTTCTGCGGATGTTCCAGCCATTACTATCATACTACGTGGATATGCTCCAGCAATTGGAGAACAAAATACAGGCATCTTACCTTGTTTATCAGGAACAGTACTTCCCTGATATTCACTAATTTTTACTACTGCGTTCATAGCTATAAATTTTTGTGCAATAGTCCTGAGCTATTGCGGTTATTGTTAAATCTGTATCCAGGAAATACAGATACCAACGGGGATACCGCAGGCTGAATTTTAGTATGGGGTCTAAGAATAAGGTGTTCCACACTCTCATTAACATTAACATTAACATAAAAAATTAATATCAACATTAATATAAATATCAATATCAACGTTAACATTAGCATTAATACTTTCACTAATACTAATATTAACATTAATCTTATTACTATAATCAATATTTATCTTAATATAAACATTTATATTATTTATAATTCCTATATAATCTATAATATAATATTAATTTTTATTAACATTTATTATAGTTATATATTATAAATGATATATATTTTAATAATTGTATTTATATAATATTAGGAATATTATTACTAAGCGGGGATATAAATATAATATATATAGTAGTGGGGTATTTATATAAAAGTAAAGTAGGAATAGTATTACAATAACATTACTGTATTTTATTTCTATTGGTATTTATATTTTGTAATATAGTTTTAGTGTAGTTTTAATATATGTATTAATAAGTATTATATTAAAAGTAATATTAAGAGTATTATAATTATTAATATTAAGAGTATTATTATTTATTAATATTTGTTTATTTATATTTGCTTTGCTAAGATTATTTGGCAAAGTTATAATATTTTTTTAATATATTCAAGTATTTTAACATTTTTTAACTTATGAATATATAATTATATATAATATAGTTATATATATTAATATTAATGTAAATTACTATTTATTAATAAGTTATTAATATACATTATAATATAGTTACTATCCTATACTTTATTATATATATTACACAAGAATAAATATTAATTATTTTTACATTATAGCTTGATTTTTGAAAATATTTGATTATTTTTGCATATAAATAATGATTATGATTTATTTTTAATTTATACTTTTGTGTGTTGTTATGGTGAATATAAGTTAGGGGAGTTTAATTATTCCTCTAACTTATTTAATAAGAATAATAATAATTTAATTAATATATTTAATAACAGTTTAAATTTATAACTTATGAATGAAGTAAAAGAAGAATTTAAAACAGAAACAAAGTATCAACCAGTAAATGGTAGAATGCTAATTAAAGTAGTAACAGAAGATTTTCCTACAATGAATATTATGACAGGAGCAAAGCCTAATACTATGGGTTCTATAAAAATGTTTATTGCTGGAACTAGTATTTCTGGATATAATCTAGGAGATGAAGTATTAGTAGAACCACGAGAGATTGCTAATCCTGATAATAAAATATTTGATGATGATAATGAAAGAAGTTATTCTAGTATTAAAGCTCATATAAATAGTTTAAAGAAAAGTGAGTATGATGAGTTTGTTAAAAAGAATCCTAGATTATCTATTGTTGAATATGTAATTATTCATAATAATTTTATAATCGCTAAAGTTGTTAAATAATAATGGGTATAGTTAATGATTCATCAAATAATTTAATTAATAATATTAATAATATATTATTAGGAACGACAAAATATGATGATTATATATTATTAGAAGATGATGATAAATTAATAGTTATTCAATTAATGAAATTAGCATTTAAACATGTATTTAAAAAATTAGTTGAATCTAAATTACCAGTACATTTACCATATATAGGAACATTAAAAATAAAAGAAATAAATAAAATAGCATTGAGAGTTAAAGATGAAGTTGCTATTGAATTTGGATATGAATCATTTAATAATATACCTAGTGATATAGATAAAGATAAATTATTAGAAATAAAAAATATTATTTCAAAAAGAATAATTATTGAAAATAACAATAGAAAAGAGTTACAAAATAGTATCAAAGCAAAATTAAAATTAGAAAAAGAAAAGAATAGACGGTTATCTAATAACAAGATATTAACCTTTGATATTAATAAAATAAACAAAAAATAATGTATAAACACTTGACTTTATAATATTTTTGTGTATCTTTGCAATGTATTTAAAATATAGGGCTATGAAACAGATTACAATTTCAGAACGAGTACACAAATTATTTACTAACAAACAAATTGATACTTCATATAAAGAAGTTAAGAAATTAAAAAATATTAAAGTTGGTAAAACTGGTAAATTAAAAGGTGGTTTACATTATGTACTTATGAAAAATGGTTTTTTACTATTTTAAATAATAATAATAATGAAATTATATTTTAATGAAAAAGCACATAAATATACTGATGAATTTGGTAATAAATATATAAGTGCTACAACACTAATAGGAAATTATACAAATAAATTTAGTGATAAGGAAAAAGATATTGCTAAAGCTTGTGCTAGAATAGGTAAAAATCCTAGACATCCTAAATATTTACGTTATAAAGATAAATCTGCTAAACAAATATTAGCAGAATGGAAAGCCATTAGAGATAATGCTTGTAATATAGGTAATAATAAACATAGTTACCTTGAGCATGCTGTTAAAGACTCTAATGGTTTTTTTAATGTATTTAAGACAAAATATAATACTAAGGATAACAATGGAAATGTAAAATTATTTACAGTTGAAGATTTATCAAATAATATTAATATAGGTGAATTAAATATAGATTATTTCATTGATACTGGTATTAAAGATAAATATCCAAAGATATATGAAATAATAAAATTATTAGTAAATGATGGATGGAAGATATATAGTGAAATAGGAGTATTTGATTCATCTACCTTAATATCTGGATTAATAGATATATTATTTATAAAAGATAAAGACTTTATTATATTAGATTGGAAAACTAATAAAGATACTATTAAGTTTGAATCTGGATATTGGGATAAAGATAATAATGGAAAAACCACTAATTATGTATTTACAGATAAAAGATTTAAACCTCCTTTAGATCATTTACCTCAAAGTGTTGGTAATAAATATACACTTCAATTAAGTTTATATGATTATTTAGTAGAACTGTTTGGTTTTAATTTTGTTACAAATATATTATGTCATATTAAGCATGATGTATATACTTATGAAGATGAAGAGGTTGTAGATGATATTACATTACTAGGAAAGAATAAGGTAGAAATATTATCTATTAAATATCTTAAACAAGATATTATTAATATGGTAAATCATTATATTAATGTAAGAAGTAATGGACAATTAACTATTATATAATTATGAATGTAAGTATTAGATTAAAATATAATAAGTTTGATAAAGTATATCATATAACTCCTAATAGTAATGATTTAATCATATTAGATGCTAGAATTTATATGGATGGCTCTGTTCAATATTTAGTTACATCTGGAATTGATAATTATGTATGGATTAACGAAGAAGAATTAACTAAAGAGAAAATAATACAATTATGAAATTATTTACAATAGTAAATGGTGATATAGTTATCAATAAGATAGAATTATTAACTATTACTGAATTTAAATCTATATTAAAACGTACTAAGCATAATGAAACTCCTGCTAAAAAAAGAGATAGAATATTTAGTGAGTTAGCTTACATTTATCATATAGCTGATAGTAAGAGTTTACCAAATACTAAAGGTTATGATGATAAAGAAGCACATATATATGCTATTGAAAAAGCAGGATTAGATAAAGATTGGAAACCTGATGAATTAATATTAAAAGCAATAGAATTATATAAAGAAGAAAATAGTAGTGTTGCTAAAGACACAATTAATGAATTATTAAAAACTTTTAGATTTACTAATAAAGTTATAATAAAAGTTAGAAAAGCTATTGAAGATATACTTGATACAGACAAATTAAATAAAGAACAAGCTGCTGAGGTATTAGGTCTTATTGAAACTAGTATAAAATTTGGTAGAGATATACCAAAATTAAGTAGAGAATTAAATACTGCAATAAATGAATTATATGAAGATGAAAATGATGATGTAGTATTATTACGTGGTAGTAAAGAACCAGTTCCTATGAGTGCTGATCCAGATACTGATTTTTAATAACTAAATATAATAGAAATGAAAACAGAAAATTTATTAATTAAATGTATTAATATAGAATTAGAAGCTAATGATCAAAATATAGCTGATAATTATCCTAATAGTGGATTCTATATTATTGAAAATAGTAAAGTTGAAGGTTTATTTTATGTTAGTAAAGAGAATAACACTGTAATATATATAGATACTATTGCTCAAATTAAGTCATATATTACTAAAACTAAAAATAAAAATGATGTAGCTAAAATTGATAATAGTATTATTACAGGAGATGTATTACTTAAAACTATTGCTATGATAGTAAACAATGAAAATTATAAATCATTAAAATAATATATTATGGGTAATATTCCAATTATAGATATGAATGACTCTAATTTTAATAGTAAATTAGATTTTATGTTAAATACGGATGGTATTCCTACTATTGATGAATTAATGAATGAATTAAAATAATATGGTTGATAGTTCACATAAAACTTTACCATTTATTGAATATGTACATAGTGATAAATCTATGTATCCTAAAGCTAGTGAAACATTAAATACTAGATTAGGAGTTAATTATATAGATAAAGATAATGATTTTCTTATCGGTAATAGTGGTGGGTTTTTAATGAATTGGAATTTTAAGTTTATTGATACTTATATATTTAGTGAAGCAGCAAGAGCATATGAAGAAAATAGACATAATCCTGATATAGTTAATTGGGTTAATAGTATTACTATTAGTAAAAGTGAAAATAGAAATAAGTATTATTATTGTCCTCATAGATTTGGTACTGAAGAATATAATAAATTTTGGAGAAGAGAAACATATCGTAGAAGAAATGGTATGACAGCTAAATGTAAATTATTATCTACTGGTAAGATAGTTAATTTACATATTACAGGTGATCATTATAATTATCTTAATTATAGTAGAATTAATAGAACTCCAACTAAAGATGAATTTGAAGAATTACATAAAAAAGGTGATTATAAAACAACTCTTATACAAGGATTTCCTAGATTTTGGGATGGAGATTACTGGAATTTTAAGATAGATTTCTTTATAGCAAATAATGGATTTCATTTAGCTAAAGGTAAAGCTCGTGGTAAAGGATACAGTAATAAACGTGGAAGTCAAGCGGCAAATACATTAAATTTAATTCCAAGAGCTACTGTTGTATTAGCTGCAGATTTAATAGATTACTTAACTGATGCTGATGCAACTGCTGGAATGGTTAAAACTAATCTTGATTGGTTAGAAAATAATACTCATTGGAGAAGATTTTATTTAAGTGAAGACTTAGAAGAACTTGAATTAGGATATAAAACAAGTACTGGTGGAAATACTAAATATGGATATAGAAGTAAATTATATAGTGTTAGTATTCATGTTAATGAAAGTGCTGCGATTGGCAAGAAAGCAATAGAAATAGATTTTGAAGAAGCTGGTAAATGTCCTAATCTTGAAAAAGCATTAAGTGTAACATTAAGTAGTACTGAAGTTGGTGCAGGCAATATTGGTACAATTAGAGTATATGGAACTGCTGGCACTAAAGCTGCTAACTGGATACCTTTTTCTAATGTATTTTTTAATCCTTCTAGATATAAAATGATGCCATTTGAAAATGTGTGGGATTACGATGCTAGAAATAAAGTATGTGGCTTCTTTCATCCTCAAGTTCTTAATATGGAACCATTTATGGATAAATATGGTAATAGTTTACTAGAAGAAGCATATGAATATGATAAAAAAGATAAGAAGTTACAAGAGAAAGAATTAACAATATCTCAATATATTACTTACGTTGGACAAAGAGCTAATACTCCTGAAGAAGCTTTTAAACAAGGTGGTGAAAATATATTTAGTAGTATTGAATTAAGTACTCATATTGCTAGAGTATTATCTGATGATAGTATTGCATATTATAGAGATGGAATGATTGTATCTACTGAAAAAGGATTAGAATTTAAAACTAATTTAGAATTAAAAGCTGCTGGTATAACAACTCATCCATATATAACTGATGTTCCATTTTCTGTCAAAGATGATATATATGGTTGTATTAGAGAATATTATCCTCCTTATTTAGTAGATGGAAAAGTTCCCTCTGATCTATATTATGTAACATATGATACAGTTGGAATAGATAAAAATAGGAAATATATTACAAATAAACATTCTCTAAATTCAATGCAAGTAATAATGTATCCAAATAATTATACTAATACTAGAGGTGATATTATAGTAGCTAGTTATGCTGGAAGACCAGATAGAATGGAAGAAGCTGATAAAATATTTCTTAATTTATGTAAAAGATATAATACTATAGGTGGTGGAGTAGTTGAACGTGATAGAGGAGAAACAATTAGTAATTTTAGAAAATGGAAAGAAACTAAATGGTTATCTACTGATCCAACTATAATATTATCTAATAAACGTAAAATGGTAGACGCTGTATTATATGGTATTTCAATTGGTTCTGGGGATAATGCTATGCGTGGTTTAGAAATGCTTAGAGATTGGTTATATACTAAAGTTGGGGATGATGAAAATGGAAATCCAATATATGTGTTCCATTATATAAACGACTTACCCTTTTTAAAAGAGTTGTCTATGTTTAATTTTAATGATAATTTTGACCGTATAAGTTCTATGAGAGTAGGAATGTTTAAATTAAATGCAATGAAAGTAAAACATAAGTCTGATATGATTGCAGCATCTAAATTTCATAGTGCTAGTGTATATAGTCAAATTGGTTTATATGGATATAATAATTAATATATGATAAGTACTAGACAAGACCAACGTGTTTCAGTCGCTAAAAAACAGAGTGAAGGATGGTATATGCCAAATATTCATTATTATATTGGTATGGCTACTGCATTAAATAATAAAAACAATACACAAGAAAATCTTAATGCTGCTAATGGAATAATAGATACTACTACGTATAATTATGTATTGAATCCTATACAATTTGATGGTAATATACTAAGAAAACTTCCAGGAGAAATAAGGGATGTTGATTTTATTAATCCAATTAGGGAAAAGAATATAGGTGAATATTTAGAATTACCACATAATTATACTGTAAAAGTTGATGACCCTAATACTTCATTGTTAAGAAATAAACAAGTTGCTGATGAATTAACTCCAATATTACAGCAAGCAGTAATAAATTTAATTAATAATGAAAAAAATAATCCTAATGGATTACAACAACAATTAAATAATCAACAAAATCAGCAGGAGCAACAACAAAATCAACAAGACATAAGTCAGCAAAATCAACAACCTCAACAAAATCAACAAGTAGAATCCCAAATTCCTATAAGTGGAGTTCCATCTGCGGATATTAAAGATATTAAAGCTGTAATAAAAGAAGCTACTGATAACTGGTTTGATAGTAGAGCTGAAAGAGTTAGTAATCTTATTCAATGGATATGTGATAATAATGATTCAGAAAATAAAAGATTAACACTCTTTAATTATTGGTGGAGTACAGAAGAATGTTATATTCGTACATATATTAATAATAATGAAGTATTATATGAAATTATCAGTCCATTAGAAGGTTATCCTATTGATAATAGTTATGAGTTTGTAGATGACCATGAGGCATTTGTTATAATGCGATATATTAGTATTAATACTATATATGAAAGATATGAAGATAAATTATCTAAAGCTGATATAGAATATCTAAAAGAATTACAAAATAGAACTAATTCTACTGGTTTATGTACTATTACTGCTCAATTAGTAACTGATATTTATGGAAGAAAAGTATTTGATGAAAATAATAATGCTGTTCCTGGAAATACCTCTTATAATATTTCTAAAAATGGAATGATTAGAGAAGTTATATTATATTTTAAAACTAGTACTAAACGTAGAATACTATATAAATATAATCAATTAGGTACTGTTGTATCAGAGGTAATTCAAGATAAAAATTTTGTATTTGATACATCCAAAGGCCATATTAGTATAGAGAATGAATGGATTACTGAAACTTGGGAACAAGTATTGTTAGGAGAATATTATATTGGTATATATTTAAAGCCAGAACCAATTCCAGTACAAATATATGATGCTAATGGTCATAATAAACTTCCTATAATTGGTAAGAAAGGTCTTATTAATGGAGTATATATTAATCCTATTCCTCATAGAATTGCACCTAATTTAGCATTATATAGAATAATTACATTACAAATAGAACGACAGTTTGCAAAATACAAAGGTAGTATGGAGCTTATTCCTAAATCTATGCTATTAGGTGATAATGGTGATATAAAAGGTAATATGTTTTATCGTATTGCTGATGGTACTATTATATATGATGATCAAGCTGTAGATTTTAATACTGCTGCTCAAGGATATAGAATAGTTGGTAATGATGCTGCAACTAACTATATTAAAGCTTTAATTGATTTTAGAGATATGATTAAAGCTGAGGCATGGGATATGGCAAATATGAATGAAAGTAGATATGGAAATGCTCCTGCAAGTGCTACAGTTACAAATAATAATCAAAATATATTTAGAGCTAAATTAGGTAGTGTATTAATGATTACTACATTTAATAGTATATTATTAAGATTATATCGACAATTGGTTGAATATGCTAAAGTAGCTTATGTTAATGGAGTATCTGGTGCAATCAGAGATGATGCTGAAAATAAGATTACTTATTTTAATATAGATAGTGGAGAATTAACTGAAAATAATTATGGTATATTTATGTCTAATGCTGTATTAGATTTAAATAAATTAGAAGAATATAAAAAATTAGCATTTAGTGCTAGTCAGAATGGTGATTTTGATATTGCTATGGAAGCTATTGATTCTGATAATATTAGTAGGATTAGAAAACATATTAAAGAATTAGTTAAAGCTAATAAAGAATATCAACGTGAATTAGAGATTCAAAAGCAACAAACATTAATGCAAATTAATGAAGAAAAAATGCAAAGTGCACAAGCAGATAGAGATAATGCTCTTGCAATGGTTAAATTAAAAGAAGAACTTATAACTAATAGAGATTTAAAACTAGCTGCTTCTAATAATTATAATAAAGGTAAAGTTAATAATATAAATAAATAATAATAACAATTAAACTTAATAAAATGGCAGACGGAAAAATTGTAATACCAGGAGAAAAAATAGATACTGGAATTAATGATATTAAACCTCCAGAAGAATTAACTCCTGAACAAATTGCAGCTAAAGAAGCAGAAGAAGCTGCTAAAAAGAAAGCAGAAGAAGATGATAAAACATCACTAGAAAGTGGTACAAATGAGTCTAAAGTTGAAATAGATGGAATTGAATATAAATTGGATGATAAAGGTAATGCTTTATCTGAAGATGGTAATATATTTAAAACTAAAGAAGAATTAGATATACTTGAAGATTCTAATAATAATAATGATAATAATAATAAATTAGATATTGATGGTGTAATTTATACTATTGATAAAGATGGAAATGCAGTAGATGATAAAGGAAATATTACATACAGTAAGGAAGATATAGATAAAATGGAAGCTAATTCTGAAAATGAATTAGGAGATGTTGATTTAAAATCTATAATTGATGACACTAAAATTGTTATTACTGATAAAGATGGAAATCCTATAGAATATGATAATACTAAGGAAGGATTAGAAAAATATATAGAAGATGTATATAATAAAGCTAGTAAAGATGCAGTTGATGAGCAATTTGAAAAATTATATACAGCATATCCATTTCTTCCTAATTTGTTAACACATTTACAAGCTGGTGGAACATTTGATGATTTTGCTAATACTGAAAGTTATGCAAATGTAACATTAGATAAAGATAATGAAGCACAATTAAAAGCTATTATTACTAAAGCTAGAAGTGCAAGAGGAGATTCTCAAGAGAGTATTGATAGATACTATAATTATCTTAAATCTAGTGATGACAATAATGATGCTGTAATTGAAGAAGCTGAAAGAGAACTTAAATATTTAAAAGATACAGAACAGCAAAGATTACAGAAACAACAACAATTAATTGACCAACAACAACAAGCACAACAAGAAGAATTAAATAATTATTGGGGTGTTAAAGTTGATGAACAAGGTAATTTAATTGATTTAAATAAAGATAATAGTGTTTATTCTATTATTAAAAATAAAACTATAAAATTGGGAGATGATACTTTTAAAATTCCTGATAAAATTAGAGTTGTTGAAAATGGTAAAGCTATTCTCTATACTCCTGATGACTTTTTTAAATATTTATATGAACCGATAGTAGTTAATATAAATGGTAAAAGAGTTACTACAACTAGAGATAATATAAAGCTATCTCAGGAGAAAGAAAAACGTAATATAAATAATGACTTGTATGATGCTTTTCTTAGATTTACTAATTATGATAAATCTCAATTTATTAATGAACAAATTAAGAATAGTGAAGTACAAAAAATTAAAAAGTTAAGTGCTAAGCGTATTAAGAAATCAACTAACACTAAAACTGCACCGACGGGTGGTAAAAAACGTATTGTAATTAAATAATATTGTTAAATTAAAGTAAACAAAATGAGAAAATGAGAGAACTATATAGTACAGCTTATAATAGCGAGCGTTTTACTGATGAAAATGTTCTATATAAAAATGATTTAATTGATGCACCTACTCTTAGTAGAGGACTTACTTATCTATATGGAAAAGATAGTGAAATGTTTCCTTTACTTAGTCTTACTGAAGGACAAAATGGTCTTGTAAGTATTCCACGTAAAGAACTAAATGATACTCAATATACTTGGAATGTTATGGGTAGAATGAAACATACCAGTAGAGTTGTTGGTCTTGCTAATCCTAATAATTCTAAGCCTGGTTTAGGATTTACCCCTTTTGATGTATATTTTGAAGATGATTGGTTTTTGAAATTTTATGGTGCTACTACTCCTGATAAACAGCATAATGTTCGTATTCAGGGTACTCCTGTTAAAGTTGGAGATAAAAAGTTTAAAGTTACCTTTATGCTTAATACTTCTGACCCTGAAGAATATGTTAGTCTTGAAAACTTTATTGGTAATGTAGCATGGGTTATGACTGCTCCCTCAGTTGGTGCTAGTCATTCTGATGGTACATCTAGTAATAGTATGTCGCCTGGAAAATGGAGCAATCAATTTGGATTTCTTCGTTTTAGTAAACAAATTGCTGGTAATATTGCTAATAAAGTTACAAATATTGAATTTGATTTAGAGGGAGGTGGAACTACTAATCTATGGATGCCGTGGGAAATGCGACAGTTTGAAATAGATAGAAGGTTAATGCTTGAAGAAGAACTTTGGAATGGTAAATATAACAGAGATAAATATGGTCAAATTCATCTTAAAGATAGTGAAAGTGGTGAAGTAATTCCTAAAGGAGCTGGTGTTAAGGAAATTCTTAAAACTACTGGACAGTATGATACATATGGAACATTGACTCTTAAGAAAATTGATAGTGTAATTACTAATCTATTTTCTAATAGAGTTGATAATAACCCTATGGAACTTGTATTTTATACTGGAACTGGTGGTATGAGAGCTTTTAATGAAGCTATTAAAGTTAGAGCTCATGCTAATCAGTATTATTATAAATTAAGTGAGGCAGAAATCATGAGTGGCAAAGATGGTTATCTAAGTTATGGTAAGTATTTTATGCAATATAAAACTATTGATGGTTATGTTATTACTCTAAAACATGCTAATATCTTTGATAAAGGACTATATGCTGAACTTGATAGAGCTAATGGTAATATGTATAATGGACTTCCTGCTGAATCATATAATATGATTTTGCTTGATATGAGTACTAATGATGATGGAGAACGTAATGTTCAACTAGTTGGTGAACAAGGAAGAGAAGTTGTTACTGGTATTTATAAAGGTATGAGTCCTTTACCAGGTGCTTGGGGTGCAATTGACAATGGTAAATTGTTAAGTACAAAGAAAGATGAAGCTAGTTATGAAGTATTTGTTTCACAAGGCATTACTTTAAAAAATTATACTACTAGTTATTTCCTTGAATTTGTAAAATAAAATAAAATAATGGGGGTATCTTAATTGATACTCCCTACTAATAAATAATATATAATAGGTACATAAACTAATAAATAAAATAAAATGTTAGTAGATAATAAAAAAGTTTGGATATATTGGAGAAAATTAGAAAGTTCATATTCTTATGCAAATAGAAAAGTATTAGTTGAACCTCCTCGTAAAATTGGTGGTTCTATTTCTTCTACTTCTAAAATGTTAGCAAATGTTGAAGAACAAAAAGAGATTATGCCTGATATTATATCTGTAAGTCCTACATCACCTAATTGGTCTGAATTATTATCATCTTATTGGAATAGTATAAGTATTGAAATTCCTGAAAGTGGTAAAGAATTAGAAGTAGGTTTTATATATGATATTCAGAATTCTAGTAAATCTAAATATATTAAACAAATTAATGATAGTATTAATTCAGAGAAATCTAAGTTAACTACTGATAATGATTTAAAATCTTATATAGATAATAAACTAAATAAAGTATTATTAGATTTTAATAAAAGTTTAAAACTTCTTAATAGTATTACGAATGATAAAGCTCGTGAAGCAGCTAAAACAAAAGCTTATAAGGATAAATATGATTCAATTGTACGAATCGAATCAGAACGATATAAAGTTGGTACTCCTATCAGCCCTGATAACTATATGTTATATCGTTATTGTCTTATTTATCGTGATGTTGCTAATGAATTTAATTTAGCTACTAAAAGTCCTTATATTAGATTTTACTTACATAGTGAAGAAGATATTAAGAGATTTAAAGAACAAGCTTATAAATTAGAAAGAAGTCGTATGTCTGCTTATCTTGATACTATTAAGAGTGTAAGTAAAGTTGAGAATGTATTATATGCTATGGGTTTTGGTGAAGAAATTCCTAAAGAAGATATAGATAAATATACATATCTTGATAAAAAATCAAAAGAAAATTCAAATAAATTTATCAGTATTGCAACTAATAAAAATTTAGAAATATTAGGTTTAATTGAAAAATATATACAAAGCAACATTTTACATAGACTATCAGGTAGTCAGGTAATTGTAGATGGGGTTGATTCATCTAAAATTATTGGTAATAATGTAAATGAAGTTGTAAGTTGGTTTAGCAATAAATCTAATGCTGCTGAAGTTAGTGAATATGCTGCTAAGTTTAAAAGTTTACCTAAATAATAACTAAAATTAAATAAAATGAAAGATGTTTTTATTACTGCCGATGCAGCTGAATATCCATTAGTAAGTGCAGTTGCAGGAGTTTGGGAAATAAATAAATTATCTACTGGTGCATTGGCACTCTTTAATGAAGATGGTAGTATAATTAGTAATGATGTAGATGTTACGAATATTACGAAGAATGATATTACTGGAGATGTAGTTGAAATTGTTTTATCTACAACTACTGGAACTCCTAAAGTATCAATTCCTATTCGTAGAAAAAATCTTATTCATTCTAAAGTTCCATATTCTGCACCTGTAGCTGCAGTTAAGGTTCTTGGTGGAGAAGTTAATGGAGGGGCTAGTACATATAGTCTTAATCTTCCTAGTAGTATTTCTGCTGGTGATTATGTTGGAGTTGATATTGTTGATTTAAGTAAACCAGTTGAAAATACTCAGCGTGTTAAAACATATGGTTTTACTGCTGTTAATACAGATTCATTAGCTGGCACTGGAATTAATAATATTATTAGTAAATTAGTAAGTCTCATTAATAATGATCCTAATGCTGTAGTTACAGCTAGTGCTAATAATGATGGTACTAATAATACTGGTATCAAATTTATTGCTAAAAGTGCTGGAAATGATTTTGCAATTGCTAAAGAAGATGGTGTTCTTAAAGATGCAAATATTGTTGAATATAAAGTAGTTGATGGAATTTATACTCCTAGTGCTACTACTACAGTAATTGCTAATGATGTTGGACATGGTACCTATGCTCATGTTGCTAAATCTGAAAAAGATTTATTACCATATAGTGGTCGTAATGGTGGACATGTTCTTGAAAATGAACTTTGGTCTGCTAAAAATCAAGCTGTTCCTGGACTTACTTATGATACATATGTATTAATTTTTACTCCTAAGCGTGATTCTTTATTAAGTCCTACTGGAAATAATGAACAATTGATTAACATTTTTGTTCCTACTGCTAATAAATATGCAGCAGATGCTATTACTAGTGGTACACTTGTTGTTGGAAAAGCTTATGAAATTGTTACATTTGTATCAGGTGATGATTTTACTAATGTAGGAGCTTCTTCAAATAAATCTGGAGTTGTATTTGTAGCAACTGAAACTACTCCAACTACTTGGACGAATACTTCTAGTTTAAGAGAATTAAATTCTAATAGTATTAATTATGCTTTAGATGTGATACTTCCGTTGGTTGCTGAGTAATTTTTTTTCATGATTAGGGGAGTGTAATGCTCCCCTTTTTAATATTTTATATTATGACTATATCTGAAATGCACATTGGTATTGATTTATTACTTCAAAGATTGAATAGTGAAATTGATGCTGATATTGAACCTAAAGAAAAAGATTACTTTATTAATCTTACAACTAAATTACTTATAAAAGCTATATTAATTAATGAAAAGAATTCTATTGAACCATATATATCTAGAGAAGATATTAATAGATATTATAATTCACTTAGAGTTTTTATTAATGAATATAATTTAGATTTATATAATTATGGAAAATATTATAGCGGTAAGATACCAGTAACAGATGGATATAATAATAGTATAAAATCTGGATTATTAATTGATGGAGTTACATATAGAATAAAAACTAAAGGAAATACTGATTTATCTAATTTTGGTTATGATAAATCATCTGATACTTTTAAATGTAATACTAAATTAGTAAACAACATATCTACATTAGGAGTTGGTACTTATAAAATTATTAATCCTGGCAATTTATTATTAGATAATACAGCAGTTATATATAATAATATTGAACCAGAAAGTATATTTATAATTACTGGAACTAATACTTCAACATCAGATAGTAATACATTAATAAAACCATTAAAAATATCTCCTGTTTGGGATGATACAACAGAGCTAGAAATAGTAAAAGATATAAATTATTATGAAGGTATAGGAGTTACATCATTTGTATCTAACGACAAAATAGTTAATTCTAATAATATTGTTATTGGAAACACATATGTTGTAAATAAAGATAATATTGATATTAGTGCTATATATAATTATAATATACTTAATGCTAATAAAGGAATGATATTTAAAACAATATCTAATACTATAAATACTATAAATGATGAAGACTTACTTGAGTTAGATGAGGTAGATTGTAGATTACCATTAGATAGAGAAATAAATAATTATCTTCATAATTCGTTTGGAAATATTAAAACTAATCCGTTGTTTACTTATTATGATGATGAAATTAGAATATATACAAACAATAAGTTTAAAATATATAAAGCTATTTTAAAATATATTATTACTCCTAAAGATGTAGATGTAGAAAATAGTATTAATAGTCCATTACCAGAAAGTATGCATGAATTTTTACTTGAATTAGTAGTTAAGAAAATAGCTTCTACAATAAACAGTCCAGATTATCAATATATTAGAAATGATATTATTGATAATAACAAAATAGTTGAATAATGCAACAATTAATACGTTCAAAAAGTAAAAGATTAAGAATTGCTATTTTAGCATTTTTTATATATATAATATTAGGTATAATAACTTTATTTACAGATTCTAGTGCGTTAAGTGGAATGGGAATTTATGTTGGAAGTACTAGTTTACCAATATTAGTTTATATACTTGGAGAATCATTTAGACCATCTAATAAAAATAATAATAATGGATCAGGATGTTAAAGATAAATTTGAAGTAAATAAACAAGAACATAACGCTATGATACAACAGATAACTAATAGTAGATTTGAATTAAGAATATTAGTTGCTGTATTAGGTATTCTTATGAGTGTTATTATTTATCTTCTTAGTGATAATGTTAGATATCAAAAATTAGCATATAAAGCTAATATTGAAAGATATGATTATAATCATAAATTAGACTATACTATAAAAGGATTAACGTATAAGGTTAATTCATTATCTAGTGATGTTACAAAATTGTCTAATTTTGTTTATACTATTAATTACAAAATAAATAAGAGAGATAGTATATTTTATTATAATGAATATAGTATATTAAAAAGAGATTTTTATAATTATAGAAGTGAACATGATGGTAAAATACATAATGCAGAATAGACGATGGTATTATCCCGATACTACTATATCATCATTACATATAGATTTTAATAAAGTAGGATATACATTAGAAGATACAGTAAGAGCTAATGGAATAAAAGTTAAAAATTATACTGCTATTCCAGAAAATATATCTGGATATAATGTTGCTATTAAATATTCTAATCATTTTAAAAAAGATGTAGTTGTATTATATACTGATATTATTGATGGAATATATACTATAAAAAAGAACGGAGTTATATTTACTAACATATATTCTCATGGTGGAAATGATAATAAAGATACAGATGGATGTATATTAGTAGCTAAAAATAAAGGTATAATAGATGGTATTCCTAAAATATGGGATTCTATTTCTACTGAAGTATTTAATTTTGTAAAATCTGAATTAGATGCTAATAATAAAATAAAATGGATTATAAAAAACTATCCTAATGAAAATATTTAAATTATTAATATTTATATTTACTATTACATCATTTACATCGTGTGTTACACAACAAGCATGTAGTAGAAAATATCCACCTAAAATAATAAATAAGGATAGTATTGCTATAAGAGATAGTATTATAACAGTGTATTTACATGATAGTATATTAATAAATGCTGATACTGCTCAAGATAATACTATTGTGCATACTGCTAATGGAATAATTAATAGTAATAAATTAATTAAAGAATTACATTTATGTAAAGCAACATCACAAGTTATAAATGGAAAACTTAATTTAACATTAATGCAAAAACAAGCTATTGTAGATAGTTTATTAAAGCATAATATAAAAGTAAAAAATAAAATAGTATATAAAACACGAACAAGAGTAGTAGTAAAATATATACATCATTGGTATTCTGGAATAGAAGAATTTCTAGCTATATTTATGTTAGGCATTATTTTGTTCATATTGGCTCGTACTGCATTTAAAATAATAAGTAAAATACCTTAATATGGCAACTTTAAATTTAATTGCAGATGAATTATCTGCAACATTGGATAGACCATTTGATAGTATGCTAAAAGAACGTATAAAGTCTTCTTTTAGACATGCTATATATACGTTATTAAGACAGCAAATTAATAAATATGGAATTAATGATAATTATAAAACTAGATTTTATAGTGATTTAATGCTTACTGAAGATATTACTAATTCTAATAATATTAATTTATATAGAAGTAAAAATAAAATTCCAACACCATTACGATATAATTCAGATGACCCATTTACTTCAGTTACTATTTTAGATAGTAGTAATGTTAATTATAGTAATAATCCATTTTTATTTAGTAAACCTATAGAAATAAAATATAATGGTTTATTAGCTACAAATATAAATAAACCTCCTAGATATGTATATCTTAATGAATATATTTATATATTTAATATAAATCCAAATATAGATATTAATACTTCTAAATTAATAATAGAAGGAGTATATCCAATTAATGATATATTATCAATTAGCGATAAATATAAATTTAATGATAATACTACTTTAACAGTTCCGGAAGATTTAATAGAAGATACTAAAGCATTTATATTAAAATATGATTTTTCAATTACTGATGCTAGAGATAAAGTAAAACCAATAAATATTGATAATGAGTAATTTAGATAAATATACAACTGCTAAATTAGTTGGATTTGAATATACATCTATTATTAATAATAAAATAGAATTGTTAAAGTCTAAATTAGAAGATGCAACTCGTAATCGTAAAATATATGAAAAGTTAATACTTATTAATAAAGATAAAGTATATCCGAATGATATATTAAGTTATGTTAGTGATGTTTATCATAATAAAAAGCAATACAATAAATTTAAAATAATTGAACTATTTAATGTAAAGAATGGTCAATATAGAAATAAGATTAATTCTATATTATATAATAATGTATCTAATGATGAATTTAGATTAATATATAGTTATTATGTTAATTTTATGGAATACTCTATATTAGAAAGTAATTTAGATTTAAAACTTGAAAAATATGAAAGATTGAATATATCTAGTGCTACAATATCATATTTGTTTAAAATATACTTTTGGTATATATCTATTGGATTATTAAGAAGTAGGTCTAAAATTCAATTACCATATAATGTTAATATTAGAGTGTATGGTAAAAATCCTAATAATGCTCGTAAAAAATATAATAATAATAGTGTTAGTGTAGATTGGGGAGAATCTTTAAAAGTATTAATTAATATTGCTAAAGAAATAAAACCAGATTTATATAATGCGTATATAAATAAAAATATAAAGAAAAAGGATTTTATTCAATCTATGAAACCTTATGTATATAATAAGGAATTAAATCCTAATGGTAAGAAATGGATTGTTAAAAGAGATAAAGATTTTAATTTATGGATTGTAATATGGTCTAGATTTAGTAATTTAAAAAATATAAGAAATTATTCTATTATTCCTACTAATTTTATTGCTACTAAAGATAGAAGTCAAATACAGTTTGCAAATAATGTTAAATCTATAGATGATATAATTACTAGTAGAGAATTAGGATTTAGAGATAAACTTAGAGTACTAGAAAGATATGATATTAATTACTGTTTAAATACATTTGATAATGATTTATAAAAAAATAAATAGCAAAGTAATTATATCTAGAATATTAGATACTTATAATTTAAATGCAGAATCATTTGTAAGTAGAGTTCCTAATTGGATATATAATGCTATGAGAAGTATTAAAGTTAGCGATAATTTAATACCAGCTGTAGTATATTCCACTGTTAGAGATTATAAGTGTGTAATTCCAGATAATACAATAGAGTTAGAAGCAGTAACATATAACGGATTTAGACTTCCTAGAATAGATTATATAAATCAAAGTGTTTCTAGTGAAATGGATGACAATTATCATCCAACATTAAAATATCAATTAGATAATAATGGATATATAATTACAACATTTAGGAATGGTAATATAAGATTTTATATAAAAACTTTTCCACTGTCATTTGATGCAGACAGTAATATATTTTTTCCATTAATTCCTGATAATGAAGAATTACACACTGCTTTAGAATGGTATATATTAAGACAATTATTATATAGAAGATATAATCTACCAGGATTATCATTAAGAGATAATAATCCTTTTACAAATCCTGCATTAGCTTGGGAGAAACATAAATTAATTGCTAGAAATAGTTTAGTAAGTCTTGATACTGATGATAGAGAAGCAATTAGTCGTATGTTGCGTTCATTATTATCTAATTATTATAGATATTATGAATCTTTTGGTAATGTTGGTGAATTATATAGTAATAGTACAAAAATAGATATTACTGGTACTCTATTTGTATATGTTCAAAGCGAACCTAGCAAAATATGGTATATTAATCATAACTTAAATACATATCCAGATATAACAATTATATCTGATGGAAAAGAAGTTATATATGCTAATATACAATACGTTGATTATAATAATGCTATTGTTACATTTAATGAAGCTATCACTGGTAGTGCATATTGTAGGAGATAATTGCTATGGCATATGATATATATGATGATTTAGATTTACATAATGGTGAATTAATAAGAGCATTACTATATAATACACCAGATCCAAATAATGATACTAATCTAGTTAATTCTAGAAAAGGAGCAGTATGCTATAATACTACTGATAATTATCCATATTATTATGATGGTATATCTTGGAAAAAATTACCTACTAATGAAAATACATTACTTTACACTAATTTAAAATTAATGCCTGAAAAAATAGGAGGATATGATATTGGAACTATATTTGATAAAGTTAATTATAAATCTATATTAGATGGCTTATTATATCCATATCAATATCCAGAATTTTCTGATTTTAAATTATTAATTGATAATAATGTTATAACTGAATATGAAATAGGAACTCATTTTGATTTTAATACAAGTATTGATTATGTAGTTAATAATTTTAATAATGTAGATATATATAAAAATTATATAATATCTTCTAGTATATTTAATATTATAAATAATTCTATAATTCCTACTAGCAATTCTAATGTAAATATTCAAATTTCACCTATAGATTTTAATTCTGTATATGATATAGATATATCTATAGAAGGACATAATACTAAAGATGATATATTTAAAAGTACATATATAGTTAAAGTTAGAAAATATATGTATTATTATTTAGGAAATGAGTTATCATCTCCAACTACTAGTTCTGATATTAGATTATTATCTAAATACTTTCTTGATAAATTAAATAGTGGAATATTTAATATAGATATTAATAAAAATACACAAGAATTTAGTTTATATATACCATCTGATAAAAATATTAAAGTTATAGACATTGAAAATATGAATGCAAATATAACAGATAATTTTACATATACTAATATAGATATAACTCATAGTAATGGTTTAGTATCTACTTATAAGAAATGTACTATCTATTTAGGTGGTGCTGGATATTTAGATAATACAACTTTTAAAATTGAAGTAATATGAATTTGAACTTACCTTATGGAATATATGTTTCTACAAATGCTGATTTAGATGTAAAATATAGAGTTGCTAATAATACAGCTAGAGATGCTCTTATAACAAATAAATTAGTTAAAGTTGGATTTGTAATATATAATGAATCTGATAATAAAAGATATTGGCTTAAAACATATCCTACTGAAGGAAGTTTAACTGGAGTTGAATGGGAAGATATTAATCTTAAAATAACTACTGAAAATACATCTGGCATATCTACTTTAGTTAATAATGTATTGAATATTCCTAATTATTCACATCCATTAAAGAAATGGGTAAATAAAACAGATTTATCAGGTTCTACTATTATTTCTAATCTTACTATTGATAGTTTAGGACACCCAACAGATTGGATAACAAGAAATTTAACTCCTACTGATATTGGAGCACAACCTGCTGGTACATATGACAATTATGTTAAATGGATTATAAGTGTTGGGGGAGTTACTGGAAATATAATAAGTGGAAATACATTAGTATTTGATGCTGGTAATGTGTTAAATACATCTTATAGTGATACTACTAAAACAGTAACGATAGGCCACAATGACATTACAAGGACAGACCCGGCTAAGACAACAATTACACCTGGATATTCAGGAACATTTGATATAGTAGAAAGTGCAACTTCTGATGCACAAGGCCATCTTACTGCCATTCAACAAAGAACAATACAATTACCAGATGCTTATGTACATCCATCACATACAGCTTATACAGAAACCCTTTCTGGAGCAACAGTTTTTGCAACATTTAATTCAGATGCATTAGGTCATGTTACAAGTTTAACTACTCGTACATTGACCCTTGCTGACTTGGGGGCACAGGCTGCTGGTAATTATGAATTAATAGCCAATAAAAATATAGCAAGTGGATATGCCGGATTAGATTCTAATGGTTTAATATTTACTTCTCAATTACCTCCACTGGCAATAAGTCAACCTTATGTAGTTGCATCTGAAACTGCCCAATTAGCATTAACTGTCCAAGAGGGAGACGTAGCAATCAGAACTGATTTGAAAACCTCTTATATTGCTTTGAATAGTTCAAATGCTTCAATGTCAGACTGGCAGCAACTTCTTACACCTACCGATAATTATGTAAGTGGGGCTTCTTGGAATACTTCAACTGGTGTTTTAACTATTAATAGAAATGCATTAAGTGATATTACTGTCCCGATCGATGGACGTTATATTGTTGCCAATGCGGCTATCACTGGAGCTACACATACAAAAATTACTTATGATGCAAATGGATTAGTTACCGCTGGTGCAGATTCTACTACATCGGATATTCCTGAAGGAACTAATTTATATTATACAGACGCAAGGGTAGCTGCTAATAGTGCCGTTGCTGCAAATACTGCAAAAGTAACAGAAAGTACTACAGTAACCGCTCCATTAGTTTTAAGTGGATATAATATATCATTACCTAAAGCTACTGGTTCTGTTAATGGTTATTTAAGTTCTGCTGATTGGACAACATTTAATAATAAACTTTCATCATATACTGAAACAGACCCTGTATTTAAAGCATCAACTGTTTATAATATAAGCAATGGAACTGGTTTTTTAAAGAATAATGGAACAGGAACATGGAGTTATGATAATTCTACATATTTAACAGGAAACCAGACAATATCAATTACAGGAGATGCAACTGGTTCTGGGGCAACCTCAATTGCATTGACATTAGCAGCATCTGGTGTAACTGCTGGAACTTATAATAATGTTACAGTAAATGCAAAAGGATTGGTAACTGGAGCAAGTAACGTAAGTTATGAACCAGCTTTCACGAAAAATACAGCCTTCAATAAGGACTTCGGAACAGCAACCGGTCAAGTTTGGGGATATGATGCACATCCAACAACAACAAGTGATTATGGATTGCCTACTTATCCTACTACGTTACCAGCATCAGATGTATATGCGTGGGCTAAGGCAGCAACAAAACCGAGCTATACAACCGATGAAGTAACGGAGGGTTCAACAAATCTATACTATACCGATGCAAGGGTTGCAGCAAAGGTAACACAATCTTATGTTAATGGTTTAGGGATTAATGCTGCTACTTTAGGAGGAATATCATTAGCAAATTTTGTTTATGGGACAAATGGACAAGCGAATACTTCTGTAGCAGATGTAAATACAATTCCTAAAGCTGGCTTTTATGTTGGCTATAATACAGCTAATTCTTTTACTACTGGGGATTTTGGGATAATTAATATCCCAACGTGGAAGGATTCATCAAGTTCAAGTCAATATTCATTGCAGATAGGAGCACCTATTGGGACAACAGCATCTATTAGGTTTAGGAATATTGTTAATAATACCGCTGGTACTTGGTATACGCTGTATGGAAATAACAATGCTAATAGTACAGGAGTTGATTGGTCAGCCCAAAACATAACCCTTGCAGGTTCAATTACAGGGGCTACTTCAATCACTACAGGAACAATCACCCCAACAAACCTGACAACAGGCTATATTCCTTACATGAATGGAAGTCTGGTTAATAGTCCTGTTTATACGGATGGGGTTAATGTTGGGATTGGAACAATTTTAAAAGCAAATACATATCCATCAACGTTTACAACTTTAAGCATAAAAACCCAAACAGGAGATTATTGCCCTATAATTGAATTAGTTGGTACAAGGTCTGCGACAAATGGTAATCAAAATGGGATAATTCAGTTTTTTAATGCAACAACTACTCCTGTTTGGGTTAATACAATTGCATCTATACAGGGAACAAGCCCTGATTCCGGACAATTAAAATTTGATGTTGCTAATACTGGAACATTATCAGAGGCAGCAAGAATAGACCAATATGGCAACGTCTTTATTGGTTACACTTCCGACCCCACAAGTGGAAATAAATTGGCTGTTAATGGAAATGGGTACTTTGCAGGGAATATAACAGCAACAGGTGAAGTAACAGTTGGTCCACATACAGATGGAACAACAGAAGTTGCATCTAATGTGTTATATGGGACAACAGACCCTCCATCAGGTACATTTAAAGAAGGAACAATTTATATAAAATATTAATAATGGATGCTAACTATAATACATTAGATAATATTCCCCCAATATTTGATACTGAATATTGGGTTAAACAAAAATTGTTATATCTGACCAAGAACTCTACTGATTTTGATAATAATAAAATAGTTGGCATAACAAAGAATAGTTCAACTGAAGGGCAATATCCAGGGGCATTAGTTACTAAAGTATATTCCTATGATGATATTAATAATGCTATAACTAATACTCCGGTATTAACATTAATCATGGATGAAACAAGTAGTTATGTTACATCACAATCAAGTGGGGCATCTGTAATATTTAATAATGGAAATAATCCTAAAATAAAAAGGTTAACAATACTTAATTTTTTAGTAGCAAGTATAGCGTTAAAATCTGGTTCTACCGCATTACCAAATCAAATAGGAAATGTAACTGATGATTTTTTATTAATATTTAATTTAATAGGGTGGGATAATACTAATAATGATACAGTAGATATAAATTATACAACTGGTGGTACAGTTATTGCCGGAGCAAGTTCTGATTATGATATTGATATTATTGACTCTAATCATTTTGTTGTAGCAACATCTGCATTAGCTGGTTTAGTTCAAATATATGAAATAAATAGTACATTTGATGGTATAACATTATTAACACAATTATCTAATACTGATAGTACACAAAGAAGTACAGTAAACACAATCAAAATAATAGATAGTTCTCATTTTATGGTTAGCAGGTTTATTCCTACAACTAATGTTTCTGAACTTATTGTATATTCATTTGATACATCATATAATATAACTGAATTAAATAGGATAACATTAGCAAGTGGAACAGCATTAAGGGATTTTACATTTGAAATAGATACTGACAATAAATACGGGGTTATATTTGGATATGATCCGGGTGCACCATCTGGACATGCTAATATTTATAGTGGATATATTTCATATAATAGTGATTTTTCTATAGTTAACGCATCTATACAAGAAGACCCATATTTAACTGATGGAATGACAGTTGATATATATTCATTTAATACACAACCAGAAATAAAACTTTTAACTAATAATTATTTCTTAGTTACAACAGGAAATGGAGCGTCTATAAATTATTATCTATATAAACAGGCCACTAATTATCCAGAATTAATATTAAGAAGTGGTTGGGCAACAGATGATAAGCGTAATATAACATCTATATCTAATCTGATTATTAATAAAAATATATTTATATCAAGTTGGGCAGACAGTT
>Ga0256829_1000177_pt1 | contig 79522 bp, 89 predicted proteins | sample 131447metaG_FD_185979 | JGI IMG/M metagenome (GOLD analysis project Ga0256829, IMG submission 185979) | Hydrothermal vent microbial communities from Lau Basin, Pacific Ocean - 131-447 | ecosystem: Environmental > Aquatic > Marine > Hydrothermal vents | place: Pacific Ocean: Lau Basin | collected...
TAGGGGTAACGGGCCCAAGACCGGGCCTTCGGGCTGAACCGAAACCGGCAACGGGAGTAGGTGATGGGCCCGTAAACCGAACCACCCTTAGCGAGGGGTTAACTCGAACCCTCGCCGTTCACGACGGGGAGGAAGTCAGCCCACCAGGACAGAAGAGCAAAAGAAAGGGCTCACTCGCCCTTGAGTTTCATTATCTTTATCCTGCCTAAGGTCTCCCAGTACTCGACGTTTATGCCCTCCCTGAGCTGGTCCTTGATCTCGTCCGCGACGCCACCTTCAAGGGGCACGTCGTAGAGCTCGTAGGTCTCCATGTCCATAATCTGGACTGTGTCCGGGGTCATAGCTATAATCTGAGCCGTTCTCTTGTCAATGATCGGAACCTCAACCTCGGCGCTCGTCGGCTTAACAATACTCCTGACCTTCTTGTCGAAGATTCCAACTGCCTCAATCCTCGCCTTGGCCGAACCATGCTTGCCAGGTGAGGAAACGGTTATGTTGCCTATTCTGCACGGCTCGCCGTCGATGAGGATGTACCTTCCCGGCTTGAGCTTGCTGACCTGGACCTTGGTCTTGTCTCCCATTTCTCAAACCTCCTATAAGCGTTCTAAGACCGATTGGGAAGGGTCTTTAAAAAATTTTTGAAGATGGAAATCAGCGACGGGATTTAAGTAGCATGCCATTCATGGTCAGTGGGACGAAGAGGACGAGTCCGAGCAGGGCACCGACCTTTACCGCCGCCGAAGGAGAGGTGAAAGCATAGTAAAGGGTCAATAATCCAGTTCCAAGGAGGATAATCACCGAGACCCAGACCCCAGCCTTACTGTAGGCAAGCTCCGAGGAAAGCAACGGATATGCCTCAGCGGCTGCAACGAGGGCACCCACCGCAAAGGGAACCACGAGGAACATCACCCTGATGTCCTTAATGGCCATCGCCCCCGAGACCACCATACCAAAGAGAGAAACAAAGCCGAGGCTCTGGGTTCTGCCGATTTGCACTACCTCTGAGAGCATCTGGTTGCCCATCTCCATGAGGACGATTATTGTCGTTAGACCCGCAAGGTAAAGTGAGAGCATTAGGAGGACTATCAGGGTTACATCACCGTGGACATTACCGTGGAGAACCTGTGGAATAGCATAGAAGACGTTTATCGAGTGGATTGGACTCTGGGTGCTGTTGGTGGTGTATGCTTTGAGGTCACCGAAGAGGATGGAGAGCTGTATCGTTTCCTCCGCCGAGATGTTCGGACTGTGGAATGCCCTCTGGACAGCTTCATGGGCAACGCCGATGGAGTAAGCAACAGTAAACGCGGCCGCAAAACTCAGGATTATCTGGAGGATAAAAACCCCCGCTAGAACCTTTTTGAGATTGAGATCCTCCGGTGTGAAGCTTCCGATAACGTAGTAAACGCCTGCACCGAGGCCAAAGGAGACAAACGTCGAAATTAGAAGGTATAGGATTCCCTTCAAGCTGAGAGGCTGACTGAAGGAGGTTATGGACGATACTGCCTCGTGCATGTAGTGGAGTGCCTGCTCGGACGTAACCGTGGTGAGGGCCTGTTCTCTGACAAGGAAAACAGCCGCGATTGCAAAGAGGACGAAGAGGATCGAAACGACAGATATGAACTCCAGTGTGTGTCCTTTGGCCATAACGAGAAGGAGCATCACGAGGAGAATCGTTGCAACCGCCACAACGGGGGTATAGGAACCACTGAGTCCCAGCATGAGGGTGAGGCCGTAGGACGCGTAGTATGTTGTGATGCCAAGAATGATCATCAGAAACATCAGCAGAACGAAGGTCAGAGCGGGAATCCTAGCGACCTTGAACAGGAGTTCGTGTATAAGGTAGCGCGTCCGCTTGGTGCTCTCAGCCTCGCTGTATATGATGAATATGGCTACAATCGATGGAACGAGGGATATTAGAAAGCCCTTTAGGCCGAACGTTATGTAATACTTGGGTAGTATCAGGAAGTTCCAAATGCCTAGGATGTACCCAGTTATCAAAAAAGCCATAAGGAAGCTTACCCTTCTCATTTTCACCACCTAGTGATTACTCGGGTGGTGTTCTTAGGAATGAGAAATATAAAAGCATTGTGTGACTAAGTTGATCCTAAGAAATTACCTTTTTCTCTTTCGAAAGCCTCGCCCTTTAGGGCGGGGGTGCAGTAAACCAATCAATAAGCCATTAAGCGGAAAAGCAAACCATTTTAAAGCCTAAGAACAATACCATACTTTGAAATGAAGCGGACAATGACGGTAAAACTCCAACCCTCAAAAACCCAAGAAAAAACCCTTTCCGAGTTAGCCAACCTCGTGGCTAAAGTCTGGAACCGGGTGAATTATCTAAGACGACAAGAATTCTTTGAGGGCAAACCAGTGGACTTCAACAAAACCGAAAAGATAGTCTATGAGGAATTCAAAAAGGAAATCGGCTCCGCAACAGTCCAGCAAATAGCCAGAAAAAACACTGAAGCATGGCGCTCATTCTTCTCCCTCCTTCGGAGCAAAAGAAACGGAGAATTGCCAGAATGGCTCAAACCAAAACCACCAAACTACTTGAAAGACGATGGGAAGAGAAAACCCTTAATCGTCCTCAGGAACGACCAATACGAAATCAAAAACAACAAGCTAATCCTCAAAGGCCTTGGAAAATTCAAACGCCTTGAAGTCCAGTTTAAAGGCAGAATACACTTGAGAGGCAAGCAAGGAAGATTAGAAATAACCTATGACGACGTTAAGCGAAAATGGTATGCCCACATCTCATACACGGTTAAGGAGAAGCTAACCAATGGTGAATGGGTTGAAGTTCCAAGGAAACCATTGGGCGATTTTTCAGCGGGCATAGACTTGGGAGTAAACAATTTAATGGCCGTTTACGTGGAAAACGGTGAGAGTTTCTTAGTCAATGGGAGACCGTTAAAAGCCATTGCCTTCTACTTTAGAAAGGTTATCGCTGATTACCAGTCCAAACTCAACAAGAACGGAGTTAGAACGAGTAGGAAACTCAGAAGACTGCACGAGAAGGCTAAACTCCAAGCGAGGTACTACATCAACATGGCAGTAAGACAAACTGTGGAGAAACTTTACCGTCTCGGAGTTTCGAGGATTATCGTGGGTTATCCGAAAGGAATAGCGAGAAACTCTGATAAGGGCAGAAAGCAGAATTTTATTCTCTCTCACGTCTGGCGGTTAAATTACGTTATTAAGCGTCTCAAGGAAGTCTCGGAAGAGTATGGTGTTGAGGTTGTGGTTGTGGATGAGGCTTTCACTTCGAAGACGTGTCCCGTTTGCGGGAAGCCCCACTATGGGGCGAGGCTTGTTAGGGGTTTGTTTAAGTGTCCCGCAATGGGGCTTGTGTTTAACGCTGACCTTGTTGGTGCTTTTAACATTTTGAAGAAGGTTGTGAAAACCATAACCCCGAACTTGGGCGGTCTTTACGCTCAGAGGAGGGGTAACTGGCCGAAGACCCGGCCAGAGGGGTCGAAGACCCGCGCTTTATTTTGGGTCTAAATGAGACCCCTCAAACCTCCCCGCACTTGGCAGGGGGTTAACTCGTTGGAACCCTCGCCGTTCACGGCGGGAAGGAGGTCAGCCATTGCTCAAAACTTGCCGTTATCTCGTTAACAACTGCCCAAGCAACCAATGGCTCCTTGTAAATACTTATTTTCTCCCATGGTACTCTACTTTTGAAGTCCCCATGCGGAAAGCCGCCGATTATCACCACTGAATTCTCGAGATCTACCAGCCTCCTCCCGAGGTCCATGGGTCGGGTGAGCTCCCCCAGTTCATGCATTACGAAAACTCCATCAGGCCCAATTTCATCCACGAGCTCGGCTAGGCCCTTCTCCTCGAGCCTCAGGAGCTTTAGGTCCTTCGGCACAGCCCTGTTCTGGAAGAGGCTCTCCATAAGGCCAACGAAGCGGTTGTAATTCCTTGGAAGCCGCGTCTCAGGTTTAACGTATATTACCCCATTGTTTCTCGTGTGAACATATACCCGGAGCAGGCCTTCTTTGTTAGCTATGCTCTCCAGTGCGTTCAGAAGGCAGAGATGAACTATGTCGGGTCGCCCACGCCTCTCCCCATCCTGGAGCCTTTTGAGAGCCGCATGGTGGTAGGTGCTGTCGAGGAGCATCTCCTCCGGCTTCTTCTTCCTCCGTCTCGCGTAGTTGATAACTGCGGGATGATCAGCTATCTCAGGAGGAATGGTCTCAAGCTCCGCATCAGCTATCACCAGATGGAGCATTCTCCCACCCCTCTATCTTTATTCCCCTGTCGGCCAGCTCGTCGCTTATCCTTGTGAAGGTATCTATCCTCATGCCCAGTATCTCCGGAGGTATGACGCCGTATATGCAGGTCTGCTCCGCCACAAGCCTCGCCACTATCGCCGCCGTGAATCCTGTGACGCGCGCCATTGAAGTGAGACCGTCCCTCTCTTCGTCGTAGAGTAGATAACCTACCTCCCTTGGTTTCCCATCGATGGTTCCCCTTCCAAAGACCTGCATTATCGAAAAGTCTGGGCTGTCGTAGGTCATCAGTGGGGTTACCACCTCGAGAGTATTGTCCACGTGCTCTGGCTTGAAGAAGCCGAGTTCCCTTAGAACCCTCATCTTCTCAAGGTGCCCGGGCCAGCGAAGTGTCCATTCCTCCAGTGTATCAGCCCTGACACTCTCCAGCAAGCTTCTGAGACCATCACTCAGGAAGGCTTCGAACTCAAAGCCTCTGATTTCAACTCTTTCTATACTCTCCAGAGGATCAACGGTTTTGATTTCACCGTTCAGTATTGCCCTCGCGGGTCTGATGTACTCTTCAATTAGGTCTTTAGGTGACCATGTAATTCTGTAATAAAGTGGCGGCTTGGGTTCCTTCGGCAGGCCCCCGACGTAAATCCTGCCCAAGGCCATCGTGTCAAGCTCATTCCAGATTCTACCCATGAGGATGTGGCTCAGCCCAGGGGCAAAGCCGGCGTCGAAAATAACGGTTACCTGTGCTTTTTCTGCTTCCTCGCGAAGCTCAAGGGGATTCTCGGGCATGAAGGATACGTCGACCATATCCACCCCCGCCTTTATCGCCGCCTTGACCACTTGGTAGCCGAACCTGCCGGGCAGTGCCCCCACGACCATCTCAAAACCCGTCATGACCTCAATGAGTTCGTCAAAGTTGGACGCGTCCACCCTAACCGGTGTGGCAAACTCAGAAACGACCTTCAACCTTTCTTCGCTGACGTCGCCGACGTAGACCTCAAACTCGTCCTTCAAATCCCACGCCACAGCCCTCCCAACGTTTCCGGCACCGAGAACGAGAACCTTCATCGCCAACACCGAAGTGATTAGGTGTAAGGCCTTTTAAGCGCTCCCATGCCAAAGGTAATATACACCTTTTACCAAGATAACCTAGTGGGTTCCATGCTCGGTTTCCTTCGAAGGAGAAAGCTCAGAGAGCTCCGCGAGTCCTTGAACGAAGAGCTCCTCATGCATATAGGGGATACACCGGAGAGCGTTTATGGCTTCTTGGAGGGGCTTATAGACAGATATCGGCCGGACTTTATAGTCCACACCGGTGACCTAGTTGACAACGTGAAGCTGGAAAGGCGGTCTGATTTAAGCCCACTCTACCTCTCGGGACTTAGGAGGCTTGCCAAGATTCTAAAAAATTCTAGAGCAAGGCTTTTTATCGTCCCTGGAAACGAGGATGACCCCAAACTCCTGCGGGAGTTCTTTGGAGATTCCGTTGTGGAGCCGGGAACAGTCGTTGAGATAGGTGGCAGGAGGTTCGCCCTCGGGCACACTTGGAAGGAAGTGAGAGGTCTGAAGGTGGACTTCAGGCTCTACGGCCATAACTTCAAGGAGATTCCCAACGGGTTGAATGCAGTTCTCGGTGTTAACTTCGTCTTTCTGCCGAGTGGTAGGGTTGTTAGGGTTGGTTATCCGGTTGGAACCGACACAATGAGGGGATACAAACTTTGGAGGGGTCTGTGATGAGACTGATTCGTTTTGGACCTTCCATGGTCTTCCTGATGGGGGACGTGGAAGCGATAAAAAAAGGCATCGAAGAAGCCTTTAACGTGGAGGAGATTTCCACTAATGAAGCTATAAGGCTTAGCAATGAGTTCGAGACAGTCCTCTTCGTTACGCCTCTGAGCGAGACGACCGTGCCCTCCAATACGGGCTTCTTGATATGCAAGGACGCGAAGGTTGTTATGTCAGAGATTGTGAACAAAAAACTCCCAATTGAGAGGGTCAAAGCGGAGAGCACGATAATCCTGCTCCATGTCCCTGAAAAGGTCGAAGACGCACTAAAGCTGATTGCGGATAGATTCGGCGGCCAGGTAATGGGGCAGATGGACGCTCTAAAAGTGGGGAAAGCCGGGGACACCGTTGTATCCCTGACCAGAAAGAAGTTGAACTCCCCAATAGGCCCAGAGGACATTGAGGGGGCAGTCCTCGTCAGGAGGTACTTCTTGGACGTCTACAGAGAGCTTCTCATCGACCTACCGGCCATGCTCTTCAAGCTCCTACCGGAATGGAACGAACTGACGATAAAGGTTTACGATATTGAAAAGCGCTACGAGGAGAACATAGAGCGGCTGATGACGGTAATTGAGGACCTTGACCTCGGCTTCATCGTTGGAGAGGGCTGGGACTGGGACTATCCAAGACCCTTCATGCGCGTCCCGGTCTACAAGCTCAAGCTCTTAACGTGGGAGAAGCCCGAGCGCGTGAAGTTCCTACTGAAAGGCATTGAATACGTCGGATACAAGCGTCTGTGCGACATAGACGTCTTCGTCGGCGGGAAGAAGATAGACTGGGTCGAGCTGGGAAAGTACAAGTCAAAGTTCGACCTTGCCAAGGCTGCGAGGGAGGAACTTGAGAAGCACTTAAGTGAGGACGTTTTGAGAAGGCTGGAGGAAACGGAGAGGAGGCTCGTTCCCAAGGAGGGTTAGGTCTTCCGAATCTTCGCTACAAAAAAGCCGCTCGTGCCGTGCCGGTCCGGGTAGAAGCGCCTTGCGTTCCCTACCTCTTCACTTAGTTCGATTCCAAAGGGCTTGATAAGGGCAGGCTCGCCGTAGCGGAGAGGGAGCAGCTCCACCTCAAAGTTGTCAATGACCCACTGGACTACGAACTCGTTCTCCTCGGGCTCGAGGGAGCAGGTGGAATAGACGAGGATTCCGCCCTTCTTGAGGACACTTAAGCCTTTCTCAATGAGCTTTATCTGTAAACCTTGGCAGAACTTGACATCATCCATCGTTCTGCTGGTTTTCCTCTCCGGATTCTTGTGTATCGTTCCAGAACCGGTGCACGGCGCATCGAGGAGTATCCCGTCGAACTCAACACCGAGCTCATCTATGTGGAGGGATGAGTCATGAATTAGAACGGTGTTCGTAACGCCAAGGCGGGAGAGGTTAAGGCGAGTTTCCTTTAAGCGTTCCTCGCCAACGTCGAAGGCATAAATAATGCCCCCGTTCTCCATCAGCTGGGCGAGGTAGCTCGTCTTCCCGCCTGGTGCCGCCGCCATGTCTGCAACGGTCTCGCCGGGCTTCGGCTCAAGGATAACCGGGGGATACATTGAGCTTGCCTCCTGGATGTAGAGGAGGCCACTGAGATACTCGGGCGTTGAGGTTATCGAGAAAGGCTCCCTTGTGAGACAGAAGCCTTCCCTCGCCCAGGGAACACGTTTAAATTGAAAGCCCTTCTTGTTGAGGAGCTTTGTGAGCTTTGAAACCTCTATCCTGAGCGTGTTTGCGCGAAAGCACCTCGGTAGCGGTTTTTCCATTGCTTTGGCTATGGTTAATGCCCTCTCGCCCCAGAGCTGGTAATACCTTTCGGCGAAGGTCCTGGAGTAGCCGAGGCTGAAGAGCTTTTCGAGCATGGTTGGGAGTTTGGGGAGGGGTTTAAAACAATTTGCTGGGGGTTGCCGTGATACTCTCTGACTTACCTACAGCGAAAGGTATTTAAGGGGGGTTGCCATGGTGGGGCTGGATGACTATCTTCTTCCAAAAGAGGAAGTTAAATTCCAGAGCAAAAACAATGTTCAGTATGGTGGAAAGAACTATCAAGTGATAGTTACAGACAGAAGGATAATCCTATATGCTAGGAGGGGAGCTATTTTCAAGAGTGATGACGTAGTCACGTTTAAGCTCTCGGATGTAGAGGGTATCAAATACAAAGAAGAGGGACTCATAGGAAAGAGGGGCATAATCGAAATACAGGGAAAGACCAAAGCTAAACTTATGGGTTCTACTTCGGAGATGAAAACACTCTACCAGCAACTTTTGCAATTCTTGTAATTGTGTAAAACCTCCAGTTTTCTTTTTATTCATTCATGGTAGATGATAGAGGTTTCCGCGTTAGGTAGATGCCTCTCTTTGCCATGTATCTATCTAAACTGAGTTGTTCTTATTGGTAGTTCGTGGGTTTTGAGCTAAATCAGCTGAGAAAAACAACCTTTCGAGCATGGTTACGAGGGGGAGAGAGGTTTAGAAGGTTCTTTGTCTGTGAAACCCTACTTTCACAAAAGGGCCGATTTGTGAAAATTTAAATGGACTTTCATAAACCGGACCCTCTATGAAAGTAGGCTTTCACATCAAGCCCGATGTTGGAAGGAAAACAAAGTGAAGGGGAAAGATCCTCAAACCTTTATCCCGCCCATAACGAGCGCTAGCAGGGCTTTCTGAGCGTGTAGGCGGTTCTCAGCCTCGTCGAAAACAACGCTGTTCGGGCTGTCGACCACATCGTCCGTGACCTCTTCACCTCTGTGGGCCGGGAGGCAGTGCATGAAGATGTAGTCCGGCTTGGCGTGCTTGACGAGTTCCCTGTTGACCTGGAAGGGTCTAAAGATCTTCCTTCTCTCCTCGGCTTCTGCTTCCTGTCCCATGCTGGCCCAGACATCGGTGTATATGACATCGGCATCCTTGACAGCTTTAACAGGATCGTGGAGGAGTTCAAAGCTTCCGCCACTCTCGGCCGCGTTTTCCTCCGCCCACTTGATGACCCTCTCGTCCGGCTCGTAGCCTTCCGGTGTGGCAACGACAACGTTTGCACCGAGCTTAGTTCCGGCTATCATGAGTGAGTGTGCCACGTTGTTACCATCGCCTACGTAGGCGATTTTAATGCCGGCAATCCTGCCCTTCTTCTCGAGTATTGTCTGGTAATCAGCGAGGGCCTGACATGGGTGGCTGAAGTCGCTGAGGGCGTTTATCACCGGAACGCTGCCATACTTGGCTAGATCCTCAACGTCCTTGTGGGTGTATACCCTCGCGACGATTCCGTCAACGTATCTGCTCAGAACGCGCGCGGTGTCCGCTATCGTCTCCCCCCTCCTCAGCTGGAGGTCGTTGGCGCTGAAGTAGAGTCCAAGGCCGCCGAGCTGGTAAATCCCAACTTCAAAGGAGACCCTAGTCCTAGTTGACGGCTTCTGGAATATCATTCCGAGAGTCTTCCCTTCAAGAACGCGGTGCGGATTTCCAATCTTGTTCCATACCTTCATCATCTCGGCCGTTTTGAGGATGGTCTCAATCTCCTCCCTCGTGTAGTTCTGGAGGCAGAGCATATCCCTTCCTGCAAGGCTAACCACCATGTGCATCACCGAAAATTTCTCGACGGCGGTTTTAATAACCCTTTCGTCGGAACCGGACGATGAAAAGCGAAGGCTTTTGAGGGTTGGGAGGAACGGACTTTCTAAACGTAATGCTCATCCATGAACCTTTTTATACTAATTTGAACAAGTTTGTGTTGCAATAACATGGACAGAGGGGGATGAGTTCCCACGTCATGATACGCGTTATCAATTTTGGATTCTGCATGTTTATAAAACTCCACGGAAACTCCAACAGAATAGGAACTGAGAGGCCGTCAGGCCTCCGGCTCGGCGAGGACCTTTATCTTCCTTATCTCGGCCCTCTTGATCGGGTATACCTTCCTGGCTTCCTTGGCTATCTCCGCGCCCATCTTGCCACTGACTGCCTCAAGGACGAAGTCCTTGTAGCTGAGCTCCCCGGCCTTCTTGTAGATGATTTCCTTGATTATCTCGCGGATAGCCCTTTCTTGGCTGGTCTGTATCCTTCTGTAGGCGATGACCATGCCCATGACGCGGAGCTTGTAGCCGTCCTTGGTGGTGACGTTGAATATGCCGTCTATCCTCGTGGTCCTTCTCCTGACGAGGGAGCGGATGTAGCTCCTCGCGAGGGTGTGCCCCTTAAACTTGGTGTAGGCGTTCTGACCCTTGACATCATATATCTTGAAGTAGAGCTTGACCTGACCCTTGGTGAAGTCGCCGGTGACGTCCTTCAAGGTCGTCTCGATAACCCTCCCAGTAACTTTCTCCGGTTCGTCAGCCGGCGTGAGGCCTATCTCCTTGCTCCCGAAGAAGTCCGGAGCGTAAACGATGTACCACTCCTTGCTCTTCCACTTATCCTTGGTAGCGGCAGCCCTCTTTCTCGGATTACCTTTCGCCATCTTAACACCTCCAGTTCACACGTTCAACGCTTCTTCAGCGATTTTGACCGCAAACACCAAATCGTCCAGCGCTTTGATGAGTGTTTCAATCTCACCCGAGTATTTAACCTTTGTTATGAGGTTCCCATCTTCCGATAGGGACACTACATTTAAACTTTTCTTAAGACCCGGCGGGATGCCCTCGTTGTCCACCTGAATGGAGCGGGCGATCGCCTCGGCAACTCCATTGTCCTCGTAGTGCCAGACTATCTCAGCCCTAGCCTTAATCCTCACCGCTCTTATCCTCCTTCACCTGTATTTCTAGCGCCTCATTGAAGAGCCTGATGAACTCCTCTATCTTATCCTTTGGAAAGCGGATTCCGGCCGCTATTGCGTGTCCGCCACCTTCCCCACCGACTTTCTCCGCTACTTCCCTCAAAGCCTCGCCGAGGTGGTAACCCTTTGCAAGGGCTTTCTCCGTAGTCCTTGCGGAGCCTTTGACAAGGTTTTCATCCTCCTCGCTGTCCGCTATAACCACGACCGGTTTCTCGGGGTTAGCGAGGCCGGTGTTTATGGCTATGTTCGCCGCTATGCCCACGAGCGTGTCGCGGATGTTCTTCCCAGCATAGAACACATAGGCGTGCTCACCCTCATCCACCATGCTCCAGTTCTGGACTATGAACTTCCTTGCCTCGATCTGCTCCCTCTTGTAGTTGTCTAGCATCTTCCTGGCCCTTTTGTAGGCGTCCTCGTCGCCGAGGCAGATGGCGACGCCGAGCGTTCCGGCGTTTAAGCGACCTGTAGCGTTGAGCAGTGTGGCGAACTCACGAGCCTCGTGCCTCGGGTCACCCTCCGGGTAGAGCGGGCTTACGACGACGTCGCCGATGAGCCTGTCTATTGCCTCCTTTGGGGCACCGTGCTTTATGAGGTGGATTACGAGGGCATCGTGGAGCTTCCGCTTTTCTTCCTCACGGAGCTGCCAGTAGTGAACGTCAGGATCAAAGCCTCTCGAGCGGAGCCACTCTATCGCGTTCCTCTCATCACCGGTTATGCCGGGGAGTTCGGGGTTGGTGGAGTAGGCCAGCATCTGTCTGAGCGGTCTGCTCTCCCTACCGAAGAGGCGAAGCTCTTTCCTGACATCGACGATTCCAAGTCTCTTACCTTCTTCTATGATGTCAATGTTCATGCCGTGGAAGGTGCCATCTATCTCTTGCATGTCCCCGACGGAGCCAACGAGGGCGATGTAGGCCAAATCCCCGTTTTTCTCATTCATCTCCCGTGCAACGAAGTACGCAACGCCCGAGCCACTTAAATCGCGAACGCTGTTGGCCCCAAAGGGCACCGGGTTGATGAGGAGATGAGAGTCACTGAAAAAGCCCTCCTTCTCCGGTGGATGGTGGTCTGCAACGACGACCGTCGCGAAGTCAAGATGCTTCTCAATGAGTTCCATGGAGCCGCTTCCAAGATCGCTGAAGACGTAGATCTCTCGCCTCTCCTCCGCCAGTTCCTTGATGAGATCCTCACTGACCTGCTTGACGATGCTGAGCTGGAAGCTCCCGCCTTCCCTGGTAACGGCCTTGGCTAAAATCGCTCCCGCAGTTATCCCATCGGCGTCGCGGTGGGAGATGAGCCGTATGGTGTGGCCTAACTCAATGTGCATCTTGATTAACTCAGTTCCTTCCTTGGCCTGCGCTAAGAAGGCTTCCTTATCCACAGGGCATCACCGATAAGAAGAGGGAAAGGGTCAGCGAACCAGGAGCTTGGCCTGCTCCGGGTCGTAGCGCCACTTTGCGGGCAGCTTGCCGGTTCTGCGGTAGTACTTGACGAGCCTGCGAATCTTGCTCTCGGTGAGCTGGAGGCCCCTCTTGGAGTGTCTATCCTTAGGGTGCATCTCGAGGTGCTTCCTGAGGTTGACGGCCTTCTTGATGAGCGCCATAAGGTCCTCCGGGATCTGCGGGGCTAAGCCGTTCTCCTCGAGGATATTGGTTATCTTCTTTCCGGTTATCAGCTTGACGCTCGGGATTCCGTACTGGTCCCTGAGGATCGTTCCTATCATGGCCGTGCTATAACCCTCTTTCCTGAGCTTGATAACGAGTCCTTCAACCTCCTCCGCCGTGTACTCAACCCAAGTCGGCGGAGTGGTCCTCGGCGGCTTCTTTGAGCCAGATTTACCCCTCTTTCTAGCATGTATTCTCGCCATACGAACACCTCCGGGTGACGGCCAGCTCTCGCCAGCCGCCCCTTCGCGTTGAGAATTGGGGAGGGATTTAAAAAGGTTTGCCTGGGATTTCACCCCCGTATTGTTACCATTTAGAAACGTTTTTAAGAAACAAATTCAAATAGTCATCATGCGAACCCTCAAAGAACTCTTCTCCCAAGATGAAATTGAAGTAATACAGAAAAGGGTTGAAGAGCTCAGGAAGAGTGAACTGAGCTATCGGGGAATTTCAGAACAGATTAGCAGGGAGTTTGACGTCAAACTCTCCAAGGCAATGGTTCTCCGCTGGTGTAAGGCACGAACAACACGTTTAACAAGACAAAGCGAGTAAATTTGAACCCCTCCCCAGAGCTGGCACATATAGTTGGGCCTATTTTGGGGCGCCTCGGCAACCAAAAGGGCTGTTTCGTAGATGGTAACAGGTGGGGGGTTTGGGTCTTTTTGTTTTGCGTGATTTTTAAATACTTTAGGGCGTATTTTGTGTTGGTGTGGTAGTCTCCGATATGTGGGGTTGTTAAGCCCGAATGGAGACTGCTGAAAAGCCCCGAAAATGTGGGGAGTCACCGTTCCCCCCGAAAGCCAGCCGATGAAGACGGGAGGCTGGAAGGTTAGCCGTAACGAGGCTTACAAACTTTACACAAATTACGACTAACCAGAACGACAACTACCACTACAATGTTAAGCTCAAGGTCATTGACAGGGAGTTTGCGGAGGCCTTCAGGAGGGCACTCAGAGGAATAGGCATTAACCCCAGGATAGGCTTTGAAAACGATAGAACAAGGAGCGGGAGGTGGTACGTCGAAGCCACCAGCAAAAGCCTCTTTAGATTTCTAACCGGGCCAAGAGAACGGCTCTTTGAAGTGGCAAAGGTGTATCCGAGGGAGTTCCTCAGGGGCTTTTTCGACAGTGAAGGGAGCACAATTGTGTCAGGAAGCTATGTTAGAGTAAAAGTGTACAATTATAACCTTGACATCCTTAAACTCTGTCAAGAACTTCTGACGGGCTTGAATATCCATTCGAAGATATATCAAACAAAGCGAAAAGGACAACTTGTGATGATACGAGGAAAGCAATACCAATACAATTCGGATCTGTTTACACTGACGATATACCGCAGGGGAGTGTCTACGCATATACCCATGAGATTGGATTCAGTATCCCAAGAAAACAGAACAAAGTACTCATGTATTTCGGACTACTAAAACACAACAGACAAAATTTTAAAGAAACTATAACAAAGCGGAATAGCGGGGGGCCGATTTGAACGGCCGACCTCCGGGTTATGAGCCCGGCGGGCACTCCTAGCTGCCCCACCCCGCTGCTCAATTCAGTTCTTAGTGTTTGAGAGAGGTTTATAAATCTTTCGGGGTGGGCTTTATATTCTCCCGCACGAACTGATAACGGTGGTGGAATGTACCTGACTAAGGAGGAGGAGCTTATTCTTGCCGGTGAATACGGCTACGCCCTCCAGAAAGCCATGGAGATACTCGTTGCCCTCGGGGAAATCTACGGGGCCGATAGACTCATACCAATCAAAAGCGCACAGGTTGCGGGCGTCTCCTACAAGAACATAGGTGAAGCGGGACTTGAGTTCCTGAGGGATTTCGCCGACGCCGGCGCAAAAGTCTCCGTTTACACGACCTTAAACCCTGCTGGAATAGGAGACGATATATTTATGGAGAAGCAGAGTGAAGTCCTCAACCTCTACCGCGAGATGGGCATCGAGGTTACCTCGACCTGTACGCCATACTACGGCGCGAACCTCCCGAAGTTCGGCGACCACATAGCTTGGAGCGAGAGCTCAGCGGTGGTCTTCGCCAACTCGATAATCGGGGCGAGGACCAACAGGGAGGGCGGCCCCTCAAGTCTGGCGGCAGCGATAGTGGGCAAAACTCCGAACTACGGACTCCACCTCGATGAGAACCGGAAGGCGACGGTGATCGTTGACGTTAAAGCCAAAGTCAGGACGTTCGTTGACTACGCGGCCTTAGGCTACCACCTCGGCAGAACCCTTGGCAACGACGTGCCATACCTCAGGGGTATAAAACCAAAACAGACCGAGTTCCTCAAGGAGATGGGGGCCGCGATGGCGGCGAGCGGTTCGATAGCGCTCTACCACGTTGAAGGGGAAACCCCTGAATACAGGAAAGCGATAGCCGATAAACTGGAAACGATAACCGTCAAAAACGACGACATCAAAGCTGTTAAAGAGCAGTTCAGAGACGACTGGAGCGGGATAGATATGATCCTCGTCGGTTGCCCTCATGCCTCCTTGCCAGAGGTGAAGGAGGTAGCCGAGCTTCTGGCGATGCGCGGAAGACCTCTCAAAATACCCCTTTCCATAACCGCCAGCAGGGCTGTAAAAGCTCTGGCAGATGCACTTGGCTACACAGAAACCATAGAGCGCTACAACGGGAGGATAGTTCCAGATGTGTGCTTCGTCGTCTCGCCGATAAAAGGATGGTACAGAGGCATAGCGACCAACAGCGGGAAATCAGCTTTCTACTTCCGCTCCTTCGGATTCAACGTGAGGTTAGATGACGCTGAAAACCTCATCAAGGAGGCCCCATGAGGTGAGAGGATGAGACTCAAGGGGAGGAAGATAGTCGGAGGGAAGGCCGAGGGCGAGCTTATCGTATCTCAAAAGCCCCTCTCTTTCCTCGGCGGTGTTGACCCGGAGACAGGGGTCGTCACCGACGCGGAGAGCGACATACGCGGGCAGAGTATAGCCGGGAAGATACTCGCGTTTCCACGGGGAAAAGGTTCAACCGTCGGTTCATACATCATCTACGCCCTTAAGAAGAACGGCAAAGCTCCAAAGGCAATAATCGCAGGTGAAGCCGAGACGATAGTAGCAACCGGGGCGATAATCTCAAGCATTCCGATGGTTGATGGCGTAGATATTTCAAAGCTGAAGAGTGGTGTCAAGGCCAGGGTCAACGCCGAGGACGGTGAAGTGGAGGTTCCCGAATCTGGGGAGTAGGTTTTTTAACCTCCTTTCTACTTTTCACTCTGGGAGAGAAAATGCCGAGGGGAATCTACGAGTGTGTAAACTGCGGTCACAGGGAAATCATTGACTCTAATGAGCCTCTTCTTGAGGGAGCCTGTCCCAGATGTGGAGGCGACATGATCCTGGTGGGGTTTGAAACCGAAAGAATGCCCTCTCCTGAGCTGAATAAGAGGGACATGGTGATAAGCCCAACGCCCATCAAACCCACCGATGAAGTGGAAGATGTTATAAAGAAATTCTACAGGGCGAACTTCCGTGGCAGGGACGGAAACGTTTTTGTGTTCACTGTCGATGAAACCCTCTCAGCCAATTTTGAGGAATTCCTAAGAGAGCTTGAGGAGCACGGCTACTGGGCGGCTCTAAAAAAGAGGAGTGGAGAGGTCTTTCTCTACGTCTTCCCCGCGGGGGAGATCAAACCCGACAACCCCTGGCTCCCGTGGGTTTTCCTGATTTCGACCATAGCCACGACGTTTTTGGCCGGCTACCTCCTGTCCATGGGGTACATACAACTCCTTGACCGCTATGGCATTCCGGGCATCAGAAACCCCTATCTCAACGCCCTGGCATTTTCCATCAGTGTCATGGGGATCTTAGGAACCCATGAGCTGGGACATAAGATAGCAGCCGCTTACCACGGTGTTCGCGCCACGATGCCTTACTTCATCCCGTTCCCAAGCATACTCGGAACTTTAGGGGCGGTTATACGCGTTAAATCCCCCCTGCCAACAAAGGATGCAGCCATAGACCTCGGCGTCAGTGGACCCCTTGCAGGCTTCCTCGTGGCCCTCCCAGTAAGCATAATCGGATTGAAGCTCTCGGTTTCAGTCCCGGCAAACCTCATCCCCCCAGGACAGGGAGGGATAACATTCGGTGAGAATCTCTTATTCATGCTCATTGAAAAGTACATGTTCTCCCAATCTGGAAACACGGTTCTCTTCCTCCACCCCATCGCCATAGCCGGCTGGGTTGGGATACTTGTAACATTCCTCAACCTCATTCCCGCAGCCCAGCTCGACGGAGGGCACATAGCAAGGGCGCTCCTGTCAGAAAAGGCACACCGCTACATGACGATTGTTCTGGCATTTGCACTGATGGCCATGAGTTACCTGTGGATTGGGTGGATGATCTGGGGGCTGCTCGTGCTCATGATGGGTATGGCCGGAAATCCTGGAGCGCTCGACGAAGTGACCCCCCTATCCAAGAAGAGGATCCTCCTAGCTGTCATTGCTGTGGTGCTATTCGTTCTCTCCGCGACACCAGCACCGATAAGTGCATCTGGATGAGGACGTCAGCCCTTTTTCATTGCCTCCTTCAGTATCTGCTCAATGTCGTAGTAGATTGAATCCCTCGAGACCCCGAACACCCTGGCGATTTCCGAGATATTGAGGACCTTGGGGTTGTAGTCAAACTCCCGTAGGACCCTCTTCAGAAGGCTCCGTCGTTCCCCAAGGCTATACTCACTGAGGTCACGCTTCTGGAGGGGGGCGTTATAAACGGCAACGACAACGGCATAGGTTCTCCTAGTTACTGGGGTGATGTAAGTCCCAACGTCGAAAGCCACCACGCGCGCTCCATCCGGCAGGGAACCGTTCACCTTTACCACGGCATTGTTTATGGCATCTTCTCTGTTCTTACCGGTTGAATGCTCCACCACAACCCCCTTTTCCATGTTGTGACGGTCATCTATCACCAGAGTTACGGTGAGGTTCATAAAAGCTCCAAAGGACATGTCAATCTTTGCAGATGATATGAAACCTTGACGATGTGAGAGGATTTCTCTTGATTTGAGTACGATGTTTGTTGCAACATCCTCAACACTTGCAGAGTCATGTTGGAAAGTTAGCAACTGCACATGACCACCCCTGTAGTTTCCACAATATTGGGTAGCTCCCCCTTAAATTTGAGTAGAAAATTATATAAGCTTTTTTGGTCTAACTGGGTTGAAGTAACCCTTTGGAGGTGTTAAAGTGAAGAGAAAAGCCCAGGGTGCTATCGAGTACCTGTTTATGATTGCGGCCGCCCTGATTATAATATTGGTTGTTGTAAGACAGCTCAGCGGAAGGACCAAGAATGCCGCGACTACAATAAACAGCACATCCAAGGAGCTTAACAACACACTCAACCAGCTTAACCAGAGTGGCTGATGGTTCTTTTTCCATATATTGTTTTTATATTTTAAAAATATTTCTCGGATTTTTATTTTAATAAATGCGGTGGTGCGGCCGATGTTCAGAAGAGGGCAGTCTTCGTTAGAGTACATTACTGTAATGGCAATAGGGATGATTATAGCGGCGATTATCATATATAGACTGATCGGGGTTAAAGGACTGGCCAGAGAGGTAGGAAACAAAATGAATCAAACGGAAAAGGAGTTAAGTAGGAGCCTAGAGAATTTAGGCAACAGAACATAAGTGTAAGTCAAGCCCGCAACTAGGGGTGATACAATGGGCTTCCTTTCATTCGGCTCAAAGAAGGATAAAATGAAAAAACTCATCGAAGAGGAGCGCTTTGACGAGGCCACCGTGCAGGCGATAAAGGACAAGAAGTCACTCCAGGGGCTCTTTGAACTCCTCGAAGACAGCAACCCTGGGATAGTAGGTGACGCGCTGCTCCTGTTAACCGACGTGGTCAGGGAAAGCCCGGATTCAATAGGTAAGCATATGTCATCAAAAACATTTGAAAAGCTTGTTTCACTTATGGAAAACGGGAATCCCTACGTTAGGGAAAACGCCATGCTCCTGGCGTATGAAACCATTAGGAGGTTCCCCGAGCTTGTCACCCAGAGCAGGGAATGGATCGTGGACACCATCGCAAGGGGACTCCGGGAGGGAAACAAGGACCAAAAGGGGTTCCTTCTCATAGTCATAGGGGAGCTTGGACTCCACGAACTCAGGGGAGAGGTCAGTGAACTGGTTAACGTTGAGGACAAGGTGGTACTGCCCTTTGAAGGAAAGAAGTGGGTGAGACTTGGAGACATAGCCAGAGAGGCCCTGACAAAACTCTAGTCCCATTTGATCTTCATGCACCCATTCATTTGTTAGTACCAACTTGCGAGAAAACTTAAAAAGATGGTTCGCTTTATACACACCTCGGTGGTACCATGTTAGCTGAACTGTTGTTCCTGTTTTTCCTGTTTCTGGTCTTTCTGCTGGTGGTCAGGATTGGGCTTGCCATATTAAGGTATCTCGTGGCCAACGCGGTCATAGGTTTGATAATACTCTGGTTCACTAATTGGGTAGGCATCTCGAACGTGCCGTTTACCTGGCTGAACGTCCTCGTGGTCGCCATAGGTGGGGTTCTAGGGGCTATAGCACTTATAATAATCTCGTGGTTCTAGTGTCTAAATCCCTAAACTTTTATAAATTCGCCTTTTCTTCATCTTTCAGCGAAAAAAATCCTGGGAGTGATGCTCATGTCTCACAAGTCTGCCGAGATGTATGAACTCAAGAAGAAGGTGGAGGAGCTGAAGGATTATCGAGGTCGAGCAACCGAGCTTGTCAGCCTGTACATACCAGATGGATACGATGTAAACAAGGTCATGCAGCAACTTCGCGAGGAGTACGGGACAGCCCAAAACATAAAGAGCAAATCAACGCGAAAGAACGTTCTGGGGGCACTTGAAAGGGCGATGCAACATCTCAAGCTCTACCGACAGACGCCGAAAAACGGCCTAGCGCTCTTCGTAGGAAACGTCAGCGAGCAGGAGGGAGTGAGCGATATACGACTCTGGGCGATAGTCCCCCCGGAGCCGCTCAAAGTTAGGCTCTATCGATGTGACCAGACATTTGTCACCGAGCCGCTTGAGGAGATGCTCCGAGTTAAAGACGCCTATGGCCTCATAACCGTCGAGAAAAACGAGGCGACTATAGGCCTGCTTAGGGGCAAGAGGATAGAGGTGATAGATGAACTCACATCCAATGTCCCCGGAAAGACGAGGGCTGGTGGTCAGTCTGCAAGGCGTTACGAGAGGATTCGCGAGCAGGAAACACACGAGTTTATGAAGCGCATAGCGGAGCATGCAGCCAAGGTCTTCCTCCCGCTCCTTGAGAAGGGCGAGCTCAGGGGCATAATCATAGGTGGCCCCGGCCCGACCAAGGAGGACTTCATCGAGAAGGAGTACCTCCACCACGAGCTCAGGAAGAAGATAATAGGCGTCGTCGACATAAGCTACAGCGGTGAATACGGCCTCAAGGAGCTCGTCGAAAAGGCCAGTGACATCCTCAGGGACCACGAGGCCATCAAGGAGCGCCACCTCATCCAGAACTTCTTCAAGCACCTCGTCAAGGACACCGGAATGATAACTTACGGTGAGAAGGAAGTCAGGAAGGCCCTTGAGCTTGGGGCCGTCGAGACCCTCCTCATCAGCGAGGGATACGACCGCGTCAGGGTTCACGCGAAGTGCAACAACTGCGGCTGGGAAGAAACAAAGACGATGAGCGAGCAGGAGTTCCACATCTATAGGAAGAGGCTCACCCACTGCCCGAAGTGTGGCAGCCAGAACATCAGCTTCGATAAATGGGATGTGGCTGAGGAGCTCATAAAAATGGCTGAGGAAGCCGGCTCAGACGTCGAGGTCATATCTCTCGACACGGAGGAAGGCCAGCAGTTCTACAAGGCCTTCGGAGGAATCGCCGCCTTTCTGAGGTACAAGATAAGGTGAAGTCAGCCAAGAACCTCTGTCAGTAGCTTCCCTATCCCTTCTTTCGTTTCCTCACCATCCATGACGTAGGGCGGCCTCAGGACAGGCTTTATCGAGAAGCCCCTTAGGGACATTGCCAGCTTTATCGCCGAGCCGAAGGAGGATGCAAGGTTGTAGACCCCGGAGAGCTTCGCCAGCCTGCGCGCGCCCTCAAAGGCGTCCTTGAAGCGCTTCTCCTGGAAGGCCTTCCACACGCTGAGGTGGAGCTCCGGGGCGAAGTTGGGCTTCTCCATGACTTCCTGGGCCTCGATGACTACTCCAGCCCGCTCTACGGAAGGATATACGAGGAGGTTGAGGTCAAGCCTTTCAGCAGGGAACTTTCCAGGGAGTTCCTCAGGAGGGGTTTTAATGAGGTTGACATGAGCGTTTCCAAGGAAGAAATAGAAACCGCCGTTGAGGAACTCGACGGAATCCCCGGCTGGCTGGTCGAGTTCGGCTTCCACTACTGGAAGAGGGGGGACTTCGAGCGGGCCCTCGACATGACGATGAGAAAGGCTAGGGCGCTCATCAGGGAGGAACTCCTGGAGCTCGAGAAAAGGAGCAGAAGATATTCGCTCATACTCCACGCCGTGGCGATGGGGCTGACCAGCTGGAGCATGATTAAGGAATACGTGGAGGCCAAAGCTGGACCCGTAACAAACGCGAGGCTAAGCGAACTTCTTAGGAACCTGAAAAAGATGGGGTGGATAACCAGGGAAAACAGAAAATACAGAATTATAGACCCCGTTGTGGAAAGAGTGTTGAGGGAGGGATGATCACATCCTCTCAGGCGCCTCGATGCCGAGGAGTTCCAAGGCGTTCCTGAGAACCTGCTTGGTGGCCAAGACAAGGAGCAGGCGCTCCTCTATAATGCCTTCCTTTGCCTTGAGCACAGGGTGGTCCATGTAGAACTTGTTGAAGAGCGAAGCGAGCTCGTTGGCGTACCACGGGATGAGGTGCGGCTTGATGTCCCTCCCGGCCTGTTCCACAATCTCCGGGAACTTGGCGAGGAGCTTTACCAGCTCCTTCTCGCGGTTGGTGAGCTTTGAGAAGTCTGCCCTTTCGATGAGGACCTTCCAGTCAGTCTTAATGTCCCTGTCCGCGGCCTTCCTGAGAATCGATGCACAGCGAGCGTGGGAGTACTGAATGTAGGGGGCGCTCTCGCCCTCGAAGTTGAGGACGTCATCCCAGCGGAAGGTGATTATCTTGTCCGGGCTGTACTTGACGAGGTTGAAGCGGACGGCTCCAACCCCAACGGTCTCCGCTATCTCGTCTTTCTTGGCATCGCCCAGGCTCGGGTTCTTCTGCTCGACTAATTCCCTGGCCCTCTGGACGGCCTCGTTGAGAACCTCGTCGACGGTGAAGCCTACCCATGTTCCTTTCCTGCCGGAGAACTTGCCCTCCTCGCGAACAACGTGCTCGTAGGCCAAGTGGTGGAAGTTCTCCGCGCTGTCCTCGAAGCCGAGGAGCTGGAGGGCGTATTTTACAGCCATCTGCGGGTGCCTCTGCTCCACACCGATTACGTTTATGACTATATTGGCTCCTCCGAACTTCCCCGGCATCTCCTTCCCGTCCGGCGCGGTCGTCCAAGTCTCATGATCTCCGCGCCTGTCCCAAGGCTTGTAGAGCATATCGGCGCTGACCTTACCGAACTTCCAGAGGTGATAGGCTATGTCCTTGCCGGTATAGGTCGCCGTCCCGTCGCTCCTCTTGAGGACGAGGAAGGGGTTCGTCATATCAGGAAGGAGCTTCCTGAGGTCCATCACGAAGGCTCCTTTATACTTACCCTCCTCAGCCCAGAAGAAGTTCTCGTCACCTTCGATGAGCTTGTAGGCCTCGCCGAAGATCCCGCTCTTCATTATGTCGCTTTCCCAGCTGAGGAGGTCGTAGGTTATTCCCATGCGATAAGTGGTGAGCATCTGGGCCTTGACGACACGCTCCGCAAGCTTTCTGCCGGTTTCCGCTATCTCATTATCCCCTTCTTCGAGTTTCTTCATCAGCTCGCGGACTTCCCTATCTATCTCGGGGTTCTCCTCAAGCTGCCTGTTCACCTCGACATAGAGCAGGCCCATGACGTGGTCTATAAAGTCCTCCTTGAGGCCCTTCTCACGGAGCTCGGCCTCAATTCTCTCGAACTTTTCCTTCAGGTTGAGATAACCCCAGAGAACCTGGGCAAACTGAACTCCGAGGTCGTCTATGTAGTTCTGAACCTCGACGGTGTAGCCGAGCTTCCGCATTATTCTCGCCATCGTGTCGCCGAGGACGGAGTTCCTCGCATGCCCCATGTGAAGGGGCTTCGTAGGGTTCACGGATGTGTGCTCAACTACCACCCTCTTCCCCTTTCCGATCTCGCTCTCGCCATAGGCGGAGCCCTTTTCGATTATCTCATCAACAATCTCCCTCCCAAAGCGGTCGTAGTCAAGGTAGAAGTTTATGTAGCCGTTCACCGCTTTGATCTCGGCTATCTCCTCCGGAAGCCTCCCCTTAAGGCGCGCTACGACCTCCTCGGCTATGAACTTCGGCGCCTTACGAAAAACCCTCGCGAGCTGGAATGACACCGTCGTCGCGAAGTCACCCAGCTCGATACTCGGCGTTTCATCGAAGGTTATCTCACCGTCCCACTCCTTACCAGCCTCGTTCAGCATTTCATCGAGAACTTTCCCAAGGATGAGCATAACACGCTCCTTAACCTCTCCATAGCTCATTCACATCACCGCCACCAGTTGGGCCCAACCTTTAAAAACTTCCCCGCTTACTTCGTAGGGGGGTGACGACATGGGGCACCACATAGGAGAGCACAAGGCCAGGAAGGGACTCATAAGAATAGAGTTCGACGAAGAGAACGGTGTTGCCGAACACATCAGGATCACCGGCGACTTCTTCATGCATCCTGAAGATGTAGTGCACGAGCTTGAAGAAACGCTGGAAGGACACAAAATTGAGGAGCTTGATGGCATCCTAGAGGAGTTCTTCGCGGTGAGGATGGACGTGGAAATGCCCTATGTCAACGTTGAGGACTTTAAAATCGCCCTCAAGAACGCCCTAAAGGAGTGATATAGATGGAACGCGGGAGTGGAATCAAAATCCCCTGGAAGAGCTTTTGGCTACTGCTTGCGGTGTTTATAGTGTTCTCCTTCGTGGGATACGCCGTAGGCTCCCACAGTCCGGGGGAGGCACTCCAGGCGGTAAAGCGCCTCATCGAACACATAGGACCCCCCTCGGATTCAAGCTTCCACAACTTCATGAAGATATTCACAAACAACTCCATGGTGGCACTGCTGATGCTCCTCTCGGGACTGTTCTTCGGCCTCGGGCCTTGGTTCATAATGGCCTTCAACGGTCTGATGGTAGGTCTGGTGGTCTTTGTCGCCCACAGGACAGGCGGACTCCCCATGTTCAAGATAATCCTAGCGCTCGTTCCCCACGGAATCATAGAGATACCCGCCATAGCCATCGCGGGCGTTGCAGGGATAACCTGGTACCTCGAAATCGCTAGGGGGGAGGGGAACGCTGGAGGAAGGTTCAAAAGAGGGATGGTAGAGGGCTTCAAACTCTACCTACTCTCAGTGGCGCTTCTCTTCATAGCGGCCCTGGTGGAAGCCTACGTAACCCCCAAGGTTGCCGGTCTCTGACCCTCCCTCCAGCCCAGCCATGAACCGTCCCGATTCCTCGTAGGTCTCTATCTCCTCCAGGATAACGTTCATGGGGTTCTCAAAACCACCCACAACGGAGCGGATGTACGAGCGGTAGCTCCCGTTCATCTCCATCATGCGCTCGGCCATGGCGGCAACTTTTACTGGGTCGGTGGAGTGGAACTTGACCCCTTTCTCCACGAGCCACCTTGTTACAGCGAGGAGCTTTCCTGGGTAGGTCGAGATTGTAGGCGTTCCAAGGGCTATTGCCTCCCTGTTCATCGTCCCGCCGGCACCTATCATGAGTCGGGCATAGTAGAGGAGGCTGAGGCTGTCAACGGGCTTCTCTGGCATTATGATGTTTGAAAAGCGTTCAAAACTTCTCCTTTGCTCCTCCGTGCGCGGGAAGAGAACTATGGGCACATCCGGCAGGAGGGGGATGACATCCTCAAGGACACTCTTCTCAGGCCCGTTGAAGTAGTTGGCCTTAACCGGCTCGGTGCGCATTACTATGTAGCTATTTCTCTTAATCCCGAGCTCGCGAAGAACCCTTTTATCAGGTACAAAGCCGTAGAGATGGGCAAGCTCGGAGAAGCCGTTGACAGGCCTCATACCGTTCGGGTCGGCGCCACACTTGAGCAGGTCGTAGGCGTCTATGGCCTTGGGAAAGAGGAGGAGCTTGGTATAAGGAAGGATGAGCTTGTTCTGGCCTACAGCGGTCTCGTTGTCGACAAAACCTATGGATGGAATCTGGAGGCCGAACGCAACACGCGGTGCCTCTGCGGAGTGCTTGTAAAGGGTCAAATCCGGTTTCTCTTCTACGATGAGCTTACTCAACTTGTACATCCTCTCTGTTCCTGCTATGAGCTTCCCTTCGAGTGTGGCTCCGCCGTGCCTTCCAACAACGTAGTAATCAAAGCCATACATGTCGAGGATTCCGGTGAGGCCGTCGAACTCCCTCGTGGTTATGAGAACCTCGTGACCTGCTTTCTCAAGTTCCCTGATTATACCCTTGAAGAAGTGAACGTGAGGCGCGTTTGTTATGTCGACCCATACCTTCATTCTACCCACCGTATCAGTGGACACCTTTGTTCCATATAAGGGTTTCCCAAAAACGGTTGTGGTACCTTCTTTTTATTAGGTGAATCAACCGTTTTTTTTTAGCAGAACGTTTATAACGATTTCTCTCATTAAAACAGGATCACTAATTGTCGTGTCCCCTTCCAAACGCCTTCTCCTTACTCAAGGGAGATAGACCCATTAAAGAGACCTAGAAATCCCTACGGAAACCGTTTTCTGGAAAAGACTTTTATTGAACTGGAGTAACCATCCAAAGGTGACTGGAATGAATCTAGAAAGCAGGATAAAAGACAAAACCGCGGAGATAGCCGTGGTCGGTCTCGGATACATAGGTCTCCCCACAGCCATAATGTTCGCCAACTCAGGATTTAGTGTTACCGGTTACGAGATCCGAGAGAGAGTCGTTGATAAAATAAACTCTGGAAAGGCCCACATAGTGGAGCCAGAGATAAATGAACTTCTCAGAAAGGCAGTTGAAAGTGGGCGGCTCAGAGCTACGTCCAACCCCAAAGAGCTGGGGAACAGGGACGTTTACATAATCTGCGTTCAGACCCCCCTCAAGGGGGACAGAACCCCAGACCTAAGCTACCTTGAGGGTGCGGTTAAAACCGTGGCCAATGTTATGAAGAAAGGTTCACTAGTCGTCATCGAGAGCACCGTTCCACCGCTCACCACGGTTAAAATGGCGAAGCTGTTTGAGGAACTCACGGGTTTCAAAGCTGGAAGGGACTTCTACATGGTGCACGCCCCAGAGAGGGTGATGCCAGGTAGGATTTTCAAGGAGCTGGTCTACAACTCGCGTATCTTCGGTGGAATCACCCCGGAGAGTGCTGAACTCGCTGAAAAGCTCTACCGCTCATTTGTCAAGGGGAGGACGTTCAAAACCGGCTCCACTGTCAGTGAGGTCGTTAAGCTCATGGAAAACACCTTCCGCGATGTGAACATAGCCCTCGCCAACGAGTTCGCCTATCTCGCCCACCAGTACGACATAGACGTCTTCGAGGCGATAGAGCTGGCCAACACACACCCTAGGGTTAGAATCCACACGCCGGGGATAGGTGTCGGCGGCCACTGTCTGCCGAAGGATCCGCACCTCCTCATCTGGCCGGCAAAGGATGACTTTGGGCTGATACGGCTTGCCAGGGATATAAACGATGGCATGCCCCTCCTAGCTAAAGATTTGCTCTTCGAGGCACTTTCCCTGATCAACCTTCCACCAGAGAATGCCGTTGTGACTGTGCTAGGATTAGCTTACAAGGGGGACAGCGACGACACTAGGAACTCCCCAGCCAAAGCTTTTATAGAGGCTATCGAGGGGGACGTTGGCGAGGTGAGAACCTACGACCCCTTTGCTGGAGGAACTCACGGAAGCATCGAAGGAGCACTGGAAGGTGCAGACGCGGTCGTTATAGCAACCGACCACTCGGAGTTCAAATCGCTCGACTGGAAAATGGTTGGAAGGCTAATGCGCACCAGAATCCTCATTGACGGAAGGCACGTGATCAACGAACCACCGGAAGGCTTCGTCTTCAAAGGAATAGGGAGGGGTGGGTATTGAAGCCAGCATTAGTCTTCGGCACCAGGCCCGAGATAATCAAGCTCACTCCAGTCATAAGGGCGTTCCTCAAGAGGGGCGTAGAGCCGCTACTGATTCACACAGGTCAACACTACGACTACGAGATGAGCGCGGTGTTTCTTGAGGAGCTTAAACTGCCCGAGATCAATCACCACCTTGAGGTCGGCTCTGGAAGCCAAGCGGAGCAGACGGGAACCGCTATGATTAAAATCGAGAAGATTCTGATGGAGGAGAAACCCGATGTGACCCTCGTCCAAGGTGACACCAACACAGTCTTAGCTGGGGCATTGGCGAGCGTCAAGCTCAGGATTCCAGTGGCACACGTCGAGGCAGGTCTAAGGAGCTTCGACAGGACAATGCCTGAGGAGATAAACAGGATCCTGGCTGATCACGCGAGTGAGGTTCTCTTTCCCCCGACAGAGGAAGCGAGGAGGAACCTAGAGCGCGAGGGGATAACTGAGAAAGTCTACGTGACCGGGAACACGGTGGTGGATGCAGTAACTCAGAACGCCGAAGTTGCCGAGGGGAAGAGTGATGTACTGAAGCGCTTGGGGCTGGAATCGAAGGGATACATACTGATAACGGCCCACCGTGCGGAGAATACTGACAATAAGGAGAACCTGGAAAAACTCGTGGAGATACTGGAGAGCCTTCCAATGAGGGCAATCTATCCGATGCACCCGAGGACAAGGAAGAGAATGGAGGAATTCGGACTGCTAGAGAGGGTAGAGGAGATTGAGAACTTAATCGTGACGAAGCCTCTCGGATACCTCGACTTCCTCAGGTTAGAAAGGAATGCCTTCGCGATAATGACCGACTCCGGCGGAATTCAGGAGGAGGCAATAATTCTGGACGTGCCGTGCTTAACACTCCGTTACAACACGGAGAGACCGGAGACGGTTGAAGTCGGGGGAAACATGCTAGTGGGTCTGGAAAAGGAGAGGGCACTTGGGTATATCAATAGACTAATGAACGACGCTGAATTCTACAGGAAGATGGCGAGTGCGCCGAACCCCTTCGGCGATGGGAGGGCCGGCGAGAGAATAGCCAAAATACTGCTGGAACTTTATGAGAGGGAAGAGTTGGGGGTCAGGAGCTCAAGATTTATCTGAGGATGCCTCCCCTTCAGTTTTTTCTATTAATTTCTTGGCACCTTCAAGGAATTTCTCAACCGAGTTCATGGCGTCCCCTAAAACTGAACTGTTCCCAGAATCGCCACCGAACAGTCCCAGAAATCTATCAATAATTGAATTAGAGGTCTCAGTTGCGTTCTTCACAACTTTCAGAGTATCTTTGTAGACCTTAAACGCGTATTCTGGGCTGAGGGAGGTGTTTCCAACATACCACTTTGAAGGATTTAATATATCGTTCTTTAACGAACCATTGAGCTGGCTTAAGTTGTAAACTCCACTCTGAAGATTGACACCTAAAGCATCCTCCGAGACATTCACCGAGTGAGATGACGGAAGCAGATTCCTCCCACTGGATTGATCAATGGAATAGTTCAGAGTTCCCACTGTGGGGCTCTTGAGTTCCTTGGATGACATTGTGAATGTCTTTGAAACATCCGCAAGTGATGCAGGGATGACATAAAATGTCACTACTGCCACGATAACTATTACTATTAGTTTTTTAAACACTCCCATGTCACCCACCCATATACATGTTATGCCCAATATTTTATAGCTTTTTCGACTTCAATTGCTCATACTGCAATAAAAGTTAAGTAACATAGCAAGATATACAACAGATAACTGAGAACCTTTAGAATTACTAAGAAGCTCACACTCCAATTAAACAGGTGTTGCTATGTAAATCCCGTGCCGCGTCCTGACTATCCTGACGGTTATCCTATCCCCTATTTCTGCGTCGGTGTTTATGACCTCTATGAGCCTATTCCTAGCCTTGGCGAGCATCTCACCATTTATCCTCCCGGGGAGGACTACATCCGCCTTAATAACCTCTCCTGGCCTGAAAGCGAGCGGGATAAACTCTCTCCGCTCCATGCCAAAATGCTTCGGCTTTAAAACGAGCGGCCTCATCCCGGTCTTTTCCTCGAGCCCCTTCAGCCAAGCGTAGAAGTCCTTAAAAGAGATAACCTTGGCTACCGTCGGGTTCCTGCCGAACTTGTAGGGGACATAATTCTGGAAGCCCAAGGCAGGCCAGCGCTTTCCTGCGCCTATTTTTCGAGCAAATTCTATTAGAGCCTCTGCCTCATCATCATTTATTCCGAAGATTATCACCGGTGCGATGAGGACATCAACTCCAGCGTTCACCAACGCCTCTGCCATCTCCAAAACGTGCTCGAGGTTGTAGCTCTTCATTCCCATGAGCATCCTAGCCTTGTCGGGGTCAAGGGAGTGTATTGAGAGGTTCACCCTGTCGAGGCCTGCCTCCGCCATCTCCTCAACAAGCTTGTCCGTCAAAAGCGTTCCGTTGCTCTGCATCGAGATGACCGAAACGTTCGGGTGCTCACGAAGGGCCTGGATGAGCTCAGTCTTAAAGGGGTAAATCAGCGGCTCGCCCTGGCCATCAAGGTGGGCCTCGAGGCCCTTACCCTTCATCCTTGCAACATCATCAAACCACCTCATTAGGTAGTCGATGTCCACCACGTAGTCGAGCTTCCGGGTTCTGGAATAAGGACCTTCGTCAACCGAGCAGAATATACAGCTTAGATTACAGCCACTTATTCCCCTTATTTGAATGAGGTTAGTCCCACGGTCTATCAAACCAAAAGCATTGTAGCCGAGGAGCGGAACGTCTAGACCCTCGTGGATGTAAAGAACCCTCCTGTTGGTATAGCGGTTTCTAAGGAGGGCGCCGAGGTTGTTTTGGATGTAGAGGGCTATGTAGCCTTCAACTTTATCGTAGTTCGTGTCAATGAAAAGGGCGCCGTCTTTAACGGTTATCTCGGGGGAGACCCTAAACTTCCTTGTGATAATCCTCTCAAGCTCATCCTTTTCGAAGTCCGCGTAGAGAGTGTTGCGCCAGATGAGCCTGATCGTTTCTCCAATGTCCTGAAAAGTGACGTGGGGAAGGCGAACCCAGACCATATTCGGGCGTTTTCTACAACCCTTAAAAAGCCGCCGATGGATAAAAAATCCGAGCTGGGGAAGTTTGGAGTGAGGTTTTGCCTAAAGATTTATAAATGAGCGTCTTTTGCCACCATGTGGGCATGGAAACATTTTAATATCATTGGATTAAAGAGTCTAGTGATGAACTGATATTGGTGAGGGATATGTGGGGAAAGATAGAGCATTACTTTGATGAATATCCAGTTCGGAAGCAGATAGCCAAGACACTCCTCAAGTACGGCCTGAAGGTTTCAGAAGACCTCAAGATCAAAGCCGGGGACATAGAGGTCCCATACACGAAGATAGCCAAGGCCCTCGACGTGGACAGGCGCGTCGTGAAGGAGACCGTTGGAATGATACTTAAAATTCCAGAGCTTAAGGAGATATACATGAACCTCGAGCCTACCGTTCACATGAAGTACGTGGGAAGGCACATTGGATACGGCGTCATTGAGATAGAACCCGAGCCGAGGGCAGTGGGGATACTGGCGAAGATAGCCCACAAGATAGCTGAGCGGGACATAAACATTGTCCAGGTTGTTGCCGAGGACCCAGAGCTTTACCCGGAAGCCACTCTCACAATAATCACGGAGAAGCCGATCCCCGGAGACCTCATCAACGAGCTTTCCAAGCTTGAGGGTGTCAAGAGGATTTCAATTTACTGAGGTTTTTCTGTTCTCCTTTTATCTGAAGCTGGAGGTTTGTTGATCATCTTTTGTCGTCCGAGCTGACCGATGCAAACATTTCTCTGAACTAAGAAGAAATGAAACACTCAAGGACTATGGAGAACCCCCCGTATCATCAAAGGACAAATCTGACGCCCCTATTTTAACTATAGGTTTTAAACCTTTGCCTTCGGTAGGTAACGTTTATAAGTCTTCGTTTTAAACCAGCGATTAGCTTCACCTTGCCTGTCTGAAGGTGTCCACTAACCACCGGAGGTTGATGATATGGGGGAAGCGAGCAAAATTAGCAGGTACCTGTACACCGTTATCGTGCTATTCTTGATATGGATACTGCTAACGTCCAGTTTGGACCCGCAGGAGCTTGAATTTGGATTTTTGCTGTCGCTGGTGGTGGCGGCTTTCACCTACGAGATATTCACGACCGCGGGGCTTTCAAACTTCCATCCAAAGAAGGTCGCCTACGCAATAGCGTATATCCCGTACTTCCTGTGGGCCATGATAGTTGCGAACCTAGACGTTGCCTACAGGGTTCTTCACCCGAAGAGGCCGATAAGACCCGGAATCGTCAAGTGCAGGACCATTCTCAACACAGACACGGGGAAGCTCTCCCTGGCCAATTCGATAACGCTAACACCTGGAACCATAACCCTCGACGTTGACGACGATGAGTACTTCATCCACTGGATATGGGTTCCAGATGAAGCCCTCACCGAAAACGAGGAGGAGCACGTTAAGGTTGCATCCGCCAGCATAACCGAACCCTTTGAAAAATTCTTGAAGGTGATCTTCGGATGATAGCACTGAGTGTTTATCTCATACTCATAGCGATAGCGACGTTGCTCAGCACGTACAGGGTGTTCAGGGGTCCAACGACCGTCGACAGGCTCGTGGCAGTTGACATCATGACGACGATAACCACCGGACTGATGGTGCTCTTCTCGCTCTACTACGGCAGGATGATATACATCAGCGTGGCCCTCGTTTATGCAATCCTGGCCTTTGGTGGGGTTATAGCCTTCGCTAGGTATCTGGAGGGAGGCCTATGAACGTACTCTCAGCCACAGGCGAGGTTCTAGTGCTCATGGGAACGTTCTTCTACTTCCTGTCGGCGCTGGGCCTCATCAGGATGCCGGATGTTTACAACAGGATGCAAACGTCAACGAAGAGCGCAACACTAGGAAGTCTTGGAGTCATGGTCGGAACCGGCCTCTGGGCCGTTGGAAAGGGCTATTCATGGGCATGGATTGTGCAGACCCTCGTGGTGGCAACCTTCCTCCTGCTGACCAATCCCATAAGCGCCCACGCGCTCATTAGAGCCGCGTACAAGAGAGGAATCCCCCTGTGGCAGGGAAGCGTTATGGACAAGTACGCGGAGCACCTCGCTAAATCTAGCGCGGATGAGGTCGAAGAAGCAGGAGAAACCCAGAACGGGGGTGGTGAGGAATGAACTGCATAGCCTGCATTGGGTACATAATCATCGGACTCATGATACTCTCGGCAATCTTGGCGGTCGAATGGAAGGATCTTTTAGCGGCGGCCGTGGGAATGGCAGCGGTAAGCCTGTTCGCGTCGCTGCTGTTCTTCATACTGCAGGCACCAGACGTTGCGATGACCGAAGCGGCGATAGGAGCGGCCCTCAGCGGGGCAGTGTTTATATTCGCAATAAAGAGAACCCAGCGCTACGAGACAGAGGATGAAGAAAAGCCTGGCTGGTGGGTGAGGTGGTGAAGATGCTCAAGCGCGCACTCGCGATAATCACCCTCCTGATAATCGGATACTGGATAGCTCAGGGACTTGCTGGAGTCCCCTTCGGCCAGGACAGAATGTTGGTGGGTCAGTATTACCTCGACCACGTTAAGGCACAGACCGGCGCGATCAACGTGGTTACAGCAATAGTCGTTAACTACCGTGGTTTCGATACGCTCGGTGAGGTTACGGTTCTGTTCATAGCCTCAACCGGCGTTGGAGCGCTTCTCTGGAGGAGAAAGAAGGAGAGGACAGCCAAAACTAAAGGCTCAATCGTCCTGACAACCGGAACGAGGCTTCTCGTGCCGTTCATAATAGTCTTCGGCGCCTACATATTCATCCACGGACACCTCACCCCGGGTGGAGGATTCCCGGGTGGAGCGACAATAGCAACCGCGTTCCTGCTTCTCTACCTGGCGTTCACCCAGTACGAGATACCACACAAGGCGTTCGAGCAGACAGAGGGAGTTGCGGGGATGAGCTACGTTTTAGTTGGCCTCATCGGTCTTGTTCTGGGTAGCTACTTCCTCTACGACTGGATATGGCAGCAGTGGCACTGGGGGATCAACAACGTAGGAAGACTCTTCAGCGGCGGATTCATACCGATAATCTACACCCTAATCGCCATAAAGGTCGGCACCGAGCTTAGCGGCATCATCGACAACATGCTCAAGGAGGAGGTGAGGGAATGATTAGCGCATACTACTTCGGGGCCATCTCACTCGTGCTCATAGGCCTCTACGCTGTGCTCGTTAAGAAGAACGTACTCAAAATCCTCATCGGGTTGAGCATAATGGAGAGCGGCGTCAACCTCCTCCTGGTGAGCATTGGCTACATATCAGGAAGGAGCGCGCCAATCCTGAGCGAGGGGATCGGTCCAAACCAGGCAGTTGACCCGATTCCGCAGGCACTTGTCCTCACGGCAATCGTCATAGGCGTCGCGACCACTGCCCTCGCCCTCAGCGCGGCCATAATCCTGTATGAGAAATACGGAACTCTCAACGTTGAGGAAATAAGGAGGTTGAGAGGATGAACGTTCAGTACGCTTCACTCCTCATAGCCCTGCCCCTCATCAGCGCGTTCTTTGTACCCCTCATTAAGAGGGCCGGTGAAAAGGGCATTAAAGCCTATTTGGTAATAATAACCGCCATCCAAGCAGGAATAGCCGGCTGGGTCTTCAACACGGTTTACACAACCGGCAAGCCCATTATAGTCATGGCCGGCGCATGGAAGCCGCCAGTCGGCATAGACCTATACATCGGCCACTTCGCGGCCCTCTTCGTGCTGATAGTTGCGGTGATAAGCTTCTTTACCGCCGTGTTCAGCATCTGGTCAATGAAGGTGCAGCCAATAGACAAGTACGCGATGCTCCTCCTCCTGCTGATGCTCGGAGCGACGGGAATGATAGCAACCGGCGATATCTTCAACCTCTTCGTCTTCATGGAGATAACGTCAATAACGGCCTACGCGCTCACTGCATACAACAAGACAGGGGAAGCGGCCGAGGCCTCGCTCAAGTACATGATCCTCGGAGGAATTGGCTCAAGCTTCTTCCTCATCGGCCTGACACTCATCTACGGCTCCCTCGGAACCCTCAACATGGCCCAGATAGCCCAGCTCGCTGGGAACATGAATCCCATGGTTGCACAGGTTGGTCTGGCCCTCATAATCTTCGGACTTGCAGTTGAGGCAGAGCTGTTCCCACTCAACGCCTGGGCACCGGATGCTTACCAGGCAGCACCGCACGCGATAACCGTCATGTTCTCGGCTTTCGTCGTCAAGGCGGGGCTCTACGCCATCGCAAGGCTCCTCTACCTCATGCAGGCTGTTGAAAGCTGGCACAACGTCCTAAAACTGCTCATTGCAATGGCCACCCTGACCGTCGTGGTGGCAGAATTCGCCGCATTGAGGCAGAGAGACGTCAAGAGGATGATATCCTACTCATCAATAAGCCAGGTTGGAATGATAGCCTTCGCCCTAGCCCTTGGAACTCAGGCAGGGGTTGATGCGGGAGTGTTCCATATGATAAACCACGCAATAGTCAAAGCCCTCCTGTTCCTCGGCGTCGGCTACGTTGGGGTAAAGCTCGGCGGAACGGCCATAGAGGACTTCCAGGGACTGGGGAGGAGGATGCCCCTGACCGCGTTCACGCTGACCGTCGGTTCGCTCGCCGCCGTCGGAATCCCGCTGTTCAACATATTCTGGAGTAAGATCAGGATACTCATAGCGGGCGTTCAGGCCGGTTACACTTGGGGTGTCGCACTGATCCTCGGCGCGAGCGTCGTGGAGGCGGTCTATTACCTCCGCTTCATACACACCATGTGGTTCGTTGGCGAGGGTGAGAGAGTGCGCGAGGGTTTGGCGATAAGCCTCATACTGCTCTTCCTCGCGGCGCTCGTGATAGTAATAGGCGTTTACCCGAACTACGCATGGAATCTAGCCCAAAAAGCGGGTAGCGACATCTTCAACGTCGGGCAGTACATCAAGAACGTTCCCTTAATGGGGGTGGGAGCATGAACGGGATCCCGATTATCCTATTTACCCCCCTGCTCGCAGGGGTTCTCGCGTGGGTCTTTGACTTCAAGGGGGTTAGGGAGACGATAGGACTAATCGGTGCCGCGGTGCCCTTAGCCTACCTCGCCAAGCTCTACACCGAAGTTACGACCAACCCCCTGAACTACTCGATTACGGTGGGCGGGTTTACCCTCCACTTCCAGCTGAGCACTATGAGCTGGTACTTCACCGCGGTGGCCTCAACGGTAGCCCTAGCCATGGCCTTCGGAATGGTTTCCACATCAAGACGGGGCTACGAGTGGCTCTTCGCCCTCATGAGCTTCACCGGTGTGCTGGGTGTTTTCCTGAGCCAGGACTTCATCAGCTTCTTCCTGCTCTGGGAGCTGATGACCTTCGCGAGCTTCATGATGGTCTTGAGGAGGAACCGGCACGAATCGCTCAAGTACTTCGTGCTCAGCGTTATAGGTGCGTACTCAATGCTCCTTGCCATAGGCATCCTCTACGCCAAAACCGGCTCCTTTGACTTCAACACGATAAGACAGGCCCTCCTAATGGACGTCTCCCTCGGAACCATCGGAAAGGGCGAGACGATACTGCTCTTCACGCTGTTCCTCACGGCATTTGGCGTCAAGGCCGGGGCATTTCCACTCCACGTCTGGGCGCCGGGAGCGTACAGTGAGACCGACCAGAGCTACACCAGCTTCTTCAGCGGGGCTTTAAGCAAGGCGGGTGTTTATGGAATACTGCTCATCTACATCCTGATGGGCTATAAACTCTACGCCGAACTTGGGACCTTCCACGGCCACCTGACCTTCGCCTATATAATAGCCTGGATAGGTGCCATCACCGTCGTGGTCGCAAGCTTCCTCGCGGTTCTGCAAGAGGACATACGGAAGCTCTTTGCCTACTCATCAGTTGGGCAGGTGGGTTACATCCTCCTCGCCTTCGGAACCGGCACGAGCCTCGGACTCATGGGAGGACTCTTCCACGTGCTCAGCCATGCGGTCTTCAAGGGTCTGTTCTGGCTCGTCACTGCCGCAATAATTCTCCGGACAGGGAAGACCCAGTTTAAAGACATGGGGGGCCTTGCAAGGAAGATGCCCTACACCTTTGCGATGGGTCTCATAGCGGTGCTCAGCCTCGCAGGAATACCCCCAATGGCCGGCTTCGCGAGCAAGTGGCTCATATATGAAGCAGCTATAAGCGCTCACATGCCGCTCGTCGCTGGTGCGATATTCCTCGGAAGCGGCCTGGCCTTTGCCTACGTGGTCAGGTTCCTCTACGGAGTCTGGTACGGTCAGACCCCGAGCGACCTTAAGGATGTTAAAGAGGCTCCCGTCTCGCTCCTTATAGCAATGACCATACTTGCAATACCGAACGTCCTCTTCGGTGTGGCACCCGGCCTTGTGACGAAGTACCTCAACAAGGTTCTCGGCGGCCAGGTAATCGGCGGAACCTATACCAAGCTGATAACACCACACGGAACATACAACGCCCTGCTGGTTACGGTAATACTGCTCTTCGGTCTCTCCGTGGCTGGCCTGATATACGTCTACGGAGCAAGGGCGAGGAAGATAGCGGTTACAGACACCTACCAGTCGGGTAACCCCGTTACGGAGGACTACAACCTCTCCATCAGGAAGAACTTCTACAGGCCGCTCGCGGAAGCACTCGACTTCTGGCTCAAGTACAGTTGGGACCGCTTCTATGAGAGGCTTGCCAGGCTCTTCGAGGACTTCGCCGACTGGCTCAGGGAGGGCTTCTACAACGGAAACGTCCAGAGCTACTCCTGGTATCTGGCAATAATACTCCTTATACTCGCGCTGTGGGGGGTGCTGTGAATGATATACTGGAAACTCATCCTTGAGGCGATTGGAATACTCATCTACGCGACGCTGGTGGGCTTCCTGTTCATGGGCATCGAGAGAAAGGCTATAGCAAGGATACAAAGGAGGGTGGGTCCTCCAATATACCAGCCGCTCATAGATACCCTCAAGCTCCTCGGGAAGAAGGAGAGCGTCAGCCACGGCTTAATCTACGACTTTGGACCGGTGTTCGCCCTCGGAGCCACCATAACGGCGCTCCTCTTCATCCCGGTAGCAAACTTCAGGCTCTTCAGCACCAACGCCGATTTAATCGTAGTTGCCTACCTACTCGAGGTGCCGATGCTTGGAATAATGCTTGGTGCGATGAGTTCGGGCAACCCGTTTTCAGCGTTGGGTGTCCAGCGTGGCCTACTTACAATGGTGGCGATGCAGTTACCTTACGGACTGGCGATAATAGCGCTCGTTCAGCACTGGGGAACCTTCAAGCTCAACGAGATAGTGGCCCTACAAGGAATCCACGGATGGAGCATCTTTGTCCCGGCGCTCCTCCTGGCGATGATAGTCTTTGACATAGTCTTCCAGGCGATGCTAGGTTTGGAGCCGTTCGACATCATAAGTGCTCCAGCGGAAATATCCATGGGTCCGATGCTGGAGTACGGTGGCAAGCAGGCGGCGATACTCTTCACCCAGCACGCGATACAGCTCTTCGCGGAGACGACATTCTTCACAATACTCTTCCTTGGCGGGGCGAGCAACCTACTGACCCTCTTCATCAAGCAACTCGCGGTGCTCTTCATAGCGATATTCGTCGCCAGCATCTACCCGAGGTTCACCATCGACCAAGCGGCCAAGTTCTTCTGGAAGTGGCCGACCATACTGGGAATAATAGCCGTTTTGCTCACGGTGTGAGGTGATGTGGATGAGCGAGATGAAAGGGGTTAACGAAAACGACGGCGTCATACACTACGAACTCCAGGAGTTCAAGCTCTTCGAGCCGCTGTTCAGGTGGGCTAGGAAGAAGAGCCTCTGGATAGTGGCGTTCTGTACCGGATGCGGCGGTATCGAGATGCCGCCGCTGGCCAACGCCAGGTACGACTTTGAACGCTTTGGCGTCATGGTCAACCCATCGCCGAGGATGGCCGACCTGTTCCTCATAACGGGCTATGTAACGCCTAAAACCCTCAAAAGGATAATCGTGACGTATGAGATGATGCAGGGGCCGAAGTACATCCTCGCCCACGGTTCATGCCCGATAAACGGCGGCGTTTACTGGGATTCCTACAACGTCGTCAAGCAACTTGACAGATACATACCCATCGACGTGGCCATAGCAGGGTGCATGCCGAGGGCCGAGGCTGTCATGGATGGGATACTGGAGGTAATGCGCAGGATAGAGAAAGGAAAAGCGGACGGCTGGAAACGCTATCATGATAACTACGAGTGGTACAAGAAGAATCAGGACGAACTGTTCGGTGAGGGATGGCGCGAGAAGGAGGCAAAGAGGTGGTTGGCATGGATATGAACGAGAAAAAGGCGGGAGAGAGTAAAGTCGAGGAAGCAAAACCCGTTGAAGAGGCCAAGCCAGTTCCCGACACCAAGGAGGGGAGACTCATTAAGGCACTCACCGAGAAGGCACCGTACGCCGAGGGCAACGTCAGACGCGAGAGAAGGGTCGAATTCAAGGTCCCGGCGGGGAGGTTACACGACTTCCTCGAGCTTGCAAGCGAGGAGTTTGAGATGCTCATGCAGATAAGCACCGTGGACTGGCTGAAGGAGGGGGAGTTTGAACTCATCTACCAGCTCTGGAGCGTGAGCGAAGGAATCCACGCCTTCATCAGGACGAGGATTTCAAGGGACAACGCAAAACTGCCCACCGTCATGGACATCTGGCCGGTTGCCGAGACATACGAGAGAGAATCCCATGAGTTCTTTGGGGTAATCTTCGAGGGCAACCCACGCCTCGGACCGTTCATCCTCGAACCTAGGGAGTACGAGAAGCATCCACTCAGGAAAGACTTCAACACACTCGGCTACGCCAAGACCATCTATGGGGAAGACTTCGACAGGTATGATGAGAGCAAGACGAACTACGTGATATGAGGTGGTGAACATGGCAAACGTCGAGGTTCCAAAAGAGTTGAGAGAAGAGGCAAAGCAACATGATATGTACCTCCACCCCATAGACAAGGACGTCTATGAGCTTTTCTTCGGCCCACAGCATATGGCAACCGAAAACTTCAGCATAATCCTCAAAATGGACGGCAACAGGATAGAGAAGGCGATAGTCAATCCCGGCTTCCTCCACAGGGGCTTTGAGAAGCTCGCCGAGGGTAGGCCCTACTTCAGCAACATCGCTTTAATCCTGCGTATCTGCGTTCCGGAAAGCGACGTTCCCGAGAACATTTACTCGATGGCAGTTGACGAGATAGTCGGCTGGGAGGTTCCAGACAGAGCTATATGGATAAGGAACGTCGTCCTTGAGATGGCAAGGATGAGCTCCTGGATGTTCTGGATAATGGGCTTTGGAAACGAGATAGGCCTCTACACCGCCGGCCAGTGGGCGGCAGCATACCGTGAGAGGTTCATGCGCCTCTTTGAGGAACTCACTGGAGGAAGGGTATACCACATCTACACCGTGCCTGGTGGCGTTAGAAGGGACATCCCCGGCGACCACTGGTTGAGGCAACTCCGCGACACGGTGGAGTACATAAAGAGCAAGATGAAAGATTTCGACGAGATACTCTTCGACAACTACATTACCTTCGAGAGGACTGAGGGAGTAGGGGTAATGGACAAAAGGTTTGCCCTCAAGCACGCCGTAACCGGTCCGAACCTGAGGGCCGTTGGCATCCCGTACGACGTCAGGAAGGACGACCCGTACTATCTCTACGACCAGCTCGACTTCGAGATTCCTGTCCTCAAGGAGGGTGACAGCCTCGCGAGAACCCTCGTCAGAAGGTACGAGATAGAGCAGGATCTCTACATCCTCGAGCAGCTCCTCGACATGGGGCCGCCAAGCGGACCGTATATGGTTCAGGACGCACGCTTAAAGGCCCTTCCAAGGTTCAAGCCACCCAAAGGAGACGCCTACGCCCACGTCGAGAGCACGAAGGGTGACTTCGGGGCCTACGTAGTGAGTGACGGAAGCCACAAGCCCTACAGAGCGCACTTCCGCGGACCAAGCCAGAGCCACGGAGTTACTGTGCTTGAGGAGCTCTTGAAGGGGGCACGCATTGCGGACGTACCGGTCATATTGAAGACCCTTGACAACTGCCCGCCGGACATAGACAGGTGATGAAGATGCCCGCGAGAGTCGTTGGAGAAGAGAAAGTCAAGATCAAGAAGTCCTTCGTCAAGCCCTGGATGGGGATAAAGTACCTGTTCAAGAAGCCGGTAACCATCAAGATACCCTTCGAGAAGATAGAGCCCGCACCGAAGTACAGGGGATTCCACACGCTGAACTGGAAGACCTGTGTCGGCTGTAACTTCTGCGGCCAGATATGCCCGGCTAGGGCCATAGAGATGACCTGGATAGAAGGGGAGAAGAGACCCCACCCAAAGGTGGACTACGGTCGCTGTACCTTCTGCCAGTTCTGCGTCGACGTCTGCCCAACGGGAGCGCTTGGCTTCAGTGAGAACTTCTATCTCACTACCAGTGGACTGGAAGAGGATCTCGAGCTTTACGATTGGGTGCCGATACACCCGGACAAAGTCAGGGAACTCAACGAGAAGTTCGGGGACTACCGCTTCCCCGTTGAGAAGATAGAAAAGAAGGGCGATGGAATTTACGTCTACCATCTCCGCGACGGAGACAAGCTGGAGTTCAAGATACTCGGCTACGGTCTGAGGCCTCCTGCGGCGGCCAGACCAAAGCCAGCGGCAAAACCCGTCGCAAAGTCTCCTGCGAAGAAGGAAGAGCCCGGCGCAGGCAAGCCTGCCGAGAAGAAGACCTCCACCGCCGAAGATAAGCCCCAATGAAGGGACCTCTTTTTTTCATTTCCCTCGTACCTTCCGATAATTTTTTAAGGTGATATATCTACCACAGGTCGAGGTGATTCTGTGGACGTTCGAAGAGAGAAGAGCCTCGGACTTGTGGGATCTATTCTCGTGCTGATCGGAGGGTTCCTTGGGATTATTCCCTACGTTGGGGTGTTCCTGGGAACGACTTCGTTGATAGGCCAGGTGCTCATCCTCATAGCCCTCAAAGGCCTCGGGGACAAACTTGGAGATGAGAGGCCGTTCAGGTATTACCTCTACGCAGTCGTCGTTAGCATAGGCATCGCCGCCGTTGCTGTGGTGTTCATGCTGATCGGGATAGTCTCTGCACCTGGGTTCGTTGACCACCCAACGGGCACGAACACCATTGGAATCGGCCTGCTCGGGACGGCCATACTCCTCCTGCTTGCGGGGGCAATAATCGGGATATACTTCACGATAAAGACCTGGAGAGCAGCGTACGAGATTACAAAAATTGAGGAGTTCAAAAAAACCGCGAACTTCCTGATGTGGGGAGCGATAACACTCATAATCCTCGTTGGGCTTATACTGCTCTTCGTGGCGGCGATCTACCAGATACTCGCCTTTGCAAACATGCCGGAGGAGATCGAAACCGGGCAGGATGATGAGATGGTGGCCGTCTTCTAAATTTCTTACTTTTTAGTGTAAACTTTTTAAGCTAAAAGTTAATTTGTACGTGGTGGTTTTCATGGTCAACGTAGCAGGTGAGAAAAACCTTGGCATGTGGGGTGCGGTTATAGCGCTCGTCGGCAGTTTCATTCCCTATGTGGGCATCGTCATCTCACTCGTTGGCTTCATACTCGTCCTCGTGGCCCTGCACAGGGTAGGGGAGGCAGTTGAAGACGGCAGACCCTTCAGAAACTATCTCTACGCGGTCATAACCTTAATGTCGGTGCTGATCCTGGTCTTGGTGGTCTCGTTGAGCCTCACGGGTCTCGCCAGTATGGGTGTCCAGACGAGCGAGAGTTTCTCCGGTTCCACTACGGTAACCCCAGGCGAAAACGTCGTAATAACACAGAACTACGGTGGATCGAACACGGGCATCGTAATGTCGATCTTTGGAATGTTGCTCCTCGTCGTCGCGGTGGCCATCGTCAGCGCGTACTTTGAGATGAAGGCCTGGAGTGCGATGTACGAGATAACCGGGACGAAGGAGTTCAAAGACGCCGCCAGCTGGTTCAAGTGGGGGGCCATCACCACAATAATACTGGTGGGGCTCCTGTTGATACTGGTGGCTAGGATATTCGTCATCCTTGGGTTCAACAACATGCCCGAGGAGCTGAACGTCGAAGGGGAGAAAGGAGGGCAAGACATCTCGGTCTTCTGACTACCATCCCTCCACTTTTTTCAAAACTTCGTCCGAGACTTTTCCCTCCTCAACATCCTCGATGGCCCCTTCAAGTATATCAAGCCCCTTCTCAAGAAGTTCCTCTTCTATCGTCAACGGTGGCTGGATCCTTAGAACGTTGCCCTGAAGAAAGGCAACTATGAGCCCCAGTTCGTAGGCCCTCCAGACTACCTTTCTTGCCTCCTCGTAGGCCCTCTCCTTCGTCTCCCTGTCCTTTACGAGGTCAACACCGAGCATGAGGCCAAGGCCGCGGACGTCTCCTATCATCTCGTGCCGCTTTTTCATCCCCTCCAATCTCCTCTTTGCATATCTACCAAGCCGTTCAGCGCGCTCCAGGAGATCCCGCTCTTCTATTTCCTCGATCACCGCCAAAGCGGCAGCGCTCGTGACGGGGTTTCCGCTCAGGGTGAACGCGTGACCCATCGGAGGAATTGAGTCCATTATCTCCTCCCTGCCGATTATTGCACTTATCGGAAGGCCACCGCCTAGGGGCTTGGCGAGGGTTACTATGTCGGGTTCGACACCGAAATGCCCTATCGCGAACCATTTCCCGGTCCTACCAAGGCCGCTCTGAACCTCGTCCACCGCTAGGAGAATCCCATGCTCGTCTAGGATTCTCTTCAGTCTCTTGAAGTATTCCTCCGGAGGAACCACCATGCCCGCGTCTCCCTGCACAGGTTCAGCCATGAGGACTGCAACACCATCCGCATGAACTTCACCCTCAAACTTCTCTTTCAGGTACTCCAGGCACTCCATGTGGCATTTCCCGGGCTCCTTCCCAAAGGGACAGCGGTAGCAGTTGGGATATGGAATGAAATGAACATCACTAAGCTGACCGACCTTGGAGCGCACCTCAAAATCGAGACCGGTGATGCTCATGGCCCCATATGTTGAGCCGTAGTAGCTTCGAAGGTAGCTTAAAACAGCCCTTCTGCCCGTGTATGCCCTCGCGAACTTTATGGCACCGTCGTTGGCATCGCTCCCGCTGAGGCCGAGGGAAACCTTTACACCCTCCATCGGAGCAATCTCCGCAAGTTTCTCCGCAAGAAGGAGTGGCTCTATCGGGAACCCGTAGATGAACGTGAAGTGAAGCAGTCTGTCGGCGGTTCTCTTCACCGCTTCAACCACCCGCGGGTTGTTGTGGCCGACGTTTTGAACGGCCGCATCGCTTAGAAAGTCTATGTACTCCCTCCCCTCAAAATCCCAAACACGGGCGTTCTCGGCCCTCAACGGGACTATTGGGGAGTATGTAACTCTAGATGCCCTGGAAAAAATCTTAGAATATCTCTCAAGGACTTCATCTTTGTTATCCGGGTATCCCATGCTCCCACCCATACTGCTATACGCGTTTGGAACTAATAGGAATTTCGGTGATATTCTACGTATTCAGCTAAAAAACTTAAAAATAGTAGAAGTGATTAATAGAAAATAAGGTGATAATATGCGAAGTAACGAAAAGATTGACAGCCTTGACAGGATGATACTAAACGTCCTTCAGGATGACGGGAGGGCGAGCTACTCCAAGATAGCCAGAAGGTTGAAGGTACCGGAATCCACGGTGAGGCTTAGGGTAAAGAGGCTGGCGGAGCGCGGGATCATCAGGAAGTTCGCGGCGCTGATAAATCCTTTCAAGGCAGGTTATTCAATAGTCGCCTTCATAGCAGTTGACGTTGAGCCAAGTAGAGTGAAGAAGGCCGCCGAGGAGCTGGAAAAGCTGCCGGAGGTTGACGTTCTCGGCATAGCGACCGGTGCTCACGACATACTCATGCAGGTTACCGTGAGGGACTTGCACGAGCTTGAGAACTTCCTCATCGAGAAGCTCGGAAGGGTGGATGGGATAAGGAGCACGGAAACATCAATCCTGACCAGCGTCCGCAAGTGGGGCTACGCGAGGGTGTTCTGAGCGAAGAGCACCCAGATGCCTATGGCGATGAGGAGGATTCCCGCTATGACAGAAAGTCCGGCACTGTGCCTCACCATGGCCTGCGAAAACCGCTTGCTCTCGCTCACACCCCCCATTGCCAGAAGGATGATGACCAGCGGTAGGACAAAGATGACGTTGTATAAGGCAAGAAGTAGGAAGGCCAGGGCCCTGCTTCCGCGGGCTATTATGGTGGTGTAAACAAGGTAGCTACCAGCGGAACAAGGCAAAAGGGTCGTGGAAACAACCATACCTAGGGTAAAAGACCCCAGAAAGGTTGCATCGGAAGAGAAAATCCTCCTCCGGATTTTCCCCTTGTCGCCTATGCGGGACCTCTCAAGAAGTCCTGTGGCAATCGTGTACGCACCGAAGGCGACTGCGAAGACACCCGCTGCCCAGAGTGGGATGTACTGCCCCAAGAATAGAAGACCCACACCGAGTAGATAGTACGAAACATAGACAGCCAAGATGAAGGCCGAGCCTATGACGTAGAGCCGCTTCCTTGAAACTTCTCTGACCGAGACTGCTATCAGGAGCATGGTGTATATCACAAAGGTGCAGGGATTGATTGAATCACTCATCGCTAGGGCGTAGAACTTGGGTATAAATCCCGGAATGCCAAGGACCCAGAGAACCGCGGCGCTGATGAAGAAGGACAGTCCAATTATCAGTCCAAAAGCTTTGATTTCACCCCTCATAAGGGGAACTTTGGAGAAAACCTTTTGACTTTTTCCAGAACAAAAGGTTTAAAATAAGAAGTTAATTGAATCAGCCGCCCTGAGATGTGGTGTTGGTTGGCATCTCATGCTTCACGAAGAGGTCGTAGAGCTCTTTAATGGCCTTTTGCGCCTTGGGATCTTTGTGGGGGAGTATATACGCCCTGCCAACGAAGAGAAGTGTGCCGTTGTTGACCATTGCCGCATGGATTATCTGGGGTGTTGCGGTGACGTTGAACTCTCCCTCCATTATGGCCATCAGGCTACCGTTGTATGTAATCGCAATGGCTGGAACTCCGTTTATGCCCGTAAGCTTTGATATCTGGGCAAAGAGCTTCATGTTTGTCTCGTTGTTCAGGAGTTCATAGTAGGTGAGGGAAGAGTTGCCGTATTCCTTGGGAATCCACTCGTGCATGTGTCTGCAGTGGGGGCAGGTCTTAAGGCCGTACATGTAGAAGTGGATCTCGTTGAGGTAAATCTTGGTGCCGTTGACCACAACGTAGTTCGTTGGCTGAGCTTTGGAGGTTGTTGAAGTCGTGGAAGTCGTGTGGGTTCCGCCAGAGGGGGTTGATATACACCCCGCGGCGAAGCCGATGAGGAGTGCAACTATTAGAACCAACCCAACCTTTTTCATTCAATCACCCGTTTACAGTTTAGCCCAGGGGTTATAAACCCTGCCGCCCCTTTGATAAAAACTGCAGTGAGTAGGGAACGTTTAAATCTTCAAGTGCCGAAGTAATGGGGGGATGAACATGCAGGAGTGGTACCGCTCCAGGGGCCTCTACGAGGCGGTTCAAAAGCTCATCAATTCGGGAAGGGTGAACGAGGCTTTAAATATGGCAGAGGAAATAACCGACGATGTGATACGCTCCAAAGCGATATCCCAGATAGCGGTTGAAGCGGCCAAGAGAAACGACGACTACTCCGAGTTTCTCAACAGGGCAATTAAAGCGGCACTCGACATAAAGAAGCCCGAAGAATCGACGAAGGCCCTCATGAGCCTGGCCTTTGAGTTCCTGAACCTCGGGAAATCAGAAGAGGCCTTGAAGATCGCCGGGTACATAAGGGAACTTCCCGGGCGCGCAAAGGTGGAAGCGGAGGTAGCCCTCTCTTTGGCGAAGGAGGGCAAAATCTCGGAGGCCATGGGGATAATCAACGGCATAATGGACGAGGACGTTAAAACATGGGCTATGTCTAGGCTTGCCAGCCAGCTTTAGCGCCGGACTGTTTATAATCTCCTTCTTGAGGGAAAAAGTTAACAGAAAGGAATCCACAAGCCTTTTTTAGGTTCCCTCTTTCCCCAACAAGGTGAGAAAATGAACGGTGGAGAGATAATCGGACTACTTGGAATGCTACTCCTCGTCGGCTCTTGGGTTCCACAGACGGTGGAGACGATTAAGAAAAGGCACTGCCCCCTCAACTTGGGGTTCATAATAATCTACGTCACTGCCGCGAGCCTCCTCACAGCCTACTCCTACATAATCGGTGACTGGATATTCTTCACGCTGAACTTCCTGTCGGCCCTTCAGAGCGCCATAAACCTCGTAGTGAAACTCATGGAACCTAAGGGCAAAGGAAGATAACGAGAACTTTGTGATCTCATTTCCTCTCATAGATGCCTATAAGTTCTCCCCACTGGATAACGTGCCCTTCTATGACTCTCTCCAGTTCTTTTCTTGCCACCCCAGTAGGGAGACCAAGCTCGGTATCGAGGGCGTAGACTTTGAAGTGGTAGTGGTGGATTCCATGTCCCTTGGGGGGACAAGGTCCGCCGTAGCCTACCCTTCCAAAGTCGTTCCTACCTTGGATCATTCTAACCGGTGCCTCAACAACATCATCCTTTGGGACACCCTTTGGAATCTCTCCTAGGGGTGGTATGTTCCACGCTATCCAATGGGTGAACGTGCCCATCGGAGCATCGGGGTCGTCCACGATTATGGCCAGGCTCTTCACGGTTGGGTCTATACGTCCAATGAAGATCGGTGGGTTCACATCGTCGCCGTCGCAGGTGAACTCCACCGGAATGTGGTCGTTGTTATGGAAGATGGAACCAATCTCAAGGGTCTTTGGGGTGTTCAAGTTTTCACCTCCAGAGATGCATTCGCTCCCGATTATAAGGACAGTTAGTATGGGGGCTTAGCCCCCTCATGGTTTAAGCTACGCACTTTCCCCGTAAAAGAGTTTTGCCAAAGGTTAAATACTGGATGCCATTTTGGACTATCATGCACGTCATATGGGAAAGGGAGATCCCTGCGGAGGATATAGTTGTTTCACCTCGGCCTATGTGGAAGTGTCGCACCTGCTCTATGTATGGGAAGAGACCGAGCTGTCCGCCTCACGTGCCCGACTGGAAGGAAGCGCGGGAGTGGATAGGACACTTCAGAAAAGCCATCCTAATAAAGTTCTCCATAGACATGGATGACTTCGAGAACGAAAAACGAAGGGCTATTCTATACCTCCTAAAGAGAGAGACAGAGCTTTTCAGAGAGGGCAACCTCTACGCTATGGCGCTCTTTCCAGGCTCATGCAATCTCTGCGACGACTGTCCATTCGAGCGCGGCGAACCCTGTAGGTTTCCAACGAAAGTCAGGCCAAGCATAGACGCAATTGGGATAGAAATAGGAAGGCTCGTGAAAATCAACTTCTCCGAAAGCGTTTTGTACGGGATGGTGCTAGTAGATTAGGGCTTAAAAATGCCAAAGGTCGCGTACATAACCCTGCTTGGAAGGTCACCTTGGGCGGTCGTTAACGCATACTACAAACTCCTAACGATGGGCAAAAAAGCAGACCTGATATACATCTTTACTGAGGAGCGCTACAGGAACAGCCTGCCAAAGGTCGTCCGAGCGCTGAAGGCCATCTCCAAGGCGTACAACTCGGACCCTGAGATAAAAACGGACGTGATACCAGACTACGGTTTCTTCGTTGCCGACAGGAAGTTCAGAGGACTGTTCTCGGAGCTGGAGAGAGGGGGTTACAGGATGGGTCTCGACATAACCTCCGGCAGGAAGGCCCTAGTAGCGGCCGCGATAGTCCAAATAAGGGCTTTTCCAGTGGCGTTCATTGTCTACATGGGTCTGCTGGACCTGGATTTTCCTGACAGACCTTACATGATGATACCCACGCACATGCAGCCGATAAGAAACTTCATGGGGGATGAGAATGAGGGGAACTAGTGAAGTCATTGAGAAGCCCGAGCTTCAGATACTTATGAACGTCTTGGGTGAGATGCACGTGAGTTATCCCCTCTACGGAATCGAACTCCTTAAGGCCCTTCCTTTGGAAAATGGGTACCGGATTGAGGTAACCGTCGACAGAAGGTCATTCAGCGAGCGTGTTCCAGAACACCTGAGGAACGAGCTTCCCACCTACGTAGACTTCTACGAGACCTTTATCTCCTCGGGCATAATCCGCTACGAGAACGCTGATGAGTTCGCACAGAACCTTGAACTTTACGAGAGGTTGAAGAAGGGTGTTGCCTTCGCTCCGGACACGAACGTGCTCTACCACCGCTTCATATCATCCTTTAAACCGCTCGATGGGTACCAGATAGTCATTGCGGAGGGCGTGAAGAAGGAGATAGAGAACGCCATGAACTATAAGTACAGAAACAGACAGCTGGAGGAAATCGGCCGGGAGGTTCAGAACAGAGGTTTGTTGAGGGAATTCAGCAACAGGAGGACGAAGAAGAGCAGAAAAGCCGCATACGTAGCCCTCAAGGAGTTTGAAGCGCTTAAGAGTAGGATAATCATAGCCGAGAGCGTGAGGGAAGACACGCACAACAACGATGAGCTTATAATAAAGAGCCTGAAGCGCTATGACAACATGACACCGACGTTGCTAGTCTTTCTCACCGCTGACGTGGCTATTACCGATGTTGCCGAGATGGAGGGATTGGAATACTTCCTTTTCAAGTATCCACACGGGGAACTTGGCAGGCACAGTGTCTCTCCTTACCAACTAAGAACTCTCCTCTTCAACCTCGCCTCGGTACTCGGTGTCATTGAGGTCAACGGGATTCTAGTGTTCGGAGAGTTCGGTGGAAAGGAGGGGCTGAACGAGCTGAAATTGTTATTCCCAGAGGAGAACAGGACCTACCACGAGTTCGGCTTCCACCTTAAGCTGAGCAGAAAGTTGATGGAGATAATGGACGGTTAACCCCGGTGGGTTTTAACGAAGGCCCCTGCAAGCTCAAGGGAGAACATGAAAGCCGTGAGGACCTCCGCGAACATCGTCACGTATCCTCCAAGGGGTAGAATGACAAGCGCCGCCGCCACCCCGAAGACCGTCAGCTCCTCTCCCTCCTTTGATTCCCCCCCGTAACGGTATTCTATCAGGAAAGCCAGCCAGTCCAAAACCACGAAAAACGCGATGGTGGGCTGGAACTCCCAGAGCAGATAGGCAATGGAGTACACCATGAAGGGAACGGCCCAGTAAAGTCTCCTCATTATCCAACCTCCAGGCCGCCTGAGGAAACCTCGGTGCCGTTGTGGAGGACAATGAGGGTATAGCTTCCCGGTTTGGAAACTTGAACGACAAAGCGAAGCCCATTAACGGTTAAAATCGTCGAGCCGTTGAGGTTATCGAGTTCGGACTTCTTTAGTGCTCCAGTGGCCCTCACAACGTTCTCTGGGTGAACGTCAAGATAAGAAGTTGTTTTGAAGTTGCCGACCTCGACGGAAACGGGGATTCCCTGGGTGTATGGAACGAAGACAGTTCCGTTAATCAGATGAGCGTTTACGGTGACGTTGAACTTTCTGGGTATAAATGGAGGGACGAGCTTCAGGACGTAAACGATAACGCTCACGTTGGACTTCTCACTGATTATCCTAGCCTCAAAGGCGTAGAGAGTTGCATTCGTTCCCTCAAAAAACTCCTCAACTTCTCCCAAAATGTTCATAGGTACCGTCAGATTGCCAGAGAAGGTGCCGTTTATCCCAACGGTGCCAATCTCAGGAGTTACCAGAGGGGTCTGCCCTTCGGAGGTAAGATGCAGAGTGCTCAGAGCGGTCTCGAAAGTACTGGAGGTACTGTGGGATGGACCCACGCTTGAAATGCACCCCCCACCGAACACACTAACGAGGATCAACACTATGATAATGACCCAACCCCGCATACTCCCGCCTAGAGTGTTAAGAAGTTAATGTTTAAAAGTGTTTTGAAAAGAATACCAAAATAGAAAAATTAGCTCAGCATTCCTTCGAGCTTTTCAACGAATTCCGTGCTCCTCTTGAGGTCGGCAAAGTATTCTTTGGCTTTTTCAACGTGCTCCCTCTCTACTCTTCCGCCTTTGGCCAAGACACTCGCCGGTGCCAGCAGCTGGACGGCGTAGCGGAGGCTGGTCTTCTCACCGAGTTCCGCTAAGTACTCTACGGCTTCATCGCTGACCTCTATCTTTTCCTCCTTCGCGCGGATTTTGACTATCTCCTTGATCTCTTCCCCCTTGTATGGTTTGGTGTTGATGATAAGCAGGCGGTCGAGCATGTCGATGGGCATACCGTGCGGCGCTTCAATGTCGGTTCCCCTTATCGTGGTTCTGCCGCGGTTGGTGGCCATGATTAAGATTGGAGCAAGCTCGCCCTCCATCGCCCTTGCGAGGAAGGAGAACGCTTCAATGTCGAGCATGTGAACCTCGTCAATGAAGAGCACTCCCGGGACGAGTGTTGCCTTGCCCTCCTCTATCCACTGCTTGACGGTCCCATCAACGCGCTGTCTTATCTCGTCGCTTATCTCCGCGCCAGTGCTGAAGAGCAGGCCAAAGATGTTTCCACGGGCATTGGCAACATCTAGATCGTGAAGCGTAACGGTGTAAGTAAACTCCTTTATTTTGAGAACCGGTCCGCTCGGGAGGTCAACCTTTTTCTTGAAGAACAGTCCCTCCTCCTCCTCCTTTGTGGTGCCGACCTTTGAAATTCTCCCGGTTTCGGCGTCGATCTGTATGACATCGCCCTCTTCAACCCCCATATCCAGGAGCTGGTGGGCTATCTCCCTGCCGGCCCTAACGGTCTTCTCGTCGTCCTTCGTGCGGAGGGTTATGAGAACGCTCTCTGGAACCTCCACGTAGGGGTTGAAGGGGTGCTTAGTCTTATTAATTTTAACCTCCTTGATCTCGCCCTCGTAGACTTTCCTCTCCTCGCTTATCCTTACACCTATCGCCCTTCTAAGGGTCTCCTTGAGGAACTCGGTCTTGTTTATCTCGGCGGAGTAGATTTCACTGCCCGCTATCTGGACGAAGGGAACATCCTCTCCAAGTTCCCTTGCTATACCCATCGCTATGGCCGTCTTACCGCTTCCGGTCGGACCGACGAGCAGGATCCCCTTCCCGGCAAGCTTGCCGCGTTTGATGAGTTCGACGGCTATGCCGGCCGCTTCCCTGGCCTTAACCTGCCCAACCATTCCATCGGCCATGAAGAGGGCCTTTCCGTTCTCATCTAAACCGAGACCCCTTATGTGGGAATGCATTCCAACCCTTTCAAAGGTTCCCTTCGCGACCTCCTCGATTACCGCCATGCACTCCCCCCCTTAATCTTTCTAGGAGTTACTAAAAGAGGAGAATTTAAAAATTTGACGGAGGCTCAGACCGTCGATCCCGGGCATCGCTCACCCCAAAGGCCAATGTCATCATCGCCAGCAGAGAGTTCCAAAACCTTTTTAAAAAGGTTTGGTTAAGAACAACTTTGGTGAGTAACACGATGAAAAACATGGAGTTTATGCTGATAATCGTTCTCATTGTTTCTCTGGCGTATCCTTTCCACCCGGTTTCGGGAAGGGGGGTTGTCCTCCTGAAATTGAACTCCCTGACCCGGTCCTCTTTGAGGTAACTCCTTATGTGTCCAATGGCAGTCTCGTTTTCGGCCTTGATGTTTACTACTTCTACCAATCCTACGAGGGAATGTGTCCGATTTCCTCGGAAACCGACAGGTTGGAGTGCCTGAATGCCGATGCCCTTGATTTTACCGTTCATTACAGAGTTATGGGCGGGAACCTTACTGGGAAACTCGGTGAAGCCCAGGGGATTCCCCTCGAAACGTATCCTCTGAACCTGACGAAGGGTACGGTTGTAATTGACCTCAACGGCTCCAAGGTTTCCTTCTCCTTCAACCTTCTCCGGCGGTATCTCTCTTCCCTCAATATCTCCGGCATGCTGGCGGATCACATATATTCGAACGACCTGAAGCCCCTAGTTGGGAGGTTCAACATCTCCGGCGTTGTCAAGAGAATGCGGGCGTTCTCATACGGGGGCAGGATCTACGTATACTTTCCCCAGGTTCAACTTGTGGATTGCAGGGATTTCATACCGGAGCGATTCTACTCTGGGGGACGCTACGTCTCCCCGATAATCCCCCTGAGGTTCAGCAACTCCACCCCTGTTATTCCCCCGCTGATTCTGGAATACCGGAACGGAACGATGAAATCTGCCTTAAAGCTCAAAACGAAGAGGATGAAGGGTGAATACGGAGGTTACTACTACAAGTGCTCCCTTCCAAACCTCAAACTTCCAAAAATCGTGGAACCACCTGCGATGTCTTTTGGCGGAAGGAACTACACCTACGTGAACATTGAACCGGGGAAAGTTGAGGTTTCAATGGGTAGCTTTACGAACGGAACCATCACTCTCTTCCTAATGAACATGACCGTGGGTGGAATCTTGATCCCAGGCGCACCCAACGAGTATGGCGATATGGGTTACACCCTCCTCTTTGGGTACAATGGAAGTCTTTTCCAAGTGGATCTTAGGTCAATACTCAGGCAGTTCAACCCTCCAGCGAGGGACGAATACGGAAATCCCACGTTCTACTTCGGAGGGGCAGACGATGAGATATTCCACCTCGGCGTTGCCTTCATAGACAGAAAACCATACCTGGGCGTCCGAGAGGATGGTTCCCAAAATGTCACGCTGATACGCTTCTTTCCTGAAAAGGGTGAGTGGATAAAGAACGGCTCAGTATCGCCTAAAATATGGGACGAGTTTGTGGCCGGCTCGGTAAAGGGAAAAAGGCTCACAAATATCTCAACTTATTCAAAGTACTTCCTTTCGGTTCCCACTCTGAACTACGTCCATGTAAAGGGAGGAACGTTCGTGTATCCGCGGAAGTATTCGGTTGATTTCAGTGGACTTCCCCATGGATACGCGAGGGTTGGGGATAGAATACTCCCCACTTGTTCTCTTTGGCCCATTTATTCCTTCTCAGGCAACGGGACGGTTTACGGGCTCTTCAGGGTCCAGGGCAACTTCACGGTCTATCCTGAACTCGTAAAATATCGGAAGGCACCGACTAAAACGAGCACACCCCCAATGACAAAAACTGCCACCTCAAGCACTAAACCACCCAAATCCACAGCGGGAGAACAAAAATCAATCTGCGGACCGGGGGTAATCGTCCTCATTGCCCTCTCGGCTCGGGGATTCAAAGCACGTTGAGGTATTTGTGCACCTGAAAGCTCAGGCCGACGTTTTTCCTGCCCATTACAAGCGAAGCCTCGCGGTAGAACTCCATGAGTCTTTCCTGAGGAATGTCAATCGGCTCCCTCGGCTGGATGACGAGAGGAGCTAAGCCTTTCAAAAGTTCCGCGTACCAGCGGACGTTTTCGGGCATTGTCTCGGAGGTAACGACGAGCTTGGCGTAGGTCTTCGCGCCGGCTTCCTTTAGGATCCTGATGCTCTCCACCTCCCTGAGGACGAGATCCTTCCAATCAGCTGTGGCATTGGCGGTTTCGTCCTTTATGTCCACGCTCGCGTAGTCCGTCAGGGGGGCGACCTTCTTAATAAGCCCCGGCAGGCCGCCGTGGGTTTCGAGGAAGTTATCGAAGCCGAGGCCTTTAATCCGCTCCATCAGGGCCTTTAAGGCCTCTATCTGAAGGGTAGGCTCGCCACCGGTGTAGCTTATCGAGTGTATGTCCTCTGTATCTAGCCTCAAAACGGCATCAACAACATCCTCAACCGAGGCAGGATTTGGTCTATACTCAAACTTCCCGGTGAAGGGTTTGACTTCGTAACGCCAACGGGAAACCCTTGAGGCGTCTATGTACCCCCTGGAGTCACACCAGACACAATGAAGGTCACAACCCGCGAACCTGATGAAAATCTGTCTTCTGCCGAAGGCGGAACCATCAACACTCCCGCCTTCACCCTGCCAGCTATTGAAGACCTCGGCCATTACAAGCTTCATGGTCTCACAACTCCTTCACGTTCAGCCCCTTCACCTTCTCGCTCACGAAACCCTCGAGTATTTCAACCCGAACACTCCTGTCCTCACCGGTCATGTCTGCCATGAGCTGAACTGCCCTCGCGTAGTCCCAGAGCCTCCTCTTAGCCTCACTGGTAATACCTTCGGCCATGACGATCAGCTCTTTCTCCTCCGGGTGAGAGCTCATCCACTCAACGACTTTTCTCGCGTCCTCCTCATTAAAAATACCTTGCTTCTTGAAGAGCACATCCCCACCCCCACGCGGTAGAATTAAATAATTACATAATTAATCTATTACTTAATTACACGTATTTCATGAGTATTCCAACGGCCTCTTCAAATACTTCCCGGTCCCGGCCTTCTAAGATGCCGTCCAGATAGTGGAGGTTAGCGATGTTGAGAATTACGTAAGCAGTGTTACGGTCAAGGCCAAGGGAGTAGGCCTCGTAGTAAACCATCTCCCCCCCAAGGGTCTCGTTTAACGCCTCGACGAAGTAGTTTATCTCCTCCACCGTTAGCTCGTCCCATCTGCTTTCAAGCTCATCGAAGTAGCGCTCCATGATGCGGAGGGTCTCTAGGTCAACCTTCAATGTCCCCTCGAAGTAGGGGAACTCTCCAACGCGGAATATCTTCACTCCTTCTTCATCCTGGACTCCAACATAGTCCCACAGGAGAACCCCCCCAATAGGATTATGGCCATACTTGCTCGCCAAGTACGAGAAGTGCTCCATGGCTTCACTTATCTCGTCAAGGAACTCCTCCTCATCCTGAAAGTGAATTATCTTGCTTACTGTTCCAGTCATCTTTTGCACCGTTAGTGGGTTGAAGTGAAGGTTATAAGGCTTTTGAGTTCGTTGAGATGGCGACAGGGACTTAAAAATTGTCCTCGGTGGCGTTTCCGCTTTCCCATTGGAACATCATGCTGAGGGCACAGCACTCATTCAGTTTGGAGTAAGCTTCGAAGGAGACTTCCTCCACTGAGAGAAGTTTGGATCTGTGAGGTTGAAAGCCACCTAGTAAAATGTGGCCATTAACGTCCGAACAGTCATATCCCTTGCAAGCTTTGATTCATTGTAAAGTGCCGCAGAGATTAGGCCAAAGAGAGAGGGTCAAAAAGAGGGAGACCTTCCATTCCATAGATATCCCCTGTATCCCGATAATCAACAGTTAATACCTGAAGAATACAAAACTGTTTCTATTCTTAGGATAAAACAGCACTTATATCTCGCGATCTTTTCATACAGACATCCGGCGAGCGTTGGGTTGCGATGATGTCAGACCTCGAGGGGGTGATCCTTACCAGCCAAAGATCATCGAAAAACTTAATAAGGAATGATATTCACCTAACGTGGGCATGGGGCCGTGGGGTAGCTTGGTCCATCCTGCGGGCTTTGGGAGCCCGTGACCCGGGTTCGAATCCCGGCGGCCCCACCATTCAGCCCTTTCTGATGAAAGTGGTGCTGAAGCTTTTTCCAAAAGTTTCACCGAAAGTTTGTAGTTCTCCAAGTTATTCGTTTGGGAAAGTTTGGTTTTTCTCTTCTCGAGAAACCCTCGCTTTCAACGAGAACAACAAATGAAATGGCGGGCTTGACATTGGGTTTGCTTTCCTCCGACGCCCGGAGGGTGTCTTTTTAGTGTAAACCCCTTCACAAGGAGCCACTCACAAGAGTTCTCGTCCAAAATGAGTGAATTCAAGCAGAAAACCATCACGAGTGACACTTAAATAAGGAGCTATGAACTTTGATGAAACTTTTGCCAAGCAAAAGTTTCTTATGGTGGGCCCGGGGGGCTTCGAACCCCCGACCACGCGGTTATGAGCCGCGCGCTCTGACCAGGCTGAGCTACGGGCCCACAGCTGGCGCCGCCGCCCGGACTCGAACCGGGGACCGCCGGATTAACAGTCCGGCGCTCTACCAACTAAGCTACGGCGGCACAACCCACTTTAGGGAATACTAAGTGCATTTATAAATCTTACGGTGGAGTGACTTCAAAAAGCCCTTTTAGATCACTCATTTTATTCTCTGCACTTTGGTGAAGCTTTTGGAAAAAGCTTCAGTATCTCTCACCCTCGTTCAAGTGTCCTTAACGGATGGCGGAAAGAACGCGTGCTTTTCTAAAAATCCAAATTCTTGAGTAGGTTTAGTCTACTCGTCATTTGTAGTTTTATGAGTTTGCTCCTCAAGGCGTTTCCAAGTCCATTATTTCCTCCCAAGATCAACAAGTTTTGGGTTTCCACCTCCCTAAACAATAGAGCAGGGATTCATGGAAGGGGCTCCTTGTGGGGGGTTCATTTCCACTGCGTTCTTTCGGAGCATTAAAAAAAGTTAAACTTCAATTAGAAAAACCTCCTCACCGTAATATACATTACAGTGCAAGTTAAACAGTGAAATCCAGTTGAAATTGTATTCCTAAATAAGTTAAACACTTTTGATCAGAATTCTCACCAGAAAAGTTTGCTGTGGCGGACCGGCGGGGATTTGAACCCCGGACCTGCGGCTTAGGAGGCCGCCGCCCTGTCCTAGCTAGGCTACCGGTCCACTGCCCGCTATTTCCTCCCGGAGAAGGATATTTAAAGTTTACGGTTCATTGTGTTCGGGGGTGAGAGGGTGGATGAACTTGACAGAAAGATATTGAACCTCCTCCAGAAGAACGCCCGTCTTTCGTATAGGGAAATAGCGAGAGAGCTTAGGGTGGCTGTTGGAACCGTCTACAACAGGATTAAGCGGATGGAAGAGGGAGGAATACTACTGGGCTTCGCTCCCGTGCTTGACTATGAGAAGCTCGGCTTCGGTCTCACCGCAGTCATTGGAGTAAAGGCCCAGGGGAGGAGGATAGTGGAGATAGAGCGGGAGATAGCAAAAAGCAAAAGGGTCATGTTGGTCTATGACACGACCGGAGAGTACGACATCTTTGTCGTGGCGAAGTTCAGGGACAGGGCCGATATGAACTCCTTCGTTAAGTGGCTCCTCTCCCTTGAGGGTGTGGAGAAGACCAACACGAGCGTGGCCATGCAGGTGGTAAAGGAGGATATGAGACTAAGACTTGAGGATTAAAACCTCGTCGAGAAAGCGTTTCGCGAAGTCGTCGAAGCTCTCAACCGGGAGGGTTATCTCCTTTCCGTTGACAATCCCCTCAAAAATCAGGTTCCTCGACGTTATCTCCCGTATCTTCCCAAAATCAGGATTTGCCTTAACAGTTTCCTCCAGTACTCCGGTGAACTCTCCCTCTTCGACGTGCCTCACAACGCCCTCTATCACAATCTCCCTCCCGCACTCTTCCTTACTGCACCGGAATTTGAAGGGGAGGCCTGGTTCGACCTCCACCGGTATTGTCAGGCCGTCTGCGTTGTATATAAAAACCTTCATCCCCATCACTCCAGCTTTATGAGGCTCTCCACCGGTATGCTGTACTCCTTCTTGAGGCGATCCACGATATCGCCGACGCTTATGAGGAAGAACATGCCGACTGACCTCGCACCTGCCTGCCTGCACATCTCAAGAAGTGCCCCCTGTGTTTCCCCGCTCCTTATGACGTCATCCACAATGAGAACACCCTCCCCCTTTCTGAGTGCCCACTGTGGCAAGTAGAGCGTTGTAACGCTTCCTGAGGCACTCGGGACGTAACTGACTTCGTAGAACTTCTCGACACCAACTTCCTTTTTCTTTTTGGCGTAAACGACGTCAACTCCCAGTTCTCTCGCAACGTGGACGCCAAGGGATATACCGTCTGTTGCCGCTGTTAGGACTTTATCAACGTTCTTATCAAGGTATTTCCCAGCAACTTCCTCCGCTATGAGGCTCATGAGGGAGGTGTCGCTGAGAACGGGCATGTTGTCGAAGAACCCGTACTCGTCAAACTTTATCCTCTTTTTTACTTCTTCCTCAATGTCTATGTAGGGTAAGAGCAGGTTGAGGAGTTCCTTCGTCCTCTCGGAACTTGGGAGAACCTTCCCGCGGACGTACCTGTTGAGCACTGTTATGGGAAGACCCGTTACCCTCGATAGTTCCTCGTACGTGTAGGTCTTTTTGAGCAGCCTCAGGACCCTGACCAGTCTTAGCTTCTCCTGCACTGACTTCAGCTGGCTCATGCCATCACCTCCGGTGCCCCAAAGTTAACAAAAAAATGTATAAATAGGTTTCGGTCAGCTGGAACCGTTCACAACTTTCGCATGGTACTCCTCTATAATGTCCCCATACTCCCTCAAGAGGAGCTCCTTCGTGATGGGCTCACCATCGGGATGGTTCAGGCCGGGGCAGAAAGAGTCCATTTTGACATATATCTTCATCTTCTTTCCGTGTTTGATGAATACAAAAGGATACAGCCTGCAGGCAAGGGGTCGGTGCTGGTAGATGCGGCATTTGTTGGTCTCGGGATCGAGGAATACGCAGGCATCGTCGAAGGGTCTCTTCTTTATCGCGTAGCCAATGAATTTATCCCCCCTGTAGAAGGCCTTGTCGTAGTCCACGAACTCCCAAGCATTGTAACCTAGCTCCTCGATTTCTTCTATGTCCTCGTCCCTTAGGGGAACCTCAAGCTCCCTGCAACACCTTCCGCAGTCCTCAACGCACTTAAATTTGAAGGTAGGGTCTGTCTCAACTTCTAAGGTTTCAAGGTCAATCGTGGCCACCCACCGTTTCCCCAACCCCTCACCTCCCATGGGCGCTCGCTATCAGGGTCTCCGTCATCTCGATGTTCTTTATCTTTCTTAACACTTCATCATGGAACTTGTCAAGCTCCTCAACGTTCGGAACCTCCACGCGGAGGAGGATGTCGTACTCACCGTAGACCCTGTATATCTCCTTAACGCGGCCGTCCTTCATGAGGGCGTTGTAGACCTCATCCTCGTGTCCGGGCCTGACGACCACCATGATAAACGTCTCTATCATATTCCCAATCCTCCGAGGTTGAACTTCTTGGCCATCTTGGCCAGTTTTCTCTTGTCCATGCTCTTAAACATTTTCTTCATCTGATTATACTGGGCGAGGAGCTCCTTGACTTCAGCTGTGCTCGTCCCGGAGCCCCTGGCGATGCGCCTTATCCTCGAGTAGTTGATTATCTCCGGGTTCTCAAGCTCCTCATCCGTCATGGAGTCCATTATTATGCGGTACTTCTTCAGCTTCTCTTCCCCGACTTTCACCATGTCGTCCGGAAGGGAGTAGCCCAGTCCCGGTATCATCTGGAGCACCTGCTTAAGCGGCCCCATGTTCCGCATGGCCTCGAGCTGAGCGTACATGTCCTTCAGGTTGAACTTGCCCTTGAGGAACTTCTCCATGTCTTCTTCCTTGAACTCCTGTTGTCTCTGGAGTTCCTCAAGCTTTTCGAGGAGTCCCTCTATGTCGCCCATGCCGAGAAGTCTGGAGACGAAGCGCTTGGGGTCGAAGGCCTCCAAATCGTCGATTCTCTCGCCAACGCCTATGAACTTAATTGGGGCACCCGTTGCCGCGACGGCCGAGAGCGCACCACCTCCCTTCGCGCTTCCGTCAAGTTTAGTAACGATTATTGAGCCTATAGGGGTGGCTTCCTTGAACGCCAGTGCCTGATTGTAAGCCTGCTGACCAATGGTTCCGTCTATGACAAGTATGACCTCGTGGGGTTTTATTGCCCTGCTTATCTGTTTCATCTCTTCTATCAGGCCGGACTCCTCCTTGTGCCTGCCCGCGGAGTCAACTATTATGACATCTACCCCTTTCTCCTCGAAGTATTCAACGCCCTCCCTAGCGAGCTTCACTGCGTCCTTCTCACTTGGGTCACCAAAAACCTCTATTCCGAGGGATTCGACTAACTGTTTGAGCTGATAGTAGGCCCCCGGGCGCCATGTGTCGGAGCAGACGAGGCCGACCTTATAGCCTCTCTTTTGAAGGTGCCTCGCGAGCTTGGCAATACTCGTGGTCTTTCCAGAACCTTGTATACCAACAGTGAGCAGGATAGTTGGCTTTTCCCTTATATCAAGGGGCTTTGCCTCCTTTCCTAGGAACTTGGTCAGCTCCTCGTAGACAATCTGAATTATATGCTCCTTCTTCGACGCTCCCGCCGGAGGCTCCTCTTCGAGGGCACGCTTCTCTATCCTCTTCGTGAGCTGAAGGACGAGTCTGACGTTCACATCCGCCTGAATGAGCGCCCTCTGTATGTCCCTCACTACTTCTTTTATCATCGCCTCGTCAACGGCCCTCGAACGAGCGAGCTTCCTGAGGGCGTTATTGAGTGCCTTCCCGAGTTTCTCTAAGGCCATTTTCTCTCACCGTAGTGAAGAATCCTTCAAACTTTATAAACAGTTGGGTCTGAAGTTAATGTTCTAGTGTATTCTTTTTAGTGAAACAAGCGTAGTATCGCCAAGTTCTCTGTTCAAAAATATTCATCAAACCACAAGTCAGGATTTCCATGCTGTTTTAAAGGAGAGGGGATTTAATCGGACATTCCTGAAAATTTGGCGTCAGGAAACTCTTTAAACCCAAAGAAGAACCATATAACGTCGGAAATATAGTGGGAGGTGAGAGAGATGATGTGGATGTCGGCGTTTTATGAGTACATGGTCGCCCGCGAGATGGAGAGGAAGAGGAGAAGGGCCTACCCAGAGGAGCTTGAACGTTGAGATGCTGGATGGCTGAAGTACCTCTAACGGGCGGGTTTTAAGGCGATTGTCGATATTATTTTTAACGAATGTCTATTAGAAACCTTTTTATATTTCTAAATAGTATATACTGCTGGTGATATCCATGACAACGGTACTGAAAAGAGATACTGGAAGGTTTTTAAAGGAACTTAAGAGAAATTACAGCGATGTCTGGAGGATTCCGGGCAGTGAGTACCTGTCAAAGCCGGACTTTGTTGTGGTAGACCCGCGCAGCGGGAAGAAAACCCGGGTCAGTTTCGTTTCCCTCGATGACGGCGAGATCGTTGGTGTGATTTACGACGAGCTTGGTTGAAATTTCGTTCTTTGTCTAAAATCTGTGCGTTTGGAGTTTTTACAAAACGCAACGTCTTCTCTATGGGCCGTACTAACGGTCATCTGTTAGGAAATCAGTAAACTATTCCGCCCTTTCGGACGGGGACTTCCAGCCCAATAAGTTAAATACCTTGATGTGGTATTCTCAATGGTGGATCCCATGCCCACTGATGTTTATGACGAGGCCCTCAATCTCGCTGCAAACATTCAGGACCGGTACCTACGGGCCGTAACCTACGCTAAAATCGGCTATTATATGTACAGGGCAAAAAAGAAGAGGTACAAGGACGCGTTTAAGTACTCTCTGAGTGCGGTTTCTGCCATTGACAACCCTGCAATGACGGCGAAGGCCCTGATGGAGATAGCAACTTACATCCACGGTGTCAACTCCGGGACTGCCAAAAAGGTCTTCCAGCAGGCCCAAGAGGCAATTTCCCTGTTCCCACAGCCCCTCAGGGATGACCTCACCGTGGAGCTTTCAAGACGCCTCCTTGAAGTTGGTTTGAAGGACGACGCCCTCTTCTACGCCAGCGATATCGAGGACTCCGTTAAGAGGAACGATGTTCTTCTAAAGATACTCGGGGCATATCTCTCAGAGGGCAACATGCGGAAGGCCCGGATTATAATTGAGAACATTGAGGAGGAGCCATGGAGGTCGATAGCGGCGGTTGAAGCTGTAAAGGAACACCTGAAGCGTGAGGAGTTTGGAAGTGCAATTCGTGTCCTCAAGGAAATGAAGAGTGAGTACTGGATAGGAGAGGCCATGAAGGAAGTGGCCGTTTACCTCAAAAGCTCTGAGGTTCCAAAGGCAACGTATGAGAAGTTTGTTGACATAGCCCTCTCACTCTCCAGTAAAACCGGTTCAGACGTCCTGAAGTCCCTTCTCATCGGACTTGGCAGTCAGGGCGAGCTTGAGTTCGTTATGGAGATAACTTCCAGACTCTCACCGGGGCAGCGGGAAGAGATTTTTGAGGGCATCGTGAGCACTTCCGCTGACAGGCCAGAAATACTGGGAAAGCTCGTTGATCTCCTGAGCGGTGAGGAGTTCGAGAGGATTTCTGCCTTCACGATGGACAAGCTTCTCTCAGGATCAACCCAAGGGTCTTTCTCAAGCGTTATCAAGGATATAGGGGAGAAAACGACTGAGGACTCAGTCCTGGTCAAGGTTGCGACTTATCTCTCGAAGCTTGGGGACTTTGATGTCGCATGGGATTTTGCCTCCCGCGTCCGCGGCCACTACCTCCGCTCGCTGGCCTTCGGGAGCATAGCCGTGGCAAAGCTCAAGGTCGGAGACATCGACGGAGCCATAGATGCTGCTCTTGAAGTTAAGGACCCCATGTGGGGCTCTTGGCTCCTCAGTGAGATATTGACGAAGATACTGGAGCTTCAGACGGAGGGACAGATAAATGAAGACATAGAAGAAAGGGCTGAGTCCCAGCGTGCCCTATGGGGGAAGGGCTAACGTTTTAAGCCTCCCACCTTTTCCCCTTCCAGGTGATACCATGCCAAGGATAGCAGTTATTGGAGGTTCCGGCGTCTACGACCCAAACCTGCTCCAAAACGTCAGGGAAGAGTTCGTGAGCACACCCTACGGGAAGGTCAGGATGAAAGTAGGGGAATACGACGGCGAGGAGATAGCTTTTCTAGCCAGGCACGGTGAGGGTCATAGCGTCCCACCGCACAGGATAAACTACCGCGCCAACATCTGGGCACTCCATGAAATGGGCGTTGAGAGGATACTCTCCACCTCCGCCGTTGGTTCACTCAATGAAGTCATGAAGCCGGGTGACTTTGTAATACTCGACCAGCTCATGGACTTCACGAAAACCAGGAACTATACATTCTACGACGGTGAGGAGAGTCCGCACGAAAGGAAGTTCGTCGCTCACGTTGATTTCACCGACCCATACTGTCCGGAGCTTAGAAAGGCTTTGATAACGGCGGCGAGGGAGTTGGGCTTTGACTACCATCCCACCGGTACTTACGCCTGCATGGAGGGACCGCGCTTTGAGACGAGGGCCGAGATAAGGGCCTTGAAGATACTCGGTGCCGACGTCGTTGGAATGACTCAGTGCCCGGAGGCGGCCCTAGCGAGGGAGCTTGAGATGTGCTATGCCAGCGTTGCTATCATCACGAACTTTGCGGCCGGAATAAGTACTGAGAAGCTCACCCATACCGAGGTCGTCAAGCTGATGGCCAAGAAGGGCGGGGAGATAAAGTACCTCCTCATGAAGTCCATCAAGTACATACCAAAGGAGAGGAAATGCCCCTGTAAAGATGCCCTCAAGGGTGCCACCGGGGAGTGATGTCCACTCCCGTTCTCTTCTTCCCTCGTGTGTTCCCGCGTTTTAAACCCCCGGTTTAAGAAACGGTTTAATAGCCCCGCGTTCAACCTCCACTGGTGATACAATGAGGTACGACGTTGTTGTTATAGGTGCGAGCGCCGGGGGGCTAACGACCGCGGTAGCGGCCAATCGCTTCTACCCCGACAAAAGTGTCCTCGTCATAAAGAAGGAGGATGTAAGCTTGATACCCTGCGGGATTCCCTACATCTTTGGAACCCTCGGGAGCATTGATGATGACATACTGCCCGTGGAGAAGTTCCTCGAGCCCCTTGGCGTTGGGGTTCTGACGGATGAAGTAAGTAGGATAAGCCCCAACTCCAAGACCCTCAAAACCAAGTCTGGAAAGGAGATTGCCTGGGATAAGCTCGTCCTTGCGACAGGTTCGAAGCCAGTGAAGCCTGAATTCCCCGGAGCCGAGCTTGAGGGAGTTTACACCGTTCCCAAGGATTACCACTACCTTAAGGAGTTCCACAAAAAGGTAGGAGAAGCTAAGAAGGTGGTAATAATCGGCGGCGGTTTCATATCCCTCGAGGTTGGGGAGGGGATAAGGAAGCTCGGAAGGGATGTCACGATAGTAGTGAGGAGCAGGCTCCTCCGGAACTCCTTCGATCCGGAGTTCAGTGAAAGGATTGAAGAAAAGTTAAAGGAGGTGGGCATCAAGGTAGTACACGGAGAGGCAGAAAGACTTCTTGGCGATAGGAATGTCGAGAAGGTCAAGCTGGTGGATGGGAGAGAGCTTCCAGCCGATTTGGTAATCTTTTCGATAGGTTACCGCCCCAACGTTGAACTCGCTGTTAAAGCGGGTCTGAAGGTTACCCGCTACGGTATCTGGACTGATGAGTACATGAGAACGTCACATCCAGACATCTTCGCCGTCGGTGACTGCGTCGAGCACCGTGACTTCTTTACGGGCAGGCCCCACCCACTCATGCTAGCATCGACAGCAACTTTTGAGGCCAGAATCGCCGGTGCGAACCTGTTCAAGCTCCAGATAGTCAGAGAGAACAGGAGAACGATAGGTGTTTATTCCACCCGCGTGGCGGGTTTGACCCTGGCAGCGGCAGGTCTCACTGAAGAGGCAACCAGAAGGGAAGGGTTTGAGGTAATAGTTGGTTATGGAGGGGGCCCCAACAGGCATCCGGCGAAGTTCCCCGACACCTCAACTGTTACCGTTAAGCTCATATTCTCACGCGATAGGGGCGCTATCCTGGGGGCTCAGGTAGCGGGTGGAAAGAGCGTCGGCGAGATGGTAAACATCCTCGCGCTAGCGATACAGAAAAGATTGACGGCGAGTGAACTCTACACGCTCCAGATAGCAACGCACCCGCTCTTGACGGCCTCACCAGTGGGTTATCAGATATATCAGGCCGCGGGGGACGCACTGGCGAAGCTGAGGGCTTAAAAGCTTTATTTTTATCTTTTTAACAAACTTTGCAAACAAGCTTTTAGAAAAAGCTTGACCAAAAGTTCGTGGCTCCCCTCAGTTCTGCAATTAGAGGGTCAGGTTTTTCCCTGAGAACAGTTCCTAAGGAGAACAATGGACAAAATGCCAATTTATCAAGGGGGTTACTTTCCCCCTGACGCCCTACTGGCGTCGATTTTAGAATTAAACCCCTTCACAAGGAGCACTCACAAGAGTCCTCGTCCAAAACAATTGAATTCAAGCAGAAAGCCATTACGAGTGACACTTAAAGAAGGAGCTACGAACTTTGATGAAACTTTGCGAAGGCAAACAAACTTTACAAAACAAAGTTTGATCAAAGAGCGCCCCTCTCCTCAAAGAGCAAAAAGCCAGTCGTGCACTGTCCAAAAGGCAAGTTTTGAGGGGGTTTAATATTAAATCACCCTCTCCAATCAGTTCTTCCATTATCAGTGCCCGAAGGCGCTTTGTCAGTGAAACACTCACCAAAGGAGCAAGCGAATAAAACCCTTTCAGAATCTGAACCGTATAGAAAAGGCACCTCGTCTTCCGTCAACGCTTTGCGCCAACAAAGGGTTGTTGTGGTGCGGTGGCCGGGATTTGAACCCGGGCCAGCGGCGTGGCAGGCCGCTGTCCTAGACCAGGCTAGATACATATAGGTTTTTAGATGGCAGCATAACGGTTAAATTTATAAAGCGTTCAAGAGAGGGATTAGCTGGCGGTGCCCCGGTAGCCTAGCCTGGCGGGGCGGCGGACTTGTAATCCGCCGGTCGCGGGTTCAAATCCCGCCCGGGGCTCCACAAGAAACTTCTGCTAGGCAAAGTTTCGTCAAAGTTTATATGTGTTTTTTTTGGAGATCTCAGGGGTCCGGGAGGTTTGTTATTGCATCTGCTGGTTTTGTAGTGTTCCGCTGCGAGGATAACTGCCCTTGGTGCAGAAGAGAGAAAACTTAATTAATAACAGACACTCTCCAAAAGAAAACCTGCTAAACTCCCATTACAAAGCACACAGGAACTCTTCGAGGACAGTTTTCACCTACAGCATGCTCGTTTATGATGGAGAGGGTACCGTCCCAATCCGGAACCGTTTTATATCCAACATCCCATTCTCCCCGGTGGTTTGGATGATGCTCCCTGACTGGAAGATCAGAAAGGATATTCTCATAGAACCTTTCAGTGAGAAATCCCTACAACCCGCTGGCTACGACCTTCGAGTTGGCGAGGAAGCTTACCTAGACGGAAGGCTCATCGACGTCGAGAAGGATGGTAACATCATAATCCCACCTAAGGCCCACGCCCTTGTTCTCACCCTTGAGCGCGTGAAGCTCCCGGACGATGTTATGGGTGACATGAAAATCAGGAGTAGCCTTGCAAGGGAGGGTTTGCTCGGTTCCTTTGCTTGGGTAGACCCCGGATGGGATGGCAACTTGACCCTGGCCATTTTTAACTCCTCCTCAGAACCTGTGGAGCTGACCTACGGTGAACGCTTCGTTCAGATAGCGTTTCATCACCTTGAGGGTCCCTCCCAAAAACCATACCGCGGCAACTACCAGGGCAGTCGCCATTTGGCCTTATCAAAGAGGAAGAAACGCTGATTTGTCAAAAAAATAAAAACATAATGACAAAATTGCCGAGCGGAAGTCTAATAAACTCCCCACCAAAGTTTTAATGGTGAGAACATGAAGAGGGATAAACGCTGGGAAGGCGTCTACTCCTTCGAGGACAGCCCGTTCATAATGGAGATACTGAGTGAGCTTCGCAATGAGAGGACGGGGCCGATAGCCTTCAGGAAGGGGCTTGTCAAACTCGGCCGTTACATAGCTTACGAGTTGACTAAGACCATGGCAACCGAGAAGGTCATCGTGAAGACACCCCTTGAGGAGACGGAGGGGATTCTCGTAAAGGACAGGCGCAACATTGTGATAATAACCGTCCTCCGCGCGGCCATACCGCTGATGGAAGGGCTCATCAAAGTTCTCGAACACGCACGCGTTGGAGTCATTTCGGCCTCGCGCGGGAAGGCACCGAAGTTCGAGATTGAGATGAAATACGTCAAGGTGCCGCAGGTGAGGCCCGAAGATACCGTCATCATAGCGGACCCGATGATAGCGACGGGTTCAACGCTCATGAAGGTGCTCAGCGAGGTGAAGCGCTACGGAAAGGCCAAGCGCTACGTTGTGGTTGGCGTTTTAGCGGCTCCCGATGGGATAAGAAGGATAAAAGAGATCTATCCTGACGTCGAGGTTTTTGTGGCCGCAGTAGACAGGGAGCTGAACGAAAAGGGTTACATTCTACCCGGCCTTGGGGATGCAGGTGACAGAGCCTTTGGCGCGCCGATTAAGCTTTAGATCCTGACGATTTACTCCCAATATTTTTGTTAAAACAACACTATCTTTTTAATCTACTTTGGATTTGGTACGTCTTTGTATTATAATCAACGTTGATTAGACAGCCAACTTACCCAGTATTGAAGCTTCCCTCGAGAAAAGGAGTCCGGGGGGTCATCTGAGGTTTATAAATTTTGTGGAGCATGATGAACCATCCAGTACATTAAAGCCCCTTAACCGGCTTAAAAAAGATTCTTAAACTTTACGCAACCGATATAAACCCGTTCTGCCGAGATAGCACTCGAAAAGCTTATATACCGAAACCCGCAGGGGGAGGTAGTGGTATCGTTCTTAAAAAAGGTTAAGGGGGCAATTCTCGGTGGCGACGAAAAAAGAGTTTGATGTATTCACCCATGAGCTGGTTCCCGAGCACAGAATCCTCAGCGAGGAGGAGCGGGAGGCGCTTCTCAAGAAGTACAGAATAAAGATATCCCAGCTCCCGCAGATTAGGGTTTCAGACCCTGCCGTGGTGGCACTCGGTGCAAAGCCCGGTGATGTTCTAGAGATAAAAAGAAAAAGCCCAACGGCGGGCTACTATTATTACTACCGTCTTGTGGTGGAGGATTGATTCTGAGGTGAGATTATGGCATCGAGGGGACCTACCGTTGTTGATGTTACTCAAGATGGCCTTTGGGTTGTTATGGAAGCCTATTGGAAGGAAAACGGCCTTGTGAGGCAGCATCTTGATTCTTACAACGCGTTCATCGATTATGGGATGCAAGGAGTTATAGACGAGTTCGGCGGCCTCAAACCGGATATACCCGACTTTGAGGTCAAGTTCGGGAAGATACGCCTTGGAGAACCCGAGTTTCAGGAGGCCCAGGGACAGAGAAAGCCGCTCTACCCGATGGATGCACGCATAAGGAACCTCACCTATTCTGCACCGCTCTACCTTGAGCTTATACCCGTTATCAAGGGCATTGAACAGGAGCCGGTTGAGGTTCGCATCGGTGAGCTTCCGATAATGCTAAAATCGAAAGCATGCCGCCTCTACGGCCTCAACGATGAGGAACTTGAGAAGCTCGGCGAGGATCCCCGCGACTCAGGTGGATACTTCATCATAAACGGTTCTGAGAGGGTTATAGTTTCTATCGAGGACCTCGCCCCGAACAAGACCCTTGTCGAGAAGGACGAAAGGCAGAACAGGATAATCGCGAAGGTTTTCTCCTACAGGCACGGCTACCGCGCCCTCATCACCGTCGAGAGGAGGAAGGACGGCATCCTCTACGTCAACATTCCGAACGTTCCGAGACCGGTTAAGTTTGTCTACGTCATGCGCGCCCTTGGGCTTCTCAGTGACAGGGAGATAGTTGAGGCTGTAAGCGACGACCCGAGGATACAGCAGGTTCTCTTCGACAACCTTGAGGACGCGAGCGACATAACAACCCAAGAGGAGGCCCTAGACTACATTGGGAAGCTCTCCCTACCTGGTCAGCCTAAAGAGTACAGGCTCAAGAGGGCCAACAACATAACCGACAATAACCTCCTACCCCACATGGGCGTCGAGGAGAAGGACAGACGTGCAAAGGCTTACTACCTCGGCATGATGGCCCTTAAGGTTCTTGAGCTTTCACTCGGCCTCCGCGGCGAGGACGACAAGGACCACTACGCCAACAAGAGGCTCAAACTGGCGGGAGACCTCCTCAGGGATCTCTTCAGGGTTGCCTTCGGCCAGCTCGTCAAGGACATGCAGTATCAGATGACCAAGACCTACCAGAGGAAGGGCGAGCGCTACACCTTCGAGAACATTCAAAGGTTTGTTAGAAACTCGATAAGACCCGACGTTCTAAGCGAGAGGATTGAGCACGCCCTTGCTACCGGTGCCTGGCCCGGCGGGAGAACCGGTGTCAGCCAGCTCCTGGATAGGACGAACTACATGTCAACCCTATCGCACCTTAGACGCGTTACATCGCCGCTCAGCAGGGATCAGCCCCACTTTGAGGCGCGTGATTTGCACGGAACTCATTGGGGTAGAATCTGCCCAACGGAAACGCCCGAAGGTCCAAACTGTGGTCTTGTCAAGAACCTCGCCCTGATGTCTCAGATAACCACCGGCATTCCCGAAGAGGAGGTCAGGGAGTACCTGAGCAGGCTTGGCATCGTTCCGATAGAGGAGCGCAGGCCAAATCCCGAGCTGTGGCGCGTTTACCTCAACGGTGTTCTTATGGGAACAATTGAAGACGGTCGGGCTCTTGTCAGCAGGATAAGGTCCGACAGGAGAAGTGGCAGGATAAGCGACGTTATCAACGTGGCAATCTACCATGACCAGGACGTTAAGGAAATCTACGTCAACAGCGACGACGGCAGGGTCAGAAGGCCTCTCATCATAGTGGAGAACGGCCAGCCAAAGCTCACGAGAGAGCACGTCGAGGGGGTGAAGAATGGAACGCTCTCCTGGAGCGACCTCGTCGGGATGGGAGTTATAGAGTATCTGGATGCCGACGAGGAGGAGAATGCCTACGTCGCTACTTGGCCCTGGGAGGTAACGGAAGAGCACACTCACCTAGAGCTTATGCCAGCCGCAATACTCGGTATTCCAGCCTCGCTCGTCCCTTATCCTGAGCACAACGCGGCACCGCGTAACACCTACGGAGCGGGCATGGCCAAGCAGAGCCTCGGCTTTGGAAGTGCGAACTTCCGCATAAGGGTCGACACCCGCGGACACCTCATGCACTACCCCGAGGTTCCGCTCGTTAACTCGAGAATAATGAAGGCCGTGGGTTTCGAGGACAGGCCAGCTGGCCAGAACTTCGTCGTTGCGGTTCTCAGCTACGCCGGATATAACATGGAAGATGCCATCATAATGAACAAGGCCTCAATCGAGCGCGGCCTCGGGAGGAGCACCTTCTTCAGGACATACGAGGCGGAAGAAAAGCGCTACCTCGGAGGCCAGACCGACCGCTTTGAGGTTCCGGATCCAACAATACAGGGTTACCTTGGCGAGAGATACTACCGCCACCTCGACGAGGACGGCCTCATCTTCCCGGAATCAAAGGTTACCGGTAAGGACGTTCTCGTTGGGAGGACCTCACCGCCAAGGTTCCTTGAGGAGCAGAGTGGTCTTGGAGGTATAATCCTTCAGGAGAGGCGCGAGACGAGCGTTTCAGTGAGGCCAAGCGAGAGGGGCACAGTCGACAAGGTCATCATAACCGAGACCGGCGACGGAACCAAGCTCGTCAAGGTGACCACGAGAGACCTGCGCATTCCAGAGTTCGGCGACAAGTTCGCGAGCAGACACGGCCAGAAGGGTGTCATTGGACTCATCGTCCCGCAGGAGGATATGCCCTGGACGGAGAGCGGGATCGTTCCAGACCTTATCGTCAACCCACACGGTATCCCGAGCCGTATGACCGTCGGACAGCTCCTCGAGGCCATCGGCGGAAAGGTCGCCGCGCTCAAGGGCAGACGTGTTGACGGCACTGCTTTCATAGGCGAGCCGGAGGAGAGACTCAGGAAGGAACTTGAGGAGCTTGGCTTCAAGCACAACGGAAGGGAGGTAATGTATGACGGCATAACCGGCAGAAGGCTTGAGGCGGACGTATTCGTTGGCGTCATCTACTACCAGAGACTCCACCACATGGTCGCAGACAAGATGCACGCACGCTCTCGCGGCCCTGTTCAGGTGCTCACCAAGCAACCGACGGAAGGAAGGGCTCGCGAAGGCGGCCTGAGGTTTGGTGAGATGGAGCGTGACGTCCTCATAGGACACGGCGCCGCAATGCTCCTTATAGAGAGACTGCTGGAGGAGAGCGACAAGTCAGAGGTCTGGGTCTGTGAGAACTGCGGACACATTGCCATCGAGGATAAACGCCGCGGTAAGGTCTACTGCCCGGTCTGCGGCGAAGAGGAGAGGATAAGTAAAGTGGAAATGAGCTACGCGTTCAAACTCCTGCTTGACGAGCTTAAGGCGATGGTGATAAGACCCTCCTTGAAGTTAAAGGATAGGGTGTGATAACATGCATATGAAAAAGGTCATCGGGAGTATCGATTTTGGAATCCTCTCACCGCAGGAAATCAGGAAGATGAGCGCGGCCGAGATAACCGTTCCAGATACCTACGACGACGACGGTTATCCAATAGAAGGAGGTCTCATGGACAAGCGCCTTGGTGTCGTCGACCCGGGGCTCCGCTGTGAGACCTGTGGAGCCAGAGCCGGCGAGTGCCCTGGCCACTTTGGTCACGTCGAACTCGCGAGACCGATAGTTCACGTCGGCTTTGCCAAGACAATCCAGCGCGTCCTCGAGAGCACCTGCCGCGAGTGCGGAAGGATAAAGCTCACCGATGAGGAGATTGAGGAGTACATGAAGAAGTTTGAGGTTATGGGGGACAGAAAGAAGGCTAGAGACAGCCTCATCAAGGAGATACACAAGAAGGCCAAGGAGAGGATGGTCTGCCCGCACTGCGGTGCCCCACAGTTCCCAATCAAGTTTGAGAGACCAACCGTTTACTATGAGCTTAGGAAGGATGAGGAAGGCAACGAGTACAAGCACAGGATGATGCCCAGTGAGATACGGGACAGGCTTGAGAAGGTGCCCGACAAGGATCTGCCACTCCTTGGACTCCACCCGGAGAAGGCCCGTCCAGAGTGGATGATCCTGACAGTCCTTCCAGTCCCACCGGTTACCATGAGGCCATCCATCACCCTTGAGAGTGGTATAAGGGCGGAGGACGACCTCACCCACAAGCTCGTTGACATCATCAGGATAAACAACCGCCTTAAGAGCAACATAGAGGCCGGCGCTCCGCAACTTATCATAGAAGACCTCTGGGACCTTTTACAGTACCATGTTACAACCTACATAAACAACGAGACCTCTGGTATTCCGCCGGCGAAGCACAAGAGCGGAAGGCCCCTTAAGACCCTTTCCCAGAGGCTTAAGGGTAAGGAGGGTCGCTTTAGGGGGAACCTCAGTGGTAAGCGTGTCAACTTTTCAGCGAGAACCGTCATCAGCCCCGACCCGATGATAAGCATCAACGAAGTCGGCGTTCCACTCGCGGTTGCCATGGAACTGACCGTTCCCGAAAAGGTCACGGAGTTCAACTTCGAGAAGCTCAAGAAGATGGTCCTCAACGGACCTGAAAAGTATCCAGGAGCCAACTACGTCATAGATCCCGAGGGAAGAAGGATACGTCTTATGGAGAACAACCTTGAGCGGATAGCGGAGAAGCTCGAAATCGGCTGGATTGTCGAGAGGCACCTAATGGATGGGGATGTGGTCCTATTTAACAGACAGCCTTCGCTTCACAGGATGTCCATCATGGCCCATCGCGTCCGTGTCATGCCTTATAGGACGTTCAGGCTGAACCTATCGGTCTGCCCGCCCTACAACGCGGACTTCGACGGGGATGAGATGAACCTCCACGTCCCGCAGACGGAGGAGGCCCAGGCGGAAGCAAAGATACTTATGGAGGTTCAGAACCACATCATATCTCCAAGATACGGTGGCCCGCTCATCGCCGGAATACAGGATCACATCTCCGGCGGCTACCTGCTCACCCGTGAGGGTGCCTACTTTACCAGGAGTGAAGTTGAACAGATGCTTATGTTCGCAGGAATAGATGTCAAAGAGCTCCCCGAGCCGGACAAGATTGAGAATGGTGTCGAGATGTGGAGTGGAAAGACAATATTCTCGCTTGTCCTTCCCGAGGATTTGACCATCTGGTATCGTAACAAGCTCTGCGATGAGCCTGAGCGTTGCGAGACTCTGGAGAACCTTATAAAAGAAAAACTCACCCCAGAGCCCAAGGAGGTTAAGAAACTAGCCTACGACGGCTTCGTCTACATCCAAAACGGAAAACTCCTCAGCGGTGCGGTGGATAAGAAGGCCTATGGTAGAGAGGACGGAAAGCTCCTCGACATCATGGTAAGGGAGTACGGGGTTGATAGAGCTAGGCAGTTCCTCGACCAAGTTACAAAGCTCGCCATATGGGCAATAACCCACAAGGGATTCACCACTGCCATAGACGATGAGGATCTTCCAAAAGAGGCCCTTGACAGGATACACGAGATAATCCGGGAGGCTGAGGAGAGGGTCAACAGGCTCATTAAGGCTTATAAGAACGGGGAGCTTGAGCCCCTGCCAGGCAAGACCCTTGAGGAGACCCTTGAGAGCAACATCATGGCAGTTCTCGCGGAGGCGCGTGACGACGCAGGTAACGTGGCTGAGAGGTATCTAGGTATGGGCAATCACGCGGTTATTATGGCCAAAACTGGGGCAAGGGGTAAGATACTCAACATCACCCAGATGGCGGCGATGCTCGGCCAGCAGTCTATACGTGGAAAGCGTCTCTACCGCGGTTACCGTGGAAGGGTTCTGACACACTTCAAGCCTGGTGACCTCGGAGCGAGGGCAAAGGGATTCGTCACAAACTCGTATAAGAGTGGACTTACCCCCCAGGAGTACTTCTTCCACGCAATGGGTGGACGCGAGGGACTGGTCGACACCGCGGTCAGGACTGCGCAGAGCGGTTACATGCAGAGAAGACTCATCAACGCCCTTCAGGACCTCAAGGTCAACTACGACGGAACAGTGAGGGACCCGACCGGAATCATCGTCCAGTTCAAATACGGTGAGGATGGGATAGACCCCATGAAGAGTTGGGGAGGGAAAACCCTCGACGTCAATAGGGTTATTCTCAGAACCCTTGTCAAGATGAGGAGAGGTGAGTGAGATGGTTGCAGCGAAGACCATTAAGAGCATGGTTGACAAGGCAGAGTTGCCAAGGAACATCCAGGAAGAGCTTTACAGCAAGCTCGTTGAGTACAACAAGAAGTACAAGCTTAAGAAGGCAGAGATCGAAGCGATAATCAAGGAAGCAGTCAGAGAGTACAAGAAGGCAAGGATAGAGCCAGGGGAGTCGATTGGAACCGTTGCGGCACAGTCAATAGGCGAGCCATCGACTCAGATGACTCTCAATACATTTCACTACGCGGGTGTCGCTGAGATAAACGTTACACTCGGTCTGCCCAGGATCATCGAGATCGTTGATGCAAGGAAGAACCCGTCAACGCCTATTATGACAGTTTACCTCGACGAAAAGAACCGCTACGACCGCGAGAATGCCCTTGAGGTGGCGAGAAGAATAGAGGGAACCACCCTTGAGAACCTCGCTAGGGAGACCAGCATAGACATCCTCAACTTTGAGTTTGTTGTGGAAATTGATCCTGAAAGACTTGAAAAGGCAGGCCTCGACATGGAAAAAGTCCAGAGGAAGCTTGAGGGCTCCTTCAAGAGCGCCGAGTTCGAGACGGACGGTTATACCCTTATCGTGAGACCCAAAAAAGTCGGAAAGCTCTCAGACCTCAGAAGGCTCTCCGAAAAAGTTAAAAAGCACCGCCTTAAGGGTCTCTCTGGCGTCGGGAAGACTATCATAAGGAAGGAAGGCGACGAGTACGTCATCTACACAGAGGGTTCCAACTTCAAGCAGGTTCTGAAGGTTCCCGGCGTCGACCCGACGAGGACAAGGACCAACAACATCTGGGAGATCGCCGAGGTTCTAGGTATTGAGGCGGCAAGGAACGCCATCATAGAGGAAATCGTCAACACGATGCGCGAGCAGGGTCTTGAGGTGGACGTTAGACACATCATGCTCGTCGCCGACATGATGACGCTCGACGGCGTCATAATGCCCATCGGCAGGCACGGCATAGTTGGGGAGAAGGCCAGCGTGCTTGCCAGGGCCGCTTTCGAGATTACCACACAGCACCTCTTCGAGGCCGCTGAGAGGGGTGAAGTTGATCCGCTCAACGGCGTCGTGGAGAACGTCCTGATAGGACAGCCTGTGCCCGTCGGTACGGGAACCGTCAGACTGGCAATGGATCTCCCCCTGAGACCGAAAAGGGAGTAGGGAGGTGTGGATAAATGGTCGACTTCACATTTGAACTGAGGAAGGCCCAGGACACTGGAAAGATAGTTATGGGAGCCAAGAAGGCCGTTCAGTACGCCAAGATGGGTGGCGCGAAGCTCATCATCGTGGCGAAGAACGCAAGGCCCGACATCAGGGAGGACATAGCCTACTACGCCAAGCTCAGCAAGATACCTGTCTATGAGTTTGGGGGAACCAGCGTTGAGCTTGGAACCCTCCTCGGGAGGCCGCACACCGTCTCGGCAATCTCGATAATAGACCCAGGTGAGAGCAGAATACTCGCCCTTGGGGGTAAGGAGTAATGCCGCTGAAGCTCAACACAGACCAGATTAAGTTCATAGCGCTCTTCGAGAGCATGACAGGAGCAACCGTCTTAGATTGCCTCGTTGATAGCGGCAGGAACAGACTCATATTCGTCATTAAGAGGGGAGAGATGGGATTGGCCCTCGGGAAGAAAGGGGCCAACGTCAAGCGCGTTCAGGAGATGCTCGGCAAGGACATCGAGCTGATAGAACACTCAAACAACCCGGAGGAGTTCCTGAGGAACATTTATAAGAGCCTCGGGGTTAAGGTTAAAAAGGTCCACATCACTGAGAAGCGTGATGGTAAAAAGGTCGCCCTCCTCGATATTGGCCCGCGCGACAAGCCCCGCGCGATAGGTAAGGGCGGCCAGAACATCAACCTCGTGAAAGAGTTGATGGAGAGACACCACGGCATTCACGATGTGGTCATAATCTGAGGTGATGATCATGGCTGGTAAGAAGGCCCCGTATGGAGAATTCGCGGGAAGAAAGCTCAAACTCAAGAGGAAGAAGTTCCGCTGGAGTGACATAACCTACAAGAGGAGAGTCCTCCGCCTTAAGGAGAAGAGCGACCCACTTGGAGGAGCTCCGCAGGCAAAGGGAATAGTCCTCGAGAAGATCGCGGTTGAGGCAAAGCAACCGAACTCAGCTATGCGTAAGGCCGTCAGGGTTCAGCTCATCAAGAACGGCAAAGTCGTTACCGCGTTCACCCCAGGTGACGGTGCCATTAACCATATAGACGAGCACGACGAGGTCGTCATCGAAGGAATTGGCGGTCCTAAGGGCGGTTCCGTTGGTGATATCCCGGGAATCAGGTACAAGGTCGTCAAGGTCAACAGGGTCTCCCTCAAGGAGCTTGTCAAGGGGAGGAAGGAGAAACCGAGGAGGTGAAATCTATGAGCAAGGCACTCACCGAGCGCTTTTTCATCCCTGATGAGCCGAAGGTCATGGGCAGATGGAGTGTTGAGGACGTTACCGTCAACGATCCATCACTCAAACCTTACATTAACCTCGATGCCCGCATACTCCCGCACAGTCACGGAAGACACGCCAAGAAGTCCTTTGGAAAGGCCAACGTCCATATCGTTGAGCGCCTGATAAACAAGGTCATGAGGAGCGGCTCAAGCGGCCACAAGGTCGGTGGCCACTTCATGAGAAGGGAGCACCGCTCCCTCATGAGCAAGAAGATGAAGGCCTATGAGGTCGTTAAGGATGCTTTCGTGATCATTGAGCGCAGGACGAAGCAGAACCCAATCCAGGTTCTTGTAAGAGCCATTGAGAACTCAGCTCCAAGGGAGGACACCACAACCATTGCCTTCGGTGGAATCCGCTACCACATGGCCGTTGATGTCTCCCCGCTCAGGAGGCTCGACATAGCACTCAAAAACATCTCCCTCGGCGCCTCGGCCAAGTGCTACAGGAACAAGACCAGTTACGCCCAAGCCCTCGCGGAGGAGATCATAGCCGCCGCCAATGGAGATCCAAAGAGCTTCGCCTACAGCAAGAAGGAAGAGACCGAGAGGATCGCCCAGTCCTCGCGCTGAGATTGAGGATTCTCTCCTTTATCTCTGCTTTTCTCTGTTTCTCGTGTGCAAGATCATCATTGGTGAGTTCTTGAATTCATGAAACCCGTGGTCGTTAAATTAGACTCTTTCCCACCATGTTAGCAGGTTTTTCAACACCGAAGAATCTCAGAACCGTCGGGGCTATGTCCATAAGGCCCGTTTCTTTGAGGTTTACTCTCCCAAAGCCCCACAGAATCAGCGGAACCTTGACAACAGGTTCGTTCATCGAGCCATGCATGCCCTTGATCCAGTGGCTCACCCCTTTAACTCCCTTGCACATTCTGTGGGAACAGAACCAGTAGCCGGATTTGGCCGATACTATAAGCTCGCCGCTGTTGGGAGTGTCTAAGTAGGGGAGCTCATCGCGAAGGAAGACATTCCCAACCCCCGGCGCCCTCCTCAAAACTTCAAACGCTTCCCCGCTCTGATTTGGATCCTTCAGATAGACGTGAACGCCACCGCCCGAGGAAACCCTGAACGTTTCAATTCCGTGCTTTCTTAGGTAAGTCCTTAGGTTCACCCAAGTGTGCACTTTTTCCTGTCCGTGGTCAGCAAAGATTATGAATGCGTATTCTTCATTAAGACGCCCCCACAGTGTTCTAACGGCTGTGTCAACGGTTTCGACCGCTTTAAGTACACCTTCACTCAGAGGTCCGTGGTCGTGGCTCATACCATCTATCGAGGCGAAGTGAACGAGGAGCAAATCCGGCCTGCACTCCTCGTAGAGATAAAGTGCTGAATTTAAAACCCATACATCCTTTCTCCAGTCCCTCCCGTGCTCCCGGTACATCTTATCGTTCGCGAAGAACGGCGGGAAAATTCTGATGTCGGCCCCACTGAATGGCGGCATGATGTAGCCGCTCACCGCCGCTGTTCTAACGCCTCTTCTCCTGAGGATATCCACGATGGTAGGGGCCTTTATGACCCTATGGGGGTTAAAAGCCACCTCATAATCATAGAAGTTCACCTTCCTGTCGCTTAGCCTGTCGTAGTAGCCATTCTCAACGACGCCATGATCTTTCGGCCACACACCGGTCATAACACTCGTGTGAACCAAGTCGGTGAGCGTTGGGAAGATCGAATCAACCACCGCAAAGTCGCCGCTTTCTGTAAGCTCACTCAGGAAGGGCATGTGTTTGAGGTTGTAGATTCCGTTGCCATCGAGGCTTATTAAGGCAAGCTTCTTTCTCATTTTAACCACCAGGGTCCAGCCTGACGTGCACTCATCACCTTCAGCGGAGGGGAGCCGTTATCATCCATCCGCTCTCCCTCCACCAAGACGGTATATATCTCTTCCGAGCCACTGGTCGAGGGTCTTCTGCTTCGCGAGACTTCCAAGGATGTAACTCCTCTGAAGATACTTCCCAAATGGGTGTTCAAGACGCCTTCTGATGACCTCAAGGGCCTCATTGAGGGTCCCAAAGTGACCTATGGGGTTGCCTATAGCTTTCTTGACACCGAGCCTTATCTGCCACACCCCAACGGGGGCGTAGTACTCAGGGGTAACCTCACGGAAGACCACCGCCCTAGCCTGCCTCTTCCTCTTGCGTAGAACTTCAAGGACGCTCAGCCGAGCGGCATGGTAAGCCCCAGCCGTTTCTTTGACGTACTCCCTCCTTCCACGAAAGTCCTCATAGTCGTGGATTACGCTCGGTTCACTCGCCCCAAAGAGGGAACCTTTTAACCAGATCTCCAAAAGCTCGAAGGCGTAAGTTTCGGGCATCAGAAGAACGGCGTAGCGGTTGCCCATGAAGCGGTAGAAGTAGACCTCGTAGTCGTTGATGAGGGGATAATGGAGAATCTCCTTCCTCAAGTTCTTGCCTATTGTATCCTGAACTGCGGTGATGCTCCACCTTGTTGGAACGAGCTTCTTGTCAACGCCGAGGAGTCCCGCTGAAAGGAGCCTTATAATGTAGTATTCGTCGAAACCCCAGTTGTAGAGGCGCATTACCGCCCCCTCTGCTTTAAGCTCGTCGCCCACAACGTAGTCGGTTCTGCGGGGGATTTTTGGGTTCTCAGTCAGTTCAAAGTCGAGGAGTTCAGCCTTTGGCCCCAACGGAGGGGCGAACTCGCTTGGGAGAACCTTTAGGACGGGCTTCCTTTTGAGGAGTATCTCGCTATCGACGGATTTAACGCTCATCGCCAGCTCTTGGACCTCGCTTAGAATCCTACCACTCTTTCTCACATGGATATCAGCCATGGTCTCGCCCATGACGAGTAACGAGCGGTAGTAGAGGATGTCCTTTATGGTTTTGTTCTCCCATTTGAGCGGACTGTCGAGGTAATCCGTTTTCCCTTCAATGGGGGGGACAAGGGGCCCTATTCTAACCTTGGGATAGCCATACTCTCCAACAAAGACACTTGGCGGGGAGGAGCCAAAGAGGTGGCGCTTGTTCAGTTTTCGCTCCACGGTACGAGCTACCCTAAAGCGTTCGAGTATAGGACAAGTTGATCTGCCGCAGAGGAGCTTTCTACCCTTGCAGATGGCACAGAGTTTCGAGTTGAACACAGGGGCGCTCATCAATTCTACTTGGGATAACAGTATTTATGGATAGCGCCGGGGGAACTCTGGCGGGCAAGCAAACTTTGCAAAACAAATTTGATCAAAGTGTGCATCCTTCTCCTTAAAGGGCAAGAGGTCAGTCATGCCCTCGTCAAGGAGCAAGTTTCAAGAGGTTCAACCTTAAAGCGACTGACTTCCTCCCCCCTGAAGGGCGAGGGTTCCAACGAGGACCCCCTAACCCAACTGCGGGGAAGTTTGAGGGGTCTCATTAAAACCCAAACTAAAACAGGTCTTCAACCCCTCTGGCCGGGTCTCCGGCCAATTACCCCTCACTTGGGCATAGAGACCAACCCAAGTTCGGGGTTATCGTTTTTGCCACCTTCTTTAAAATGTTAAACGCTCCAACTAAGTCCGCGTTAAACACAAGCCCCGTCGCGGGACACTTAAATAATCCACGAACAAACCTCGCCCCATAATGAGGCTTCCCGCAAACGGGACAAACCTTAGACGTGAAAGCCTCATCAACAACCACGAC
>Ga0256829_1000178_pt1 | contig 79494 bp, 57 predicted proteins | sample 131447metaG_FD_185979 | JGI IMG/M metagenome (GOLD analysis project Ga0256829, IMG submission 185979) | Hydrothermal vent microbial communities from Lau Basin, Pacific Ocean - 131-447 | ecosystem: Environmental > Aquatic > Marine > Hydrothermal vents | place: Pacific Ocean: Lau Basin | collected...
TGCATCTACTTCTGAAGCACACTTCCAACTCGCCTGCTAAACCGCAAAACCGCAAAACCGCAAAAAATCTCAGCCTCGGTCTGACCCCCCCCCCCCCCCCCCCCCCCCGCCCACCCCCCCCCCCCCCCCCCACCCCCCCCCCCCCCCCCCCTCTGGAAACCGGACCCCGTTTGCGTTTTATTACATTGGTGTAGAATTCGACACCTACCGGTTTTATTACACATGTTGTGTTGCGGCCTGGCCTCCGAGTGGGTGCCATAACCCATTTGCCGTGCTACCATGGCCACCGAAAGCAAGCAACCCACTGCACACTCCATCGGGCAGCTCCTCCACGACGCCCCCGCCAAAGTGCTTGCCATCAAAGCCAGTGCGGGTGGAGACGACACCTTCTTCACTTCTCACCGCGACACATTGAAACGTCTGCTCAAGATAGGAATCTTTCCCGATGCCGGCCGTGATGCGCTCATCTCGCGCGCCCGCCGCATCCGGCAACTTGTCCAGTCCATGCTGACGTCCTATCGGGCAGCCCTCATGGAGAGTGAGTCCGACAAGTGGCATGCTGCCGCCAAGGCAGAGGTGTCCTTCTGGGATGACTACATGTACATACTCGAGCGCATCGACCTGGTCAAGAACGTGTAGCGGCGTGCTTCGTGTCATTAAACGCAACTTATTTACTGAGACAGGACCATGGTCTGAAAATTGTATGCGCGCGTGGCGCTTAGGGCTCTTCCGCTTCCCACGCGCGTAACCACTGCCACTCCTCAAAGTCGTCCTCGTTGGCGTGGGTGAAGCACCATTCGCGCGGGACGCTGGTGTGATCGACGAGGGAGCAAATGAGGGACTCGGGGACGTATTTCCTGAGCATCGCGATCCGTTTGCGTCCGCGAATCACCCGACGTTCGGCGTCGTTGAAGTGGTACCCGACATTGTCGTGCTCCATCCATGCGTTCGTGTCCACGAGGAACTGCAACACGTCCTCCGTCATCAGGAAGCCGATGGTCATGTCGTACGTATCGGAATGGTTCCATGTGATTTCGTCATTGGTAAGCCACACCAACACTTGGGTCGTACCCTTCCGTTTGGGGTTGCGTGGGGGGGGCATCCCGGCGGATGGAATCTGATGCGCCGCATTCACCTCTCGCGGTTTGGGGTGTCTGTGTAATAAATCCGTCTACCGGGACGGGGGTCGCAGCGGGTGCATCCCCATTCCGTCGAGATGCCACCCGTGCTGGTGGTGCTCCGCGGCAAGCCGCTCCGGGGGAAGAGCGAACTGGCGGATCGTCTCTGCCACGCGTTTGGGCGCGCGCGCTCGCACGTCGTCAGTGGCGATGCCGCCGCGATGCGGTTCCCAGGGGGGTACGCGCAGGCGTGGACGCCTTCCTGTCGCGGTGCGCTGGAACGCCGCATCGCGGCTGCGCTCGCCCGCTCTCGGTCGCCGCTCTTGATTGCAGACCGGATGCACCTGACGGATGCAGCCATCGACCGATCGGTCCGCGCGGTCTCCCCTCGGCGACGCGTGGTGATCGTCTCCCTTCGAGGCGCGTTCACGGACGAACGGGCGTGGGAGAAGGCCATGCAAGCCCGCGCGTCCCATCCCCTTCCTGTTGAAGTGGGCCGCAACATCGAACGGGGAGGGGAGCTGGACGACGCCGACCAGAAGGGCGCCGTGCACTTTTCGGTGGGCGGCAACATGGAGGACGGCTCCTTCTGGACCAACGTGGAAAAGATGATGAACCGCCTGTGTCCGGCGCTGGCCGATGCGCTGGGATACGGGCCGTTCCACGCCCATTGGATCACGGACCGGTACATCACGAACGTCTACCGGCACAAGTTCTTTTATTATGGCAAGCGATGGGGTTGGGCCTTTCGACGGCGCATCGCCACCCCGGGGTTCAACTCCACGACGCTCTTGGATGAAGTGAACGACCACGCGGAGCGCGCCGTCCGCGACGACGTTGAATGGTCGCGTATTACGCGACAGCTCTTCGTGGATACGGTCACTCCCGAACGAGCCGCCCGCAAGAAAGGCTGGCACCCGAGTCGTTACGGATGGGCACGCGATCCGATGTAATAAACACGGCATCGGACATGTATCGTGTCTTTTATTACGCGGGGTGCTGTCGTAGCAGGTGTGCTGCTCGTGTGCCATAATTCCATCGGTCCCCATGGCCTCTGCCATCGAGCATAAGTCCACTCCACCCCCGGCGGCGGACCCGCTGGCTGGACTCCGAGATGCCTTCCGGGCGATCGTCCGCAGGGACGCCCCCGATGCTTGCAAAGAATCGGTAGATTTCCGCGTCATCGTGGATGTTGGAGAGACGTATGCCACCATGTCGACCCCAAGTGGGACGCTCGCTCGGGTCAAGGACATCGACGCAATGCGCCTTCTGGCGGTCGGCTTTCTTGCGCAGCTCCGCCCCCATACTAAGTCCAGTAACACCCGCGTGTCGCGGGAGTTGGCACGGGACGAGCGCGAATTCTGGAGACAGTACAGGTCCGTCACCGCACGGGTGTCGGGTGCGCCCGGTCCCGTGGGCACCCCCTCACCTCGTGCGACCAAGGAAGCCCTCGATGCGCCTCCCACGACCGACGTCCTGAAGGGACTCAACGAGGCGGCACTGCGGATCACGGAGTTGAAGCCTGGGCCGGATGGCCTGTCTCCTTCCTGTCAAAACACGGCGAGTTGCATTCGTATGCACGCCAACCGGGTGTACCCTCTCCCCCCTGACGATCCCGATTCCGATGGGTCCATCGATGATGCCACTATGTACAAGATCCTGCATCCGATGGAGTATTACGATGTTGACCTCGTCGCAGAGGTCAAGCGCCCACCCTCCGCCGACGCCCCCGCCCCCCCTGCTGTCAGCAAGCCGACCCGAGCGGACGTCATCACCCACGCCGGGATATCAGCTGCGCTGGTGTGGGGGTTCCTCAATGGGTACCGTCGTTTGTTCGAGCTCGATGCGTTCGATATGTGGGAATCGGCGTCGATCGCCGAATCTGAGTACTGGGCAGAGTTCGACAAGACGATGGCGTCGATCAAAGAAGAGTAAACGTACATTTCACCATTGATTCAACCCACCTCGATTGCTGATCGGCGACTGTTGGGTTTATTACATGGGCTGTTTGGGCGTGGCTTTCCGTTCCTCAGGGGTCAAAATCCATCTCGCCATGTCGGTGGCAGAGAAAATCATCGTGTTCATTACCATGTTCGGTGCGCTTGTTATCGTCGTGCTCGGGAGCGTTGTCATCAACCGCACACTGGCTCTCGAGGATGCGTCCACTCCAGTCACGTGCATTGTCCAGCCATCTGACGTCATCCACGAGACTCGTCGGATGCAATGCTTGGAGGGGTCGGTCGAAGTCTCGTGTTTCGTTACCGGGGGCAACCTGTCGGACACGGTTCGCGTCAACCTGGTGTACCCCGCGCTTCGTGCCACCGATGGATACGGGAACCTTGCATGCAAATCATCCACGTCGGACCGAAAGGACTGGGAGCCATCCACAGGGTCTCAATTCACTGCGCGTGCCTGGCTGAATCGCCCGCATGAGGTCCGTGGCTACATCACACCGTACAACCTGGAGGCGTGGGGAACAGGCATTGCTCTGGCACTGGTTTTTCTCCTCGTGATGGGATGCAGTGTCCTATTCGGTTCCAAATGGTGCGACGACTGTGATTAGATCGTATTAAACGTATGTGATTTACTGAGGCAAGGCCGTGGTCTGGAAATCGTAGGCGCGCGGGCGGCAGCACTGTTTGTGGGCCAGCAGCAGCCCCAGCATGGTCATCTGTCCCGCGATGAGCAGGCCCCACGCGCCCCACCACACGGCGTCCGGCAGCCACCGGTGCGACTCCCTGGGGCACGTGTAGAACAGGCATTCTCTCTTGTCGCGCCGGCAATGGGGCGATGCACAGATGCACGCCTGCATGGCCTCCGGATAGAGCGCCTCCACGTGGGCGGCGTGGACACGGCCACCGGGGCGCAGCAGTTCGGCGCAATTCGCACGGCACTCGTGCATGAACGCGCAATCGTCGTTGACGCGGTTGTTGCTGGTGTTGCCCGAGGCGCGGGGGCGGCCCATGCAGGTGGCGAACAACTCGCCGGTTTGGCAATGGCACCACTGGATCCGTTCGTTGAGGGTGGAGTTGGCGGGGTCCGGCTCCGCCATGCCCTCGCAGATGGACACGCAGCGGCGTGCGCCTCCGTCGCGGGACTCGCGGTACTCGGGCTCGCAGATGCACGCGCGGAACGTGGGGTCGGGCACCAGGTGTTCGCTGGCGGGGCAGTCCAGCGCGCAATCGTCGCCCGAATGGTCCACGTGGCAGTCGCAGCCGCCGCTGGTGGCGTTGTACCGGGACACCGTGGGGTCGCACTTGCGCGTGGCGCACAGCCCATCCGTGTTGTCCATGAGGGCAGGGCACACGCACGTGCCGCTGGTGCGGTTGAGCACGGCGCTGCCCGGGCACGACAACATCGGGGTGCAGAGGCCGGTGGAGGCGTTCAGCGCGAAGCCCGGCGCCCCGCTGCAGTCGCAGCCAGTCTGGGACGCGTTGGCGATGCCCGGAGCGCAGAGGCTGCGCGTGCAAAACACCCTCCGGTCCTCAGGCTGCTGCCATTGGATGGGGTTCGCCCACGCTTCCAGGCACGTGCACTGCCCGATGGAGGCGTCCCATGTGCCTCGCGTCGAAGGACAGCGGTCCTGCTCGCAGAGGTCACCGGCGAAGCGGGTGTTGAGGCAGCGGCACGCGTGGTAGCGGTCGATGGCGGCGCGCTCCGGTTGCCCTCCGTTGAGGCAGGCCACCGACTCGCAGCGGGTGCCGTTGTAGGCGGGCCAGCAGCGACACGTTCCGGTGGCGTTGTCGTATTCGCCATGGTTGCCGCAAATGTCTATGCACACTTCGCCTTGGCGCTCTTGGCCTACGGGGCACGTGGGTTGCCAGTCCGGATCGCACCGCCCGGTGGCGTCCCTCCGCTGGGTGCCTTGGCACGTGCAGTTACGGGGATCGGCCGTGATGTTGACCACCGCGTTGAGGGCCGCGCACTTGTCGACTTCGCAGCGGTCGCCGCCGTACGCCCACGTCGGGGAGCACGAGCACGCGGCGGGCACGGGGTCCATGCGGTGGGGATCCTGGCGGCCATTGCAGATGAAGCGCGGATCGCAGCGCGTGCGTCCCGGCGTCCCGTCAAACAAGTCACTCGCGCACGTGCACACGGGTTGCCCCTGGATGGTTTGGGAGGTGCCCGTAATGCAGTAGTTCTCGCACACCCCGTCGTGTCCTGTGCCGTAGAAGACGGTGAGTCCGTTTTGTCCTACGGCCCGTCGATAGTCCTGGTCGCCCTCGGTGCATGTGCACTGGGGGCTCCCGTTGCCTTCGTTGACAAACTGCGCCACACAGAAATTCTCGCCCCCGAATACCCCGCATTCCTCGGTACCGACACTCGGACACAGCACGCGGCACCCTTTGTCCGTGCTGTTGAACCACCACCGGCTCCCCGGGGGGCAGTGGCACCGTGAGTTCTGGCCCGCGTCCAGGTACCAGTCGCCGCCCGTCTCCGTGCAGCGGTTGATGGAGCACCGCGTGTCGGAGGCGTTGGCCTTGGCGAGGTGTTTGGCGCACCCACAAGTCGCGGTCGCGGAGTCGCACACGGCGCGCGGGATGTCGGCAAAGCAATCGGCCCCGCACACGTCCTGCTGTTCGCAAAACTCCCCGAAGAACGTCGCGTTGCACGCGCAATAGAACGCACCGTCGTTGTGCGCCTGGCTGCGCGTGCACCGTCCCTGGCCGGAACACGTGCGGGTGGGGTCCAAGGGATTCACGCAGGAGGCCGTGGCATTGACGCTGCAGTCGGCGCCGACGAAGCCCGGGCGGCACTCGCAGTAGCACCCCTGGACCAGCGAGGCCGCCTGCCTGCCCTCGCCTGTCAATGTGTCGGGCACGACGCTGCTGCCGTGGGTGCGCGTAAAGGCTGCGGGCTCCTCCCATGCGTACTCGTGGATGTCCCCGTTGCCGGCCGCAAACTGCAGGATCTCCACGCCCTGGCCCAGGTGACGGGAGCAGCGCAACGGGCACAGCGAGTGGGTGCATCGATCTCGGGGATCCTGGCGTAGGTACGCGGGACACCAGCACCGGGGCACTTGGGCGTCGGAACTCTCGGTCCGCAGATCGGTCGGGCCGCAGTAACGGGCCTCCTTGGACAGGCCCCATCCCAGCGTGGCGGTGACGTTGCTGCCGCACACGCGTCCGTCGCCGTTGCCGCAGGCGGCCGTGTCCGTCCAGCGGTTCTGACACGATGTGCCGTAGCGGAGATCCGTGGGGTCCACCGTGCCTGTGTTGGGCACCCCGAGGAGCGGCTGGAAGCGCTGCTTGAACGCCGAGGGCGAGGACGTGAGTCCCGGGTGCCACTGACTGGTGGCGCTGGTCACCAGGGTGCTGTACGCGGTGCCGTCCAAGCACTGGCAGCGGCCGGTGTTGCCGTTGCAGCGTTCGACGGCTCCGCAAGGGAAGCCCGACGTGTCTCGGGGGCACGACGCCTGCTCGCACCGGTCGCCCCGGTAGCCGAAGCCGGACGGGCCGTGGGTGTGGGTGCACACGCACTGGCGCGTCTCGTGGTTGCACTGGCCGTGCTGGATGCGCGCCGTGCCCAGTCGATCGCTGCCGGTGCTGTTGCTGCTCCAGGGCTGCTGGAAACACGGCCAGGGGTACGCCTCGGTGGCGGCGCGAAGGACCAGGAGCTGGGCCTCGGTGTAATTGCCCCCGTACGCGGTCCTCCACGCCTCACTGTATACGAAGGCGGGGCACGCGGGCCGATCGCATGCGGCGCCCTCCCACCCGTTCTTGCAGTTGCAGTCGTGCGCGTACACCAGCGGGTCGTTTTCGGTGGTCGCCGTGCGGGACACAAACCCGCGCGCCGGTCCGCCGCAGAAGTGCCCGTTGGCGTCCTTCGGTGCCAGAAGCAGCTGGCAGCGTGTTCCGGCAAAGCCTGTGCGGCACACGCACTGCGTGTCGCCGACGTGGACGGCGATGTTCTGGGCGATGCCGGCGCCGGTGTTGGTGCCCAGGTTGTCGTGCACGGAGGCGGCTTCGGTGCAGAAGTCCGTCCCCGTCCAATTGCAGTTGCAAGGTTGGCAGGTGGGTCCGGCGTGATGGGCCTCGCACCGCAGCAAGCACGTGTCGCCGGCCGGACTGGCGCACACGGTGCGCAGCGGGTAGCTAGCGTTGGTGTACAAGATGGCGGTGCGGTTGACCTCCGAGTCGGCGTACGTGTAGAAAAGACCTGGCTGGGCGCCGTAGACACCCTTCCCACCGTCCGACGCCGTCAGCGAGGCCGCGGTGCCGGAGGGGAGTCCATCGGCGCCCAGCGCAAAGCCGTTTGGATTCAGGGCGGTGTGGCCCGCCTCGAACAGGAACCGTGAGGTGTTGACCGAGGAATCCAAATTGTACGTGCCCCATCCCGGAGGGGGGACGTCCAGCGGCAGCGCGCGGTCGGGGTACAGCGTGCCGCCCACCCACATGGTGCACTGGTGGGAAGCGCGAATGAAGTGCATCCAATGGCCGCCCACGATGCGGTCGATGATCCACCGGGCGTCGGTGGCCGATGCGCCCCGGATGCGGGGGCGTCCCCAGCCGTCGGCGTCGGCGCGAACGGTGGCACGGACGGTGTTGCCCATGTCGAGGTGGCTGACACCGTACACGCCGTGGGTGTCGGAGGGGGGGAACGGGCCAAAGTACGTGTTGTACCAGGCGGTGGCCCCCCAGATGGGGCCGGAGCCTGCTTCGCTGGCGTTGCGCAGGGCGCGCATGGGCGGGGTGACCCACCCCGGGAAGCAGGCACACGTCGGCACCGGGGGCGTCTCGGTGAGCTGTGTGAGCAGGGTGCGGAAGTTGGACCGCACGTCGAAGGCGGACGCGTTGGGGGTCACGGTGACGCTGTCCAAGCACACGCCCCGTCCGCCACAGGGGTCGTAGTCGGCGCACGTGAGGGGGGTGGGGTCCGCGAACGTGCATTTGGCACCGGTGCCGGGCTCCTGGTTGGTGCCCGCGTTGAGTCGGTCGCGACCGCCGCGGCAATTGGCCTCGGCATCGTTGAGCGGCAGGGTGGAGGGAGGGTCGAGGTTGGTCACGGGAAAGGACATGCGGAAGTCCCACTCGCATTGGGACCCCAGGAAGCCGTAGCGGCAGATGGGGAACCCCAGCGGGTTGATGCGGATGGTTTGGCGACCCCGTGTGGTGGTGGGCACGGCGGAAATGCCGTAATGCGGGCGCATGTGCCACAGGCGCCGGTTGGCGCTGTCGTCCACCCTGAACGTGGGAAGGTTGAGGCCCGTCATGTGGAGTTGCGGGCCGCACCACATACGATGGTCGATCGGTGCAGGGGAACCGAACGGCAGCTTCTGCTGCTTGACCATCATGCGGACGTTGCGTTGATTGTCGCGGAATACGAAGGATCCCTTGATTGTTTCGTCAAAGTACATGGTGGCGGGGTTCTGGCGCGCGGGGAGCGTGGACGAGGCGACCATCCGCGCGTAACCTGCGCCCATCGCCCGACCACCGATGCCCGCGGCCCGTGACGCGTCCTGCGCCACGCTGGGATTGGATTGTCCGTTGCGTGTGTCGATGGCCCAGACGGCCTCGTCCGATTCGGCCAGCGTGCCGGCGCTGGCGCGGGGCTGCAGGGGCGCGGCCGCATTGGTGGCGGGATCCATGGGGTACAAGTACAGAGGCTCTCCGCCTGCCAGCAGGTTGTAATCCAAAAAGGACCCGGACGTGTTGAGAAGCGCGGCGAACGCCGCGTTCATGGCGGGGTACGCGCCGAGGTCCCCCGATCCGCACCCCGGCCGCTTCACGTGGTCTGGGCTGTAGTAGATGCGCTCGGGAGTGCACTGCCCCACGGCTGGATTGTTGTCGCCCACGCGCGACATGAAGTACTGGTCGTTGGGGTTGGCGCGGATGCGCTCCACGTCGGCTTTGTTGTCGGTGGTGGGGAAGATGTGGCACCCTTGGAACCACGCTTCCACGCTGTCTTCGTACCAGAGGGGTTTCTTGCACCAATTGCCGTGCCAGATGGCGTGGATTTCCTTGCCGCTGCGTGTGACGCCGATCCAATCGGCGCCGTTGCTGGCGGTGATGTTGTCGCAGTAGATGCGATGGGCCCCCAGACCTTCGGGGTTACCCCTTCGGTAGTGGACCTTGCCGGCCTGAGTTCCTAGGCGGGTGGTGTCGTCGTACACACCTTCAGGTGTCTGGACCGTGGAGCGGGCACCTGTGTTGGGGTCTGCCTCCAGGCACACCACTTCCTGCGTCCGTGTGAAGGTGGGGTAGTAGCGGTTGGGTGCTTCGGTGGCCTGCACTGTGTCGGCCACGGGCAGGTCGGTGTGGGCGGGTCCACCGCTGTATCCGTACCACACGTACTTGAGTTGGTGCGGGTCGTTGGGGTTCCACGCGTGCGCGTTGTTGAAGATGGAGTTGGGCCCGATGCCCAGATTGTGCCCGGTTGCGGCGCTTTCTTGGATGGCCAAATTTTCGATGGCTCGCTGGTTGTCCGCATCCTGCAAGTCATGCACGGAGTTGCCGAACGTGAGGGAGGCGTCGCTGATGGTGGGCAGGCCGCCGCGCACGGGACCCTCAATGCCGGCGCATTGAGCTACGTCCAGGACGGGGTCGGTGTCCAAGGTGCCGCCGCGCACGGCCGTGGCGTAGTACGCGTCGGAGCTGGTGACAAAGTAGCATTGGGCGGTGAGGTCGGCGAACGCGTCCCAGTGGGTGTCGCCGCGTGCGTTGGCCAGGTCCCGTGGAATGAGCCCCGAGGAGGACCGAAAGGGCGCGGAGGTGGCGTGAAACACTGCACACGTTTCCCCCAACAGGAGCAACAGCACTCCGACAAAGGAAAACCGCATCGTGGTTGTTTATTTGGAAGCGTCAAGCGCCCTTCTCTGCGTGCGGCGCTCTTCCGTCCGCGCCTCGTACGGTCGGGCCCGCTTGGTGTGCGCGCGGAAGCGTTCTGGAAGCGAGGGAATGGCGCAGTTCAGGTACGCGGCCACGAGAGGGATCAGGACGTCGGGGAGGTGCGTGGGCAGGGCCATCAATGCCATGGCGTGTGGCACGGTGTTGTAGATGTGCGCGGTGCTAATAATCTTGCCTTCGTCGGAGACACCAAGCGGCCAGTGTGCCTTTGCCTTGTGTGGCGGGGACGGGTCCACGGCGTAGCAGGAATATGGCCCCGTCTGGATCCAGACCTCGCCCGACGGTGTGCACCACAGCTCACCGGCCGAATGTGTCCACCTGGCGCTGGGCTGCGTCACCTCGTAGACGGAGATGGTGTGGATGACGAAGGAGGGGCGGTACCGATGCACCCAAGCGATGGGATCCCGTTTGAGTTCCTCCAGCATTGTGCCTCGCTGTCGCCGCTTCTTGTGTGCGGGAGGGGCTTCCGCCATGGTGGGGGTTTGGCGAACGCAAGGGTGAGGTGAGCGCGGCGGTAGCTGCGTCTTTTGTTACACACATGACGGACGCCAATAGGAATGGGATTTATCCTGACGACGCGGAGCAGGCTACGGCGGAGTGGACTCCGGGTCGGGTGGCACGAAGTCCGAGTCCTCGCTGGCTAACGGTGGGAGGCGCTGGTGTGCGCCGCGTACGATGGCCCGTCGGGTGGTAAAGTGCTTGTACGCGTTGCTGTGGGGAACGGCAAACTGCCCCACGTCTTCCTCCACGCGGTAACCCTTGCCGGTGGGTCCAATGTCACAGAGGTGCAAGAAGCGTTCGCGCGCCGTGTGTCGCACGCACAGAAGACCGCCGAACGCGGCCACCCCGATCCAGAACACGCCCGCGGTGGCCACAGCGAAGGTGGCTGCGGTGGATGGACCGGGACTGACGGTTCGCGTGGCGACGGGCGGGGTGGGGATGGGGGTGGGAGAGGGGGTGGGGGAAGGGGTGGGTTGGAGGGCGCGCAGCAGGATGCGCGGATCGGTGCCGTTGGCGTCGGCCATGACAGCGTAGGGGACGAGCGTCAGCAACCCCGGCACGCGGTCGCAGGGGCTGGCGTCGGGGAGCCCCAGACTGGGCCGCGCTTCGGGGCCGCCCCAAACGGCCATACAGAGCGGCTTGAACCACTTTTGCATACGCGTGGCGTAGAAGGCATCGTGCCAGTGTTCAAACAGCGGATCTTCGAGCGAGAGGGAGGCGAATTGGTGCGTGCCGTACAGCGGGAGACGGGTGGCGTTGCTGCGGTTGGCCACCAGGGCGACCTCGCACGTGGGCCGTCGAAGGCATGCGTCCGCGTCCACACCGGAGGCAGTTGGTCCGCCGCGACCGATGAGTCCCGTGGGCGATTGCAGCGCCACGCAGGCGGAGAAGGGCACCCAAGTGGTCCATGTGAAGGGGTGGCTGGACACGTCGATGTACTCGCCGTAGAGGTGGAGGTGGAGGTGCCAATCACGGGTGCTGTCGTCGCCCAGCGCCGCGGAGAGGACCGACGTGCGCGGCCACCACGCAAATCGGGACGGGCCCAGGTCTAACGCGAGGGCGCCGAGGCTGGGGGGGTCGGGAAAGGGGCACACGCCGTCACAGTCGTCCTGCTCGGCCTGGATGGACGTGAAGAGAGTCTCGCAGGGCAGGAGGACGGCGCGTGCCCAAGATGTGCATGCCACAAGAATGCAGACAACCCAACCGTGGGATCGGAGCATGGCGATGGAAGAATGGCCGCACGCGATCGGCGTGGTGAGGGCACGGCGCCCTGGAAACCCAGGGTGCATGTGAGATTGGGGGCGGGACGCTACTGCGTTTTAGTACCACCCCGCTGCCCGAGTCTGGTCCCAGGTCGCCCGCCGGGGCCTAGGCAGGGCGGTACTAAAACGCAGTAGTGCCCCGCCCCGGATGGCGGGGCCCGAGAACTTGGGCAGAATCTCAACATCGGTAATAAAATGCACCAGTGCCCCGCCGCCAACCCGGATGGGACCTCCGTTTCGTTTCGTGGGCCCCCATTCAAACGGCGGCAGGGCTGTACCAAAACGCATCAGCGCCCCGCCGCGGTCCAGGAATCCAACATATTCCGCGCGAATTCCTATCCACGTAATAAAATGCAGTAGTGCCCTGCCGCTTGAGATTTGGGGGCCCGGGTGGGCAGAGCCTCCACCGGACAGGGGCAGGGCTGTACCAAAACGCGATAGTGCCCCGCCGGCGGACAGATTTGCACATGGAAGTTGGCGGGCATAGCGGAGGTTTATGCAGAAAGGGTTGCGTCGTCTACTCGCCGCGTTTGGACCACGCGATGGCATCATCGACGCGCCTGCGTTCCTCGCGGGTCAGAGGCTTGCCGTCGGATGAGTTTCGGAGCAGGGCGCTGCGCGTGCCGGGTGCGTGGTCGAGGGTGTCTTGGTACGCTTGTGTGGCGTGCATGGTGAGGTTGAAGTGGGTGCATTCCGGTTGGGTGCGGGTCGCGTGGTTGCGGCATGTGCGCCACAGACGCATGAACTTATCCAGCGGTTCACCGGGGGCCGGAACGTTGCAGCAGGACGATTCGAAGCGCTTGATGGTGAGCTCGTCCTGGTCACGGAACCACCAGCGCTGGACGGAGCGCAGAAAGTCGGTGGCCATGATTGGCGGAGTGACGTCATCGGAGGTGACTGCATTGCGAGGGGCCGCCTTTCTGCGGGGACCATTCCGTCAACGATGAGACCCGAACGGTCCCTCTGGACTGAGGTGGTCGAGGTGTTGTGGAGTTTCACGCGGGGGGTGTTCTACTTCATGGGGGTCGTGGGCACCATCTCCTGTGCGATCGCTGCGCTTTCCGTCGAATCCGTGGAGCTGTCGGGGGATGCGCGGTGCATCCTCCATACGACCAACCTCGGCAACGCGATCATCACATGGATCCTCGCTGACCTGTCGCGCTCGGGGAAAGACAGCGTCATCAAGGACCTTCTATTCGGGGTGTTCCTTGTGTGCGTTGTTCATGCATCGCATGAGGCATTCTTCACTAGGATACTGATCCATCGGCTTTGGGACAAGTACGACGAGGCACAGGCAAAGACAGACAAGACGGACAAGACGGAGTAGACGACAGACATCACATCAGCACATCGGATAAATTGGATTGAGTTGCATTGTTTGCGGCGGTGTAAAGACTCTCCCGGGGTTGTATCCACCCTTGGGGCAGTGCGGTAGGCTAGTCATGTGCGGCGACCGGTTTGCGTACGACCGCGTGGCGGACGACGACGATGAACGGTTCAACGGCCATTGCGCGCTGCGATGGTTGCTGGGCGTGGCGGTGACGTTGGTCGTGGTGGGCGGGATGATGGTGGGCGGCTGGCTCGTCTACGACCAATCCGACCGCCATTTCTCCCCGGACGACGTGGTGGTGAACGCGTCGCACACGCTGGCCACCGCGGATCTGGTGCTGGCGCGCCTCGACGACACCAACACCCACCGCTTCGTGCGCGTAGCCGATGCCGTCGGTGCGGTCGATGCCAATGCCTCGCAGCTGCTGGAGGACGGCGCCCTGGTGCTGGTCCGCGACGCCGTCACCGGCGCCCACCGTTTCGTGGCATACAGCGCCGTGGCCGAGGCATCCACCACCATCGTGTCTTCGTCCTCGTCCGGCAACGCGTCGCTGCTGCTGCGTCAGAGCACGTCGGACATGGCGGTGTTGTACTTTATGAACAACGAGAGCGGGTCGCCACAGACTGAGTACACGACGGGCACGCACGGCACGAAAGAAGCATGGGAGGTGCGGGACGCATCGGGCACCGCGCGGTTGGTGTTGGCCCCCCTGGGCAACGCCATCGGGCGGAACGTGGATGCCGTCGCGGCGTACGACCTGTTGGTGGTGAACGCTGCCGGCACCAATGCGTCGTTTGCTCTTCGCAATAACGCGCCGGAGACGGCCCTGTGGGCGTTGGAGGCGGGCGTCTTGGACATTGATGTGCCGACGTCGTACCGGTGGAAGGTCGGCGCCGCGGCGGTGGCTACGCTCACGAGTGCGCTGTACAGTGTATCGGTGGATGCCTCGTTCACCGGGAAGTTCGGGGTCGGGCTCACGCCGCTCTTTGATTTCCACGTGCTGTCGACCAACTTCCGGTCCGTGATCGACTACGACGATCCCGGGTATCATGACTTCTCCGTGCGCGTCAACGGACAGGCCACCCAAGTCCATCTACTGGCGTACGACGACGGTGTGACCCAGTACACGGCCGTGGGCTCGCGCTCGGTGGCGGAGCTGCGTCTAGTGTACAACGACCTGGAAAAGGTCAGCGTGGGTGCGACGCAGACCACGGTCAAGCAAGACTTGGAGGTGACGGGCCACACTGTGGGTGTCACGGCCGAGTTCAGCGGCAACGTCAGCGTGGCGCACCTGGAGACAGGAGACTTGGTGCTGACGGGCCACCACAGCGGCACGAGTGCCGCATTCACGGGCAACGTCAGTCTGGCGCACCTCGTCGTGGGTGACATTATCGTGACGGGGTACCTGACGGTGGTCGACGCCGAATTCGGCGGGGCTGTGGACGTGGCCGGGAACCTGAGCGCCGCACACCTCACCGCGGAGGACTTGGTGTTGACGGGCCACCTCAGTGGGGCCAGCGCCGCATTCACCGGCAACGTCAGCGCGTTGTACCTGTACGCGACGGAGGTCGTGGCGGTTGATCACCTGGGCGGATCGACCGCCGACTTCAGTGGCAACGTGAGCACCGCGCATCTCGCCACAGGAGACGCGGTGTTGACGGGCCACCTCAGTGGGGCCAGCGCCGCGTTCAGCGGCAACGTCAGTGTGGCGCACCTGGAGACAGGGGACTTGGTGCTGACGGGACATCACAGTGGCACGAGTGCCGCGTTCAGCGGCAACGTCAGTCTGGCGCACCTGGCCGTGGGCGATGTGATTCTAACGGGCCACCTCAGTGGGGCCAGTGCCGAGTTCGGTGGCGCGGTGGATGTGGCGGGCAACTTGAGTGCGGCCCACTTCACCGCGGGGGATGCGATATTGACAGGCCACCTCAGTGGGGCCAGTGCCGGGTTCACCGGGGTGGTGGATGTGGCGGGCAACCTGAGCGCCGCGCACCTCGCGACCGGCGACGCCGTCCTCACGGGCCACCTTAGTGGGGCCAGTGCCGAGTTCAGCGGCAACGTCAGCGTGGCGCACCTGGAGACAGGAGACTTGGTGCTGACGGGCCACCACAGCGGCACGAGTGCCGCATTCACGGGCAACGTCAGCCTGGCGCATCTCGCCGTGGGGGACATCATCGTGACGGGCTACCTGACGGCGGTCGACGCCGAGTTCGGTGGAGTGGTGGATGTGGCGGGCAACCTGAGCGCCGCGCACCTCGCCGCAGGAGATGCGGTTCTGACGGGACTCCTCTCCGGTGTGGACGCCGAACTGAGCAACGATTTGGAGGTGGCCAACCAACTCAAAGTGGGCGGTTACGCGTCGGCCGCGGTGCCCCTGGGCATTCAGGCCATTTCGGGGCTCAACAGCATCCTGCGGCTTCAGGGCACGGTGACCGCTACGTCCGGCCGCGTCTTCCACGCCAACACCGAGGTGCAGGTGTCGGCGGACTCACCGTTCAATTACATGATGACCACGTCGGGCGGCTTCGGTGCGGACCTGGGGTTCACCATCTCCACGGCAGCGTTCTGGCACATGCGCTTCGGGGCCAGTACGAGCAATGCGGGCACCATTACGGACTTGGTGGGCGTGTGGGTGGAAAGCACCGGGGTGACTGGCACCGGATCGGTGACCACCGCCTACGGCATTAAGGTGGACACAATGGGAGTGGGCACGACCCGCTACGGGATCTACGTGGCAACGGACGATACCAACATTAACACACTGACGGTACGGGGCGCGTTGGCGGGTACGAGCGCGGCATTCAGCAGCAACGTCAGTGCCGCGCATTTTACGGCGGGGGATGTCATTCTCACGGGCCACCTCAGTGGGGCCAGTGCCGAATTCACCGGGGCGGTGGACGTGGGGGGGCAGCTCATGGTCGACGGCGACACGCGTCTGGGCGGGGATCTGATCATGCGCGACGGAGCGGCCGCCGACAAGACGGTGTTGACGTACTCGACGACCAAGCTGACCTCGGGTGAGAACTGGCACCTGACGAACCGGCTGTCCGTGGGATCATCCGGCGGTTCCGAAAAGGTGTACGTGGAATCCAGCGACGCGGGGACCAACATGCTGAAGGTGGCCAACCTGAACGGTGCGCTCGCCGCCACGCTTCTGGAGATGTCAGCGTTCACGGCCGTCTCCGGCACTGGCTACAATTTTTTCACCGCCTCCAACGCTGACGGGGAGCAGGCGCGCCTCGACGGCAACGGCCTGCTGGAGGTGAAGGCCATCAACGTGGGGGGGCTCACCACGGACACGGACACCAACAGCATGACGCACGGCACCGCAGGGACCAGTGTGCTGGAGCTGGACGCCACCCACGCCACCTACACCGGTGCCGTGCTCAACGTGGACACTACGCGCGCCGCCAACAGTGCGTTTGACCTGCTGAAGCTGAGCTCCGCGTCGGATCCGGTGTTCCGCGTGGACGGCAACGGCGATTACTGGACCAACGGCGCGCTGCAGTCGGGCGATGCCGATATCGCCGAGATGTTTGAGAACGACGGGGCGGGTGAGATTCCCTACGGCACGACCGTGGTGCTGACTGACGAGGGAAAGGTGCGCCCCTCCAACGGGTTGTTGGACTTGGCCAGCAAGGTGATCGGAGTGGTGCGCCCCCGCAGCGCCGTGGGCTACGTGGGCAACAACCCTTTGACATGGCCGGGGCGCTACCAGACGACCATGTTCGGCGAGCGGTGGAAGGCCAACTACACGGTCTATGCGTTCGACTTTGTAAACGCCACCGGCGCGCGCTGCTCTGGCACGTGGTACGAAGGCCTGTACGCCCCGGAATGCTCCCGTAACCTGACCGCCCTCCAGACATCCGAGGGGGTTTCGACCTCTGTGGAGGAGCGCGATGCCGTTGACCCCGATTTCGATCCCGAAACGGTGTATATTCCCCGAACGCGGCGCCGCAGCGAATGGTCGGTGGTCGGGCTCCTGGGCCAGATCCCTGTGCTGGATGACCAGCTGAAGGACACCCGCTGGCGCCTGATGAAGTCTCTGAACGACGACGTATCGTTGTACTTAGTGCGCTAGAACAGGGGCGGCGGGTAATGTACAATCATTATTTACTCTACGACTATTACGGGGGCGGTGTGGATGACGGTGGTGAGGCCTTCAACGGGTATGTAGAGTCGTTCCAGCACGTAGAGAGCACATTCGCGCGCGAACAGCAGCGCGAGAAACATGATCAGGAGGAGCGACGACGTGACGGCGGTGGTGCGCAGGCCGTCGGAGCGAATGCGGTGGAACGGGACGCGGTCGAACAGAAACATGGCGACGAACGCGATGGCGACGTAGGCTGCGATGAAGACGCTGACGCGGATGCATTGGCGGTGTGGGGGGGCGGGGGTCCGTGGATCCTCCACGCATTGGTGACCCAGGAAAGCCAGCAGGGCGCAGACCACCACCACGCCCACCACGAGGAGGAACGCGGCAAGAGGGTCCATGGCGTTATGAACGTGCAGCAGCACGCGAAGGGTCTTATGGCGTGCGTTTTGTTACAAAAGGTGTAGAATTCCACACCCACTTTATTACGCATGGTGTGTGGAGGGCATCGGGGAGAGGGGCGCCCATTCGCTCGAGTGCGACCGCCGCCATGGACGACGCCAAGAACACGCACGAGGACGTAAGGAAGGAGATCCGCGACCTGTTGAAGACGTTCCCATGGAAGAAGCAAGCCCAGCGGCGCCCCAACACGATACAGCTCGTGGAGGCCGCGTTCCACCGGTCCGACCTCTACACAGACCTGGGCCTTCCTTCTACGCATGTCACGCGCATCACCTACGCCCCCCAGTGGATCAGCGTGTACCACGAAACCCCCCGAGGCATCCAGGAGTACCTCTGCCACATTTCGTGGCATGGCAACGTGTTCTGGGACAAGCACAAGAGGTCGCTCGCCGATCTCGCCAAGACATAGCATGTTTGTGGTCAAGCGATATTATTAGCACTGCAGAAGGTGGCATTGGATGCTCCACTTGATGTCGTATTGGTAACCGAATGAATGACCGGGGTTGAACATAATAGCACGCAGTGCATTTCTATTACCCACGCATACACTGCCGAGTGCGTAGACATAAACGCTCATGGGGGTGTCGGGATCTGCCACGGTGAATTGGGCTTGCAGGCAACCGAGGGCGGTGTTGGAACACGGATCGTCGGCGTTGAGGTGAAACAGCAGTTGGTGGTGAGCACCGTCGCCGCCCGTAAGGCTGTGGGCTTCGCAGAGATGGGTGGCCGCGTTGCTGTAGTGAATACCGCCCACATTAGCGAACTGGAACCGTACGCCGCATGCGGTTCCGTTCCGCGGGACGGCAGCGGCGGTGGTGGAGTGACTCATGCACATTGCGCTGTAGGCGTGGGCATGGGCCGTGCACCACACCAAAAGCAACCAAGCACACACACATGATCGCGGTCGGTCGGTAGTGGGTAGGCGGATAAATGGTCGGTGTATTTCGGGTTACGATTTGCCGTGGATGTACCTGTGCGCCAGGCGCGTGCTTCGTCGCAGTGGAGCCGTTTCGCGTGTGCTCTCTCCGTCTTCTTCGTCCTCGCTGCTGCTGTCAAACGCGGCCTGGCCTTGGGTGGTGGGGATCTCGGGGGCGTCGGGCTTGGTGGACGGCGGCAGGGCGTCGCGGCGGTGCGCGCGGTCGACGCACATCACGACCGTGGCCAGGAAGACCACCACCACCACAACGGCGGTCACCAGGGCACTCATCCAGGGTGCACGTCCGCGGCGGCAGGGGAAGAGGGGGCAGCTCTCGCGGGGCAGGGTGGGCCAGCGATCCACGTCACACGCACAGTCCTCCAGGACACGCCAATCGACGCCGCGAAGCAAAGTGGGTGGGGGCACGTCGAACGCGGCCTGGAACTCCTCGAAACTGTAGGTGGATTCGTCGGGGGTCAGGGTGCCGTTGAACCCGTAAAAGTCCACTTGACTGACAAGACGCACGGAGCGGTTGAGGATCTGGCCGCAGCGCCAGAGGATGGGGATCCACGCACGGCACGCCTCTTCCACCCGGCTGGTGGCGGTGGTGGCGTACACGGCACAGCTGCCGAACGGCGGTACGGGGCGCGTGGCGTTGCACGCGCATTCGGTGTGGACGGAAATGCCTATGGCGTGTTCGGTGCGCCCCGTAACGTCGGACGGCAAGTTGCTGGAGCGGACGGTGCACGGGTCCCAACACGCGTAATTCTGTGTGGTCGTGTTCAACTGGACCGGACTCGTGCCACACGTGCACCGTCGGTACCCCTCTTTGTGCTCGGCCACGGCCGGGGTCTCGCACACGACACCCTCGGCGTAGGTAGCCGTGTCTACCGGGGCGCCGTTGCTGCGCCAGAGCAACGTCTGGGTCTCGGCGTTCGGGGTCAACGCATGCTCGAACCCCGTGGCGGGCGTGGCGATCAGCGGGGCCGAGGGGGTGCAGGCCTGGGAGGGCGTGGAGACATTGTCGTAGCCAAAGGGACCGCAGTCGCATTCAAAGTCGTCCTCGCCGGTGCCGGTCGGTGTGGGAGGGGCGGGGAAACACCGGTTGCGGCCGCAGAACGTCCCGGAGTAGCCGGGGGTGCAGACGCAGCGCCCAGTAGAATTATCGTATACGCCTCTGCCGTTGCAGTCTTGGAACTGACACAGAGGGCCATGGGCGCCGGGCGCGCACAAGCATGTGCCGTTGTGGGCGCTGGCGTTGCCGTAGATGCACTGGTCGGTGTTGCAGTACGGGCCGCCCCACCCCGGTTGGCCGGGGTCGCATTTGCAGCCGCACTCCAGGCACCATTCGCCGTTGTGGGCGCATTCGCCGTACTCGCACCGGTCGCCTGCGAACGGGGGCACGCAGTCGCACTGCTGCGTGCTGGCGTTCCAGGTACCGTTGTGCAGGCACCGCGTCGTGCAGTGGATGGCGCCGGCGTGTTCATGGAGGAACCCCTCGAGGCACCGGCACCGCGAAGCGCCCTCGTCGTACACACCGCCCGGAGCACATCGGTCCTCGGTACAGTTGTTGCCGCCCCATGCCCACGCCGGCTCGCACACGCACGGGTATGCGGAGGGGGACACCGGATTGTGGCGCCCGTTGCAGGGTGCGCGACAACGGTAATCGAGTATCGCGGAACTGCCCTCCGTTCCGTTGAACACGCAGTTGCACGTCCCGCCCGATCCTAGTACGTCAAGAGGGCACAGTGGTTCACACGTGGGTCGGTCGTCCTGAGGATCCCTCACCAACAACCAATCCATGGCATCTGTTGCACCCGGATCCGTGGCCCACCTGCCGGGACCACACGTCGCGTTGCCATGGGGTGTGGTTTCGCAGTTGCACGCGCACGCCAAGACTGTGTAGTTGGCTGCGGTGGGTCCCAGCTGGGTGGCGCAGCGGCCGGGGTCGTACGAAGGATCGCCGCATTCATGACCGTGGGTAGCACCGCACAACCAGCGGCAGCCGGCTTCGGTTTTGTTGATGGGGCTCACGTACCATGTGGCGTTCGGCGGGCACACGCACCCGAAGCCGTAGCGGGGATCGTCGGAGGCCACCGGGTGGGTGCCGCCCGTCGCGGTGCACGCGTCGAACGCACACCCTGATCCTGCACCGCCGTCGTGGAAGGTGGGGCGGCATTGGCATGCGCTGCCGTCGCAGTACGTGGATTGCGCCACGCCACAGAGCGCGCATTGAGGGGTGTGGGTGTGCTGGCACAGTGTGCCGTTGAATCCCCGCTCACACGGTCCACAGGTTGCACTGTCGCTGTCCTCGGGAACGGTGCACATGGCACGCGCGTTGCAGAAGGACGCCTCGGAGGCATCCAAGCAACCCGCCCGCGCTCGGGTGTCCTGCTCCGTGCTGCAACGTTCGCTGAGGTACGGCTGGGCCACGCCGGCGACGGTGCACTCGCACTGCGCGTTGACGTACTCGCGGGCGGAACGGTCGGCGTGGCAGGGCGCCACGTACCCGGCGGTGTCGCGGCAGTAGGCCACGCAGGTGCCGTTCGGACCGCAACGGTTGTGGCAGCGGTCGCGTTCGCAGTAGACACCTTCGTAGCCGATCTCGCACAGGCACTGCGGGGTGCCACCTGGCGCCAGGGCCTCGCAGGCGCGCCCTCGACCGCTGCAGAGCGTAGCGTTGGTGTCGGGCAGGGAGCTGTTGGCCAGGAGGGGCCGGCACACGGCACCCAGCGTGGAGGCGCACGCCTCGCCCCACCGGTCAGTGGCCTGGAACGCGGGGCGCACCATGCGCTCGTGCACGGCGTCCCACGCTTCGGTTGCATCGGCAACGGGGCACGCGCAACGGAAGGTGGAGCGGTTGCAGGCCGTCTCGCCCCCCGGCCCGCACACCTCCCCCGTGAAGGGGTCACGCGGGCACCCCAGCGTCTCGCACGCCGGCCCCATGTAGGGCGGGCGGCAGACGCAACTGCGCGTGGCGGCATCGCACACCCCGCGCGAGGGGTACCGGTCGCGCACGGCGTCGAGGGTGTGGTCCGGGGACGCGGCCAGGGTTGCGTTGAGGAGGGCCGGTGCGCCGAGGTCGCGGTGGTGGGGATCGCGGTCGGGGTGCCCGCACACCTGCCCCAGCGTGTCGGAGGGGCACAGTTGGATGTCGCACGCCTCTCCGCCGTAGCCGTGCGCGCAGAGGCACGCCTGGGGCGCGTCGATGGGTGCATCCACTGGGGTGTCAGCAGCCACCGGGCAGTTGCCGTAGCGCGGCATGCCGCAGACAGAGCCAGTGGCGTTGTGCACCGGGCACCGTGGCACACTGCAGCGCACGGAGGAGGAAGTGAGATGCGTCCAACCGGGGTCGCAGAGGCAGCGGCCGGTGTGTTGGGTGGCGTGGGAGTGGCGGAACGCCGGGCGGTCCACGCACGTGCCATGGTCGGGGTCGCAATGCTCGCAGCGTTTGCATTGGGTGCCGCCGAAGCCCGGAAGGCAGCGGTAGGGGCGCACGGGTTGGCGCGCGGTGACGGTGTCCAACCCTGCGTCGGTGACGTTGGTTTCGTTGTGCCATCCGAGCGAGGCGTTGACATGAAGCCAAATGAGGCACTGCTGTGTCCAGCGCGCGGCATGCAGCTGCATCAGGGCGTCGGTGAGGTTGCGCACGGGTGCACCGTAGTGCCCTTCCGCCACGATGTGGGACGCGTACCATCCCAGAGAGTCGTAGCGGTCGGCGGGGGACCCAGTGTACCCCTGGGCACAGTCACACACGGGTCCTCGCACGGTGTCGTGGCACCGGCCGCGTCCTTGGCAGGGACCGGTGGTGGCACAGGTCGCTGCGGTGGCATCGAAGCCCGTCGCGGTGGAGTAGGTGATGTTGCACGCGTTGCCGGCAAACCCCGACCGGCAGTGGCAGTGGCCCACGCGGGTGCAGACGCCGCGCGTCGGACCGCCGCACACGTCGCCGTTGCTGTCGGATTCGCAAACCCCGTAGCCGGCGCACCCTCGGGCGGCGGGGGAGAAGCCGGCGCAATCGGGGGCGGGGCCGCAAACGGTCTGGACCTCCTCGGCGTCGGCGTGGGCGGGCCACGCGTAGCCGTCGTCGTGCCACGCCGTGCGTCCGAGACCCATAAAAATATGGAAGGGGGGGCCGCGTAAAGTATTGCGTAAGGCGTCAGAAACGCTTTGGAGGGTCACGCGTTGGCCTCCCTCGGCGTGCAGGTCGATGATCGGCTGCTGGGCGAGGTCGAAGAGGGCGGGATTGCGTTGGTCCAGTCGGTGGCCCGCGTAGCGCTGGAAGGGCACGCGATGGGTGCGGTTGCGACGTGCGCGGTCGGCGTAGCGCAGGAGGGCGCTGGTCACGGGGAGGCTGCCCTCGGACGTCCATCGTCCGGTGTCGTAGTCGATGACCTGGGCGGCGGGGCTCTCGCGCGGCCGCACGTACGCGAGTCCTTCGAACATGGAGCGGGTCGCGCTCTGGACGGCGTAGCCTTCGCCCAGCGCCCCGGTGTGGACGGGGGCGCCGAAGCAGTAGCGATTGACGTCGAACACGGTGAAAGTGGGCTGGCGAGGATCGTTGCCCCGCAGATGGGGTTCCTCTTCCCATCCGGTGGCGGCGAGGGCGTGGCCCAGGAACTGCGTGCACTGGGCGGTGCCGCCACCGCGCCGTGCGAACCACGAGCATCGCGACGCGTAGGGCCAGACCGTTGCGTTACCGGGCCACCACACGTCCGCGTCTTGTTCGAGTGCTCCGTACGTCGGTCCCAACAGCAGCAGCAGCAGCAAGAGTGACACAAGTCCGCGGTGCATGGTTGATGGACTGGTGGGTTGCATTTGACGGGACCATTCATTACTGATAGAGGAAAGGGAGTGTCATGCAAGCAAAGTGAAGGTTCATTGTGTGGCGCAGCATGCAACACTAGGGATGAGCACTCTGGTAGGTGCTGATGCGCTGGGCTTCGATGCGATGGATGCGCGCGTCCTCCTGCAGGTACCCTCCGTCGCCGCGACGGACCTCGCCGCAGCCCGCGAACGTGTTGCCCCAATGGCCTTGGTTGCGGATCTTGGTGGACTGGTCGTGGTTGTACTGCGCGCCTTGGAGGACGATGAGGTTGGAGCCGTCGGTGGAGACGCCCAGGTAACGGTCGTCGTGGGCGTAGCCAGACGTGTGCCACCCCCAGAAATCGCGGTGGAAGTCGATGGTGTTTGGGATGGTGTAGCCAGGGTCGCGAGGGCGGTCGTGGCAATCCACAACGGCCGGGTCGTAGTCCTCGGCGAGGGGCAGCACGAACCCCTTGGGTTTCCAGTCGGTGGGCACGGGCAGCACAAAGATGTCGCGCGCCGTGCAGCGGCCTTCGTCCGTGTAGAGGCGGCGGTCATAGTCGGTTACGCGCCAGAAGTCGGTGCCGGCCCCGCCGCGGTAGCCATGGGACGAGGTGCAAGGCATGGTCTGGACGGCCTCGGGCTGCGTCACGGCGGCCTTCATGTACCCGGTGAAGCTGAACTGGAAGTAGCCGATCATCTTGTCGGCGTGCTTGTCGAAGGAGTTGTTGGTGACGAAGACGTTGCCGGCGGCGCCGCCCTTGATGACCCCGACCGTGTGGCCCATGACGAAGCACTGGTGGGGCCGCACCAGCAAAAAGGCGATCGGCAGAGGGGTGTCGGTCTTAATGCATTGGACGATATCCTTAGCCGTCAGGACTTCCTTTCCGACGCGTGCGAACTCCCCGGCTCGTTCTGGCGCACGGACTCCGACCGCCATCTCTGCCGGGGAGTTCGTTATAAGTTGAACGAAATTGGGGTCCATGGCACCTGTCTCTTCGTTGGCCAACTTCTGTATGACCTCGCGCACGCCTTTGCGCCCGGACTCCTTCGGGAGGTCCGTGACATAACAGGGGAGGGTGTACTTGCTGATTCTGGTGGCGATCATGAGGCTTGCTGCTCCGCGCGACGGATCAACGCCTGCCTGAGCAAACGCGTTTTTCATCCACATGAACGCGCCGACGATCAGTGCCGCGTATCGCTTGAATCCATCGTCGGCAACCCTGTTCGATCCAGTGTAGAGCCTGGCATCCATGGAGGTCTCGTGGTAGAACGCCTGCATGATCATGACAGACACGGCGCGAGGAACGGCACCCAACGAGATCCCCCCGAGTTTGCCGTGTAGGAGGTGTCGGGCGTGAGCGTGGTGGGGACTGGAGATCAGATTCCATCGGGCGGCGACCGAGGCGAGTCCCTCCACGGGGTCCACGGCACCGGTGTCCAACTTCTTGACTTGCTTGTCCCAAAAGGCGAGAACCACACCAATCAGTGTACCGATGCGGCGTTCGGTGTAGGGGTTGAACGAAGTCCCTTTCCTCGCCGGCTTGAGCTGACCGCCTCGTGCGTTGAACGCGGCAACCACGGCTTTGGTGGTGGCCTCGTTGTTTCCGTCAACTGGGGATTTAGCCACCTTGCCTTCGGCCCACGCAGCGTAGAGGACGGGTGTACAGTTGATGAGCGCGTCTGTAGAGTCATTCACGTAGTCCTTTTTAAGCTGCCTTGCAGTTTTGAACGCATTGTTCTCGTCGAGGAAGATGTGTCCTCTGCTGGCCGTGAACCCGCTTCGGGGGTCCGCGCTGATATGCACCATCGTGTTCTCCGGGGTGTGCATCTCCAGTGCGTCAAATTCGACACCCGCGTATCCTTGCACGTATCCATCCAAGATGTTGACCAGCGCGATGGTCTCCGGACTGGCGGGGGCATTCGATGCGCCACTGGGTGTGCCGTTCCTTGTCACAGCAGGCTTGGCCTTGAGGGCTTCGATGAGATGCGGTGGAAGCCTCTTCTTCGTCTCGAACATCACTGCAATGTGCTCGAGTACCGTCGCTGCATCGACTTCCGTCTCGGGTGGAGTGCCCGAGGATCCGTCCTCCTGTAGAAGTTCGGGTTGCTGTGCCGTGCCGCTTCCGGGCGACACACCGGTGGCGGGATCGGTCTTTTGCTCACCAAAGGTGGGCGGTGCACCGCCGCCGAGGGAGGCGGTCTGCCGCTGGTCCAACGCCGCCGCCGCGTCGGCCGTTTCAGATAGTTGCACCACTGAGTTCGGGTCCGGGGTCGGGTCCGGGGTTGGGTCCGGGTTCCCAAACATATTGCGGGATCGGGTTCGGGTTCGAGGTTGAGGTTGAGGTTGGGTTCCAGTCCCAGACCGACCGGGTGCAACCGACTGGGTTTGGGCTTGGGACGCGTCCCGTCCTGAGCTGAACCACGAACGCCCGGCATTCAAAACACTGCTCAGGACTGATTTACCGGGCTTCGGGGGCGCGATCGGGATTGTGCCTGATCTCCCGGTCCCTCCGTATCCGTACGTCGTGGATCCAGGGAGAAGTACTTCGAATGCATCGGCATCCTCATCTTTCACTTCCTCTTCCTCTTCCTCTTCCTCTTCATCTCCGTTGTTTCCACCTCCGTTGGTATCCTTGCGATCCGCGGCGACGTAACCGGTGCCGTAGTCGCGGAGAAACTCCTTCCGGGTTCGATGAGCGTGTTGCATGAACGAGTCCCACGCGGGACCCTCCTCGCCGTCGTCCGTCAGGAGGCCCGAGTACTGGAACATCTCCGCGTACTTGATCCGGACGAAGTCGTCGCAGTTCATGTCGAAGATCCAGATGTCGCGTTCCTTGTGCTTGCTGTGTGGGTTGCCATTGTCGCCCATGTAGAAGTAGGAGCCGACGGTGGTGAGCTCGTCCTTGAAGGGGTCCACGCGCTGGCTGTTGCGGGTGGCGGTCTCGCCAAACTCGCACGACTGGTACACGGGCGTGGTGCGGCCCATGAAGAAGGCGGGCGTGGGCTCGCGCTGGTCCGCGGCCAGGTTCTTGCCGAAGATGGAGTCGGGGCCGTTGTTGATCATGGCAAACTGGTTCTCGTACAGGGCGCCCTCGGCCACGATGACCATCATGCGGGAGGCGTCTTGGCGGCGGCGCTTCAGGATGCGCTGCATCTCGCTGACCACCTGGGCGGCGCCGGTGGGCTTCTTGTGGAAGGCGGCGAAGTAGCGTCGCTCACGCTTGAGGGCGTCGAGGAACCCGTTCCAGCCGATGGGGCCCATGCGCAGGGCTTGGCGGTCGCCCGAGAACTGAGGCGCGTCGCGCAGGGCCAGGGCGACCTCGAAATTGGCCGTCTGGCCGTAGGATTGGGACATGGCCTCCAGGAAACCCAGGTACTCGGCGCGTCCGTCGGGCTTGGAGGCGTACGTGTTCTCCATGCGGAACGCCAGTCCGACGCGGCGGAGCTTGACTTCCTGGCTCTCCAGCGTGGAGGTCATGACGCGTTGGGCCGTGAGCTCCGGTGCGTTGTCGAGGAGGAACTGGCCGATGCGCTTGGTGCGGAAGCGGAAGCTCATGGCGTCCACCACCTTGAAGGGCAGCGCCAGTTTGGTCCAGAAGGAGTCGGCCTCGGAGGCGCGGTCGATGACGAGGCGCACCGACACTTGCGCGTCGATGTAGGCTTCGGGGCCGGTACGGCGGTCGCGTGGCTGGCGGTCGGCGCCCGGGGTCGTGTCCTGCACGGCGCCGAAGCCCGACCATCCGTGGGCGGCCTGGAGGGCGGGGGAGGGGCCCAGTCGGGCACCCAGGGGTGCACCGAAGCCCCCCATGGGGTGGAGGTTGAGGGACCCACCGGGGCCTCCCATGGTGGTCGTTCCGGGGCGTCCTGCCATCGTGTCGGGTGTAGTATGCCCGCACCGAGTGCAGGGGGCTATACGACGCCATGTTCTTTGTGAAGCACCCCTGCGGCGGGGCGAAATTGTGGGGGCGTGGTGTACAACGCACCGGGGTCCGTGCGGGGGTACCAGACGCCATGGAGAAGGCCCTGAAGGCCCTCGAGGGGTTGGCGTCGCCGTGGGGCGATGCGTTGCCCCTGCACTGCGACGCCGAGTCGCCGTCCGCGCTGGACCAGAGCTGCCGCGCGTGCGAGTGCGCCGCCGCCCCTCCCCCGGAACGGCTGTTTGACCTCGCGCTTCCGCCGCCCCTGAAGCTGCCGAGCGCAGTGGAGCGCGCATTGACGGGGGTGTGGCGGGCGGTGGGCGATGCACCCGTGGCGGGCGATGTGCTGCACTCCGCATTGGACGGCGTGCTGGGCAACCCCGCGCACTTTGCAGCGGGCGCCCATGTGTCGTTCGATTGGGTGCGCGGCGTGTGGCAGAAGCGCCGCGACCGAGACGACCCCGGTGTGCGGTTCCTGCTGGCGTTGCTGTACATCGACCGCCTGGTGCATCTGCGCACCAAGTTCCTGGCGGGCCATGCGTGTGCGTGCGGCGTGCTCGTGCCCCACCTGCTGCAACTCGACACGAAAGACGTGTTGACGCCCTTGATGGACCGCATCCGCCGTCGCGTGTGGACGGTGACGGACGCTCGACGCGTCCACCGCCGCGTGCAGATTCACCGCGCCAAGCACCGCGCCCACGGCATCGACGGGTTTCCCTTCCTGGACGTGGGCGGACGGGCCCCCGACAAGACCCCCGAGAGCGAGGAGGACAGCAGCAGCGACAGCACCACGGGAGACGGCAAGGCGCACGTGGTGGTGGTGGAGGACAAGGAGGAACGGGCGCGGGTGAAACGACGTGCGGAGGAGGCGAACCGCAAACTCAAGGCCAAGAAAGCCGAAGAAACCGAGGAAAAGAAGAAAAAAGAGGCCGCGGAGAAGGCGCAGAAGCACGCGCGCGAAGTGGAGGAGGAGACCCGGCGCAGGCAGCAGCGTGCGATCGAGGACAAGCAGCTGGCAGAAACCGTGCTGGCACGCGTCAAGCAGGAGGAAGCGCGGAAGGCGCAGGAGCAGAAGCGACAGCAGCAACTGCAAGAGCAACAACGGAAGAAGAGGGAAAAGAAGAAGCCGTCGCAACCGCCGAAGAAGCCACAGAAAGTCCTGACCGCGGCCGAGAAAGAGGCCGCGGAAACGGAACGCGAGCTCAAGGCCATGTACCTGCGGCTGCGCGCCCAAGACAACTTTCTGCTGAAGCTCAAGGGCATGCTGTCCAAACAACGTCAGGCGCACAAATGAATCGTGACTGTATCAATACACAAATCCCCTTCTCTGCTGCTCGTGGTCCATGAGGCTGCTGAGGTCGAGCTCGGGCTCGTCGTCGTCGTTGCTAGGCAGGAGGCTCTCACGGTCGGTTTCGGGGATGCTCATGCCCCCGGCCGTGTTGGTAATGCTGCCGTCGTCGTCGTCACCGTCGGGGGTCACGGTTTCCCCGTTGGCTTGTGCCTTCTTCTTCTTGCAGCTCTTCATGAGTTTGCAGGGCAACCGCAACTCGACCAGGATCCATACGACAGCGATGATGATGATGATGTTGAGGATGGTTTGAAAGATGTTGCAGAAGGAGCTGATGATGGGGATGCTGCAGAACCCGCCGCCGTCGGGGATGATGTCGGGGATCGCGTTGATGAGTTTCTTGAGGTCGTCCCAAATGTCCCCAAAGCCCGCCGTTTTCCCTGCCTCCTGCAGGCTGCTGATGGTGTCTTGGACGGTGCGTTCGCCGTCCCGATCGATGATCTTGGACAGGTTCTCCCCGTAGAGCCATGTCTGCAGAAGCGTGTGGGTGATGTTGGCGCTCTCCGCGTCCAATGCCTGAAGGGCACGCTGCAACGCAGTGTTGCGGATGGCCGCGGCGTCCAATGCCGCCTGTTCGGTGGTGGAGATGTTCTCGTATCCGTTGATCAGCTGCTGCGTTCGGTTGTCTTGGGGCGTAAACCGCTGTCGAGCGGCTTCAAGTTCCGCTCGGTCGCTGGCCAATTGTGCGGCCTGTTCGCCTCCCGTGGCGTGGCTGACCATGTCTCCCATGCCGGCCAGGTGTCGGTTGAGCCGGTTGACGGCGCGCGTGAGTTCCACGATGTTGGCGATGTCGCGGTCGCTGGTGAACTGCACGTACTCGTAGGTGGAGGCGCGCACGCCGGCCGACCCCGGGGCGGTGTAGTCGGCGTTGAGCGGGATGCCCGGGTTGGCAAAGCACTGGTTGGAGTTGGGGTGCGTGCCGGTGGTGGCAAACACCTGCAGGTCGTGGTCGTTGCCGCACGCCGTGTAGTACGTGATGGAGGGCGACGCCTCCGAGAACGACACGCTGGTGGAGGATGTGGCACACCCGCTCTCCACCAGCAGCGCGGTGCGGACGGTGGGGCCGCTGCTCTCCAGTGTCACCTCGAATTGGTTGCCGGTGCGCCGCACGCTGTAGTTGGTCGGGCACCCGCTGTTCTCGTTGAGGATGGCTTGGCCCAAGGGGAATTCGATGCGGGACGTGTACTGAAACTCGTAAGGCATAGCCACGGTGGTGTTGGTCTGGGTGGCCGAGCGGAACATGGCGTAGTAGCGCAGCAGCATGCAGCGGTTGTTGTCGTGGTTGAGGGGGTTGGTCAGCGGGGTGTTGACGCCACTGCTGCGCGGGTCCATGTACTGCGCGCAACGCATATCCCACACCCCGCCGTCGCTGAGGTCCGTGCGGTACGTGGCGCTGATGTTGCGCGTAAAGTCCGCGGCACCGACCTGTTGCGCGTCGGGGTTGATGTCGATGCCGTTGACCATCAGCCATTGGGTGAGGTTGAGGTGCGAAGTGGGCGACACGCCCGGCCACCCCGCGTTCTCCATCACGTAGGTGACTTTGCCAAACTGCGTGCCGGGGGGTGCGCCGCTCATCAACTCGCGGGGGACGTCGTACACGCGGTAGTTGTGGGGGTCGCTCAGGAAGGCGGCGTCGCCTTCGAGCGGGAACCCGCCGATGAAGTAGGCGGCGCGCGCCGGAAGCAGGTTGTCGTGCACCTCGCGCTGCACCAAGTTGCTGCTGATGGAAAAGTTGGTGGCGGTCCCGGGGGCGGTCCCGGGCACCAGCCCGCTGGCCATTTGGTTGGTGACGATGCTGGTTCCGTCGTCGAATTCCACCAGCACACGGTCCGTCTGGGAGCGGGGCATGAGCATGCGGACCTCTAGCTTTTCCTCGGACGTCATCAGGAACGAGGCGCTGGTGCAGGTGGCGGAGTGGGCCATCGAAGGCACTTTGGCGAAGGGCTCCTTGCGGTACCGCACGTGGGAGGGCATGGCGCCGAAATAATCAACCTCCTTGGAGGTGAGATTGAGCGCCAGATTCACGTGGTAGGCCATGTCCAGTGCTTGCATGACGTTGAACAGCATGGAGCTGGAGTTGTCCTGGCCGAGGTAGTGTTGTGGGAGCGTTGTGCTGCACAGGCCGTCGGCGCCCACGAGGTTGACGAACGAGTTCCCCGGAAGCCCGACGATGCGGAACCGGTCGCCAATCGTGCCGTGTCCGGGGGTGGTGACTTGTGCTGTTCGCACCAGCTCCCCGCCGTTGTAGGTGCCCTGGCAGAGGCCAGCGAGGAAGTCCGTGAGCTGGGCGTGGCTGACGAAGGGCTCCGTAATGCCCTGGGGCCGACCGGTGGTAATGTCGCCGGCGCACCCCAGCGCGGACGCGTTGGCCAGCACCATGGCGTTGTCGTGGTCCGTCTGCACGGTCGACGTGTCGACGAAATCAAAGGGCCAGATGTTGTTCCCGGCCGATTCGCAGGTGTCGTGCGTCACATCGATCACGCAGTGGCACGTCCATGCGGTGGAGGGATCGGCCTCCCAGCAGCTCTGGGTGCCGTTCTGGTACACGGGCCCCAGTAACTGCACAAAATCCATGATCGACATGCCGTGGGGGATGGTGTTGTTGAGGTAGTACTCCGGGTCGCATTTGAGCTGGATCTTGACGTCGTAGGCTTCGTGTACGCTCGAGGGGTGGGATCCCGCGTCCGTGGAGAATTGGATGCGCACCTCGCTGATGATGTACGCGTTCTGCAGAGAGCGCAGTGCCAGGCGATCGGCGTAGGGCAGCGGGCGCACCCCATCCTCCACCACGAACGGGTACGACTCCAGGGGGAACTCAAAGTCGCGGTGGGCATAATACGCCTGGATCAACGCACGCCGCATCCAGATGTCGCGCTCGCGGTTGTACTGCTCCACGAGCATGGCGCGGATTTTGTTGTCGACGCGCTGCATGTTGCGGAACAGCAGCACGATGTTGTGGTGGTTGTCCATGATGCCCTTGGCATTGCGGCCCGTGGCGTTGAGCAGCAGGTTGGCGTCGTTGTTGATTTGCCCCCGCACTTCGCTGAAATTCTGCACGGTCTCGTGCAGCAACTCGTCGTCGAAGTGGGCGAGCTTGACGATGTTTTCGCCGTTGGTCTGGATCAGGTTGTAGTTGTTGGTGACGCGCTGGTTGACGGTATCGATGCGCCCGTCGATGTTGTGGAACTCCTTGATGACGTTGCCGTCAAACCTTTGTTGGTTGCCGATCCATTGCTCCACGTGCCCTTGCCATTGCACGATGTCGCCGATGGTGGTGGACATGGAACGCATGAACTGCGCGATCATGTGGTTGGCTTCGCCCTGGAAATACCCCTGGACGGCCCCGAGGATGAGCCCCACGCCGAAGCTCTTGCCCATGGACAGCACGTTGCTTAGGATGCCCACTGCCATGCCAATGTCGGCATAGTGCTCGAACTTGGTAGCAAGGTTGTCGCCGGCCTGCCGAATCTGCTGGTTGGCGTACTCGGGGTCGCTAAGGAGGCTATCGGTGTGCTTGTTCTGCGCGGTTTGCTGGATGTAGGTTTGGTTGAGGGAACTTTGCTGGTCGTTGCTCGACCCCTTGTTGTTCATGATGTTGGTGATGCCCGTCTCGGACACGGAGAGCAATTGTCGACCCATGGCGTGAACGAAACGGCGAACGGCGTCCTCTGTCTCCTCTATGCTGAGCAGACGCCGGCGCGCTACGGTGGTTACGCCGCCCTGGCTCGCTTCCCATGCTTGCTGGGCTTCGTAGATGCGCTGCGCTCGAATGATGACTTGTTCCAGGGCCTGAGAGGAGTTGGGTCCGGTCTCCATGTGAGCGCATTGCGAAATGCGGATGGGGTAGACGGCACGGGGCACGTAGCCCACCAGGATGTCGTCGTACTCGTGGCGCGGGGGCAAACATGTGACGTTGGCAAACACCGTCTGGCCGTTCTGCAGGCGGAACTCCAGCGGCGTGGCGGCCGCGCTGTTCTGGTTGCATGAAAACAGAATGCTGCTCTTGATGAACAGATGACCGTTGCTATGCACGGGGATCTCGTCTTCCGTGAGGATTTCGAAGCCCTGTGCCAGAGGCAACAGGAGGAGAAGTAAGCCGGGAATCCGCATGGCTGTGACCAAGCGAGGCGCGCGTGGGTTGGTTACGGCCCGGGAGGGGTCTTTGATCGTGGACTCGTCCTGAGTCCATCTCTGACGCCGCTCGGAGGGGTGGACCGATGCAAGCGTACAACCGGACTTGGATGGTGACGTTTAATACACCAGTGTTTCAAATGAAGGATCGGATCCAGCGCCAGCAAGCGCTGCACAGCCTCGACCGCGTGCTGGAGGAGTGGTTGAAACCGGTGGCATCGAAACAGCCACTCTCGGCACAAGCCCGTGCCCTGGCGGAGAACGCCCGTGTCCCCCTCTCGCGGCTGCACTGGCGCCCCCACCCGCACAAGGCGGCGCGCTGGTGGCTGGGGCCCTTCCCGCCCACCGTGGTGCTGCTGTGGCAATCCGTGCCGGCGAGCCTTCCGCGGCGCCATTCCGTCGAAGCCTTCCTCGAGTCGGGGTGGGTCTTGTTGCGGTTGCCATGAACGATCCGGACGATCTGTCGTCGGCCGCCTCCGACCACAAGCGCCAAGAGCGCACGCGTCATGACGCGCGGGTGAAGGCCCGCCAGAAGCGCGCGCGTGAGATGCCGTTGCCGACGGGGGTACTGCCACGGGCTCCACCGACCCAGCCCATCAGCGTGCGGTTCGATCCGTTGCGCGTCTTCTGCGAGCAGTTCCCCGTGGCGGCGCAAGACCACGCGGAGGCGGCACAGGACGCGGAACGCAAGGTCGCTGCCCGCACCAAAGTCGACACGCTGCCGCTGCTGGACCGCACCTTCCAGGCGTACCTGAAGGACTTGCAGTCTCCGTGGGGGGCGCTGGATCCGTTGGAGCAGATGCGGACGCCCGTCGCGCGGCCTCGGCAGGAGTGCGTGTCGGCGGCACACGAGTCGCAGCTGCTGGTGCAGGCGGGCGCGTTCCGCCTGCAGGACCGCTCGCTGCAGTTGCCGCCCTGCGTGCACGGTGACCGTTGCCAGGGCCGTCTGGCCGCCATCCCCGGCATGCAGTTCGTGCCGGGCGGCCGCGGCATGGTGCTCTGCCAACGGCTCACGGACATGGAGTGGCTGAAGCTGCTCCAAGACGGTGTCTTGCACCGTGTCCCGCCGCGCCCCTGTGTCCTGTGCTACCGACGGGCCGCTGCGCAGGTGGTGGTGTACGCGGAGGCCAACCACGCCATGCTGTCGGTGCACGTCAAGCCCGAGGCACTGCGGTACACGGCGTCCGTCAACGGACCGGGGGCGTACGACAGCCGTGCGTGCCTGCTGCCGTCCCAGTACCCACACGCCGGGGTGCTGCACTTCCCTGTCGTGGGGTCAACGATCCTCAAGCTCAAGGTGGTGCGTGACGCCCGAGGGAACTGGCGCGTGGACCAGAGCGCGTTGCTGTGGCGCGACCCCTTTGCGTCGATCCCGGAGCCGCGCCCCGGGGAGACGGTGGCGGATTTCGGGCACGGAGCCAGGCCCCCTCACCCGTGACGCCCGTCGCGAGCGACCCCTGGCTCCATGCGCCCGCCCCACCCTTTGCCCACACTTCCGGCGTGCTGGCCCCGGCCGCTGCCCTGGGTTCCGTGCCCCCCGTTCCTCTGGCCGACGATGCCCTGTTGCACCTGCCCTTGTGGCGGGACCCCACCCCCCATCCCCTCCCCGTCGAGGACCTCGGTCTGAGGGCCTTGCCGCTCAAATGCAAGGCCCGCACGTTCGACGTCCGTCTGCGCCGTGCCCACCCGTCCGTCTGGCGCGTGTTGTTGCCGTGGTTCCGACGCACACTCCGCGGCGAATACCCCCACGTGTCGCCGTCCTTGCGCACCCGTCTGCCCTCGTACGAGGAACATTCGGATGACGTGCTGAAGCAGTGGCTACTGGCGTCGCCCTCGCTGGCGCTGTTGGTCGTGCGCGAGCACATGTTCTTTCTGTGGGTCTCGACGCCGGGCTTTGTGGACGAAGTGGCGCGCCTGTTGCACTGGCAAACCATCTTGGACAGCACCCACGAAGCCTGCAACCGTCTGCGCGTGTTGGTGGCGCGCACACGGAACCCGGAGCAGTTGGCCGAGATGGGCGCCGCCATCTTTGCGTCCACGCAGGACGTGATCATTCCCAAGGCTCCCATGCGGTGGCGCGCCCCGTTCTTTGAGGGCCTCGCGTCCGCCAAGCCTCCCGATGTCCGGGTCACGCTGACTGGCGCGCACGATCGCGCCCTCTCCCGGTGGATCCTGCACCTCCCGGGTCGTTTGCCGTGGGACGCCTTTGAGACGCACTTGGCGCGCGTCTTGGCGGCGTGCGGTGTCCCTGAGGTAGCGATCCGGGGCTTGCGCTACGTGCGGCGGTGCCATGACCACTGGGACGACGGCAAACGGCGCATGCAGAAGGCCATGGACGCGTTCGTCGGCACGTTCCCGTACGCGGCGATGCTGACGCGCGAGGCGTGCGCGCGGTGGTGCGTCTACCGGCAGGTGTGGGTCAGTCCACTGTCGGCGGCGCACGCGGAGCACCAAGCGACCCTGCTGCAGAAGCGGTACCGACTCAGCGACGCGGGGCTGTTCCCCGAGATCGCGTGTGTGTGGTTCTGCCGGGCATGCAAGTCCGTGCGGACGCTGGTGAACCGCGTCAAGCGGGCCCATGCACGTGACCCGCGCCGCAGCCACTGCGCGGGGTTCGCCGACGTGATGCTGGATCCGTTCGAGGACAGGTACCTGTGCCCCCACAAGCGCCAGAACAACAAACGCTGCATGGCCCCGGTGGCGCACATGCCACTGATGGGCTTCGTGGCGCGCGTGTTTGGCAAGACGGTGCGTTTCTGCGACCGGTGCGGCTTCGCGGCCGTCGACCGAGGTGCCCACCACCCGGAGCTGCCCTGCCGTTACGACGCGCAAGGATTCGTGTGCAGCCTGTGCACGCACACGGAGCGGGCGCAGCGTCTGGCGGCGTGGCGGAAGCGTGTGTGGGCCCGCATCTCCCAGCCCACCAAGTGCCGCTTCTGTGCGCACCGCGACCGCAAGGGCACCACCTTGTTCTGCGTGCCCATGGGGTTCGTGGTGTGCGCCAAGCACACCAACGACGCGGCCTTGGCCGACATGCAGCGCGCACGCCGCCGCGGCATGCCCCTGCGACGGGCCGAGAGACTGCTGGCGTCGCACGTGAGTCAGGCAACACGCCGTGACATGGGCTTGACGGCCGGCCCGTCGGCGCGGGAGAAGCGGTTCCAGCGCGCGCAGCGAAGCATGCAGCGGTGGGCAGGCCGGCAAAACGCACGCACGCGTTTCTACAACCGCGTGTACGGCACATGAATACAGCGCGTTTATTTCTGGGCGGATCGGTTCCGTTTCCGTTTCTTGCGGCGGGGCTGCTTGTGCGTCGCGAGGTTCAGCAGGTCGCGCTGGATGCGGTCGGTGCTTGCCCATCACAACAGCAGCGAGGCCGCGTAGTGGGGGTGCCTCCGACGCCATGATGGTAGACTGAGCACTCGGCCATGACGCTCCTCCGGACGCGCCGCGCCCGGATCATCTATTTTATTACACTGACCATCGCCTGGGCGGCGTTGGCCGTGGTGGCGCTGACGGTGCTGCACCTGCAGCGGAGGAAGCAGTGGGCAGCAGGATGGGCGGTGTTCGGGTGGATGTGCTGGGCGGGCGGGCTGGTGGCGGCCGTGTGGGGCTACACGGTGTGGTCCCGCGCCGAGCTGCTGTACTCGGTGGCGCCCGCTGCCTCCGACTACCACGCCGATCGGGTGCTGGAGAGGGCGCTGCCCATCGGCATCGGGGTGTTCTACGTGATGTTGACTCAGAGCGTGCTGTTCATCGCGCAAGCGCAGGACCACCACATGTTCGAGCTGTGGGCGGGGCTGGCCTGGATGCTGGCGCTCATCGCCCTCGTCGGACTGGCTTCCAGCCACCTCGGCTTTCGGCACATCAGCAAACGCGCCGTCGATGCCCTCCGCCAATAAGCGCCCCGCGCGGCCCTGGTTCTGGGGCAAGCTGCCCTTGGGATCGCTGCAGCGGACGAGCCTCGTGCTGGTGTGGTTCCGCTTTGCGGGGGACACACCCTCGAATTTCTGGACGCGGTGCGCCTCGTGGTGGCGCCGCCCTCACCACGTGCGCGTGTCGTTCCCGGCGTCGTGCAGGGGAACCGCGCGATGCGTGCACTGCCGCGACCCACGCACCACCCGGCCTTACGGTGGCTTGCATTGGATCACGTACGCCGCGACCGCCGCGCAGGGTGCACACCGCCGCGTGGATGCGTCGTTCCTCCCCGCGGACGAGTGGGTCGTGATCGCCGTGCGCGTCGCGTCCCAGACCGTGCGCCTGTGCCGCAGTCGGGCCGAGGGGGTGTTGGGCGCGCCGTTCGATGCGTCGCGAACGCGCGCCAACCTGTGGTCGCGCCTTTGCTGCTCCATCTGGCCGCGGTGCTGCTGGCCGGCGCGCACGGGCCTCTCCTGCGCGCAATTGGTCTGCCATGCGCTGGCCCCGCGCTTCCCTGACCTGGCCACGTACGAGGACCCTCTGCCGCACGATGTGTGGGCATTCCTGTGTCGGAAAATGTCCCCCCGGCACATATAGATTAGCGTCCTGGTAGCGGGTGTAATACAAGCGATCATGGCGGCTGCTTCGCCCGCGTCAATTGATCCCATGGAGGAGGAGGAGGAGGAGGAGATCGATGACGCCGTCTTGGTGCCGGAGAAGGACATGGAATCCGGGGACGAGGAGGAGGAGGAGGCCGCGGCGGGGGACTCGAAGACCGTCGGTGGTGGCGGTGACGGGGAGGCCGAGGAGGATGCCGACGCGAAGGAAGAGAAGACGAACACACGCAGACGTCAGCTTCCCCGACTGGAGGAGACCGACAAACCCTTGTACGAAGACATCATCGTGGCTTTGATCTTCAGGGGATGGGACGCACTGAAGACACTGGGATTCAAGAGAGGCGCCGACGGGAGGATCATCAGGCCCGACTGGTACAATCAGTGGGCCGCGTTTATCGACGCGTACGGAACGGGGGACCCCGATGTAGCCCTCGACAACATCAAGCCCCGTCGATGGGCCGAGGATCTGTTGGAGGGACTGGGCGGGATCGATGTGGTGGGTAAACCCATCTCGGTGGACAAGGGCCTGAAACTCCTTCCGCGACCGCAGAGACTTTTTTTGCGGCAGTACCCCCGCATCCATGCCGCGCTGTACCCCTCGTATCCGCACATGCAGAGCGCGTCGATCCTGCCCATGGCGGTCCGCTCAGTGAGGAGTGCCACCAACGCGTCGTACCCACCCGCACCGCTGGAGGTGTTCGAAGCGCTCGACTGCGACATGGGAGGCCCGCATTCACGGCTCGCGCACCTCAAGCGTTGGTCGGTCATCGGTCCAAAGGCCCGGGTCCATCTTGCCAGAAACAGAATCAACAACCCCAGCGGCAAAACCCTTCGGGAAGTGATCAAGCAATTCAACAACAACGCCGACGTGGCCATCACGGACCGTCTCACCCTGGCGCTGCTCCTGTACTGGACGACGACGAGATCCCGTGGCGTCGATGTGTTTACCAACATGGGCCTCGTGCGCCATCGGGTCCGTCGGTACCCCTTCGCCAAAAAGGACCCCGGCTGGACCGACGCACATGCCATCCACTTTCGCCATCTGCAAGTGGCGTTGGCGGACATCGGGCTGAAGAACGCCGAGAGTGAGAACAACGCTGCTGCGGCCGGAGCCTTCAGACACCCGACCGGGACGCGTGCTGACGGCCTCACGTGGATCCGAAGGCATCTGGGATTGAAGTGGCTGACGTTCAACGGGAGCATGGCGGCGCATGCCGCAAAGTACCACAACTCGGTGTTTTTGTCGTTGAAGCGGCACCGTGCCGCCCCGGTCTACAGAGAGCTGTCGTCGCGCGTCATGGAGGTGTATTCAAAGGCCTCCATGGACGCAGGGAACAAGGCAAACCGGGACATGTTTGTCGCACTGGCCCTGGAATTCCTGGACCCAAGGCACCTGCCGAAGAGTCCAGGAATATCCATCTTTATGATGAGCGCCATGCCCATGGTCTACCCCGAACTGCGGCTTCTGGATTTCCTGTCCGCGCAACGCAACAATCGCATGCTTTACGGCCCATCAAGCAACCACAGTCGGTTGGAATCGGCCCGCCTGGTCGACGAAAACGACACCTGGGAGGATTCGGTCTTGTTTCCCGCCATCGGCAAAGTGGACCGCTCCGCATCCACCTTCCTCTGGGACCTGATCGAAAAAAAGGCGGACAAGTGGCCTCGAGACATCGACCGGGACTGGCGCCGGCAACAGACGATGATGCTCGACGATCCACACCTGGTGGAGGAGCTCCGCCAGGTCTGCGACAAGGCGGAGCAAGACGCGGTTCTGGCGGCCGTGAAACAGGAGAAGACCAGGAAGAAGAAGGCCAAGAAGCACGCCGCGGTCAGCCTCGCCGCCAGGGGCATAAGGAAGGCGGAACGCGAGTTCGTCCGTATGTCGGCCCAGAGATTGGACTACCTCGATCTCAGCCGAATTGAACCGGAGCGCAAGGCGACGGTGGACGACCCGTTGCGTGTGACCCGACGGTCGCTGAGGCAAGCCCAGATGGAGGCCGAGGCCCAAAAGCGCAGCGCGCAGAAGGTGGCGCTGGGGATCCGCCAACAGTCCAAGATCGAGGCCTCCGCACTCAGGCGCGTGCTGGATGCGTACCTGAGGGCGAGGGAGTTGGAGCGCATCGGGCGGGAGGATCCGGAGAAGGCGAGGGCGGATCCCAACCTGGGCTTGCGGCTGGCGTTGATGATGACGGAGGCCGTCGTGTCCGACACCTTGCCCAGCATCCCCGCCGTTCTGGCCGAGGACGCCAGCAGCGTGCCCGCCGTGTTGAAGCGGGCCGTGGACGTGCGCTACCGCATGGGCCTCCCCGCGGACGAGCCGCCTCTGGAGACCGAGCCGTTCGAAGTCAAGGACCGACCCGACCTTCAGAAAAGTATTTTCGTGGATTTCCAATCCACGGCTTTGCCGGTGTCCGAGGTCAACGCAGGGGGGCACACCCGACAGCAGTTCGAGCTGACCGACATCGCCAGCCCACTGCTGGGCGACTACCCTCTGGTGCGAGTGCGCGGCGTTCGTTTCGTATCGGAGGCGCGTCTCGTGGACAACATCGCCACGACGTTTTGGAACGGCGCGCTGTCGGAACTGGCCCGTCGCTTCGGTATTGAGGCCAATACGTGGCCCTCCGCGCCCAAGGCCGGAGCCGCACGCCGCAGTTCCAGACGACTGCTGCGGTACCTCGCACGCCTCCGGCTCCAACTCGCCGCGCTCGCGCTGATGGCGCAGTTCTACGGCAACCTGATCCGCGCCGCCAACGCCAAAACCCACAAGACGCGCCGCACCAACCTGGGCTACATCGACGACTTCAGGAACCATTTTCTGCCGAGGCTGGCCAGTGGCACCACGCACGATCGAGTCGTTCTGCTCGGGCAGCCCGACGTGGCCCTGGGATTCGAGCCCGACGATCACCATGCCGTGAGTGATTGGGACAGCCTCCCCGAGGCCAAGGCCATCACCATGGCCATCGACGCCATCCACAGCGCCATGCCCCCTGACATCCCCCGCGAGAACCTGGACGCCGTCGACGACTACAAGGCGCTCGTCAAGAAGAACATCAAAGCACTCCAGGCGCCCATGAAGTTGCTGGACCGCGTCCCTGTAGTTGACCAGACCACCGAAAGCGCGGCGTTCGACGCCGTGCAATGGACGAAGGCGTCGGGGACGACGGTGAACAAGCGCGTGGAGCGCCTGTCGATTTTGGTGCGGGAGCAGCAAGAGGCCTACGACCGTGCCTGCACCTGGCACACGTTCTGCATATCATTCGCACCGAACGACCTAATGATGCAACACATGCTGCTCTGCAACATGGCCGAGGGTCTCATCGAGGAGGGGCGCGTGCGTGCCCGGGGGGACTACAAGTCGCTGGAGGACGTGACCGAGGCCACGCGGCGTCTGGGTGGGGACGGTACTGCGCGGCAGATGGTGACCACCTTTGTACGGGCCACCACTGCACGCCGACGCATCGTGGACATTGTCTTTCAGGGGATCGAGAGCGACGCCTCCCGCTCCAACGCGGACGCCGTCCGCGTGCTGGCCGTGTTGATGGCGCAGGTGCACCTCGAGCATCAATGGCGCAACGCGCTCTCGCGGCTGGACCACATAAACGTGGTGGCAGCGCCTGAGGACGCGCGCCTCGAGAGTCGGGTGCTGCGTCTCATCGCCTCGGTGCACAACGTGCCGTTTCCCTACACCAGCGATGCCGGAAACACAGTGGAGGCGAAGCGCGAAACGGCGCATTGGATGCGTGACTTCCGTTCGACGCTGTATGGCTACCGTACCGGCGGCGTGCGCCAGGGGTACTTCCTGCGGCACCTGCTGACCGACTTCCACAACGTGTCTGCGTTGGTTCCGCGTCGCGACGTGCCGATCAACCGACGTCCTCGCCGCCGCCGCCGCCTCACCGTGGAAGAGGACGACGACGACGAGGACGAGGACGAGGATGAGCAGATGGCCGCGCCGTCTGTGCAAATCGTCAGGGACGACGAGAAGGTGGCACCCGTCCCAATCGTGATCGACGACGACGACGACGGTACGGAAGACGACGAGCTCGACCCGACCATGGAGTGGACCAGGCGTGTCGGTGGCCATGCGGATTTGGCGTCGTACACATGCGACACTCCGCACTGTGGTTTGCGCATCGCAATGCCGGGGCTGTGCGCCATGTGCCGCAGGGATTCGTCGAGTGTGAACCGGTGCTGCCTCTGCGACCACCGACCCACCGAGGGCGCGCACCACCCTTTGTGTACGACATGCGCCCGTGCGTGGAAACGATGCCCGTGTGGCACGCCCGTGTCCAGCGGCACGCACCCGTGGTACGACCACCCGCGCTGTGCGCTGTGCGCACGCGAATCATTCATCCCCACCAAGTCGACGCACCATGGACCGTGGCACGTGGCGCTGCTGCCCCATCCAAAAGCCTTCGCCACGGATCCCACGGCCTACGTGGCCCGTCTGGCGCGCGGCCCCGTGCCTTCGTCCCACGGCGTGCCACTGACCGACGCGGTTCTCGGTACGTTGGGTTTTCGACACTCGTTCCTGGCGCCCCTACTGAGTCGCGCCGGACACTCGGTCCACCTTCCCCTGCACTGGGCCCTCCGCCTGCTGTCCGTGCCGGAGGATGAAGAGGAGGAGGAGGAGGACCACGATGAACCGCCAAGGAAGGGGGGTGGAATTGGCATCCCGGTTGCATCCATCGAAGACGAGTTGGACGCTTTATTTGCTTAGCGTCGCGCGCGTGGCAGCGCCCGCAAGGGTGATGCCCATGATTTCCGCATAAAACCGGTCACCCCGTGCGACGCGTTGACGCGAATGACGTACCCCGTGGACCAGTGCGCTTCGGGGAAGGTGGTGCGCATCAACGCCTCGGTGTAGCGCAGCTGGAGCTGGTGCAGTGCGTAGGCCGAGTCCTTCTGGGAGTGCCACGGACGCGCGAGGGCGTGGCCCGTGTGCATAAAGTACTTGTGCGCGTATCCGGTCTTGATTTCCAGCACACGGAGCCGGCGCGAGGATGCGTCGCGCACCACCAAGTCGGCGGCCGTGGCCACGCCGATGCGCGGGTCAACGCAGGGCACCTCGGACGCGATCGGCTCCCAGCCCTTGCGCGCCATGAAGCGACAGAGCGCGGCCGTGGCGCTGCGCAGCGTGCCTTTTACGTAGCGTCGCAGACGGGTGTAGGCTTGGGGCGGGGCGTCGGGGTACGCGGCGTCGAACCACGCCTTGGTGCGCGGAGACTTTCGCACGACGCGTTTGTGCAGCTTGCAAAAGTCCAGCAGACGCACGTCGTATTCGGTCAACAAGTGGGTGATGCGCTCGAGTTGCGCGTGGATCACCGAACCGTAGCGCGACCCGGCGGCGGTGGGCATTCGGAAGCGGGGAGGGCGGGGAGGCGCACGCTCCCGCCGCCCCTGGTTGCATCGCCGCCAGTCATGGTGAGGCGCGGCAAACTGCTTGAGGCGTGCGGTCAGGCCGGGGAAGCTTTTCCCGTTCACGCGAAACCCGCGCCAACGCTGCGGTTCGACGCAATACAAGGGCTGACCTAGCATGTGCCTCGAGTGTGTGAGTCAGAGAGAGAGAGAGAGAGAGCTTTACTGTCTACATCATCATAGTGGGCTGGAGTAGGATGCAGAATGGGTGTCCTGGCGCGGCGCTCGTGAGGGCGGTACCGATGCAGCGGCTGTTGTGGAGCCGGATGGCAAACGCTTTGAGATCGTCGTCGCTGGGCGCCGCTTGGGTGCGCGCCCGCTTGAGCGAGTTGCCCCGGTACAAGGCGGTCTTTGATTCGCAGTCGTACAGCTCTTTCAGTGCAGCGGTATCGTCGAGCTTCACACCGACAGCCTCGGTGCTGTCCTCGTCCGCGGGCTCGAAAGGCACCACCGTCGCGACGAAGCGTCCCCGGGCGGTTTCGTCTTCGTACGCAGGGGTGACGCGGCCGCCCTTGGTAACCAAGACGTGGGGCAATTCCCACATCACCTTGTCGCCGTCGTGGATGTGGTAGCGCCCGGTGTTGACGAGGGTCGTGGTGCCGGCCACGATCACCGACAGACCCGTTTGCGCGTGTCCGGTCACCTTGTGGTCTGCATCGGTGCTGGAGTTGGACACACCGACCACGCGCGGGCACCCCTTCTTCCGGTCGAATCCGTTGAAGGACGACCAGCCGCGCGTCAGCGGGGTCAGATCGACGCCGTGTGTGCCGCGACGCGCAGCTCGGCGGCGGATGGTGGAGAAGACCAAGTCGTTGGCCCGTATGTTGCGGTCGGAGGGCTGCCCCATGGGGTAGCGCGAGCTTCCTGCACTGGACCTGCGTTCCTGGTACTCACGCAGCGCAAAGGCGTCGGTATCCAGACGCGCCTTGATCATGACGGCGCCTTGCTGCGAGTCGAGCTTGCTGGGAGGGGCCCCGCGGGGCACCCTCCCCGTGGCCAAGGGTCCGGGCAGGTCGTCCGCCATGACGGTATGCGTGGTGGGGTGTGACACAGGAGGGGGCACGGCAAGGGGGTTATAGACTCTGCGATTGTATTCGGGCATTTAGATCAACAGAAGGATGCCCAATCGAGGCAGCTCGGCCAGGGCAATGCGGCTGCGGCGGATGGGATCCGAACGGAAGGGGTCCAGACCCGCGGCTTGCCGGGCAGTCGCGCAGATGCGGCTGAGGGCAGAGCGATCCACGGCGTTGCAGCGGGTCGGACGGCCCACGGTAATGATCTGGCCGCGCTTGAGTCCCTTCTCGTGGCTCTCTCCCGGACCCAGGATGACGGGGTACACCTGCCAGAACGATATGTCGGGGCGCAGGATGAGCTGCTCGTCGCGACGCAAGCTTGTGTACGACGCAGGCGATGGGGAGACAAACTTCCACACGAGGAACAGGCGGCTGTTGAACGTGCTGAGGGACACAGTATCGCTGACTTCGCTGGTGTGTGCCATCCACACGTGCGGTATCTGGATGGCCTCGCCGCCGACATCCGTGGAGAGTTGGCATTGGCCGCGATGCATGAGCTGGCCGCTGGGGTTGGCGGTGGCGACGCCCACAAACTTGAACACCTTCCACGGTTTGGCGTCTTTCCCAAACACCTGACGTCCGTCTTTGGAGGACAGCTTCAGGTTGAGTGCCGCGAGGCCAAAGTACTCGGTGCCTGCACCGGCGGGGATGTTGCGGAAGCGGCGCCCGTCCCGACGGTACGCGAACGTGCATTCGCCCGCGGTGACGCGGTCGATGGGCTTGGCGTGGCGCGGCACAATCATGTGCTTGGGGGGCGCGGCGATCTCCACGTTGGCGACGTTGTTGGTGCCGACCGTGGGGAACGGGTCGCTGCTCAGCTGCATGCGGATGGCCGGGATGGAAGGCCCGGGCTCCGAGAGCAGCGGCCCGACGAAACGACCCTGCCCCGGCAACTGGAGGCGCCCGGTGGGCGAGGGCCCCACCATGGAGTTGAAGGGCGAGGGCGCGGCACTGGCAGCCACCGTTCGGGTCTTGGTCTCCTCGCGGGCGCGCTTGGCGCCTCCGCGCTTGGGGAACTGGATGCTCATTGGCGCTTGGGGTTGTGGGACAAGTGGCGCAGGTAGGTACGGGTGGCTTCGGAGAAGGCGGTGCCCTGGGGGTTGGGGTGGGTCAGCGCAACGATCCACTGGCGCACCAGCACGCGGTGGGCTTGTTCGTAGTCCTGGGTACGGGCGTCGTGTTCGAGGCGGTCAAGGCGTTGCTTCTCCGCGGCCAACACGTCTGCCATTGCGGGTCTATCCCTGTACACCCCGTTGACCATGGGCTTTATGGACGCGGCACTTTAATCGCTTTCCGAGCCCCGTCACCAGGGTATGGGAGGGGGGGGGGGCGCCGCCGTGCCAGGGTCACTCGACTTTATTACACCGAGTGGCGTCTTGATCGCCGTGGCGGAGAGCGGTCATTCTTCCATCATGCCCCGTTGCCGCACGCGTTCCGAGGCCCGGCGGTGGCGCGCTCGGAGGGGATGGAAGAAGGTGCTCGAGCACTCGCCCCTGTTGAAGCACTGCAGCGAGTTGGAATCCACGACGGGCGATGCCGTCCTGGAGGAGATGACGCCGATGGGCCGCAAGCACACGGAACGCTATTGGCTGTATTTGAGCGATCCCTCGCCCGGAGGCCTGCGAAAACTGGGTCATGAGACGCTGGCCTACGTGGGCGACGATGACCTCCTCCACGTGCTGGCCCAGCCACAGATGATGCCGCTGGCCACGGTGCCTTTCAAGCCCGCCCACGTGCGGGCATGGAAACGAGTGTGGGGCATTGGCCGCTGGAGACGGTTGGGCACCTCCGCCTTCTGGAAGACCCACGGGTGGCGCAACCCGGAACTGTGCCGCCACATGCTCTCCTTTTCCGAGCCCATATGGAAGAAGTGGGCACAGAAGATGCTATGGAAGGCTATCCAACACGACTGCGTCCCCTCCGTCCAGTATCTGATTCCTTCTCGTCCATTCGATCGGGTTTGGGGGACTTATTTCCGCGTGCTGCGTTACGCGGCTGGGCGCGTGATGGGTGCCTGTTTCACCGACACCCCACACAAGACATGGGGACGGGTTTTGCGCCAATGGGTATCAAATCACACGCCCGCCGTATCGATCAAGCACATCAGCCGTGCCGTGGTTATGATGGAGGACAACGGCATCACCGTCGATTTCCATCGCCTGGCCCTTTTCCGTCGAGGAAGGATGACACGCGAGGAGCTTTCGTGGTGGACGGAGAGAGTACCGCTGCGGTTCCTCTTGCGCGTCTACCAAGGGCAGCTAGAACGCACCGTCGTTCAGCACCTGATGGATGAGGCGGGAAATCCAACCCTGGAGGAAGCACGCAGGCACGCGACCAGTGCCGCGTTCCGTGTTTCGAAAAACGCAGCACACATCCGTACCCTCCTCCTACTGTACACACACTGCTGTTTGCGGCAAAGGTGCAAGGAGTTGCGCCTGGACATCCTCCGGCGGCTGCATTTCGATCGGTCGGACATATACAAATCCGTGCCGTTTGCGGTGAGCCTAAGAGACGCGTTCCAGGAGGACGCACGGGACCTCGGCGTGAATGTCTCTGGGGTCCAGTTGGACCAGTAAACCACACGCGTGCATTCTATTCATTCGTTCATTCACGGTTGGCGGGTACATTGGCGTAGCGGAAGCAGCAGGAAGAGGACTTGGCCACGGGGTCGGCGGCCATGGGCAGCAGCACGAACAGGGTCCAGAGCGCGGCCAGCACGGCGGTGGCGGCACCGATGGCCACGCCGGCGAGCACCTCGACGGGGTGGAAGAACCCCAGCGAGGCCTGGGCCCACGAGCCGAACAAGCCCATGAACACCAGCATCGTCCACTTGAAGGCCAGTTGCAGGGAGGTGTAGTGGAGGGCGCGGGCGCGGGTGCCGTCGTAGATGGCCGTGTACACGAGCACGAGCGACAGGATGGCGGCCTCTTCGCAGGGGCGGTCCCGAACCTCGTGTCGACACGGTGCCACTCCGTCGTCGTCGGTGGCGCGGATGCCGGGCAGCAGCAACGACCACACGTAGAGGAGGAGCGAGTTGACGTACAGCGCCTGGGCCAGGGTCACGCTAAAGAGGCCTCGGGTGCGGGGGTGGAGCGCAAGCACGGTGACGAGGAGCGAGGCCACGAGCGGCGCGTCCAGGGCCATCAGCATGAACCACTGCCACACGGAGGGAGAACGACGGTCCGCGAACAACGCGGGGCACAAAGCGTCAACGTAGGTCTGCGTCCTCCGCACGTGTTCCCAGTACCACCACAGCATGGCGTCCCCGAAGAAGCGACGCGTCGACCACCCTGAGAAGAAGAAGGAGTTTGCGTCGTGGCGCACCGACGGTCAGCTTTTGGTGTTGGCGGACACGCTGCTGTCCCCGAGACGCCTACGTCCTCTGCCGCGCGGCGCGATTGCTTACCACAACGGGTGGCTCATTGTTGAGTCGGTACTGTGGCGTATTCGGGTGGCGCAGGCACAGCAGGCGCATCCTTCAGCTCGTCCTGCCACTTCGCGTACCACGGGCGCCACAGACGCAGCTCCAGCACGGCCACCAGCGCCAGACGCAGCAACGCAATCACCCCGATCGCGGCGCCCTGCCACAGCGCCGGGTAGCGCAGTTCCCGCAACGTGAGCGGGTCGTTCTCGTCGGTGGCATGGTGGGCGAGCCAGTCGAACGCCATGACGATCCAGTAGCTGGCCACCAGTGTGAAGGCGATGAACCCCGTCAGTTTGGCGAACCCCGCGCCGCCCGGGAGGAAGTACGCGCACGCGGCGGCCCACAGAACCAGCGAGGCAGTGTACTCCCAGTCGGACGAGGCGGTGGCCAGGTACAGCACGCCCCACACGACCAGGAACTCGGCCAGCTGCACCACCGCCAGCGCCACCAGCACGACCATGGCCGCGATAAAATAAGCAATGTACAACGGCGCGTGGGGATTGTCCAGCTCAAAGTTGCGGTTCACGTAGTCCTGCACGATGTAGACCAGCGTGAAGGCGGCGGAGAGCGAGTAGGCCAGGCGCAGCAGGAACGCCACGCAGCAGCCGACCTTGTGGGAGCGGTTCTCGAAGCGGGGCACCAAGTAACCCAGCAGGTGCACGACGGCCAGGATGGTCACGAACACGTACACGTCGGTGAGTTTGTCCATGAACGCCCGCATACGGGAGTGGACTTCCTCGTGGGGGTCGGCGGCGAGCGCGCCCGGCAGGAGCAACACCGCCCCCAGCACGTATAGGGTCGCAGCCGCCCGTGCAGGAGCACACCGACAGTGGACCATCATCGCGATGGCCCGCGGGTTCCAGAAATCGCGCACGGGCGCGTTCTGGGTGTACACGGCGCGGGTGCCGTGGTTGCTGTCGCTGCTGGACCTGGGCACCGTGATCGCCGTGTGGGTGGTGGTCAATGCGGGCGTGGCACCGTTCGCCGACTGGACGGCGCTGCGCACGACGTTCTTTCCGGTGTGGCACCTGCTGGCGACCCTGCGCGAGTACTCGATGCAGGTGGAGCGCCCGTTAATCTCCTCGGGGGCGGACCCCACCACTAAGGCAGTGCGCGTCTATTGGCAATGGACCTCTTCGGAGCTGGACCACTACATGGGCCTGGTGCTCGTGGGGCTCGTGGCGGACCTGACCGCCGGACTCTCCGCCGTGCTGCGGCACGACGAGCCCGTGTACTGGGCATTTCTCGGTCCTCTGGTGGCGTTCCATCTGGTGCGCCTGGCCTGCGCGTGGCGGTGGCACCCGTCCGGTGACGGGGTGTACGACGCGCAAGTGCCCACCATCCTGCGTTGGAACAAAAACCTGCAGCGAGGCATGATGTAGTTTATCGTTGTAAACTCGGAAAAATAATAAGAAAGAATCACTTGCGGCAAGTCTCTACGATGTGGGCAAACGTGCCCGGGCCCACTTGCTTGTCGTAGCCGGAGGGGTCCACCCAGTCCTGGGAGAGGTCGGCCTTGATCTCTGCACCGCTGAAGTGATCGATCCAGCCCTCTCTCAGGACCACGGGCGCTTGGGACGCTTGGTAGATGGCAGGCTGCTGCACTTTCCCTCGCATGAGCTTGCCAAACCACAAGCTGTGGAGCAGGGTCTCGCGGTCTGTGCCCTTGAGGCTGACGCCGTTCTTCATCTTCTTCTGTGGGGCGGGGGCTGCCATGGTGGCGGATGGGGGAATGGCACTGGAAAGGCACCGCAGGGAAAGGCAACGGGAGGGGTAACAAAATAAGGTGCATTTTGTTACCAGGGTGTAGAAATCCACACTTTATGCGTTTTATTACCAATCCCGTGTAACAAAATGAGTGCAAGTGCCTGCGCTCGAGGCGGGCCGCGCCCTCCATTCCCCCATCGCCACCATGGCCTCCACCAAGAAACGCAAGGCCGCGGACGACACCAAGGAACGCGAGACGCTCGAATTCACCAACGCGGACCATGTGATCATCTACACCACAAGCAACACGGAATGCTTGACCGGGCCGCTGACCGAGCCGATCCTCGTCAATCTCCGCCAGTTGTGGCAAGAGACGCAAGTCTCGGAGACGCTTAGGGAGTGGTACGACGAGATGAACCAACCAATGGGCAACCCACAGACATGCTTCGCCGCCGATCCCACTGTTGCGTTTGGGGGTGGCATCGTCCGCAAGACCATCGGAGCCGCGATTCGCATGCTGATGCGCGGGGACGCCATCTTTCTCAGCAAGCAGGATCTTACTCTCTTTCCGGTCCGCGTCCGCACGGTGTGGGTGGGGAAGGTAGATTTTAGTGATGAGGAGGAGGAGTAGCGGGCAGCGCGCCAACCCACGGACGAATAAAGAGGTCATAGGCCACACACACCAGGATGACAAAGAGGGCTTCGCGAAGCTTGACGGCCAGGCCTTGCGCGTGGCCCAGCACCCAGGGCAGCAGCCACAGCACCACCGCCACGAGCGCTAGGGAGACGAAAGCGCCAGGCGCAGGAAGTCCTTTGGTGCGTAGGCCCTCGGCGTAGGCCCACAACGTGTGACCCACGTGCGCCAGTTCAGGCAGCGCGTCACGGAGCCATTGTGGGAGTGCAGTGTCCATGGGGAGTCTGGGGGCAGCGGCAGCACGGACCACAGCGAGGCGTTGCCCAACGGTGCGGCCTCGATGGCGTGGCTCCGGTCAGGGGGTGGCGGGGCGGGGCGCACGATGGGGTGCGTGAGGCGCAGGCGACACCGGGTCGGCAGCAGGGTGGGCAGCGCGGCGCCCGTGAAGCTCTGGGGGGGCACGCGCTCGGGGGCGTGGGTGCGGTCGCCGCCGTAACGCCAGCGCGTCCATTGCGCGCGGTCGGTGGGGAGGTAGGGTGGCGGGCGGGAGCAATCGTCGGGGAACCAGTCCGCCACCGCCGCCAGGGGTGTCCATCGGTACGGAAGGGGAGGGAGCCACGCGCACCGGGGTCCCCACGTCAACGCGGACCGCAGCGTAGCAGGCAGCCGCCAAGATCGACACAGCGTGGGTCCCTGGAACGGCGAAGTGCCCCATGCCTGCGTAGCCCCCATGGCCAACACCCAGGTGAGTACAGCCTGCGTGGCATTGGTCGCCATGGACTCCACCCACGAGGACGAGTTGGATGCCTTGTTTGGGGATCTGTCGGTCGGCGGCAAGGTCGGTGGCAAGGGCAAGCGTGCCGCTGGTGCGCCCCGCCGTCCGGTCGAACGCAAGGGCGACCATCCGCTGCTGGCCCTGGCCGCGGCGGCGTCGACGGACGCGGAGCAACGCGACACGTTCCTCCGGGCGTACTTCCCGTCAGTCAGCGCAATCGCCCCCGTGTACATCCAGAACGCACACGAGCGCGCCATCGTCAAGCTGGCCAGCGCCCCCACTCTGGATGCGTTGAAGAACTTGCCGCAAGGAGCCGTGGACCAGTACGCGTCCCTCGCCATGAAGATCGTGATCCTTCAGATCCCGCGCTATTACCCCAAAATCCCTGACCTCCACAAGACCTTTGTGAGCCCCGCCATCGGTGCCATGGTGCGTCGGGCGGGGGGGTCCGCGCTCGTGGCCGTGGCTCAAGCATGGCGTGACCTGGAACGACGCGGCGTCGTCGCGACACAGTCGTTGCACATCTACACGGCCGCCTATGCAGGCCCGGAGACCTTGGAAGCCATGGTGAAGGTGTTTCCGGAGGAGCGCAAGACGGCGGAACAATGCGCCGCCATCTACGCGGTAGCGATGGTAATGCATCCATCGTCCGCGAAGGGGCTCCGCGAGGTGATGAAGCATCTACCCTTGGACACCGTCCCATCCACCGACGCCACGTACGTCCCCATCCATGCTTTCAAGTACGCGTTGATGAACGACGACGCAACCACCGCCGTCCAATCGCTGAAGTTCCGCGAACCGACATGGGATGCGGGTGTGTTCGCCGTGGACTTGGTGTGGTACATGTTTGGGGACGGGACCTACACGACCGAGCCCCTCAACCCGAAGCGCATCGCCGTGTGCGCAAAGATCCTCGTCACCGCCCCCCCGAGATTTGTCGCGGAATTCACACGGGAGTGCAATGGGTTCGCGCACGAGACACTCTGGAGCGATCTCATCCGAGCCGAACCGACGCTGACCTCCGACGCGCGGGTGCGCATCGTCTGCGCGGTCCTCGACGCCAACGGAGTGCGCGCGTTCCTCCGCTCCAACACCAGGACCACGTATGACATCCTGATGGGAGAGCATGCTGCGCGCAAGCGTGCATCCATGGCGACGGCCGCCATGGAGTTGCGCCTGTCTAACCCGCCGGGGGGATTCCGCCACATCCTCGGTGGCACGCCGCTCACCGTGGCGGAGCAGTATTTCTGGTTCAGCACCCCCTCCTCCAAGTTCCAGGGCATGAAGACGTCCAAGTTCACGCGTTTGCTGCCTTCTGACGTCAAGGACGGGATCATCATCAAGGGAGAGCCGTGGATGTACCGCATTCGACGGAGCGCTCGGCGCATCGTTCTCGCATCGTCCATCGTCCAGACCCTCATGAAGGATTATCCTGAGTCCCTCAAAGAGGCCTACGTCATGCGCTACAAGAGGGCCCTGTCTTCCCGCGGGGCGTCGATGGTCGGGCATGCGTTGCTGAACAAAGTGCGGTCGTTGCCACGGGAGAGTCGCGAGGCAGCTCAGTGCGCCGCCATTGCGACCGTGGGATTTCGTTTCAGCGGTACGGAATATTTTTTAAGAGGCGTTATCCACGGCATAGATGCGGTCTCGTATCCACTCAACGACGTCGTGCGTCGGTAGGTGCGTGTGCACAACGTAGAGAGGTGCATAAAGTATATCACCCGACATATACCCTCGACCTCCCGTGTACAGGATGACACAGCCATGAGCACCGAGCGGGAGCTCGATGCCTTGTTCGGGGACCTGTCGGTGGGAGGGGGGGCTGCCCGCCGCCCCGTGAATCGGTCCACGGATGCGCGTCGGCGTCGGCGCACCATGGGGAGGGATCCGGCCCAGCTGGCCCGGATCGTGTCGAGGGTGGAGGCCGCAGCCGAGGAAGACGACGACATCGTGGGGATGGACGACATCGCCAGCGACGAGGAGGAGCCGGAGCCGGAGGAAGCCAAGGCGCCCGCAAGGGTGACACCGGAGGATTTGCGCCGCACCGCCGTCTTCGACCGCCGCATCAACTACCCCGATGGCACGGCGGACATGAACGAAAGCGTCACCACGTTCACCGACGCCACCGTGGAGTACAAGTACCCGACGACAACCCCAGGAGGCACGGTCCTCCGCGGCATGGAGAACGCTGAGCGGTACTTCCCCGCCTTCCACGAGTTCCTGCGGACCGCGGAGTGGAAGCTGTACCCGGGTGTCGCCTTCCCTGTACAGGAGATCGATCGCGAGGACCGCCGTGGTGCACGTCGGAGGTTTGGGGCCATGGCGCAGATGTGCATGTTCCCTTCCGTGCGGCGCCTGTTGGCCATCCCACCCGAATCCATCCGCAAGTACGCCAGCAACGCGGTGCAGTTGGTCTACGCACAGCTCAGGGTCCAACCGCTGAACCGTCGGAACATGGTGCTGGCCGTCGAGACGGTCCTACCGAGGTACATGGCGAGCATCACGGCCCCGTGGCCACGACTGGGCGCACGGCGAAGAGAAGAACTGGTGGAGAAATTCCGGAACGAGCTGTACCGGGACGCCGTGTGGGTCTGGTACGAATGGGAGGACCTGCCCGGTATGCCTGTGCTGCGGGACCCCGCCGACCTCACGCGCCCGGTGTCGGCCACCAATCCCCCCATCGACTTCGTGGACATCGAATTGGCCGTGCGCTGGAACCCCGCCATGGTCCACACCATGCTGCGTCTGGACCACAACACCCCGCTCTCCGGTGCGCGAATCCGGCGCATCCTCCGCGTCGCGTGCGGAGCCGGCGATCCCGTCGCCTCCCTCGATGCCTTGGTCGGGGACGAGAAGTTTCCGCCTCTGTCCGAGGAGAACGCCGATTTCTGTGTGCGTCGCCTCATCGAGCGCAAGAACGCGGACCACCTCACGAGGTTCGCCGCCCACGCCGGGATCTCGATGCGCCTCCTCGGTGGCGCGTTGGCATCGGCTTCCGGGGATGCGAAATTCGTGGTCGACGTTCTGACCCAGGTGGACGACGAGGTGATGGCCCGGGGGTTCGTACAAGCGCGCCCCACGGACTCTGCCGACCCGGCCTTCATCTCATGGACCGACCTCGTGCGCGTCGCCAACGGCAAACTGCTCGACGCAGACTTCATGCCATCCCTCGCGCTGCATGTCGGTCTGGAGGGTTTCGCGGAGATCATCACCGCCGGCGGGGAGCGCGCCTACAAGAGTAGTTTCCACGTGGAAGACACTACGGTGTCGTGGAGGGTGCGGCACACCAGGAGGATGTTGGCGATGGCGCACCTCGACAATGCAGACAAGAAACCCCTCTTCCGCGCCCTGGCGCGCATTTCCCTGACACCGATTGAGATCTACGCGTGGATGGGGAACGAGGCCCCGGTTCGCAACTTCTCCGCGAGCATGTTGGGCAAGCGCCTCATCGTGCGGGGGGAGGCCGTCGACCCCTACGCAACCGACGCCAAGTACATTGTTTCCGGCACTCGCATCATCAAGACTCTGCTGTTGAACCACAGATTCTACCACGACCTGGACAAGATTCGACGGTACAAAGCGAGCGTTCGTGACAGAGGCATGACACAGGTCACCCGCGATGCCGCCGCGATGTGGAGCGGGCACCGGCAAAGGCGTCGGTGCGGCCGGAAGTGCGACACCTGCCGGAAATACGCGAACGTGTGTGCCATGCACCCTGTCGGTCTGGGCCGAATGGACCTCAGCCGAGCCGTGCGGCTGTGCGACCAGTCGGTCGACTGGGATGCCGTCAGAAACATCCGTTGCGACACGAGCTCCGACGACGACGACGACGTTGGCGGCGGTGCCGACATCCGGCCGCAGAACCGTTCGGCGCGGGCGCGCCAACGCCGGCGTGCCATGGGCAGGACCCCCGAGCGCACGCACATCCGCCTTCCACCCGACCGTGTCCCGGGCAACCAGGAGGCCTACGACGACGAGATGATGGATTACCTGCAAGACGAAAACCTCGACGACACGGGGGACCTTCACGTGCTTCGCATGGAGGAAACGGACGACGAAGTCGAAGAGGTGGAAACCAAGGTGGAACGCGCCGAGGCGTTGGCCCAGGCGATGGAGGCCGTGGAGCACCCCCCTGCCTTGCCCATGGACGTCGAGGACGAAGACGACGCCACTGTGGTTTCGTTCGACGAGCGTGCCGTCGACGTCTCGCGCGGCAACGCCATCATCCGCGCCCACTTCCCCCCGCTGGCCGCGCTCATGCGCCTGGACGAGGGGCCGGAGGACGCGGACGCAGAGGCCACCGGGTTGGACGCTGACGACGACGAGGAGGAGGTGGAGCGGGTGGTTCGGCGAGAGACGACGCGGTTCATGAGCGAAGAGGAGAGGGAGCGAGTGGAGGAGAAGGTCCGACGGAGGCTGCGACGCCGGCGGGGGGCGGAGGAGACCAAGCGACAGAACCAGGGTCCGCGATGGACCCTCGTGCCCGGTCGTTCCTTTCCCTCCCAGGAGCGGCACCGGGCGACGCGTCACGCGATGAAGGCCAAGTTCCAAGCCATCGCCACCATGGCCATGCAACCTTCCCTGCGGCACCTGGTGGCCATTGAACCGGAGAACATCATCGCGTACGCCGACGGGCCCATGCAGCTGCTGTACATGCAGCTGCGCCACCCCGATCACCAACCACCCACCACCCGCAACCTGGTGATCTCCATCGAGGACGCGTTCCCCCTCATGGACGACGAGAAGGAGCGTGGGGGGTACATCCAACGCATCATGGCGGGCATGCCGCGTGGGTTGAGCGAGAATGCCAGGGCCGACAAGAAGCGCGAACTCAAGAACAAGTTGTACCGGGAGACGCTGCTTCTCTGGAAGCGCGCGGTGGAGGAGCGCTGGCCGGGCGTGCCTCCCATCGACGCGGACGTGCTCCATCTCGCCATCCGCTGGAACCGCGACATGATCCCCGCCGTCCTCGAGGTGTTTCACAGCACTGCCTCATTATGGGGGCTGTATCGTCCTGCCTACGACATTGCGCTCACGGTCTACGACGACGACGTGGAGTCGGCGGGGCCCGCTGTGATGGCCTTGCTCAATCACCTCCCTCTCGGGCGCCTCGACGAAACCTGGAGAAGGCGGCAAGTCGTGAGGACGGTCCTCACGGAGATGGTGGAGCACCGAGACGCCGCTCTACCGGAAGTCTTTCAGTGCATGAACCGCGCCGTTGACAACATCCTGGTGTCCCGGGCACTGGCACAGATTCTTATCCAGGAGAAGGATGTCGAGGCCGTCGTGTCCACATTGGTGGAGATACGCGACCGAGAAGCCACACGCGCGTACATTGACATGCGTAGGGACTACGCCTCGAGACCGCTCCTGGGGTCTTCTACCTATATCCACCGCTGTACCCTGTTTAGCGCCTTGAACGGTGCGCTCGTCATACCTTTCTTCCTGACGGCAGTGTCGGTGGACCGCCTCTTTCTCATGGATGTCGTGGACTGCATCAAAGCCCGCGGCAAGATTGCATACGACCTTATGTTCCATGATACGATGGACGCGCCCGACTGGGAACTCATTATCAGGACAGGCCGACGCGTGGGTTCTGAGTACGACACAAAGGTTTTCCAGAAGGCAGGCATTCCTGCAGCTGAATTGGTCGGTCTCTGCCACACGGGTGCCGCGTGGCTGAAAACGGTGCCATTCCGGGGCATCCGAGGGTTGGAGCGGGAGAGGTGCATTGTTCTCACTGACATCGACGCGGACGACATACCCAAGTTTGCGGAGGCCCAGCACATCATGCGCTCCTCAAGCGTCGTCCGCTACGTCCTCTCCCACGCGACAGAGGCCAAGGAGGAGGAAAAGGCCTATGCCCACGCGTTTGGGAAGGAGGGACTGAACGTGGTGGCCAAGGCGCTGCACCGGGAGATGTACCGGATCCTCCCGCCCAGGGGGGCATTATCCACGGCCCAGAAGAACAAAATAACCTGCATCATCGACCTCTGGACCAAGTGGAGAAGCAGCGGCGCATCAGGCTACGAACGTGAAAATGAGTCCATTGTGACCATCCTGGAACATCGCTTCTGAATGCATCGCATGGTGAATAAAACGACGGCGCAACAAGTGTGCGGGGTTGGTGTAGACCCCTCCGGTCAGGGGGGCTAAGGGTAGAAGCGCACGCGGCGTCATGAGCCACACCGTGGACATCGACGAGCTCGATGCCCTCTTCGGGTCGTTGGAGGTGGGAGGGAAGGCATCGCGCCGCCCGAAGAACACGTCCCAGAGTGCGCGCCGAAGGGGAAAGGATGCCGCTACAGCGACCACAGAATCCTTGAGCCTGCGGCGCGAGAAAGCGTCCCGGGCTGCGTACCGAAGGAGGAGGAGGCACGGCCCGCACGAGCGCTGGAGATTGGATCCACCCTCCAGGTCTTTGGCACTGCAGGCCCCAGAGGATATTGAGATGGAGGAAGAGGAGGAGGATGAGGACCAACCGTACCGGAGCCTGGAACCACCTTCTTTGGCCGCCGGATCATCTGCGCAGCACGAGATGGAGGAAGTGGACAGTGACGAGGAGGTGCGCCCCCCCCGCGCCGAGGTCAAGCAGACCATCGCCGCCATGGAGCGCGTCCAGCACCCGCGCGCGTTGGCCATGGAGACCAACGCGGACGACGTGGAGGACGCGGACAACCAGACCATCGCAACCGCGCACTCGGGCTTCAACCTCCGAAGGGCACACGAGATCATCGAACGGTGTTTCAAGCCGTTGGCGGAGACGGTGAGGCCGCACCGAGGTTCCGCTGCCGGCTCGGACATGGGCCTCGATGACGACGACGATGGCAAGTGGGTCCTGACGCCTGGGAGTTTGTTCCCCGACGACCGCAGCGGCAGCGACGCCAGGCAGAGGCGCGTCGCGCTCAATCCAATCGCGCAGTTCGCGATGCAGCCCTCGTTGGCGCGTCTCGTGCGTATCAAGCCCATGACCATGCTTCGCTCGGCTTCCCCGGCTCTCCAGCTGATCTACCACCAACTCCGCGCCGCGAAGCACCAGCCGCCCACGGCCCGCAACCTGGTGCTTCCCATCGAGGATGTATTCAAGGACTTCCGGAGACTCGCCCGGGCAAGCGACGAACGAGCATCCAGGATGAAGCTTTACGAGGACGCCATCCTGCTGTGGCGTGACCTGAGGACGTGGCGTGGCATGCCGTACATCGTGGAGCCGGTGCTATCCAGAGACACGGAAGACGACGAGGTCAAAATCCCCGACAGTGAATTCGTCGGCATGGCCGCGCGGTACAACCACGAGTTGATCCCGCTGATGGTCAAATACTACGGGCACGAGGTCCGAACTTCTCGAAGGGTCACCGCCATATACGCCCTCGCAAGGGAGAACCCGCAAGCCGACAAAGCCATCTTCGCACTGCTGAAGGCGGTACCCCTCTCGCAGATGCGGCACAAAACCGCATTCAGCATCAGTATCGAGGTGCTGGGAACACATGGGCACCTCGAAGCCCTTGTCAAGTTGGGGACGGAGCCAAGAGAATATCGCGCAAGACGAGCCAGCTATATAGCAAGGCAAATCTTCCGTTTCGACGGTACTCTCGCCGCGCAGCTTCTCGCGCGCATCCCATTCGTGTCGGAGGTGTTTTTCAGAAGAAGGCCAGGCAGCGGCCCAGGCATCCTGGACCGTATGTGCAAGACGCCCGAAGGAAAGGCCGCCCTCATCTCCGACGCCGCTTTGGGGGGCCTCCTCGATTCAATGGTCTCCGCTCACGATCTCGTCGAGCTCGTCAGACTGGGAGGCGAGGAAGCATACAACATCCTTTTCAGGAGGAGAGACGGCAGGCCCACCGAGCGCTTGAATTTTGTCCCCACATCGACGAAAGCGAGGCTCGACACAAGGTTCAAACAAGCCTTGGGAAAGATCACCCTCACGCCCTTTGAACGGTATGAATGGCGCAAAGTCATCCCACCGCGAACGTCGCCGTTCAAAGGCATTCCACGCCCACCCGTCCTGGGGAGCATCATCATTTGCGACATCTTCAACCCAGCGATCTCCGAAGAAGCCAAGCAGATCGTCACGGTCAGGAGCATCGCGAACTACATACTCCAGCAGTTTCCGTCTTCCGTGTCCCGGGAGGAAACCAGCGCCTACGCCTTCGTGTTTACCGGTGGCATGAACTCCGTGGCAACTGTCATCCTTGACACGTGGCGTACGCACTTCAACGCCCGCAAACCCTGCAAACCGAGCTGCAAGAAGTGTGTAGCCATGACGACGTCGTGGTTCGTGTATGTCCTCCAATCTTACAACGAGGAGACGGAACTCGAGATGGCCGAGTACATCGACCGCACCCTGGCCAAGAACGCACTAAGGACACCGGAGTGACCTTGCTCAATTTCCTTTATTCAGGATCGTTGGGAATAAAACGACGATGCACCGAGTGCGCGGTCGATGGGATCTTGGCGGCTGGGCAGTGGGTAGCGGGGCGGGGCGGGTACGCGAAACGTGGGGTCCACGGTGCGGTCGTCGTCGATCTCCTTGCCGGTGTGCTGGAGCAGGGGAAACGGCTCGCCGGGGGTCCAGGGATGGCGCGGGTCGGGTCGCCAGCGCGTTGCGGTCCACGCCCATGGCAGCTTGCGCCCGAGCGGGCGGGACGCCGGGCGCACGTGCACGCCGTCGCTACTGTCAAAGAGGACGACGGTCTGGTGGGGCAGCCACGCAAGGCCGTGCACGGGGGTTTCGGGCAGTACGCGCGTCAGCAACGCACGGAAAAGGTCCTGCACCGCACCGGACGCCGAGGCCAGTTCGGCCAGGGGAGACATGCGCGTGAAGGGACCGTCGGGATGGAATCCCGTGATGCGCTGCAGCGGACCCATGCGCAACGGAACGCTGCGCAGAAGCGGGGGCGCGCGGGGGTCGTCGATGGGAAACGCGCGCAACGGTTTCTGGGCTTGGGGCAGGCGGAACAGGGTGCGCAGTGTCTGGGCCGCCAGGGGGAAGAGCGTCATGCGCTCGTCCACGCGCACGACGTCGATGACGCCCTGCTCGAGGCGGCGGACGTGTCGCCAGGCCTCCTCGAGTGCGCCGTCAAACGTCCCAAACGCCTGGTGGCGCGCCGCCAATGCGTCCAGGTTGGAGGTCCCTTGGAAGAGGAGCGTGTGGGCGGGTGCCACCACCAGAGGCAGGCCCGTGTGGGTGTCCTCCACGACGCGCGCCGAGAGCGACCAGCGTGCGTGCTTCCATGTGGCGCGGTCGGTGGCGTCGTACAGACGATGGTCGGCGCGCGGGGCGTTGGCGTCCGGGGACCGCTTCCACGCGCTCAAGGCCACGGGGCGGTCGTCAGGGAGCTGCCGGGGATCCTCCACCAGGCGCTCCACGAAGGGGCGCCACAACGTCACCTCGGGCACGTCCTCCCGAGACGCGCGGAAGTGGCGGCGAAGGAACGCCAGCACGTCCTTCTGGGAGTCGGGCCGCTCCCAATGCCGCAGCCTCCAGTGCCCGTTGCGCGTGGCCTGCTCGTTGTGGACGCGCTGCGGGGATGCCGGCAGCAGCCGCGGGTCGGTGCAGACCAACAAGCCCGCATGGGAGGGCCCCACCAGCACGGCCACGCACACGCACGCGCCGGGGTAACGGTCGGGCGAGGGCACCGTCACCCCCGCGAACGCCACGGAGTCGTACCCGCACTGGCGCAGCGCGAAGGGGCGGAGCGCGTCGCTCGGCACCGTGGGCGAGACTTCCTGCACCAGCAGCGGCCACGCGCGAAACCAATCGGGGGCGCGGGTGTGCTGCCACTCGTGGGCCGCGCACACCTCCCGCTCCAGTTCGGCGGTGCGCTCCGGGGTGCGCCCCAACGCAGGCATGCTGCGGAACTCGGCGCGCAAGGGGGCCTCGCCGAAGGGTGGCATCTGGGGCACCACGCCTTCCACCAGGCGACGGACAAACGTCAGCACGGGCGTCGCGAGGGGCGCTGCGCTTGCGGTGGCTTTGGGGTGCGGCGGCGGCGGCAGCGAAGCATCGGCGACCGAGGGCAGCACGTCGAGGAGGCGGCGGGTCTCGCGGAACGGCCAAGCCAGTAACGTCTCCGGGGGATGCGCGTGCACGGGGAAGAGGGGCTCCGGGCGGAAGGCGGGACCAAGCACGTGCATGGCGGCGGTGGGGCGCCCACTCAGGGACGCAGATTCCCGTGCGGACGCCAGGGAAGGGGAAGGCGGCGCGAACGGCTTGGGGGCGCCGAGTTGAGTGGACACGGGGGTCTTGGCGTCGTCATCGAACAGGAGGTCGAGGAAGTCGTCCACCTCGTCCTCGGGCGCGTGGGGAAACGGTACCTGGTGGAGCAGCAGACGCACCCAATGCAGCGCATGGTCCACGTCCAGTGGGCGGGCGGGAGGGCGTGCCTCGGCGTAGCGCACGTCCAGCGGAGTGTCGGAGGGAAAGCGATGGGGCAACGCCAGGACGTGCTTCGATACGGCGTCGTCCGCATGGCCCAGATGGAGGGCTTGGCGCACGCTCTTCGCGAGTGCTGTCAATGGGATGGGTTGCGCCAGCGTTTGCGTGGCTTCCTCGTGGTCGTGGGCGTACCCGTCCACGGTGACGTTGTCCAGCGCCCACACCGGCTGCGGCGCGGCGGCGACGGTGGTGAGTTTGCGGCGCGGACCGAACCGCACGCGACCGGCGACCGAGGTGTGGGTCACGTCCCCGGCCAAAAGACACCGCGACAGCCCGTCGCAGAACAGGGGCGGGGATTGGCTGTGGGGCGTGGTGGTGCGGCGGTGCTGCAGGGTGTGGAAGGGCCGGGCGCACGCCGGGCAGAGCAGTGCCACCGAGCGGAACGGACCTTCGGGTCCCAGGATGCTGTGCAGCGCATCGTTGACGGGCATCTCCGCGTCGCCCACCGCCTGGCGTGCCGAGGGACGCAGCGCCATCAAGGGCTCGCGGCGAAACGCTGCCGGTGACGCGTCGGCGAGGTGGGCCCAGTTCTTCAGGGCGCGGTCCAGTGGCACCCGGCCCTTGCCGTTCGGGCGTGTCACGGTGGCGCGGGTGATAGCGGTGGTGTCGCCCTCGACACGCCAGTGCAGCAGCAGCGGCACGAGATCGGCCGGCCCGCTCCAGTGGTGGCACAGCCATGCCTGCAACAGCATGGCTTGCCACCGAGGGTCGCGCGCGCGGGGGACTTTCCACGCGACGATCTGGCGCAGGGGGTCCTTCATGAAGCGGCACCGAACCACCACCCAGGCGCGCACCGTCAGCGTGCCTTGGGTGGGGAAAGGCACCAGTGCGCAGTGCAGCGCGGCCGTGTCAGTGCCGACGCGCCCGGCAGGCAACCGACGTTGGAGGCGGTGCTGGAGGGCCGTCCAGGGCATGACGCGGGCCAAGGGCGAGGGCGCGATCTCCTTGATGAGCTTGATCCAAGGCAGCAGCACGCGCCGGACACCCTCCAGTGTGAGGGGCCACGCGTGGCGACGCCAATCGGCGGCGACGTCGCTGAGCCGGCGGTACAGGGCGCCCTCCGGGTCCAGCGGCTCGTCGGCGGTGCGGTCGGCCCACCCCCCGACGAAGGGCACGTCGTGCAGGGAGAGGGGAATGGCGTCCACAAGGCCCGGGGGAAGGATTTCCCGGCGCACGGCATCGGGGACGGCAGACCAGGGCATGCGCGCCAGAGGGTCGTGCCCGCTTGTGGCCACAGGGGTGCGCAGGGGCACCCACCAATGGGCGGTGGCCGCGTCGCGGAGCACGTCCGGGCTGTGGGCCAGCGCGCGGTGGTCACGGTCCAGGATGGCCAGGCGCTCGACGGCGGGCAGGTGCATGCGCGCGCGTTGCGCAGGGGACAGGGAGCGGGGACGGATGCCGCGCCGCACGCAAGCCGTGAGCCCGCAGAGCAGGAGGCGGGTCGGTGGAGGCGCGTCCATGCGGGGGAAATCGCCACGACAGAGGATGCCGCACGCGGCGCAGCGGAACACCACTTCATGCCAGTCGGGGTGCTGTTGCGTGGCGTCCGCCCAGGCCGAGGACGAGTGTGCCTGGCCCAACCACCGATCCAGCATGGCGCGGCTGTGGAAGAGCGCCGTGGGTGCCACGACCGCCGTGTGGCGCTGTCGCTCGCGGGCGAAAGCCACCCACGCGTCTCGAGTGGCTTGCGGCTGGCATGCCCACAGCTGCGCCGGGAGGGCCACTGCGCAGTCGACGCCGCGTTCGGGGGCCTCGCTCATCAGGCGCACGGTGCCCACCTTGGGGTTGGGGATCCCGTCACGGCGGGCAGCCCACTCCACGAGATCCCCGGCGTCCTCTTGGGTGAGGGCGCGACGGGGGAGGAGCACGGGGACCCATTGTGTCGAGCCGCCCAGCGGAACCAGATAGCGAAACAACTTCATCGGCCGGGCCGTGTTGTCAAGGAGCAGCCGACACAGGGGGGTTAGCGTCGATTCGTACTCTCGACTCCATGTCGTTGAAGGAGGTCAAAACACTGTGGCGCGGGTGGTCGGAAGGGAAGGATCGGGCCGGGCGCGCGCTTCCCGTTGCCACTCAGGACGATTCCGAGCCCTGCCCGCGCGAAGCCAAAGCACTGCGTGCGTGGCGCCAACGCCGCATGCCGGTGCGCATGTCCATTGGAAAGGCGGCCCTCTCCGATGACGCGGCGCTCGGTGCGCGGAACCTGGAGCGCCAGATGGGCCCTGAGCTGCGCATGCGTTACCGCCGGGCGGTGGGCTTCCCCCCGACGCGCGTGTGGCGCTTCACGTGGAGCAAGGACGCCCAGGGCGTGGTCGCCACGGACCGCGCGTACAACTACCTGCACGAGCCCGTTCTGATGCGCAAGTGGCTTGAGGACACCGTCCGTGAGCTGGAATCCAAGACGGAGGACGGCGGGTGGACAACCGTCGTGGAGTACCTGATCCCGCTGTGGAACATGCACCCCATTCTGATGTGGATCCACGAGGACACCCCCCAGAAATTCATGCACAAGGCCGCCGTCCTCAACACCCTGCTGTGGGCCGCCACCATGCCGTTCCCCGGCTGCCTGCTGTGCGAGGAGCCGAGCCACACCGTCAACACGGGGGTGAAGGGCACCCGCGCCATCTGCCATCGGTGCACGGCGTTCCTCTACGGGCTGAGCCCCGAGGAGCGCAGCCAGCTGGGCCACACGCTTCCGGCCCACGAAGCGGTGCAATGCCAGAAGTGCTACCGCGCATGCCGCGGGGTGGCGGTGGACGCGTCGCTGCAGCCGTCGTGCCTGCCGGCGCTGTGCGCCCTGTGCCTGACGGCACCGGACGCCGTCGACCTCGTCCCCGTGCCCTACGGCCTCAAGTGTGTGAAGCCCGTGGGGGAGCGCACGTCGTGCCTGGCCGTCATGCTGGGCATGCACGGCATCCGCCAGTGCGCCCGCCCCCCGATGCTGGGCCCGCCCGAGGCCCGGGCACCCCTGCTGTGGCACCGACTGCACCACGCGTTCTTCCATTTTCTCATGGGAAGAGACCCGCCAGCATGTCGGACCCTCGCCCCAGCCAGCGCTGCAGTGGCGTCACACGGAAAGGCCGACAATGCTCCCGCCGCACCCGGCACCCCACCGGACGCTGCTTCCAGCATTCCCGGCGGCCCTCCTCCCCTGCACGAAGCGAAGCGAAAGCCAAAGAAGAACCGTCGTCGTCGTCGTCGTCACCGCCCACGCAAGCACCCCAGCCCCGGCCCAAGCCAACCGACGGCGTCTCCTGGGTCTACGTCCTCCGCGTCCCCCGATTGCGATGCATCAAGATCGGGCTCACCCGCCGCGCCTCCCCCATCGAGCGACTCGACGAACTGAAGCAACACGCCGGATTGGAGGACGCGGAACTGGCCATGACGCTGATGTTCCACCCGTCGGAGGACGCCCAAGCCATGGAAACCGAGCTGCACCGCGTGTACAAGGCGGTGCGGTTCACTGACGAGGCCTCCAAGCTGACCGAGTTGTTCGCGCGCCTGGACGTGTGGGACGTCATGGTCATGGCCAAGGCGCTGCATGCGCTTCACTACGACAAACCCATGCAATTGATTTACTCGGAGACGGCTATTTGAGGGCGGTCGTAGGAATAAACGAAGGATGGATAAGGGAATCAAACACGTCCTTGACCAGTCGGATGCGTTGTTCCATCGTGTCCGTCACACCGGCATCCATGAATCCCGCGATGCGGGTGGCGCTGTCACTGGGGAGCCGTCGCACGAGCATGTAGATCCAGAACTTCGTCGTCTTGGAGAAGTTGAACAGCGTTTGACTCCAGTTCATAAAGGTCTTGTTGTCCACCAGGAGGAGCAGACGGTTGACGAAACGTTGTGCACTGAGTACGTGACCGTTTTCGTAGTATTTCCTCGTGTACGTAAAGAGGCTGACTGCTCGCGGGTCGTACCGGCACAGCACCTCGATCGTCATTTGCATATGCGTGAGTAGCTGTATCGCTGGTCCTTTTTCGGGAAACACGGCGACCCGCGACTTGACCAACGCATTCGCGCCTGCGAGGGGATGGAAGCCGCCCTTGGTGAAGCAGACGAAAATCACACCGCCGGCCGCGAGTTTGCTCCAATCCGCCGTCAATACGCGTTCCTGTCTGCTCATCAGTGCCCCGGTGGTGACGACGATACGGAGGACGCCCTCCCCCAACATGGTCCGCGTGAGGTAGACCATCTTGCCATTCCCGGGATTGAACGTGACCTTGGTGGGTGTCACATTGTAGAGCTTCAGCCGCAACGCCTCGAGGTCAGTGTCATGTTCGATCTTTTCTCCGGTGCCCACTATGGCTTTGGTCACGTATCTGACAGTGTCCCCCCAGCCTGCCACACCCGTTCTGTCCGCGATCCTGTAGTCTTGGTATTCGCCCTTCCACTCGGGCGGCCCATCCGAGGCCCGGGCGGCAACGACGGCCAGCCGGGGATCAAAGTTATCGGGCATCAAAGTGTTGAAGGCGGGGTTGACACCGGCCTTCCCAGCGGGGTCGGCAGTGTTCGCTTTCTTGTCGGCCAGTTCTGAGAGGTCAAACGCTTCGGTACTGGTTCGGAACGCTTTGATCACATCTTGCTGTTGTTTCTCCTTGACCTTCCTCTTCGCGGCCGCCCGTTTGGCAATCTCCTGCGAACTCAAGTGTGGGGAAGGCGCCGGCGCCGGCGCCTTCTTTTTTGTCCTCTGGCCGAAGGACAACCAGCCGCTCATACTGCCATTCCACGATGGCTGCCCGGTGGTTGTCTTCCCGCACGGGGCGCATCGGACTATGTCTGGCGGCAGCTCTCCTCTGGTGCGCCGTGCCGTCCGCCCAGCTGGCCATCCGCGACGCCGTCGTCTCCCGCGCCCAGCGCGTGCGTGAGAGTCGCGACCTGGACAACATGCGCACCTTCCTGGACGTGGGCCACCTGCTGACCACCCCGCTGGCCATCGGGATGCAGGAATCGCTCGGGTTCTACGCGTTTTGCACACTGGTGCTGTACTTGCTCACGGGCCTGTTGGGCCTCCGCGCCGCGGCCGACGTGGTGCTGTGCGCGCGGTACGAGACCGTGTGGCGCCTGGTGCTGTTCCTGGGGATGGGCATGGCCACGCAGGCCTTCTGCTGGTTCCCCGTGTCGCCCCGCGCCCAGCAACGCGAGCCCGACGGGGTGGCCGTGCTGGGCGCCCCGGTGGTGGTGGCCGGCGACGGCGTGTTTGCGCCCCGCGTGGCGTGGATCCTCTCGTCGATCGTCATGGACGGCAGCCTCACGTGGGGCTCGGTGCGCTTCGTCGGCACCGTCGTCGTGGCCGTGTACGTGCTGTCCGCACGGCAGATGTTCACCGTGTCGCTCCTGCTCACGGCCATGGGCGGACTGGGCGGCGCGCTCTGGGTCCGCCTCCGTACCCAGCCCAACCCGGCCAAAGCAGGGCACGGCAACGAGGAAGAAGAGGAGGAGGACGAGAACGAGAACGCCGCCATCCTTCTGCACACCATCACCGAGACCGACGAGACCGACGAGTTCAGCGCCGACGATCTGGAGGACATGGAGGCACTGGCCCCTGAGAACAACCCCTTCCGAGCCACCACCACCACCACCACCGCCAAAGAGGAGGAGGTGTCGTTGTGATGGATAAAGCGCACGCCATCGGGTTTATTTGTTCTGCGAAGGCGCCATGGCGTCGAGTCGCTTCTGCAGCGCGGCGATGGTGGCTGCCTGGCGGTCCAGCATGTCGGTGAGCACGTCGATCTTGTCGGCGGTCGCCTCCGCCTCGGGGGGGGGGAGATAGACGTCACCTTCCGTGAACTTGTACACGCGGCCATGGGCGTCCTTCTTGATGCGGACACCCTCCACCAGAGAGCGGTTCGCGAAGCGTCCCGTCTCCTTCCACAACCACAGGCCGTCCTTGTGCTCGGCCGGCTTCGGGTGCACGACACTGGCGTACCCGACGCTCGTGTCGCCGCTCTCCACCTTCCCGTCGGGGTGCACACGATTGAGGGTCTTGCCATCGTAGGTGGACACGACGAGCACGCCGCTTGTCCTGAGAGATGCCCTCACGTCCGTCTTCGCCCCCGGTCGAAGATGAACCTCACCGTTGCGATCGGTTACGACCGCAGAATAGCCACGTTTGCTTTCGTACGGGTTGGGGGCTGAGATGGCGACACGGTGCGTCGCATCCACGGCGTGATGGATGCCATGCTTGCGCCCGTGATCGAATCTCTGCACGGAGAGGTGGAGGTGACCTGCACCGCCTAATTGTGCGAACACGACTTCACCGTGCCGACGCCCCATTAAGTCCACTCGCCCGTACTCCAACGCCTTCTCCCTGTCGGGCGCGACGCGCACGAACTTGCGGCCGCGCTCGCGGAGGTGCACGGCCTCGTAGACCTCCGCATCGTCCTGTGCCCTCTTGCGTGTGGGCGGGGAAGCCATGGGGAAATGGCAGGTGCGGGACGCAGGACGAAGGCACACGTCAACCGGTTTTACTACAACGAGAGGGCCCTAGGCATTCTGGAGGTACTCTTTCCAGGCGGGGAAGGCGTGGTCGTACGTCTGGTTACGGATGGCGCGGCCCCAGGTGTGCATGGCCTGCGCGTACCCCAGCCCGATCATCGTGCGGGCTTTGGAGGTGGGTGCCCAGCCGCGGTCGGCCTTCTTCTGCCCCAGCAGCACATCACGGACGGGCGGCTCGAACGTGTCGAGGTCCGTGCCGTACAGACGCAGCGGGATCCCTTGGAAGCGGGCGCGCACTTGCATGTTCTCCCGGTCCGGGGCGCTGTCGAGGTGCTTGTACGCCGACGCCAGGTGCTCTTGGGACGGACCGGTGCCGTGGATGTCCATCCCACTGTCGGAGTAGCCGTCCACCAGCAGCAGCACGCGGTGGTCGCCCTTCTCCTCCTCCTTCTTCTTCTTCTTCTCCTCCACACCGACGTTCTGCGACAGCCTGAAGTAGCTCATCACAGATTCCGCCGCGAGGAGCCCCAGCGGGTCGTGGAACTCGACGCTGTGCAACCGGAGCAGCGGCACGTCCTTGCTCTGCACGCTGCGGGGGCCCCACCGCACCTCGAGCGGCTCCTCCTCCGCCCCGAGCAGCGTGGCCGCCAGCAAGTCCGGCAAGGGGCTGCCCCTCTCCGGACGGGCCATGAGCTGTGGCGTGGCCTCGCCCGAAGACGGCCGGATCTCCGCCTCCTGGGTGACGATGACCGTGCGCTTCAGGGAGGGCGACTGCGCCACCAGCGCCAGGCAAGGCGTGCGACCGACGATGCTGTGCGTGCAGGGCGCGCGAGTCGGGAAGGCCGGGGAAGGCTGGAGGGAGGTGGCCACGTCGCGCTGGAGTTTCTCGCCGAAGCCCAGGCAGCACAGGAAGGTCTGGCGGAAGATGCCGAACCTGTCGATGGCGTCGTGGTCCAACGTGGCGAACACGCGCAGGGGCTCCAGCACCAGGCGGCGCAGCAGGTCGGGCTGGTAGGTGGGGCCCACCAGCCGCTCCCAACGCCACTGCCGGGCCTCGTTCGGCGACACCTCGGCCAGCGACGGGTTGGGGAAAGCCTTCTCCACGTGGTCGAGGGCCGACAACAGCAGCGCCGGGATCAAGTTCCCAAAGCCCACGCCCAGGATGGCGCCGCACTCGCGCAGCAGGCCCATGTCCCGCAGCGCCAGCAGCACGCCGCCCTGCCAAAGCAGCTCGGCTTTGCGGCACGCGGAGAACACCAGCACCAGCCGCTGGCGTTTCTTGTCGTACTTGCGGTGCAGGTCGATCACGGCGCCCGTCTTCTCGTCGGTGCGCACCAGGGCCTCGCGCGACCGGGGCAGCATCTCCACGCCGTTGAGGCGCGTGAAAGACGCGCGGCCCGCCATGATCCTTGAGTGAATGGTGCGGTGAACCAAGGCGGCGACGTGTCCCATGGAACCTCCCCGCGTCATCCTCCCCCTCACGGGCGTGTTCGTCGTGGTGCTGGGCGTCATGGTCGGCATCCTCGTCCTCCACCACCGCCGGCAAGCCATCTCCCGCGTCAAGCCACTCCACAGCCAGGCGTAACCGTTATTTATCCAATGAAGAAGCCCATTGTATGATTCTCTGGCGGTGCCCGCGATCCATGCGCACCGCCGTCTCCATGAGGCGCTTCTTCCCGCGCAGCAGGGTCACTTCGAGCGTCCACGGACCGCGCAGCAGCATCACACAGACGCGTAACCGAGGCCAGCGGCGCGCGAGCTCGCGGGCCAGACGGTCGGCAAGGCAAGTCCGGTGCCACGCGTCGCGATGGGTCCAATGGGCCGAGTTCCGCCACCCTCCTCCCACCCAGGCCTCGAACGTACAGGCACGGCGGTTCTGGTACCAGCACTGCACGGCGCGGTGCTGGACACACTTGCCCTTGCGCACGACCCCCATCTGGTACCGGCGTTCCGACTTCATGATTGGGGATCTGGAGCCTGCACCCCGACGGCGAAACGGACAAGGTGCCGAAGTCTACACCCTTGTAATAAAACCGGCTTCGCCAACAGGCTGCCGGGTGTACAAGCTGCGTCGGCGTTCCCTTGGGGATACACCGCGGCGCGATGAGTCGTGTGCAGCGTTTTCGTGGCCGCTTGGCCGTGCTCCGTCGCGTGCACTCCTACGACCCCGTGCGCGTGCCTTGGGAACGACGCACCCGGGACCAGCAACTGGAGCTCACCGAAGACGAAGCGCGGCGGATGCTGCAGAAGTGCAGCAACCTCCCCGTGCACGTCGAACACGATGACTCCCCCGGCCAAGTGGCGGTGGGGCGCGTGGTGGCCGCCTCCATCCAGCACGTCAGCGGGAAGGACGAGCCCGAGCTGTGGTGCGAGTACGAGCTGCACGCCGACACGCAAACCGGACAGATGGCCCGCATGTTGCTGGAGCGCGGGGTGCTGCAGGAACTGTCGCTCAAGCACTCTGTGGAGGGGAGCGACGAGCAGCTCCACCCCCTCGAGGTGTCGTTGGTGATGCAAGGGGCCCGGGACGACTGCCGCAGCAAGTCCATCGTGGTGGAGGCGTCGAAACACGCAAACGAAAGTAAGGCCCAGGGTATAAGCCCCGCGGCGCCCACCCCTCATGCTACACCCGGCGCCATGAGCCAGCAACATCAACAGCAGCAGCAGCAGCAGGCGCCACCGGCGCAGGCCTCGGCCGCGCCCACCGCGATGGACGTGGACGACGTGCAAGACATGAAGCAGGTAGTGAGCGTCTTCGAGCGGGTGGCCAAGGACGCGCCCCACGCTCACCAAGCTCTGGACAAGGTCATGGGCTTCATGATCAACAAGGAGAGGAAGGCCAGCGAGTACCAGGAGAAGATCGCCAAGGCCGAGGCCATCCTCAAGCGCCAGGAGCAGATCGACCGCCAGAAGCAGCAGAAGCAGATCGCCAAACTGGTCGATCCCATTATCCAAGCATTCAAATCCCTGTCGAAGAAGGACCAAGAGAAGTACAGCACCCAGGCCAAGGACCTGGAAGAGGCCGGCCAAGCCGCGCTCAAGAACCCGGACCGGGATGCGTTGATGGGCGTGGTGGCCGCCTCAGCCGCGTTCAGCCCCATGCTGGAGAGCATGACCCAGATGCAGAAGGCGCAGAGCGAGGAGGCGGAGCAATACCACCGCGGCAAGCGCGCGCGCCAGGTGGCCGCAAGCATGGGAGCCGACGTGCCGCAAAGCAGTTTTAGAGGAGCGATGACTCGCTACGAACAGGAGAAGAGACAAGCCGCCTACGCCCAGCAACAGGCCCTTCTGGCGCGCATGGAGGCGGCGCGCCATCACCTGCCTGAGCAGCAGCAGCCACAGACGGTGGCGGCCTCGGCCTCTTCCTACGACGCGCTGCTGAAGATGATGCAGCAGGCTCCGGCAGGGCGCGGGCGCGAGCTGCAGGCGGCTCCCGCCCAGATGACCAATCTCTGAACACGGCGCTCCAGTCCTTCCCCGGCGTAGGGGCATAGACCAGAGGCGGGGCGACCTTGTGCTTTCTCTTGATAAACACCACCGGTGCTTGTTTGATCCAGATGCGGGCCTGAACGATGGAGCTCGTCACGCCCACCCACGCTTGTCGTCGTTGTCCTCCCCCGGGCGCGTCCTGTGCCCGCTCCACCACGCGCACGCCTGCCGATTGGCATTGGTGCGTCCACACGGCATCGATGTTCTTGAACAGGAGGTAGGCCGGATGGGCTTGCACGGGGTGTGTCCCACGGATGCCGAACAGGATGTGCTCCAGGTACGGTCTGTACGTCAGGCCGGGAATCATCCGCCCGCGGCGCGGCGCGAGGTGCAGCACCGGCCGCCACCGAGCCCACGAGCGCACGCGCTCCTCATCGGCGCCGGTGGTGATGACCAGGGCAGGCGTATGGTGTGGCGGCGGCGGGTCGTTCACGCTCAACGCGAAGGCGCGGGGTCGGTGATGCAGCCGGGCGGAGGTGCCATGGAGCAGGGGAACGTCGCGGATGAGCTTGCCTCCGGCACCTCCGACCAACGCCGCGCTCCAGGGGTCGGTGGCCACCAGGCGCAGCGACGCATCAACCCTGCGCAAGGTACGAAGCGCGTTCCGGAGGGCTTCGGGCGACGTCACCGGAAGCACAGGGAACGGGTGGTCGGTCGTGGTGGGGGGCGGACCGAGCGTCTCTCGGGCGGACCATGCCTGCTGGGCACGCGTGAGCTTGCTGCACCGTCGCACCCATGTTCCACAGCGCAGCGCGTCACCGTGTGTCCACCACGGCAGCGTGTCCTCCAGAGGCACGAGACCGTGGTAATTGCGCCTCCAGAACCACAGCACGCATTTCCCTTGCAGGAGACGCGTGGCGCACTGCGGGTGTTGGTACGCGGTGCCCCTTGGAGCCCAGCCGATCACCCGACGGAGCGACGGGTCCAAGGCCACCATCCACGCAGGGTCCAAGGCACGGCGCGCGGGCAGTGCCGTCAGGGGCCAGCCCTCCAGGCGCACGGTCACGAGCTTGGCGTCCACTCGCGGACGCCCCCACGGCTGGAACGTCACCCACGCCACGCCGTCCCGGACGTGCACCCCCCGCGGGAGAAGGGGCCAGCGACTCGCGTCCCGGGCCAGTGGGTGCGTGCGCACCGACCCGTCGGGAAGGAGCTGCGCCTCCAGCCAGTTGCGTTGCACGGGGGCAGGCTGCAGCACGGCCCACTGCCAGTCAAAGTCCTGGACCGTGGCGTCCGTGCGGGGCACCAGCGGCTCCGCGTGCTCCGCGTGCCACCCGCGCACCCACGCCCACTGCCACTGAGAGACGTCCATCCATGGAGAAATGGCCCGCGCAGAGGGGCAAGCGTCGGTCATTTACTTCGTGTAATAAAAGAACTACAGGTCGTCTACTCGTAGTTCCAGCCGGCCCAGAAGGCGGGGGAGTTGACGGCGATCATGGGGCGGGGGAACGCGGCCACGGTGAGCAGCGCGATGCCCGTCGCGTGCATCAGGTGCAGGCCGATGACGCCGAGATGACCGGCTTCGCCCTTGCCCTGGGTGATGACCCGCTCGGCGTGGAACACGTACACCGGAGGGATCCACAGTGCAAGGATCCCGCCGAACATGAAGTAAAACTCCATCTCGAGACGACCGGAGGCAATGAAGACGCCAAAGAGGTACAGGATGAAGAGGCGCAGGGTGACGAGGGTGCTGAGGGCCTTGACCTCGCCTTTGGTGTACTCTGCTTCGGTCTCCGAAACGTACTCCATGTCGATGAGGATGTAGGACTTGAGCAGGTAGAGGAAGATGAGCATGACGACGAGCGGCCAGAACATGAAGATGGCCCAGTTCTTGCCCAGGCCCATGTAACCGAGGTCGGTGGCATCAGGACCCGCGCGGTACCCTGCCCACACACCCAGGGACCACAATGTGAATCCGAGGATATGCAGCGTGGGAGCGCCCCAGGAGTGAGTACGGGCCCACTTGTCGTTCTCCATGATGGACGTGTTCTCCAGGAACCCGCCAAACTTGAAGAAGTGACGCAGCACGCCCAGAATGGGCGCAGCTCCCCATAGGATGGCTCCCAGGTAGAGGAGCGCCTGGGAGGTCTCCGTAACGGTGGTCTCCAGACCAGTGTCGGCGTAACGCGGGGTGAAGCTCATGGCTGCGGATGCTAGAGCGGTACTCGGGGTGTAAACCTGGACAACTGTACGCAGAGAGTTAGGTCCGGCATGCGTTCATTCCCCGCCCCGCTGCTTCCGCGTCTTCTCTTCTTCCTCCTTACGCTACGTCGGGTCGTTCATGCAGGGTGTGGTCCTGGGACTCGGGTCTACCAAGATGGGAGCTGCCTCCGTTGCCCTGTAGGCACCTTCAACACTTTACGGGACAGCGCCTACTGCGATCTGTGCCCCTTGGGCACGGTTGCTGCCGCCAACCGCACGTCATGCCTGCCGTGCCCCGCCTACACCACCGGGCCGTCCTGCGCCGCCTGCCCGCCCTCGACGGACTGCGGCTCGCGCTGCCCTTCCACCGTACCGTGCGTGGACGCGACGCGGCGTGCGCACTTGCGGCACACCGCCGACGGGTGCGAGGCCCCGTCGCTCCTGGCGCAAGGGGCCCCGCGACCCTGTGCGCTCGGGGGCCTCTGCACGTTCTTCGAATGCGGCACGGGCTTTCGAGGCCGGTGCGCCGACCGGGACGACGACACGCTGCGGGTGCCGGCGGGCGTGTTCTGGAGCGGGCTGCTGCTGGCGTGCGTCCTGATGTTTGCAGAGGGCACGGCCGTGCTGTACACCTGCGACCGGCGCGCCCAGATGGCACACCACCACCGATGCTAGCGCCGGTGCTGCTTGCCGTCGTGTGCGGGCTGGGCACCGTGCTCTCGGGCCCCGATTGCGTTCCCTTGACATGCGCATCGGGGAGCGTGTGGCAGGACGGTGCGTGTGCGCCGTGCCCACCCGGGACGTGGGCCGATGCCGTGGCCGGCGCGTGTGCCCCTTGCCCCCTGCAGCACGTCAACCCGGGCTACGGCGCCGTGGCGTGCGTGGCGTGCCCCCCGGACCGGGTCGCCAACGCCTTGGGCACGGCGTGCGAAGACTTTGACGCCGCGGACATTGAGCGGTGCGCGTGGCCCGGACTCCCTGACGGATGCACGCTGGCCTCCGAGGAACACAATGCCACGTGGACGTGCGTGGGCACCGCGTGCCGCACACGGGGTGAATGCTTGGCGCAGTGGGCGCACGAAGGGTGTGACGTGGAGTGCAAGACGCCCCACGACCTGTTGCCCTCGTCCGAGTGGCGCATCCACCCCTGGCTGCTGGTCGTCTGGGCCGGGTTCGTGGCCCTCTGGACGCTCGTCTCCCTGGTGCTGGTGTGCGCCTTGACGCCTTCCGACTACGTCAGCCGCACGCTCAAGGTCCAGTAAAACCCTAACCCTCCACCGTGCATACTTCTTGCCGCGATATGACTTTATTACGGCAACACGGGTATACGAGCGCATCCGCGAGTGGCGGTGCCATTCGGTCAAGCAACCAGTGATGGCGAGCATGGGTGCCACCAGTGAAACCAAGCAACAGCCCATCAAACACATACTCAGCAAGCAACTCGTTCGATGGCTGCGCGCCCATCACCAAGAACATACACACCCCTTTTTTTGGGCCCGTGTCCAGACCAGACTATGTTGGACAAAGTCGTCCATTACCTCCATGGACGACGCAGCGACCGTGCTGACGCACCAGATTGACGACATCTCTATGGATCATCTATGGAATCTCGCCGTTTACGTGACATCCATAGCACAAGCATCGGTGCGCAAGCGCGTGCCCAACGAAGAAGACTGGATGATTGCAAGGAACACATTGTGGTTCAGTACCACGGGCGTTCGTCTGCTCGCCGCTATGAACCTCTTTCTGGTTGACCGCGACGAGCACTGCGACGTGCTGGTGCGGCTCATCCAAAGGGCCATTGTCACGAAGAAGCCATACACTCTGGCAAGAGTGGCCGCGCTGGAGATCAGCCGTCAGGAAGCTGCTCGGCGGCGGGATGACGGATGGATGAAAGTCATCGCGTACATCGGGGAAGGGTTTCAAGCTGCGCAGGAGGAGGAGAAGAGGAAGAAGAAGGGGTTCTTTGGGTGGCTGTTTTCATTATGAGGCATTAAAACATGCTTCCTGTGCCGTACGCCTGCTGGGCCTCGGCCACGGTCTTCTCCAGATCGCCGTCGTACACCGTGTCCGGGTCGTGGTGCCACGCTTCCCGCCACACGTGCAGGAACCAGCTGCTGCACACGGGGCTGTCCTCGGTGGCGCGCAGCACGGTCCACTCGTCGTGGGGCATGGTGCCGTCCTCCTCGGGCAGCGTGCAGGTTCCGTGCTCCGGGGTGTGCACGTCGCGGAATGTCTTCTCCCAGCGGCACAGCTCCTTGGCGTCGTCGTCGTACTGGATGTCGCGGCTGTGCCCGCCTCTGCGGTGCCACCACGTGAACACGTCGGGCGAGGCCGAGCGTGGGTCGTCGCGCGCCTGCGTGACGGGCGCCTCCTGCACCCACACCTCCACGCGCCCCAGTCGGTGGAGCGGAACGCGGTGGCGCACCAGCTCGACTGCGGTGGTCCACGCCACGGGCGGTGTCTCGGCCTTGGCACTGGTGCGCGTGCCGATGCGCTGCACGCGTTCGCGAAGGGCTGCGCTGCCGGGCGCCCAGAGGCGACGAAACTTGGGCGGTGCGTTCGAGAGCGCCACCGTTGCCTGTGGCGCGATGAGCTGCGGGAGGGTGCGCTGTCGCGTGAGCCACGGCAAGAGCGGGGCCGGGAGAGTGGGGCATCGGAACGCGTAGCGCGCAAAGTCCAGGCGCACGGCGTTCCGTTGGTCGGGGAACTGCTGCATGACGCGAGCGGCCTCCATGTACCACGCCACGCGCGGGGCGCGGTGGAGGTGCGTGGCCAGCTGCACGCGCGCCTCGTCGCTCTCGGACGCAAACCCCAGCACGGTGGTGAAGGGCGTGTGGCGATCGGGAGTGATGGCCCCCAGCACACGCACCACCGACGCGGGAAACGCGCGCAGAGTGTGGTGCCAGTCCTGCGGCGAGCCGTGCGCAGCCGTGTACCACCGCCACTGAGCAGGGTGCTCCAAATCCTCGACGCGCGCAAACGCCCCCCCTGCCAAGTGCTCGCTGAGCTTGCTGGCCACCCACGCCCACTCCCGCCGTTTCAACGTGGTGCGCACGGCACGCCGTGAGCTCTCCAGCGCGCGTTCCGCAGGCAATGCGACGGGCAACGCGGCCGCCAGTTGGCGTACGTCGGCGTCCCAGGGCCCCACCGCGTGGTCGGGGGCCAGGTAATGACGGTCCGAGGGCAGGTGCGCCAGCCGACGGAACGCCGCGTTGTGGACGCAGAGGGCCTGCAGCGCCGAGCGGTGCCCATTCAGCGCGCTGTGCCACACGCCGAGGATGGCGTGGCGCGGAGGGAACGCCCAGGGCTCGCGGCGAGGCGCGAGGGTGAGGCGGCGCCACCACCACCAGTAGAGCGGCCGCCAGTCGGCGTGGATCTTGGCCATGGGTGTGGTGGCGTGGAAGTGAAACAGCTCCACCAGCAGGCGTTGGCTGTGGCTCATCTCGTCGAGGGGCGACGGTTCCTTCCGGCTCCACGCCATCAGCGCGTCGGTCTGGACGCTCTTCCGCCACCGGAACGCCATGCTGGTGCGGTAGCCGCGCAGCGCGTCCGGCGCGCGTTGCCGCGTGCGTCGTGCCTGAGCACACACCCAGGCGCACAACAGGTGCGGCCATTGGCTGAGCGGGAGGCGGAGGAACGGCGGGTGGCGCAGCACAAACTGGCACAAGCGGTCACGGTTCTTTCGGCCCAGCGTGAAGCGCACCTGAGGCAGCGTCCCGCGGGCATCCGGGGACGCACGGACATACTCCTTGGATCGGGCCACGATGACGACGGTGGTGGCTCCCGCGTCGTCGTGGTTCTTCTCCAGCCAGGGAAGCAGCCCGTCTGAAAGTACGCCATGCATATGACCCCCGAGGGCCAACGTCCGCATGGTAGCGATGGAGGAATGGGGCCTACGCAGGGCCCCCTGGGCGAACGTACTGATGGTGGATGGTGTGTGTCTGTGCAGCGGTCCGAGGGTGCGACGCCGACCTGGTGATCCTGGAGGAGGCTGCCTTCATCACCCAGCCGTTCTTCAACGCCGTCATCGTGCCGCTGATCGGTGTGAACCAGACGGCGATCCTGGCCATCTCCACGCCGGGCGAAGGCGATTCCAACTACTACAACCTGCTGCTGGACCTCAAGGATGAGGACGGGGCCCCGATGTTCCTGACCATCGAGATCGGGCTGGCGTGCGACGTGTGCCGCGACGAAGGCAAGGCCGCCGACTGCACCCATACCCGCGTGCGCCTGCCCCCTTGGAAGTCCAAGGCACGCCAGCGCAAGCAGCGCCGCATCCTGGCGCAAACCGACCCCGAAGTCATGGCGCGCGAGGTGATGGGCGTCACCGTCAGCGAAGGCGTGCACCCCTTCAATCCCGTGCTGCTGCGTGCGTGGGACAGCCCGGAGCAACGCGTGCACCTCAAGAATCGCGCCTCGCGCGTCATCTTCCTCAGCATCGACCCGGCAGGAGGCGGCAACCCGTCGGAATTCGCCCTCTGCGGCTTGATGTATTACGAACAACGCTACACGGTGAGTTCGCAGTAGAGGTCGCGCACGTGCGCCACAAAGTCGAGGGGGTCACTGTAGTACGTAGCGCTCACGGGGCCGCGCGTCGGCTCCAAGGTGTCTTTGGTGAGCACGTACCCGTGCACCAGCACCTCGTACAGCACCACCACACACTCGAGCACCCTGCGCGTGGCGTTCTGGCGGTCTTTGGGCGTGTTGTCCATGACATACTTGCGGAAGCCCTCCAGGGCGCCCAACGCCAGGAGCAGTGCCAAGCGCAACACCTCCCGGGGTGCGCCCGCCTCTCCCGCGTCCTCGATGTGCTTCACCGTGCGCCTCGTGCCGTGGTCCATGCCCCGCTCGGTGACGTCTTGGTGGCCCGTGCCGTACGGGACGGGCGCTTTCTCCTCTTGGCGCACTGCACCGGGGTAGAGGGAGGGCTGGGGGAGCGCGGAGGAGTCGCCGTGGCGGTGTGTCTCCACCATCTGCACCATGGCCATGAGCTGCTGCCACGTGCCCGACACGAGAATGACGTCCAGCATGTTGTGTGCAGGTGATCTCCTTGGAGAGCTTCGCGACGCTGAACCACTCGGTGATGAACCAGAAAATCTGCGAGCACGTGAGGGCGTTGCGCACTTGGAAGAATGGCCTCCTCAAGAACGCCCTGCTGGTGGTCTTCATGGAAAGCAACTTCGACGCCATCATGGCCCAGCAAGTGGCCTCGATGCTGCACGGCATCACGTTTGCCCACCCCCTTCGTTTCCCCTTCTCCGACGCCAAGCGCGGCAAGAGCACCCAGAAGCGCTACGGCATCGTCACCACCGCCGACCGAAAGCAAGCCTACGTCTACCACGCACAGGAGCTGCTCGGCGCCCGCAAGCTTGCCTTTGTGCAGGACGGCGTGTGCGGCACGGGGCATAGCGGCTGGGTTGCGGCCAAGACCAAGTTGCTGCAGCAGATGCGCGCCTACAAAGGCCTGGTCAAGGTGCCCACCGACATGGCCTTTGGCTCGTTCAAGACCACCTACAGCGGCAAGCATGGCAACCTCAAGGACGACCTCTGCATGGCCTTCCAAATCGCGCTGTTCTTCGCCCGCCAGTCGCTCAACAATCGCGAGTTCATTCGGCAGTGTGGCTCTGAGTTTTTGCCAGAGCTCCCCGTTGATCTGTAACACGGCACCAACACATAAACCGAACCCCACTCGTAGAAACCGAACCCCGCTCATGGAAACCGGACCATCCCCGTAGAAACCGAACCCCTCTCGTGGAAACCGGACCCGAGTTGGTAGAAACCGGACCCCTCTCATAGAAACCGGACCCGAATTGGGAGAAACCGGACCATCCCTGAAGAAACCGGACCCGAGTCGGCAGAGCCCGAACCACCATGGCGGAAGGAAGTCCATAGACAGCAATCAATTTTTTTAGTTAATTCCGCACGATAAAGCAGAGCGAAAACGGAGGCTGAAAGACGTTGCCGCTAAATACATCATCTTCCGTGCTGTCCGCACTCAGGAACATGAGCTTCTCCTTGTCGTTCAGAAGGTGCGCTGTACCAGTGTGTAGTGTCTCCACGATGCGGAAGGAGCGGAAGGCCTTCAGAAGGGCGTTGTGGGCGTAGATGGCAGTCTTGGCAGCGAGAGGCATGTCGTCCTCCACGTCCTTGGGGGAGCGAGCCTCACGGGTGATGACGCTGTGTTGCCAAGAGGCGGAGAGACAAGGCAGCGCTGCCAGAGCCATCCAGGGGAAGCGACCAGCCGTGTTGACGTGCAGAGTGAGGCGCTTCTTGGGCGTTGATGCTGCGTCCATCGCACCCGTCACGGCTTCGCTGTCCTCCGCGTTGATGTCATTCATGAAGCTCCCAGAGGCCGGCTGGAAATCTGGGATGTCCAGGGGCGGGTGTCCAGACAGCAAGTCGGACGACATGCCGGCGTAGGGGTCCGGCGCATCCACGTCAAACCCAACACCTGGCGTGCGACAGGGGGTGAGGGGACCAGGGGAGAAGCGCATCGGGGAGAACTCCATTGGGGAGAAGTCCATCGGGAGGAAGCCTTGATCGCCTCCACTGACAGGGAGAGTGGAGGCAGCAACAGCAGGTGGAGCCTCCTTCTTCTCCTCAGAGACAGCAGCAGGGGGAGCAGCAGCGGGGGGGGCGTCGTTCATCTCCTCGTCTCCGTCCTTCTCCACAGAGGCAG
>Ga0256829_1000179_pt1 | contig 79161 bp, 74 predicted proteins | sample 131447metaG_FD_185979 | JGI IMG/M metagenome (GOLD analysis project Ga0256829, IMG submission 185979) | Hydrothermal vent microbial communities from Lau Basin, Pacific Ocean - 131-447 | ecosystem: Environmental > Aquatic > Marine > Hydrothermal vents | place: Pacific Ocean: Lau Basin | collected...
TAAGCTCACCCATGGTCTCCTCCTCACTCTCACCGATGGTCCCAGAATCCACTCCATCTTGGCGCATCACGACGCCGAAGTAGAGGGGGAGGAGACCATCCCATCGGATGCAGGCCGCAGGCCGGAACCCGGGGATCGCGGTGCCGAGGGGAAACGCCCGCTCCGGATTGCGCTGCGCTCCATCCGGGCTACATCCTACATCCTACATCCCGGCTGCGGGGCGGCCGTCGATCCGTCATGCCAGTCTCAACGATCCGCCGGCCCTTCGAGCAGCGGCCCGACCCCCGCCAGGGATTCCAGGGCGTGGTCCGGCCCGCAGGGCAGGCGCTCGCGCGAGCGGGCGTAGCGGTTGATCCAGACGGTGCGCAGGCCGAAGCAGGCCGCGCCGGCGATGTCCCAGCCGTTGGACGAGTGGAAAAGGATCTCCCCGGGCTGCAGGCCGAGGCCCTCGGTCGCGAGGCGGTAGACGCGCGGATCGGGTTTGTAGACGCCGAGGTCGTCGACCGAGACGACGAGATCCAATCGGTCGGACAGTCCCGCGGCCGTGACCGCCGCCTCGAGCATGGCGGGCGTGCCGTTGCTCAGGATCGCGAGCCTCAGGCCGCGCGCGCGCAGTCGCGCCAGCGCGGGGGCGACGTCAGGGTAGGCGCGCGGGGTGTCGTAGGCGGTCATGAGATCCGCGTACAGCGCCTCGTCGCGCATCCCCTGCGCGTCGAAGGCATAGGCGAGCGCCTCGCCGGTGACCGTGCGGAAATCTGCGTAGCGCCCCATGAGCGTGCGCAGCCACGTGTACTCGAGCTGCTTTTGGCGCCACAGGGCCGCGATGGTGTCGGCCGCGTCGCCGAGCCGCCCGCGGCACGCGTCCACCGCCGAATCGACGTCGAACAGTGTCCCGTAGGCGTCGAAGACACAGGCGCGGATCGCGCGCCCCGTGTTCACGCCGCCGCCTCGCGGTAGCCGAACTCCCCGTGCCACTCGCCGCGGCGGTAGTCGATGCGCAGCCAGTGCGGGGTGAAGGCGCCGGCGCGTTGTATGGGGAAGTCCGCGAGCTGCGGGCTGCGTTCGTAGTCGGCCATGCTGCAGCTCGCCGTCATCACCGGGCGGAAGCGTACCGCCAGGGTATCGCCGGCGGCGACCGCGCCGTCGTCGTCGTCGTGTTCGCGAAAGCGCACCGCCTTGCGGATCAGGCAACTGAAATAGAGTTCCATCTCCGCCAGCAGCGGCGTGGTGCGCGCGGCGAGCGCCGCGCGCGCGCGAGGCGTGACCTCCACCCGCAACGGCCGCCCGCCGAGATCGATGGTCCGGGTCTCCATGGGATCCTCCTTCGGGGGCGGCCGCGGCTCAGCGCCGATCCGCCTCCAGCCTAGGATAATCGAGATAGCCGCGTTCGTCGCCGCCGTAGAAGGTGGCGGGGTCGGGCGCGTTGAGCGGCGCGCCGCGCGCCACACGCTCGGGCAGGTCGGGGTTGGCGAGGAAGGTGACCCCGAACGAGATCAGGTCCGCGTAGCCCGAGCGCAGGGCCGCGCGGGCGCGTTCGGCGTCGTAGCCGCCGTTGGCAATGTACGGTCCCGTGAAGCGCGCGCGCAGGCGCGCGAAATCGAAGGCCCCCTCGCCCTGTTCGACGACGTGCAGGTAGCCCGCGCGCGCCTCGGCCAGGGCGCGGGCGGCGTACTCGAAAGTCGCCTGCGGGTCGGAATCGCGGATGTCGTTGAAGGGGTTGATCGGCGACAGGCGCACCCCGACGCGACGCGGGTCCCAGACCTCGATGACCGCGGCGGTCACCTCGAGCAGCAGCCGTGCGCGGTTCTCGCAGGACCCGCCGTAGCGGTCGCGGCGCCGGTTGGTGCCGTCGCGCAGGAACTGGTCGAGCAGGTAGCCGTTGGCGGCGTGGATCTCGACGCCGTCGAAGCCGGCCTCGCGGGCGAGGCGCGCCGCGTGCCGGAACTGTTCGACGACGCCGGGGATCTCCTCGAGGCCCAGCGCGCGCGGGGTCACGAACGGCCGCGGCCCCTCGGGGGTGACCGCATCGCCCGCGGGGCGCAGCGCCGAGGGCGCCACCGGCGCCGTCCCGCCCGGCTGCAGCGAGGGATGGGAGATGCGCCCGCAGTGGAAGAGCTGCGCGAAGATGCAGCCGCCCGCCGCGTGCACCGCCTCGACCACCATCCGCCACCCCTCCACCTGCTCTTCGGTGTGCAGGCCGGGCGTTCCCGGGTAGCCCACCCCCTGCCCGGAGACCTGCGCCGCTTCGGTGATGATGAGCCCGGCGCCGGCACGCTGCGCGTAGTAGCGCGCGTTGATCGCCTGCGGCACCCCGCCAGGACCGGCGCGATTGCGCGTCATGGGCGCCATCACCAGGCGGTTGCGCAGCGCGCACGGGCCGAGGGTGTAGGGGGCGAACAACGGGTCGGGCGAATCGGCCGGCCGGTCTGCTTGTGCGCCCATCGCGTGTCCCCCCTCAACCGGCGAGGGCGTGCAGCGCCGCGAGGATCGCCTCCGGCTCCATGCGTCGCGTGTAGTCCGTGTCCACATGCGCCGCCCGGATCGTCGCGTCGCGGTCGATCACGTAGGTGGCGGGGATCGGCAGTTCCCAGGACTCGTCCCCGTTCCAGGCCGGAAGATCGATGCCCCAGCCTTGGTAGATCGGCCGCAAGGACTCCGGCACCTGAAACACCAGTCCGTACGCGCGCGCGGTGTGGTCGCCGACGTCGCTCAACACGTCGAAGCGCAGCGCGTGCCGTTCGGCGGTGCTGAGCGACTGGTCGGGGGTCTGCGGTGAGACGGCGATCAAGGCGGCGCCGAGACCCTCGATCTCGGGTAGACGGTGTTGCAGCGCGGCCAGTTCCAGGTTGCAGTAGGGGCACCACCCGCCGCGGTAGAAACTCAGCACGACCGGGCCGCGGGCGAGCCGCTCCGACAGGCGCACGGGCTGTCCCTTGACATCGGGCAGTTCGAAGTCCGGCGCCTGCGCGCCCACGTTGAGGGCGCGTTCGGCGATTCCGGTGTCGGCGAGCTGTTGTGCGGCCTGCATCAGGGTCAGGCGGACGTCTTCCGGTACTCCGGCCAGGAACTCACGCTTCCTGCGGTCCATCTCGGCGTTCAGCGATTCCTCGGTGATCGGCGCGGGCTGATTCATGGCGGCTCCTCCTTGCGTCGGTTGGTCGGGTCCGCCGGACAGGCGCCCGGCCGGACGATAGAAGTAAGATGTCTGACTCAGTTGTCACCCAAAAATTTTTCAAACCCCCTGCAGCCACGTGCGCAGCCGGGCGCACTGGCGCCGCAGCACCTCCGGGTCGCGACGCGCGTGCGCCACCAGCGTCACGCCCTGCAGCAATCCCATGAAATAGGTGCCGAGATCCTCCGCGTCGTCATGGCCGAGGGCACGAAACTGCTCCACCGTCCAGTCGATCTGTTGCTGGAGGATGGAATCGGCCCGTTCCGCCAGTGCGACGTCGTCCTTGTCGAGTTCCTGGCACAGGCTGCCGACGGGGCAGCCGTAGCGCGCGAGTTGCTCGCGGTGTTCCTCGATCATGTCGATGAACGCCAGGAGTCGCGCGCGCGGATCGGGCAGGGTCCGGTCCCATCGGTCGAAGAGGTCACGGAACTCGGCGGCGCGGCCCTCGAGGACCGCGGCCCCGAGGTCGTCCTTCGTCTTGAAGTAATAGTAGACGTTGCCGAGGGGGACCCCCGAGGACTTGGCGATGTCGGAGAGCGTCGTCGGGCGGAAACCCTGCTGGTGGATCAGGGTCCGGGCGGCGGCGATCAGTCGCTCGCGCTTGTCGCTGACTCGGGGCATCGCCTTGATTCAGTCAACCAACTCAGTTCAATCTTACGCCGATACGGCACTGTGTCAAGTGCGGCAAATCCATATGGGTAATGTAGAAATTGTAGCATAGAGTTCGTGGACCGCGTCCAGATCGCGCCCCACACCAGTGTAAGGGCGGGTCCGGCAACGGCGACTCAGAGGAGGCGTAGCGGTCCCCGGGCGCAGCGCGCCGGGGCCCGCGCCGCGGAGGCCCGGTCGTGCCTGGAGGCCTCGCGTCGCCGGTGTGGTGTCGACCCCAGGGGAGGAGAGGAGCGATGAAGATGCTGGTTCAGTGGTATCGGAAGGCGGTGTGCGGCCTGGAATTCCTCGCGCCGGTCGGTGACCTGGGTCTGCGGCTGTGGGTCGCGGAGGTGTTCTGGCGCGCCGGGCTGACGAAGATCCAGAGCATGGACTCCACGGTCGCCCTGTTCACCTACGTCTACCACGTGCCGCTGCTGCCGCCCGAGGTCGCGGCCTATCTGGGCACCGCGATCGAGATCACGGTGCCGGTCCTCCTGGCGCTGGGCCTCGCGGGGCGGTTGAGCGCCGGGTTCCTGTTCATCTACAACATCATCGCGGTGATCTCCTATCCGGGTCTCTCCGCCGGCGGGCTGGAGCATCACGAGGTGTGGGGGCTGATGCTGCTGGTACTGACCTTGCGCGGGCCGGGGGCCCTGTCGCTCGACCGCCTGCTCGAGTGCACCGTGTTCGCACGCCTGGCTCCACGCGGCGGCGCCGCCGGGACGGGGCACTGACCCGCGCACGGGTCGCGGAGCCCGCGTAGATGGGCTTGCGGCCCGCCGTCGTCCCGGAGATCCGCCTGGGCCGCGCCGTCTGCGGCGACCTCGCGCGGAGCGAGCGGCTCGAGTGGTGGCTCGCCGACGGGACCGGCGCCTACGCGGCGGGAACCGTCGCGGGGAGTGCGACCCGTCGCTACCACGGTCTGCTGTTCGCCCCCGGCGGTGACGGCGTGCAACGCCGGCTGCTGTGGGCGCGCGCGGATGCGACCCTGCTGCTCGGGACGCGGCGTGTGCCACTGTTCACCAACCGGTGGCGCGGGGATATCGTCGACCCCGCCGGTTACCTCGATCTCGAGTCCTTCCATCTCGACGGGCGGCTGCCCCGCTGGCGCTACGCGATCGGTCCCTGCACACTCGAGGCGCGCATCTGGATGCTGCGCGGCGCGTGCACGACCTACGTCGCCTGGAGGATGGAGGGCCGCTTCCCAGGCGCCCCGGCGCCGCACCTGGAGGTGCGGGTGCTGGTCAATGCCCGCGACCATCACGCCACCACGGCGCCGGGTGCACTGCAGTTCCAGCGCCGGGAGGAGGGGGCCGACCGCATTCGGGTGGACGCCGCGGACGCGGCGCGGCTCCATATTCGCGCCTTCGGCGGTCGTCTCGAGGCGCGCGAGGACTGGATCGAACGCTTCGATCTCCCCGCAGAACGTGCGCGCGGTCTGGATGACGAGGACAGCCATTTCTGCATCGCCCAGGCACGGTTCGGTCTCGCCCCCGGTGAGTGGGTGGCGGTCGCCGCGGGCGTACCCGGCTACGCCGACGCCCCGCCGGGCGCGGCGCTGGAGGCGGCGCGCGCGGGCCAGGTCGCGCTGTGCGCGGCGGCCCGCGACGGGGTGCCTGGGGTGGCGGACCGGCCGTCCTGGGTTACGCATCTGGTCCTGGCCGCGGCCGATTTCCCCGTCGAGCGCGCCGGCGGCGCGGGCGTGGTCGCAGGCTACCCGTGGTTCGGCGAGTGGGGGCGCGATACCATGACGGCGTTGCCCGGCCTGACGCTCGCCACCGGGCGCGCCGAACTCGCGCGGCGCGTCCTGCGCGCGGCCGCCGCCCAGGTCGATGCGGGCATGCTGCCGAACCGTGTCGCGGCGCCGGCGCCGATCCCGACTACCACAGCGTCGACGCGGCCCTGTGGTACGTGGCGGCCTGCGGCGCCTACGCCGAGGCGACCGGCGACACCGGGACGGTACGCGCGCTGTTTCCGGTCCTCGAGTGCATCCTGCATCGCTACCGCGAGGGAACCCGCTACGGCATCGCGATGGACCCCGCGGACGCGCTGTTGCGTGCCGGCGCGCCGGGCCTGCAACTGACGTGGATGGACGCCAGGGTCGGCGCATGGGTGGTCACCCCGCGCCACGGCAAACCGGTCGAGGTCAACGCCCTCTGGTATCACGCCCATTGCACGCTCGTGGCGCTAGCGGCGCGGATCGGCGCCGATCCGGCGCCATGGCATGCCCTGGCGGAGCGCATCCGGAGCGGGTTCCGGCGCTACGTGCGCGCCGACGGCGCCGGGCTCTACGATGTCCTCGACGGTCCGGACGGCGACGACGCGGCGGTGCGCCCCAACCAGATCCTCGCCGTGAGCCTTACGCACAGCCCGCTGGAGGCGACCGATCGCGCGGCCGTGGTGGCGACCTGCGCGCGCGAACTCCTGTGTTCCTACGGCCTGCGTACGCTCGCTCCGGGCAGCCCCGGCTACCGCCCGCGCTACGCAGGCGGTGTGGCCGAACGCGACGGCGCCTACCATCAGGGGACGGTGTGGCCGTGGCTGCTCGGCCACTACGCGCTCGCGGAGTATCGGGTCCACGGCGACGCGGCGGCGGCGCAGGCGCGGCTCGAACCGCTGCGCGACCACCTCTTCGACGCCGCCCTCGGGACCGTCGGCGAGATCTTCGATGCGCAGCCGCCCCACACGGCGCGCGGGTGTCCGGCGCAGGCGTGGTCGGTGGGGTGCGTGCTGGAGGCGTGGACGCGCCTGGAGCAGGCGCGGCTCAGGGAAACGGTGCAGGCAAACGGAGCGGCGGGGAGACCGGGATGACGAGTGATGTCGACGGTGCCGAGCGACGGCGGCTGGAGGATCAGCGCGAGGGGCGTGCCGACTGGCGTCGCTGGGGGCCGTACCTCGCCGAGCGTGCGTGGGGGACCGTACGCGAGGACTACAGCGCCGGCGGCACGGCCTGGGAGTACTTCGATCACGATCAGGCGCGTTCGCGCGCTTACCGCTGGAGCGAGGACGGGATGGGCGGGATCTGCGACACACAGCAGCGCCTGTGCCTCGCCTTCGCATTCTGGAACGGCCGCGACCCCATCCTCAAGGAGCGCGCCTTCGGGCTCACCGGCAACCAGGGCAATCACGGGGAGGACGTCAAGGAACAATACTTCTATCTCGACGCGGCGCCCACCCACAGCTTTCTGCGCTACCTCTACAAGTATCCCCAGGCGGAGTACCCCTACGCGCGGCTGGTGGCGGAGAACGCGCGCCGCACCCGCGCCGATCCGCCTTTCGGCCTGCTGGATACGGGCGTCTTCGACGACGGCCGCTACTGGGACATCGAGGTGTCCTATGCGAAGGCGGCGCCCGATCTGATCCACGTGCGCGTACGCGCCGCCAACCGCGGCGATGCCGCGGCGACGCTGCACGTGCTGCCGCTGCTGTGGTTCCGCAACACGTGGTCGTGGGCGGGCGACGCTGCGCCGCGTCCGCGGTTGCGCGCGGACGATCCGCCCGCGGGGGCCGGGTGGGCGATCGCGGGCGAACACGCGACGCTCGGGCGCCTGTGGTGCTACGGGCGCGAGCCCGCCGAGACGATGTTCACGGAGAACGAGACGAACTTCGAGCGCCTGTGGGGTGTCCCCAACGCCGCACCCTACGTGAAGGACGCGTTTCACCGCCGCGTCGTGGCGGGGGAGGCCCAGGCCGTGAACCCGGCCCGCACCGGTACGCGCGCGGCCGCGTGGCACGTGCTGCACGCACCGCCAGGCGCGACGGCGGAACTGGCGCTGGTGCTCTCGGAGCGAGCGCTCGAGGCGCCCTTCGACACCGCCGCCGAGGTGTTCGCACGCCGCACCGCCGAGGCCGATGCGTTCCACCGCGCGCTGCTGCCCGACGGGAGCGAGGCCGACCGGCGCATCGTGCGCCAGGCGCTGGCGGGGATGATCTGGAACCAGCAGTTCTTCCACTACGACGTCGCCCGCTGGCTCGACGGCGACGAGCCGCCGCCCCCGCCGCAGCGCCGCGCCGGGCGCAACCGCCGCTGGCGCCACCTGCGCGCGGGCGACGTGCTCTCCATGCCCGATACCTGGGAGTATCCCTGGTTCGCCGCCTGGGATCTCGCCTACCAGTGCGCGACCCTGGCGCTGGTCGACGTCGACTTCGCCAAGGCGCAGATCGAGCTGCTGCTGACCGAGCGCTACCTGCACCCCAACGGGCAGATCCCCGCCTACGAGTGGGCCTTCGAGGACGTCAACCCGCCCGTGCACGCCATGGCCGCGCTCAAGGTGTTCCGCGCCGAACGCGTGCAGCGCGGCGCGGGCGACCTGCATTTCCTGCACCGGGTGATGCATAAGCTGCTGATGAACTACACATGGTGGCTCAACCGCAAGGACGCCGACGGGCACAACCTGTTCGAGGGCGGCTTCATGGGCCTGGACAACATCTCGGTCTACGACCGCTCGCACCCCCTGCCGCCCGGTCATGCCCTCAAGCAGGCCGACGCCACCGGATGGATGGCGATGTTCGCGCTGAACATGACGGTGATCGCGCTCGAGTTGGCCACGGAAAACCCGGATTACGAGGAGGTCGCGATCCAGTGCTACACACAGTTCCTGGCGATCGCCGACGTGATCGCGGGCCACGCGGAACACTGTATCTCGCTGTGGGACCCGCAGGACCGCTTCTTCAAGGATCTGATCGTGGGGCCGGACGGCGCCTGTCACCGTATCGACGTGTTTTCCTGGGTGGGGATCATCCCGCTGTTCGCCTGCGAGGTCCTCGACCGGCGCCTGCTGGAGACCGCGCCGCGCTTCCGCGCGCTGCTCGCGGCGCACAAGGGCGGGCTGTTCGACGGCCATTACATCTGCGCCTGTCCGGATTGGGAGAACGAGCGCGGCGAGCACCTGCTGTCGCTGGTCGACCACACCATGTTGCCGCACATCCTGCGCCGACTGCTGAACGAGGACGAGTTCCTCTCGCCCTACGGCGTGCGCAGCCTGAGCCGCGTGCACGCCGAGCGGCGCGAACTCGGCGTGCTGCCCGGCGTGGGGACCGCGCTCATCGCCTACGAACCGGGCGAGTCGACGAGCGGGCTGTTCGGCGGCAACTCCAACTGGCGCGGGCCGGTGTGGCTGCCCCTGAACTATTCGCTGATCCAGGCGCTGGAGAAGTTTCATCGCTTCCTCGGCGACGGCTTCCGGGTCGCGGTGCCGTGTCTGGGCGGGGAGGAGCGCACGCTCGAAGGGATCGCCCGGCTCATCGCCGAGCGCCTGACCGCCCTGTTCCGCCCGGGCTCCGACGGGAGCGTGCCGTCGCTGCCGGACGGGCCGTTTCGCCGCGACCCCCACTGGCGCGACCTGCTGCTGTTCCACGAGTATTTCCACGCCGAGACCGGGCGCGGCCTGGGCGCGGCGCACCAGACCGGCTGGACCGGGCTCGCCGCCAATCTGGTGCTGCGCGGCTACCGGCGCGACATCCCCGCCTACTGGCGCGCCCGCGACGGCGCAGCCGTGCGCCGGTCCGGCGCCGCGTGACCCTCCGCCGTCCGCGGCCGTCGCCGCGGGTACCCGCCGACGCCCGCGATTCGACCTAGGGCCGGGCGTGCCCGGCCGGGGCCGTGGATCGGTGCGACCTGGTTCGGGTCGGCGTCGTCGGCGGGCCGAGGCCCGCCCTACGGGCCGACGTCGTCGATACGGGCCGGCGCCGTCGATCGGCACCGACGGGCGTCGATGCGGCCGACCCGGGTTATCATCGGTCCAGACCTGCGCAACCGGGGAGAGGATCGCCGTGAAATCGTTTCGCTTCGCCGTGTTTTCGCTGTGCCTCCTGCTCGCGGGTCCCGCGGCGGCGGCGCCGGCGCGCGGGCCGCAGCCGGTGCGTGCACCGCACGCGATGGTGGTCACCGCGCAGCACCTCGCCACGCGCGTGGGTCTCGACATCCTGCGCGCGGGGGGCAACGCGGTCGATGCGGCCGTCGCCGTGGGTTACGCCCTCGCCGTGGTGCATCCCTGCTGCGGCAACCTCGGCGGCGGGGGCTTCATGCTGATCCACCTCGCCGGCGGGCGCGACGTGTTCCTGAACTTCCGCGAGAAGGCGCCGCTGGCCGCGCGGCGGGACCTGTTCCTCGACCGCAACGGAAACGTCGTCCCCGGCCTGAGCACCGACAGCTACCTGAGCGTGGGCGTGCCGGGCACCGTGCTCGGACTCGACACGGCGCTGCGCCGCTACGGGACCATGACGCGCGCGCAGGTGATGGCCCCGGCCATCCGCCTGGCCCGCAAGGGCTTCGTCCTGCGTCGCGGCGACGTGGAACTGCTCGGTCTGCGTACTGCGGACTTCGCGCGCCATCGCAACGTCGCCGCGATCTTCCTCAAGGACGGGCGCCCCTACCGCGCCGGCGAGCGCCTCGTGCAGCCGCAGCTCGCACGCACCCTCGAGCGCATCGCGCGCGGCGGTCCCGCGGCCTTCTACAAGGGGCCGATCGCGCGCGCCGTGACGGCGGCGAGCCGGCGCCACGGCGGTCTGCTGACGATGGCCGACTTCGCGCGCTACACCGTCGAGACCGAGCACCCGGTGGCCTGCCGCTACCGCGGCTACCGCGTGGTCTCCGCGCCGCCGCCGAGTTCGGGCGGGGTCACGCTGTGCGAGATCCTGAACATCCTCTCCGGGTATCCGATGGCGCGGATGCCGTTCCACTCCGCGCGCTCCATCCACTATCTGGTCGAGGCGATGCGCCGCGCCTACGCCGATCGCAACACTTATCTCGGGGATCCGGACTTCGTGCGCAACCCCCTGGCGCGGCTGCTGTCCCCGGCCTACGCGGCACGGCTGCGCGCCGGCATCCGACCGCACCGCGCCACACCCTCGGCGCAGGTGCACGGGGGACTCGGACCGCCCGAGGGCGACGACACCACGCATTATTCGATCGTCGACGCGCACGGCAACGCCGTCGCCGTGACCTACACCATCAACTACCTGTTCGGCTCGGGCCTGATCGCCGGCGACACCGGCTTTTTCCTCAACAACGAGATGGACGACTTTACCTCCAAGCCGGGCGTGCCCAACAGCTACGGCCTGGTGCAGGGCGAGCGCAACGCAATCGCGCCCGGCAAGCGCCCGCTGAGTTCCATGGCGCCGACGATGGTCTTCCGCAAGGGGCGGCTGTTCCTCGTGACCGGGAGTCCCGGAGGCTCGCGCATCATCACCATCACCCTGGAGACCATCCTCAACGTCGTCGACCACGACATGAACATCGCGCAGGCGGTCGACGCGCCGCGCATCCATCACCAGTGGCTGCCCGACGTCGTCTATGCCGAACCGGGGGCCGTTACGCCGGCGGTGCGCCGGCGGCTCGAGGCGATGGGCTATCGTCTGGTGGAGCAGCGCCCGTGGGGGGCGGCGGAGGCGATCCTGGTCGGCCCGGGCGGGGTGCGGGAGGGCGCCAACGACGCACGCCGCCCCGCGGGGCTCGCGGCCGGATACTGATCCGGTTCCGGCTCGTGCCCGGATCAGGCCCGGCGGTTGCGGCGCACGTCTTCCCGGGCGTCCATGGCGGCGCCCGGCGAGCGGGTATCGAGGGGCGCAAACGTTCTAAGGGCCGCCGTGTCCCTCATCCGCACCAACCGTCCCGCGACGTCGAGCCATCCGCGGCGGGCGAGGGCCGTCAGGTTGCGGCATACCGTTTCCTCCGCGAGCCCGAGGTAGGCGCCGATCTCGGCGCGGGACAGGGGCAGTCGGAACTCGGTCGCCGAGTAGCCCAGGGCGTGGTAGCGGGCGGAGAGATCCAGCAGAAAGGCGATGAGACGCACCTCCGGATCCCGCGGCCCCTGGAGCAGGGCGAGATGGGCTCCGGTGCGCGTGAGCGCGCGGCTGATCCGGTCGTGCAGCCATCGCTGCACTGGCGGTTCGCGCCGCGCCTGCCTCTCGAGGCGGCCCCAAGGGATGGTGCAGACGACGCCGGTCTCCAGCGCCGCGGCGGATTTGGCGTGGGGGCTGCGGATCGCGCTCGTCCCGATCCAGTCTCCCGGGAGGTACAGCGCGGTCAGGTGCTCGACGCCGTCGTCGAAGACGAACCCCTTGACGGCGCCGGCGCGCAGGACATGCAGGTCGTGTCCGGGGGCCCCCGCCCGAAACAGGACGTCGCCGCGGCGCAGCAGCCGGCGCCGGCCGATGCGGGCGAGGAGCTGCGTTGCGCGCCGGAGTCCGATCGCGGCGGGCAGACAGTCGTCCGCGAGCGGACAGTGTACGCAGGAAGCGGCGGTGGCGGACATCCGTGCCGCACGTGATCGCGGTTCCATATAAGGGCACCCCCGTGTCCGTATCGATTCGGCGTCGCCACCGATTCGACCAGACTCGTGCCCGCGCGGTCAGTGACCGGGGTCACTCGGGCATCGAAGGGATCCGTCCCCCTGGATGGCGGCCGCGCACGGCCGATCCGGAGGGCGGGGTAGCGCGGCATCCTCCGGGCGATCTCAATAGAACTCCCACTCCAGCCCCAGGCGCGCGATCTGCCGCTCGCTGGCCGGCGTCAGACCGAAGGCCCAGCCCGCCAGCACGTGGAAGGTCGGCGTGGGGCTGTAGGTGAGGGCCGGCGAGAGGAGTTGCACCTGGCGGTCCCACGGCTCGGGGTGGTTGAGGGCGCCGACGTCGCCGTACCATTCGAGACGCGGCTGGAAGGTCTCGTCGAGGCGGTAGATCAGCGCCGAAGCGTACATCAGCTTCCAGCCCGCGGCGGTGTTCTCGCCGCGGATCACCTTCTCGAAGATCGGGTTCACGTCGAGCGTCCAGCGCCCGAAGTCCTTCTCGACGATGCCGCGCAGCTCCACCTCGCGCTTGTCCTCGTCCATCTTCGGCAGCTCGTACTCGATGTAGGCGCCGAGGTCGACCGGGAGTTGGCCCTTCTGGAAGAAGCTCGCCCGCAGGTGGTAACGCTGGCCGGCGAAGGTGAGTGCATGGCCGCGGGTCGGGTCGTGCACGGCGTCGGCGTAGGCGGCGAACTCCAGGTGGTCGGTCAGCCCGTAGGTGGCCTCGACGCTGGTGCGCGCGAGATCCGTGCGGTTGTCCTGCGCGGCGTCGGTGCCCTGTACCGTGTAGGCGTTGTGGCTCTCGATCTCGAGTTCGCCCCGTGCGGCGGTGCGGTAGGGGTAGACCTCGAGCTCGAAATAGTTGAAGGCATAGGCCGGCGCGGCGACGGCCGCGGTGCAGAGCAGCAGCAGGGCGCGCAGTGCGATCCGGCCCCGGGCGGCGGGGGTCGTTGTATTCATGGTCGGCTCCGGGAACGGTCGGTTACGGGCGCTCGGGCGCCGGGGCCGGCGCTGCGGCGCCGGCCCGCGTCGGGGCCGCGGAATCCGGCGGCGCGCGGCGCAGCCGCGCGAGGACGAAGACCCAGAATCCCGCATAGAGCAGCACCAGCATCAGCGAGGGGCGTGGGCGGTAGCCGGTGAGCGCCGCGGCGAGGGTGCCGAGGCGGCCGTTGGCGTCGAGCAGCCAGGTCGTGTTCCAGACCGGATCGACGAGCGCCGGCAGTACGCCCATGCCGATGAGCTGCGAGGCCGCGCTCACCAGCATTCCCGCCGCGGTGAACAGCAGGACGACTCCGGTCACGCGGAAGAAGGTGCGGTAGTTCAGAAAGCGCACGCCGCGCGCGACCAGCCAGGCGGTAGCGAGTGCCAGGGCGAAGCCGGCGAGGGCGGAGCCGCCCAGCGCCCAGGCCCCGGCATGACGTGCCTCGAGGCCGAGGCCGTAGAGGTAGAGCACCGTCTCGGCGCCCTCGCGCGCCACCGCGAGCAGCGCGACCACCCCCACCGCGAGCAGGCTTCCGGTGCCCACGGCGCGGTCGAGTTCGGCCTCGAGGTCCCCCTTGAGGCGGCGCCCGTTGCGGTGCATCCACAGCACCATCTGGGTCAGGAGGGCCGCCGCGGTGCCCATCATGGCGACCTGGAAGTACTGCAGGGCACGCCCCTGCAGGTCCGTTTCGATACGCATGGTGACCAGGGCGAGCACCGCGCTCAGGGCGAGCCCTCCGGCGACGCCGGCCCACAGCCACGCGCGTCCGCGGCGCCCGGTTCCGAGGCGGGCGAGGTAGGCATAGAGAATACCGATGACGAGGACCGCCTCGAGGCTCTCGCGCCAGACGATGAACAGGACCGTGGCCATCACTTGTGCTCCGTGGCGACGATCTCGCCCTGGGCCGTCGCCGGGTGGAAGTCGCCGAAGATGCGGTAGCGACCCGGTTTCAGGGGACCGAGGTAGACCTCGATGCTGCGCCCGGGCGGCACGATCCGCTCGCGGTTGAGGTCCACGCTCTCGAACTCCTCCACGCCGGGGCCGTGGTTGGTGACGCGAAGTTTGAACTTCTCGCCCGCCGGTACCGTGAGGGTCGTGGGCTGGAAGCGTGCGTCGCGGATGGCGAGGTCGATCACGCGCAGGGTGTCGGCGCGGGCGCCGGCGGCAAGCAGCAGCGCGAGTGCGGCGAGCGCGGGCCGGCCGACGCGACGGAGTCCGGTTGCGGTCTTCGACATCTCCTGGGTTCTCCTTGCTCGGGGGCCGGTACCCAAACGGATCGGGGGTGGCGGCCACCCAATGGATCTAAATGATAACGATTCGTATTAATAGGCGCAAGGGGGCCCGGATCGGACCGTCCGCAACACCGGTCCAGAAAAAGGCCTTATTATCATTATGTTAAATTAGTCCAACGGCAGACGGCCTCCCGCATGCAGACCTCAAGGCCCCGTGATCCCCGGCCACCTCCCCGATTCCGCCGGTGTTTCCGTTCAGGCGACGTTAAGTTGGGCGGTCGCAAGATGGGGACCATGAAGCACCGGCTCCGTACCCGCCCATCGGGGAGGATGCGCGAGGCGGTGCCGGGTTCATCGACGCAGAAGGAGTCCGTCATGAAGAAGCTGATGATCGCCGCCGTCGCCGGTCTCGCCCTGAGCTCCGTCTCCGTCCAGGCGCTGGCCGACGGGGATGACTTCGGAAACTTCGCCCTCGGCGTGGTGGTCGGGAGCGTCCTTACGCCGCAACCGGTGTATCGTTACTATTCGCCGCCGACCGTGACGGTGATCCCGGACGGCTATTACAGCTATTACTACCGCCCCTACGTCTATGGTTATTACGGATACCGGTCCTATCCGCGATGGCACCGTCACGAATGGCGGGAGCACGCCTGGCGGCGCCACGAGTGGCGCGAGCACCGCCGCTGGAGGCGCCACGAGTGGCGCGAGCATCACCGCTGGGGCGGGGACGACGATTGAAGAGGCCGCGCCCGCGGGTGAAGCGGAGGTGTGCCGGTGCGACGACGCGCGGGTCGAAGCGCTTGCCGAACTGCTCGAACGCCACGGACTGCGCCTGGAGATCGTTCCGGCCGGTGTCCCCATCCCCGGAAGCTACTGGGGCGCTCCCGAGGCCGGCCTGATCGGTGACACGCTCTATGCGAGCGCGCAGACTCCGGTGCACTCCGTGCTGCACGAGGCGGCGCACTACGTCTGCATGTCGCCCGGACGCCGCTCCGCGCTGCACACCGATGCGGGCGGCGGCTTTCTGGAAGAGGCGGGTGTGTGTTACCTGCAGGTGTTGTGGGCCGATGCCCTGCCCGGCGTGGGTCGCCGGCGCCTGATGGCCGACATGGATGCGTGGGGATACAGCTTCCGCTTGGGCTCAACGCAGGCCTGGTTCGAACGCGACGCCGACGACGCCCGCGAGTGGCTCGAACGCCACGGCCTGATCCGCGACGGGCGCCCCACCGGGCGCCTGCGGGAAGCGCCGGACCCGCCCGCCGGCGCAGTGGAACAGGCCTGAGTTCGACCGGCTCCTACGGGTCTTGCGAAACGTCCTCGGCCGGTGTCTCCGGATCGTCGGCGGCGATCGCCACCAGGATGCTGCACGGCGCCTGTTCGAGCAGCGAGGCGCTTACCGACGCGCCCTGCCACCAGCGCGCCAGACGCCCCATGTTGCGGTGACCCACGACGATGAGATCGGCGCCGATCTCGCGCGCGGTCGCGGCGATGCGCTCCGACGGCTGGCCCTGGACCATGCGTCCTTCGGCGTTGATGCCGTGGCCGCGCAACAGTTCCACGCCCTCGTCGAGGATGCGCCGGTAGCGCGCGACGTCGCGGTCCACCACGTGGCCGGTGTCGAATCCCTCGCCGAGGGCGATCCCGGGCGCGAGGTTGAGCACCGCCAGGAGCCAGGCCTTCGCGCGACAGGCCGCGGCGACCTCCGCGCCCTCGCGCAGCGCCAGACGGCCCTCGTGCGAGCCGTCATAGGCGAGCAGGATGGTCCGGTACATGGGGATTCCGAGCCTCGCGTGTCCCGTGCTGCGGGGATTTTACGCCCGGCCCGGCGCGGCTACCATCGCCGTGGCGCCCGGGTCTGCGGCGCGGCTCATTCGGCGGCCACGGCCGCCGGCCGGGAACGCGTGCCGCGCAGCAACAGGACCATCGGGAGCATGGCGACGAAGCTCCAGGCGATGAGGGTGAAGGCGTCGACGAGCGCGATCATCTGCGCCTGGCGGCCGAGGGTCAGGCCGAGCACCGCGGCCCCCGCGGGATCGGCGGGCAGGAGGTGCAGGCGGTCGAGGTACAGGTAAACGGCCGGGTTGTAGGGTTGCAGGTGACCGCCGAGTTGATTCCACGCCACTTGGCCCTCGCGCGTCATGACCGTGCTCACGATGGAGATCCCGACCGAGGAGCCGATGGTACGCAGCAGACTGTACATGCCGGCGGCCTCGGCCGATTGCTCCGGGCGCAGCGTGGCGAAGGCCACCGCCGCCAGCGGGACGAAGATCATGCCGAGACCCAGGCCCTGCACCACGATCGGCCATATGATCCAGAACGGGTCGATAGCGAGATTGTAGTGCGTAGTGGCGAACGTGCCGACGACGCTGAGCAAGATCCCGACGGTGATCAGCGGGCGGGCGCCGGTGCGGTTGATGAGGCGCCCGACGATGAACATGCTCAGCATGCTCGCGATGCCGCGCGGCGCCATGACCAGCCCGGTGGTGAAGGTGGGGTAGTCGAGCAGGGATTCGAGGAGCATGGGTTGCAGGACCAGCATCCCGTACAGTCCCAGTCCGAAGACGGTCAGGAGCAGGCTGGAGGTCGAGAAGTTCCGGTCGCGGAAGATGTGCAGATCGAACAGCGCGCGCTCACGGTGTACCAGCCCGTGCCAGAGGAAACCGACGAAACCTGCAGCGCTCAGGAGGGCTGCGATCTGGATGGTATGGGAGTCGAACCAGTCGTCGCGGTTGCCGCGGTCGAGGAGGAACTGCAGGCCGCCGATCGCGAAGGAGAGCAATACCAGCCCGAGCCAATCCATGGAGCGCTCGCGCCGGCCGGTGTCCGGCACCGCGCGCCAGATTGCCAGCATCGAGAAGACGCCGACCGGAACATTGATGAAGAACGTCCAGCGCCAGCTCAGGGTCTGGGTGAGGTAGCCGCCGAGGGTCGGTCCCAGGATCGGGCCGACCATCACGCCGATGCCCCAGATCGCCATCGCCTTGCCGCGCTCCTCGGGCGGATAGGTGTTGACGAGGATCGACTGCGACAGCGGCACCAGCGACGCACCGAACACCCCCTGGAGCAGCCGGAACAGCACGATCTCGGTCAGATTGGTCGACAGCCCGCTCAACGCCGAGGCGACCACGAAGCCGAGCGTGCTCAGCATCAGGTAGCGCTTCTGCCCGAGGCGGTCGGTGAAATAGCCCGTCAGCGGCATGAAGATCCCCGAGGCGACCAGGTAGCTGGTCAGGACCCAGGTGATCTCGTCGGGCGTGGCGGAGAGCTGCCCCTCCATGTGCGGCAGGGCCACGTTGACGATGGTGGTGTCGAGCACCTGCATGACGGTGGCCGACATCACCGCCACGGTCAGCAGGGCCCGCCCGGTTTCGGACTTTGTCATCGCCCGTTATCGTGCGCGGTCGTCATCGCGGTCGGCGCGGTGGATGCGAGCCCGCGCCGCGGTGGTGTCGATCGTCACCTCGGCGCTCGCGCCGACCCGCAACGGGTAGCGGGGGTCCGGGTCCAGGATCCGCACGCGCACCGGCACGCGCTGGGTGACCTTGACCCAGTTTCCGGTGGCGTTCTGCGGGGGCAGCAGCGAGAAGGCCACGCCGCTGGCCGGGCCGATGTGTTCCACGCGCCCGCGGAAGCTGTGCCCCGGGTACATGTCGATATGGATCGTCGCCGGTTGTCCGGGGCGGATGCGTACGAGTTTGGTTTCCTTGTAGTTCGCCTGGACCCACCAGACGCGGCTGCAGACCAGGGCGAAGAGCGGCGTGCCGGGGGAGACGACGTCGCCGGGGCGCAGCGTGAGGGATGCGATCCTCCCGGAACAGGGGGCCCGCACGCGCGTGTAGCCCAGGTTCACCTCCGCCTGGGCGAGCGCGGCGGCGGCGGCGCGCAGCCGCGGGTTGTCCGGCCCGCTCACGCCGAGCGTCGCCCGCGCCTGCTTCAGACGCGCCTCGGCCAGCGCGAGCTGCGCCTCGGCTGCGCGCACCGCGGTGTCGGCATCGTCGACCTGCTGGATTGAGGCGTAGTGGCGTGTGAGCAACCGGCGCATGCGCCGCGCGCGATCGCGCAGGTTGGCGAGTCGGACGCGCTGATCCCGCACCGCGGCTTCCGCGGCGTGAACCGCGGCCGCCTCGGCCTGCAGGGTCTGGCGCACCACGGCGAGTTCGGCCTGCGCGTGCCGGACGGCGATCTCGAAGGGGTGGGCGGCGATGGTGAAGAGCAGGGTGCCTTTCGCGACGCGCTGCTGGTCATGGACGGGCACCCCGTCGACGCGGCCCATGACCTGGGCGGCGATGCGCACGACGTGTGCACCGAGATAGGCGTCGTCGGTACTCGGGTAGAGCTGCGCGTGGCGCCAGTACAAATAGCCGCCCGCGACCGCCGCCGCGAGGGCGGCCCCGCCGAGGATCCATTTTCCGGTACGCACCCTGATTCTCCTGAATGTCGCGGTCCGCCCGCCGTCAGTCGCGTTCCGCCCGCTCACGGATGCGGCGTAAGACCTTGGTGCAGCAGTCGACGTCGGCGTGCTGAATGCCGGCGAGAAGCTCGCCGCGGACCTCGGCGGCGACCGCCTCGATCCGGGGCAGGACCGCACGCGCCCGGGGGGTGAGGTGCACGGTCTTGCTGCGCCGGTCGTGCGCGGCGTCGCGGCGCAGGATCCAGCCGTCGCGGGCCATGCAGTCGAGCAGACGGACCAGCGTCGCGCCTTCGATCCCGATGCGCGCGGCCAGTTCCTTCTGGACGATCCCGTCGCCCCCGCGCGCGAGCTTGAGCAGGACCAGCCAGCGCGCCTGGCTCAGGCCGAGGGGTTTGAGCCGCCGGTCCAGGCGCGCGCGCCACGCGCGCGCCGTCTCGCTGAGCAGGGCGCCGAGATTCTCCAGGGGTTCCACGGTCATTGCGTCGGTCCCCGCCGTTTCCACGGCGCAAGCGGGTCGATATAAGCTAACTAATAATTAGCTTACTATGTAAATAGCCCGGCGACAAGCCCCGGCGACAAGCCCCGGCGGCGGGGCCCGGGAGAGGGATCAATACATGCGGTGGCGGAACAGCCAGCCGGCCAGCGCCAGGGTGGCGACCCCGATCAGGGCCATGGGCCAGAGCTGCGGCACCAGGAGCGGGAACGGCATCCCTTCGAGAAACACCCCCCGCAGGATCACCATGAAGTAGCGCATCGGATTGATCAGGGTGAGTTTCTGCACGATCACCGGCATGTTCGCGATGGGGGTGGCGAAGCCGGAGAGGATGATCGCCGGGACGAGGAACAGGAAGGCCCCGAGCAGGCCTTGCTGCTGGGTCACGGCGATGGAGGAGATCATCAGCCCCACGCCGATGGCGGAGAGCAGGAACACGGCGATGCCGGCGTACAGGGCGGCGAGGCTGCCGATCAGCGGGATGCGGAACCAGAGCACCGCCATGACGATGATGAAGGTCGCCTCCACCAGACCGATCAGCAGACCGGGCAGCGCTTTGCCGAGGAGGATCTCGACCGGGCGCATGGGTGTGACCAGGAGCTGGTCGAAGGTCCCCTGTTCGCGCTCGCGCGCCACCGACAGCGCCGTGACCACCATCGTCACGACCAGGGTGAGCAGGCCGACGATACCCGGGACGATGAACCAGCGGCTCTCGAGGTCGGGGTTGAACCAGGCGCGCATCGTCAGGTGCGCCGGCGGCGGGGACAGCCCGTGCTCGGCGGCCCAGCGTTCGTTGAAGCGGATGATGATCTCACGCGCATAGTTGAGCGCGATCAGCGCGGTGTTGGAGTTGCGCCCGTCGAGGATGACCTGCACGCTCGCCGGACGGCCGCGCAACAGTTCGCGCGTGAACTGCGGGCCGATGTGCAGGACCAGCAGCGCGCGCCGGTCGTCGATGGTCGGGGCGATCTGGCCGTCGCGGGTGATCGGCGCGACCTCGCGGAAGTTGGGCGAGCCGCGAAAATCCGCGATCAGCTCCCGCGCCGCAACGCCCGGGTCCTCATTGTAGACCGCGAACGGGACGTGGTTCAGATCGAAGCTCGCCGCGTAGCCGAAGACCATGAGCTGGATGATGGGTGGCCCGATCAGGACGAAGCGGCTCTGCTTGTCCTTGAGCAGGGCCAGGAATTCCTTCTTGATCAGTGCGAAGATCCGCTGCCACATGGCCGTCCCCCTGCGCGCCCGCTCACTCGAGGCGCTTGCGCGCGCGCCGGCGCGCCAGGCCGAGGAAGAACGCCGCCATGAGGATCAGGGCCAGGGCATTGGGCAGGATGATGTGCCACAGGTCCCCGGCGAGAAACACCGTCTGGAGGATGAACACGAAATAACGCGCCGCCACGATGTGGGTGATCCACTGAACCACCTGCGGCATGCTCCCGATGTCGAACACGAAACCGGAGAGGATGAACGCCGGCAGGAAGGTGGTGATGATCGCCGCCTGGCCGGCGACGAACTGGTTGCGGGCGACGATGGAGATCAGCAGCCCCATGCCGAGCGCGGCGAGCAGGAACAGTGCCGCGCAGGCGAACAGCACCGTCACCGAGCCGCGCAGGGGTACCTGGAACAGCCATACCGCCATGCCCACCGAGAGCCCCATGCCGCCCATGCCGAGCAGGAAGTAGGGGATCAGCTTGCCGAGCAGGATCTCGCGCATCGCCACGGGCGTGACCAGCAGGGCCTCCATGGTCCCGCGCTCCCATTCGCGCGCCACCACCATCGCGGTGAGCAGCGCACCGATGAGCGTCATGATGACCGCGATCAGCCCGGGGACGAGGTAATTGCGGCTGCGCAGCTCGCTGTTGAACCACACGCGCTGTTCGAGCTGGACAGGGATGTCGAGCACCTGTCCGGCGCTGCGTGCGCGTTGCGCGAGCCAGCCGATCCAGACCCCGTCGACGTAGCCCTGGATCAGGCGCGCGCTGTTGGCATCCACGCCGTTGACGATGAGCTGGATCGGGGCGCCGCGGTTTCCCCGCAACTGGCGCGCGAAGTCCGAGCGCAGGCGGACGATGGCCTCCACGCGCCCGGCCATCAGCGCGTGCGTGGCGGCGGCCATGTCCGGCAGCGGATGGGGTGTGAAGTAGCGCGAGTGGTAGAAGGCGCCGGTGAAGCTCGCGGTGTCGGCGCCGGGCTGGTCCACTACTACGGCGATGGGGACGTGCTTGGCGTCGAGCGAGACCCCGTAGCCGAAGATCAGCAGCAGCACCACCGGCAGCAGGAAGGCGATGGCGATGCTGCTCGGGTCGCGCAGGATCTGCAGGAATTCCTTGCGCACCAGTCCGCCGAGCCGCATCGCCGCCCCGCCGCGCGCGTGCATCGTCGTGTTCACGCGGCCGCCTCCGCAGCGCGTTCGTGCGCCTCGATGAGCCGGATGAAGGCGTCCTCCATGGTGGGCTCGGCGTGGCCAGCGGCGTGCGCCCGTGCCTTGATCTCGCGCGGGGTGCCGAGGGCGAGGATCTCGCCCGCGGCCATGATCACCAGCCGGTCGCAGTACTCGGCCTCCTCCATGAAATGGGTGGTCACGAGCACCGTTACGCCGGCCTCGGCAAGCGTGTTGATGCGCCGCCAGAAGGCGCGCCGCGCGAGCGGGTCGACGCCGGAGGTGGGTTCGTCGAGGAAGAGGATCTGCGGCTCGTGCATGAGCGCGCAGGCGAGCGCCAGGCGTTGCTTGAAGCCGAGCGGGAGTTCGCCGCTCGGCGCGGCACGTACGGCGGCGAGTTCGAAACCCGCGAGCGCCCAGTCGATGCGCTCGCGCCGGCGCCGTCCGCGCAAGCCGTAGGCGCTGGCGAAGAAGGCGAGGTTCTCGCCGACGCTGAGGTTGCCGTAGAGCGAGAACTTCTGCGACATGTAGCCGATGCGCGCGCGCGCCTCGGCCGCGGCCGTGCGCAGGTCCACCCCGGCCACGCGCAGCTCGCCGCCGCTCGGCGGCAGCAGGCCGCAGAGCATCCGGAAGGTGGTCGACTTGCCGGCGCCGTTGGCGCCGAGGAGTCCGAAGACCTCGCCGCGATGGACGTCGAAGCTGAGGTTGCGTACGGCGTAGAAGTCGCCGAAGCGCCGTTGCAGTCCGTGCACCGCGATCACCGTCCCGTCCGCGCCCGGCGCCGCGGCGGCGATGGGCGCCGCACTTCGGGCCGGGGCGGCCTCGCCCGCCCCTTCGTGCAAAGTGGCGATGAAGCTGTCCTCGAAGCGCGGCGCGACCGGCTCGATGGCGATTCCGTCCAGTCCGGGGAGCAGCCGCCCGGCCTCGGGGACCTCGCCCTCCTGCAGGACCAGGCGCACGTGTTCGCCCTGGATGACCGCATCGACCACGCCCGGGGCGTCGGCGAGGCGCTCCTGCAGGGTGCGCTTCTTCATCGCCTCGGGGACGCTCACCGCGTAGGTGCGCCCGCCCATCGGCTCCGTGAAGCGCTGCGGCGGGCCGTGGCCGAAGACTCGCCCTTCGTGAATCAGGATGACATCGTCGCAGCGCTCCGCCTCGTCCAGGTAGGCGGTGCTGAGCAGCACGCTCATGCCCTGTTCACGCACCAGGCGATAGACGATGGCCCACAACTCGCGGCGCGAGACCGGGTCCACGCCGACGGTGGGCTCGTCGAGCAGCAGCAGGCGCGGCGGGCGCACCAGGGTGCAGGCGAGCCCGAGCTTCTGCTTCATGCCGCCGGAGAGGTGGCCGGCGAGGCGCGCCGTGAACGCCCCCAGGCCCGTCATACGCGTGAGTTCGGCGTAACGGGGCGCGCGGTCGGCGTCGGAGACTCCCTGCAGGCGGGCGTAGAGGTCGAGGTTCTCCTGCACCGTCAGGTCCTCGTAGAGCCCGAAGCGCTGCGGCATATAGCCGAGGGCGGCCTGCACCGCGAGCGAGTCGCGCGCGGCATCCATCCCGAGGACGGTGACCGTCCCCGCGTCGGGGACCAGCAGCCCGGCGGTGATGCGCATCAGCGTGGTCTTGCCGGCGCCGTCCGGTCCGATCAGGCCGGTGACGCGCCCGCGGCGCACCTCCAGCGAGGCGCCGCGCAGCGCGGGGACGGTGCGGTTACCGCTGCGGAAGGTCTTGTCGACGTCGCGGAAGGCGAGTACGACGTCCGTGCCCCCGCCGTCCCCGTCGGGTGCGGTTGCCGGCGCCGTCACGGCCCGGCGCAGTCCGGCGGCCGGCCGACGCTGCCCGGCGCCGGGTGCAGCGGGATCACCACGGTGGCCGGCATGCCCAGCCGCAGCTCGCCCTGCGGATTGCAGGCGTAGACGCGGAGCTGGTAGACGAGGCGCGTGCGTACGTCCGGTGTCTCCACCGCCTTGGGGGTGAACTCCGCCGTCGGGGAGATGTAACCGATCCAGCCGCGGTAGCGCTTGCCGGGGAAGCTGTCGGTGGTGATCCAGGCGGGCATGCCCTCGCGCACCCGGCCGAGGTCCGGCTCGGGGACGTAGGCGCGCACCCACACCGGGTTGGTGAGTGCCAGGGTGTAGGCGGGCCGTTGCGGCGAGGCCATGTCCCCGGGCTCGAGGATGCGGTCCTGGATGATCCCGTCGGCGGGCGCGTACAGTTCGGCGTCGGCGAGCCGGCGGTGGGCGAGCGCCAGGGCGGCCGCGTCGGCCTGCAGGGTCGCGCGCGCGGCGGCGATGTCCTGCTTGCGCGGGCCGGCCAGCACCAGGGAGAGGGTCGCGCGCGCCGCCTTCAGGCGCGCGCGCGCCGCGTCCGCGGCCGCCGTCGCGTCGTCGGCGACCGCCTGCGGGACCAGCTTGCGCCGCGCGAGGTCGCGCTGGCGCCGCTCGTTGAGCGCCGCGTTGTGCGCCTCCGCCGCGGCGGCGGCCACGTCGGCGCGGGCCTTGCGGATCTCCTGCGGGCGGCTGCCGGCCAGCAGCCGCGCGAGGACCTGGCGCTGGGCGGCGACGCGTGCGCGTGCCTCGTCGTACGCGGCCTTGAGACGCCGCCTGTCGAGGCGTGCCAGCAGCTCGCCGGCCTTCACGCGGGCGCCCTCGTGCGCGTACATCGCGGTGATGCGCTCGTTGTCGTTGAAGGCGACCTCGACCTGGCGGATGTCGACGTTACCGTAGAGGGTGAGATCGCCGGAGGCGGTGCCGGATCGTTGCGATTGCCACCACCAGGCGCCGAAACCCGCGGCGGCGGCGATGACCAGCAGCAGGACGATCCGTATCTTCTTATTGGCTGTCATACCTCGAACCCCTTCAGGCGTCGCGGGACCTCTCGCGCCGCAGCCATGCAGGCGGCGCGGGAACACTTCGCGCCCCGCGCGCACACCGTTCCTGAGGCTTGCGGAACCGCCCGGTGCCCGCAGCCCGGATGAAGCGAAGCGGAATCCGGGGGTGGAACTTCTTCCGGCACCGTGATTTTCCGGATTGCGGCCTTCGGACCGCATCCGGGCGACGGGATGCCGTCGACCCCGTACGCCGGCTCTATTAAACGCCCGATCGGCGCGCGGTCAAGCGGGTGCGATCAAGTTTCCCGCCGATCCTTTCGGCCCGGCGGGCGCAGCGTCAGCCGCCCGCGGCGCAGTGCCCGCCACGGAACGGCGCGATGGTCTTCGTCATCTGCGTCATGGCGTCCGGCGGCAGCCCCTGCAGCAGTACGGGGCTGCCCTTGCGGCTGCAGTAGACGAGCGTGGGCGTGGCGACCTGCCCGCTCTTTGCGAGCAGTTCGGTGTTCGCCTTCACCTTGGCTGCGACGGCCGGGTCCGGATCCTTGGCGGGGGCGATCCCGCCCTCCTCGGTGGAGGTGTCGAAGTCTTTTTCGTTCTTCGCCAGCGCCGCGGCCGGATCGGCGGCGGCGAGCAGCGCCACGGCCTTGGCGGGGCTGCTGGGCTTGAGGAAGGCCACCGGGACGAAGCGTACGCGGACCCGGCCGGCGTTCACCAGCGGCATGACTTCCTGATAGAACTTGTGACAGTAGATGCAGTTCGGGTCGATGTACGCGGTGAGCAGCGGGCCCTTGGTACCCACGGTGAAGCCGGCCGCCCGGGTGCTCGCGACGGCGAACTTCTCGGCCGGGATCGGCTTGGGGATCAGGCCCAGCTTCTCCATCGCGGCGCGGGTCTCATTGGCCCCTTCCGGCCCGATCAGGCTGCCGATGAGCAGGTGGCGCCCGTCGGAGGTGAGCCAGCCGACCATGCGGCGGCCCTGGATCTTGATGAGCACCCCGGTCAGCCCCGAGGGGCCCGCGAAGACCTTCTCGGCCTCGGCGCGTCCGTGACTGATGCGGGCGATGTCGGCGCGGACCTTCTTCAGCGACGGTGCCGTCGCGGCGGATGCGGACCACGCCGCCGGGGCGACCGTCAGCGAGGTGCACAGCAGTGAAAGAGCGGCGAGGCGGGAGAGGTTCATGGCTACGTTCCTGGTCGCATTTCGTGGGAATGGACGGGCTCGCCACGGCGCTCCCGCGAGGATCGGACGCGCGCCATTGTACCCGGGCCGCGGGCCTGCGGACCACCGCAGCGGTGAACCTTCCCCCGGTGATCGGGTCAGTACAGGGACGTTTCGGGCGCCGATCGCCCGGCTCGCGTCCGGAAGGGGAGGTCCGTGATCGCCGGTGCCCTGATGCTGTTCGCCGTCGCCGCACTCCTCGGCGGGGTGCTCGCGGGTCGCGTCCTGCGGCGCCGCCCCGTCCCCGCGGCGGCGGCGTTCACCCACCTGGGGATCGCCGCGGCCGGTCTGGCGGCGCTGTCCGCCGCCGTCGCCTCCGGCGGCGATTCGATGATCCTCAACGACGCCCTCGCCTTGTTCGCGCTGACCGCCGCCGGCGGCCTGCTGCTGCTCGGGTTCCGCCTGGGACGGCGCCCGATCCCGGCCCCGTTCGTCGTCCTGCACGCCGCGCTCGCCGTGATCTCGGTGCTGGTGCTGGCGGCGGCCTGGTACGGGACCTGAACCGGTAGCGGTACTGCGGTCAGCTCGTGCGCCCGCGGCCGCGCGAACGTGGCCGATCCCGCCTTCGTCCCCGCCGCCGCGGCGGCCCGGGTCCGCACGCTCAGCCCAGGGTCAGCACCACGCGGAAGCGGGCGCGATTTTCGATCATGCGCGCGTACGCGGCCTCGACCTCGTCGAGCCGGAAGGTCTCGATCATCGGGCGCACGCCCGTCAGGGCGCTGAAGCGCAGGGTGTCCTCCGAATCCCGGGCGGTCCCCGACGGCCATCCCTGCAGGCGGTGCCGCCCGCGGATGAGCTGGAGCGGGGTGATCCTGATCGGCTCCTGATCCACGCCGACCACGATCAGCGCCCCGTTGCGCCCGAGGCCGTCGATCACGCCGGTGACGGCGTCGCTCGCGGGGGCGGTGGCGAGGATCACGCGCGCGCCGCCCAGCGCCTGCAGCGCGGCGGCCGGATCGGTCGCGGCGGTGTCGATGTACTCGTGCGCGCCGAGTTCCTCGGCGAGCGCGCGCTTGCCCGGTCCGTGGGAGAGCGCGACGGTACGCAGCCCCATGCGGCGCGCGAACTGCACGGCCAGGTGCCCGAGGCCGCCGAGTCCCTGCACGGCGACCAGGTCGCCGGGGCGTGCGCCGCCGTGGCGCAGGGCGTTGTAGGTGGTGATACCGGCGCACAGCAGCGGCGCCGCCTCCACCGCCTGGAGTTCGTCGGGGATCGCGGCGAGCGCCTCCGCCGGCACGCACGCATACTCCGCATAGCCGCCGTCGAAATGGATCCCGGTCACGCGTTCGTGCGCGCAGTTGACGAAGTCGCCGTCGCGGCACGCGCCGCAGTGGAAGCAGTGCCCGCCGTGCCAGCCCACCCCCACGCGGCGGCCGGGTTCCCAGCCCTGCACCCCGGGGCCGACGGCGTCGACCACGCCGGCGATCTCGTGGCCGGGCACGCGCGGGTATTCGATCCCCGGATACAGGCCTTCCTTGACGAAGACGTCGCTGTGGCAGATCCCGCAGGCCTCGACGCGCACGCGCACCTCGCCGGCGGCGGGTTCCGGGATCGGGCGTTCCACCAGTTCGAAGGCGCCGCCGGGTTGCGGCACCTGGGCGGCCTTCATCGTTGCCATGGTGCGTTCCCTCCGGCCCGCACCGCGGCCGGCCGGGGCGGGCGTGACAGTCCGGTTCGCGCGGCGTGCGTCCGCCGGCGGGCGCACGCCGTCGGCGGAAAGTCTACCAGGGCAGTTCGGCTCCGTCGTAGTTGAGGAAGCGGCCGGAAAGCTCGTCGTCTCCGGCGTCGATCAGGCGGCGCAGGCCGACGACGCTCTCCTGCGGCGTGATCAGCGCGCCGGGCCCGCCCATGTCGGTCTTCACCCATCCCGGGTGCAGGATGAGGACGCGGATCCCGCGCGGGCGCAGGTCGATCGACAGGCTCTTCAATACGGCGTTGAGTGCCGCCTTGCTCGACCGGTACAGATAGGCGCCGCCGCTGCCGTTGTCGGCCATCGAACCCATGAGGCTCGTCAGGGCCGCGAAGACCGGGCGCGGTGCGCGCGCGAGGGTGTCGGCGAAGCGTTCGGCCAGTCGCGCCGCGGCCATGGTGTTGACCCGGAAGGCGTGCGCCCAGGCGTCGTAGTCGAGCCGGCCGAGGCCGCGCTCCGGGGTGTCGCCGTAGACGCCGGCGTTGCTCACGAGCACGTCGAGCGGCTCGCCGGCGAGATCGTCCGCGAGCGCGTCGATCTGCGCGTGATCGGCGACGTCGAGCCGGTGGAGCCGTACCTCCCCCGCGACCGCGCGCAGGGCGTCGGCGCGTTCCGGATGCCGGCAGCCGGCATGCACGCGCCAGCCCGCGGCCGCGTACTGGCGGGCGAACTCCAGGCCCAGACCGCGGTTGGCGCCGGTGATCAGTACCGTGGACATGGAAACCTCCAGCGGGCGGTTGTTCCGCCGATGTCGGCGATTTCGTAGGGCCGGGCTTGCCCGGCCGGGACCGTCGATCGCATCGATGGCGTTCGCATCCGGCGACGTCGGCGGGCCGAGGCCCGCCCTACGGGTGCCCGGATCGGCGCCAGGAGATACCGTAGGGCCGGGCTTGCCCGGCCGGGACCGGTGATCGCATCGACGCCGTTCGGATCCGCGCCGCCGGCGGGCCGACGCCGCGCGCGGCGCCTACGCCGCCTGATAATACAGATTCTGCGGATGCTGCGCCTGGGCGAAGAACACCCAGCGCTCGACGACGAGACCGGCGTACTGCACGAGGAAGGCCGCCGCGAGCCAGCCCGCCCCGCCGCGCGTGAGGCCGACACCGAGCAGCGCGGCGGGTACGGCGAAGACCAGCAGCAGAAAGACCCACTGCGCCGTCGTCACCAGGCGCGCGGGGCGCCCGTGGAAGAACTCGCGGGTGTTGAACGAACCGCCCATCGCCCCCTGCGAGATCTGCCGGATGCGGGAGTGGCGCACGCCGATGGCACTCTGCAGCGTCGACTTGTGCCGCAGGCGGGCGTTGCGGATCAACGACGAGACCCGCGCGAGGAAGGCGAGCGCGAGGAGGATCAAGGCCCAGCCGCCGAAGAACCGGGTCAGTCCGCGGCCGGTCCAGGCGGCGAACGCCGTCGCCAGCGTGAATCCGGAAGCGGTCCCGAGCAGCAGGAAGTTGATCACCGTGAGCGGACTCGCCCACTCCTGCAGGAAGCGCAGGCAGGCGTAGATCATGCCCGTGCACAGGAACAGCGTCAGGCACAGGACGACGCCGACGGCGCCGACCGCGGCGGTCAGGTGGAAGGCGGTACCGCCCCCGAGCACGGCGATCACCGGGTTCCATCCGAAGAAATGGAGCGCACCGTAGACCGTCACCGCGCCCATGAAAGCGGGCAGGGCGATGACCTCGCGCGAGAGCCAGGAGGTGCGCCAGCGCGCGGCGGAGCGCCACGCGCGCTCGGGATGGCCGAGGTGGAAGAAGGAGGCCAACAGGCCGCCCGCCAGCAAAACCAGCGCAAGCAGCGCGCCGATTCCGAAATAGACCGGGTCGTCCTGGGCCGGAAGGAGTCCGAGCGCGGCGTAGAGCTCGCTGGTATAGAGGGCGAGAAACAGGCCCTGACCCGCGCCGATCAGGGTCGTGAGGAAGATGACGGAGAAGGCCGGATGCATCGATGCGATTCCTCGGTCCGGGGGGCGATACGGGCGGCGCGCGGGTGCCGGGGGCTACCAGCTCGTGACGTCGTCGAGCGCGGGCTCGTCGAGCGCCGGCATCGGAAGCTGCCGCTCCTTCTTCAACGGGTTGTCCGCACGCACGAGCTGGTCGGGCTGGATCCGGTGGGTGGTGCGGCGCGGCGGCAAATAATGGTTGGCCGGCCGTGTGCCCCACTCGGGCATCAGGGTGTAGCCGCCCTGCTCGCGGATGAGGTGCGAGACCTCGGACTCCGGGTCGTGTACGTCGCCGAACAGGCGCGCGTTCGTCGGGCAGGCGAGCACGCAGGCGGGCTTGCGCTCGGCGGCGGGCAGGGTCTCGTCGTAGATGCGGTCGACGCACAGCGTGCACTTGGTCATCACCCGGCGGTCCTCGTCGAGTTCGCGCACGCCGTAGGGGCAGGCCCACGAACAGTACTTGCAGCCGATGCACTTGTCGTAGTCGACCAGGACGATGCCGTCCTCGGGGCGCTTGTAGCTCGCCCCGGTCGGACACACCGGCACGCACGGCGGCTCCTCGCAGTGCAGGCAGGACTTCGGAAAGTGGACGGTCTGGGTGTTCGGGTAGCTCCCGATCTCGAAGGTCTGCACGCGGTTGAAGAAGGTGCCGCTGGGATCGGCCCCGTAGGGGTTGAGGTCGACCAGCGGGCCGGCGCTGCCGGAGGTGTTCCACTCCTTGCAGCTCGTCACGCAGGCGCTGCAGCCGACGCAGACGTTGAGATCGATGATCAGGGCGAGCTGGGTCACGGCGGTGTCATCCGAACAGTTTCTTGAACAGGCCGGCCCCCGCCCGGTAGGCGAGACGTCGGGGCGGCGCCGCCGCGGTGCCCGGTGCCGGCGGCACCGGGGCGAACTCGGGGGCGCTCGTGTGCGGCTCGTCGGCGGCCGCGGGGCGGATGTTCACGCGCACGTCGTACCAGCCGGCCTGGCCGGTGACCGGATCGGAGTTGGACACGCGGACCCCCTCGGCCTCTGCAGGCAGCTCCTCGGTGATCAGGTGGTTGAGCAGGAACCCGCGACGCGCCTCGTTGGCCTCGGGGCTCAGGCGCCACGCCCCCGGGGCCTTGCCGATGGCGTTCCAGGTCCACACGGTTCCCGGCTCCACGGCCTCGGAATAGCGGCATTGCGCGCGCACGCGTCCCCACGGGGATTCGATCCATACCCAGCCGCCGTCCTCGACGCCGGCGGCGCGGGCCGTGCCCGGGTGGACGTACAGGTGGTTGTGGGCATGGATCTGACGCAGCCAGGCGTTCTGCGAGTCCCAGGCGTGATACATCGCCATGGGGCGCTGCGTGACCGCGTTCAGCGGAAAGCGGGCGCGGTCGATGCGCTGCGCCTCCAGGGGTTCGTAGAAGAACGGCAGCGGGTCGAAGAAGGTCGCGATGCGCTCGCGCAGGTGCTCCGGCGGGCGCCGTGCCCCGCCGCGGCCCTCGGCGGCGAGGCGGAACTTCTGCAGGACCTCCGAATACAGGTGCAGCAGGATGGGTTCGGCGTAGCGCGTGAGGCGGTGGCGTTGCGCCCACTCCAGATACCCCTGATTCCAGTTGCGCATGTACTGGTAGGAGGGCGGCAGGTGGTACTGGAAGACGCAGTTGTTACGCGCGTACATCTCCCACTGGTTGGGGTTGGGTTCGCCCTTCATGAACTTCTCCCCGCCCGCACCGCGCCAGCCGGCGAGGAAGCCGATGCCGGAGCCGGGCTCGGTCTCGTAGCGCACGATGAAGTCGGGGTAGTCGCGATACTTGCGCGAGCCGTCGGGATTGACGAAGGCGGGCAGGCCGAGGCGGCCGGCCAGTTCGATCAGCACCTCCTGGAAGGGACGGCACTGGCCGGTGGGCGGCAGGACCGGGACGCGCACCGCGTCGACCGGGCCCTCGAACTCGGAGATCGGGCGGTCGAGCATCGACATCACGTCGTGGCGTTCGAGATACGTGGTATCGGGCAGGACCAGATCCGCATAGGCGACCATCTCCGATTGGAAGGCGTCGGAGACGACGATGAACGGGATCTTGTATTCCCCGTCCTCGTTGCGGTCGTTGAGCATGCGCCGGACTTCCACCGTGTTCATGGTGGAGTTCCACGCCATGTTCGACATGAAGATCATCAGCGTGTCGATGGGGTAGGGATCGCCGCGCCACGCGTTGGTGATGACGTTGTGCATCAGGCCGTGTACGGCCAGCGGGTATTCCCAGGAGAACGCCTTGTCGATGCGTACCGGACGCCCGTCGGCGTCGACGAACAGGTCCTCGGGTCCGGCGGGCCAACCGAGCGGCATGCCGCCGAGCGGGGTGTCCGGCCGCACCCCCTCGGGTCCGCGCGGCGTCTTGGCGCAGGGCGGGATCGGGCGCGGGAAGGGCGCCTTGTGGCGGAACCCGCCCGGCCGGTCGATGGTGCCGAGCACGCTCATCAGGATCGAGAGCGCGCGGATCGTCTGAAATCCGTTGGAGTGGGCCGCGAGACCGCGCATCGCGTGGAAGGCGACCGGGTTGCCGGTCACGGTCTCGTGATCGCGGCCCCAGGTGTCGGTCCAGGCGATCGGCAACTCGATCTTCTGGTCGCGCGCGGTGATCCCCATCTCGTGGGCGAGCCGGCGGATGGTGGCGGCCGGGATCCCGGTGATGCCGGCCGCCCACTCCGGGGTGTAATCCTTGACGCGGTCGGCGAGGAGCTGGAAGGCGGTCTTGACCGGCGTGCCGTCGGGCAGGGTGAACGCTCCGAGCAGGAACGGATCGGCGTCCTCGGCGTGGCTGTCGACCGGGCGATCGGTGATCCGGTCCCACCACAGCTTGTTCTGCGGGTCGAAGCAGCCCTCGTCGACCGGCTTGTCGCTGCGCACGAACAGGCCGAACCGCTCCGATCCCTCGTCCTGGACGACCAGTTCCGGACCGTTCGTGTAGCGGATCAGGAACTCGCGGTCGAACAGGCCCTGGCGGATGATCTCATGGGTCAGGGCGAGCAGCAGCGCGCCGTCGGTGCCGGGCCGGATCGGGACCCATTCGTCGGCGATAGCCGAGTAGCCGGTGCGCACGGGGTTGATGGAGATGAAGCGCCCGCCGTTTCGCTTGAAGCGCGAGATGGCGATCTTGAGCGGGTTGGAGTGGTGGTCCTCGGCGGTGCCGATCATCACGAACAGCCGCGCGCGGTCGAGGTCGGGGCCGCCGAACTCCCAGAACGAGCCGCCGATCGTATAGATCATGCCGGCGGCCATGTTCACCGAGCAGAAGCCGCCGTGGGCGGCATAGTTCGGCGTGCCGAACTGGCGCGCGAACAGGCCCGTCAGCGCCTGCATCTGGTCGCGGCCGGTGAACAGCGCGAACTTCTTCGGATCGCTGGCGCGGATGCGGCGCAACCGCTCCTCGAGCAGCGAGTAGGCCTCGTCCCAGGAGATCTCGGTGAACTCCCCCGCGCCCCGCTCGGCGCCGGGCTTGCGCAGCAGCGGGCGTGTCAGGCGCGCGGGAGAGTACTGCTTCATGATCCCGGAGGCGCCCTTGGCGCAGATCACGCCGTGGTTGAGTGGATGTTCCGGGTTGCCCTGGATGTAGCGGATCTCGCCGTCGCGCAGGGTCACGCGGATCCCGCAACGGCAGGCGCACATGTAGCAGGTCGTGTTCTTGTGCTCGATACGGGGCGCGGTCGAGTCCATGGATTCGGCGTCCGGGAGTCGGGCGGGACACGCGGCACTCTAACCGCTGCGGTCCGGCGGGACCAATCAGGAAATTCGATCCGAGGATAACACGCCCCGCGTCCGGCGTTCGCCCGCCGGGGATGGTGCTCCCGCCTGTATCCCCGCGTGAACCCCGGCGGTCCGGAGCCGCGCGGGCGACACCCGGGCGTGGGCAATCCCGTACCCGCGGTCGGGAACCGGACCCGCGGGGGTGCGGTCGGAAGGAGTGCCTGCGGGCGGGCGTCGGACCGGCGCACCGCAGGGGAGACGGCCAACGGAAACCGAGGAGGGTCACAGGTGGACTACGCAACGGCGGAGAACCAGATCGTACAGGTGGAACAGCAGGGGCAGACCGTGCTGCAGCAGATGCAGGCGCTGGCGCAGAAGCTGCGCGGCGCCGCGCCGGATGAGGCCACCGGGCGCGAGTGGGCGATGGACCTGCGCGAGATCGCCCTCGCCGTCCAGCAGCAGAACCAGTCGGTGGTGATGCTGGTCAACCAGATGGCCGACTACATCAAGACGCTGGAGGGGCAGCTTCAGACGCACCCCAACCCCACGGTGCAGCCGCGGGGCTGGGGCGGTCAGCCGGGCATGTCGGGCGGGGGTTTCTGGGGCAACGTGACCAGCGGTCTCGGGCTCGGTGCCGGCTTCGCGGTCGCGAGCGACGTGGTCAACGACCTGTTCAACATGTTCTGAAGGTGGTGCGCGGGCCTCAGGCGAGGTGCAGCCAGCCCATCGCGGCGAGGCCCACGGCGATGCAGTAGAAGGCGAACGGGCGCAGCGCCTGGATCTCGTGGCGGTTGAAGTAGCGCATCAGGATCCAGGTGCTCGCGTAGGCGAAGGCGCCCGCCACCAGTCCGGCCAGGAAGACCGGCCCGGCGGCCATGTGCGTGTGGGCCGCGAACAGCTTGGGGACCTCGAGCAGGCCCGCGGCGCCGATGATCGGGGTGGCCATCATAAAGGAGAACCGCGCCGCGCCCGCGTAGTCGAGCCCGGTGCCGAGTCCGGCCACCAGCGTCACGCCCGAGCGCGACATTCCCGGGATCAGGGCGAGCGCCTGGGCGCAGCCGATCCATACCGCCTGGCCCCACGACAGGGTGTCGAGCCGGTGCGAGGCCTCGCGGCGCTTGAGCCGGTCGCCGGCCAGCAGGACCAGGCCGTTGAGCGCGAGGAAGACCGCGACGACGCCGGCGTCGGAGAACAGCAGGCGCAGTTTCTTCTCGAACGCCAAGCCCAGCAGTCCGGCGGGCACGGTGGCGACCACCAGCAGCCAGAACAGGCGCGCCTCGGGGTTGTCCGCCCGCCCCCGCGCACGTGCGACGCCGGCGAACAGCCGGCCCCAGTCGCGCAGGAAATAGAGGAACAACGCCGCCGCGGTCCCCAGGTGCAGGACCACGAGGAAGGGCAGGAAGTCGGGGTTGTTGCGGTTGAGGTCCCAGTGCAGGAGCGTGGTAAGCAGGACGCCGTGACCGAGGCTGCTGATGGGGAACAGCTCGGTGATGCCCTGCATCACGGCGAACCAGAGGATGTGTGCGGTGTCGATCAAGGCGGCGTCCCGGCGGCGCGGCGGTGATGCGTCCGCGGCGGGCGGCCGCCGCCGCGCCGGGCGCGCGCCGCGCCCGTGTCGGCGGCGCGCAACGATGGTACCCTAAGCGCGCCCAGGCCGGAACCGGACCGCCAAGGGGGGGCGATGAAGCTCAAGGAACGCGTGCGCAACATCCTCGTCGAGCCCAGGCGCGAGTGGGAAGTGATCGCCGGCGAAGATTCCAGCGTGGGTTCCCTGTATCGGGACTACATCGTTCCGCTCGCCGCGATCGGCCCGCTCGCGTTGCTGGTCCGGGTGTCGTTCATGGGTGTCGGGATGCCCGGCGGCGGACACATGCAGCTCTCGCCGCTGGCGGGACTCGGCCAGGCGGTGCTGGCCTTCGCCCTCAACATGGCCGCGGTGTTCGTGGTCGCGCTGCTGGTGGACCTGCTCGCGCCGACCTTCGGCGGCCGCCGCAACCCCGTCCAGGCCCTCAAGGTCGCCGCCTATGCGAGCACGCCCGGGTGGATCGCCAGCGTCTTCGTGCTGGTCCCGATGCTGATGATCCTCGCGCTGGCGGCCGGCCTCTACGGCCTCTACCTGCTCTATCTGGGACTGCCCCCGGTGATGGGGGCGCCGCGCGAGCGGGCGCTCGGTTATACCGTAGTGGTGGTCATCGCCGTGGTGCTCGTCTACATCGCCATGGGGCTCCTGGCCGGCGCGCTCATGCCCTCGATGATGCCGACGGCCGGTCCCGCGGCCTGAATTGTCACGGTCGCGTAACCGGCGCGCTCACGGCGCGGGGACGCCCGCCTCGTCGTGCGTTGTGTAAACGGTCGACGACCGTCTCGTAGCCCGGATGCAGGCCGCAGGCCGGAATCCGGGAAACGCGGTGCCGAAGAAACTCCCTCACCGGCTTGCGCTGCGCTCCATCCGGGCTACGTTTCTACACGGTCGGCGGCCGTCTCGTAGCCTCGTAGCCCGGATGCAGGCCGCAGGCCGGAATCCGGGAAACGCGGTGCCGAAGAAACTCCCTCACCGGCTTGCGCTTCGCTCCATCGGGGGTAGAGGGGTGAAGTGGTTCCTCGAAAGTGCCGATGGCACCCATCTCACTGACGTCAGGCGGGCGTTTACGAGCGATTGACTCGTCGCCGACGCGCATGACCGCCCGGCGCCGGTTCCTACCCGAGCCGGACCCCGGCCCTGCGCAGCGCCGCCTCCATCTGCGCGGCCCAGCCGCGGTTGGCGGCCGGGCTCGCCGGGCTCGGGTGGGGTACGCCGCCGACCTCGATGCCGGTGGCGGCGAGCGCCGCCTGGGCCCGCATCTGCGCGAAGCGCCCGACGCCGAGCACGCGGCGCGGGGCGAGCGCGGCGACGGTGCGCGCCAGCGCCCGGTCGCAGGCGGCGAACAGCGGCTCGCGCTCGGCGGCCGGCAGCCGGTCGGGTGTGCGGTTGCGCCCGCTCTCCTCCAGGAAACACAGGGGGCAGTAGTTCACCACCAGGAAGCGGGCGAAGAAGCGCCGCGGTGTACCGAAGCGCTCGCGCGCCCAGCCCCACAGGCGCCGCCCGCTGACCTCTCCGCGCCGGCAGGCGAAGCCGAGCACCGGCCGCTTCGGGTGCTCTAGCCGCGGGCGGGCGACCGGTGCCTCGATCCCGAGCCAGCCGCGCACCATCTCGACGTCGCCGAACGGCACCCCCGTCTGCGCCATCCCCCAGGGCCCCGGGTTCATGCCCACGAGGAGTGTCTCCGGGGCGCCGCCGGCGTAGCGGCGCAGGTATTCGCGGTGCGGCGCCCAGGCGTAGTCCAGCGGGTTGTAGACGTGCGTCACGGGTGGGGCGAAGCGCAGCCCGTCGACATCCGCACCGAGGCGGCGCGCGGCCGTTACCGGATTCATGGCGCTGTCCCCTCCCTCGACCGCGGGCCGCGGTCCCCGCTGCGGCCGAACGCCCTGCGCGCCGGTCCCGCGAAGCGGTACCATGATATACGGAGCCGGGTCCCGCGAAAGGGGGCCGGCGAGACAGGGGAGCCGATGGGCGGGCACCATTCGATTGCGGATCCGACGCAGACCGCGCTGCTCGTCGTCGACGTGCAACCCGACTTCCTGCCGGGCGGCGCGCTCGCGGTGGCGGGGGGCGACGAGATCCTCGCCCCGCTGGCCGCGCTGCTCGAATCGGCGCGTTTCGGCGTGCGCGTCGCCACCCAGGACTGGCACCCGCCGGGTCACGTCTCCTTCGCGAGCCGCCACCCCGGGCGGCGGCCCTTCGAGGTCGTGGATCTCTACGGACACGAGCAGACGCTGTGGCCCGACCACTGCGTGCAGGGCAGCGCCGGCGCCGCGCTCCACCCGGCGCTGCCGTGGGAGCGCCTCGACCTGATCCTGCGCAAGGGGACCGACCCGCAGGTGGATTCATACAGCGCCTTCCGCAACAACTGGGACCCGCGGGGTGATCGTCCGGCCACCGGCCTGGCCGGCTACCTGCGCGAGCGCGGGGTATGCGCGGTCTGCGTGTGCGGGCTGGCGCGCGACGTGTGCGTGCGCTGGACCGCCGAAGACGCCGCGGCCGCAGGCTTCCGCACCACCGTGCTCTGGGATCTCACGCGCGCCGTCGATCCCGCGGCGGATGAAACGGTGCGCGCGGCGCTCGCGGCGCGCGGCGTCGCGGTGGCGAACGACGAAGGATCGGCGTGAGCGACGCGCCGCAACCGGCCGGCGCGGATCCGGACGTCGCGCCCTACCTGCAACTCGGGCCCGAGGCGGTGCTGGCCGCGGTGGAGGGCGCCGGCTACCGCTGCGACGGGCGGCTGCTGGCGCTCAACAGCTACGAGAACCGGGTCTACCAGGTGGGCCTGGAGGACGCCGAGCCGGTGGTCGCGAAGTTCTACCGGCCGCGTCGCTGGAGCGACGCGCAGATCCTCGAAGAGCATCGTTTCACCCAGGACCTGGCCGAGCTGGAGATCCCGGTCGTGGCGCCGATCGCCGACGCCGAGGGCGGCACGCTGCACCGTCACGGCCCGTTCCGCTTCGCGCTCTATCCGCGGCGCGGCGGGCGCGCACCGGACCTCGAGGATCCGGCGCAACTCGAGCAGTTCGGCCGCTTCCTCGGGCGCATCCATGCCTTCGGTGCGGTGCGGCCGTTCGTACACCGCCCGGCTCTGACGGTGGAAGGCTTTGGCGAGGAATCGCGCGCCTTCCTGCTGGAGAACGGCTTCATCCCGCGCGACCTCGAGCCCGCGTACGGCACGCTCACCGAGGACCTGCTGCGGCGGGTGCGCGGCTGCTTCGAGCGCGCCGGAGACGTCCGCGTCCTGCGGCTGCACGGCGACTGCCATCCCGGCAACATCCTCTGGACCGCAGAAGGGCCGCACATCGTCGACTTCGACGACGCCCGCAACGGTCCCGCGGTGCAGGACCTGTGGATGTTCCTGTCCGGGGACCGGGCGTTCATGACCGCGCGGCTCGCCGACCTGCTCGAGGGCTACACGCGGTTTTACGAATTCGATCCGCGCGAGCTGCACCTGATCGAGGCCCTGCGCACGCTGCGCATGCTGCACTACGCGGCGTGGATCGCGCGCCGTTGGAACGACCCGGCCTTCCCGCGCGCCTTTCCGTGGTTCGCGGCACCGCGCTACTGGGAGGAGCACATCCTGTCGCTGCGCGAGCAGGCGGCGCTGATGGACGAGCCGCCCCTCGCGTGGGCGTGACGGGGGGCGCCGGCATGGAATTCTTTGCCCGCGTGCCGTGCCCTGTGGAGGCGGCCGCCGCGTTGCCCGGGCGGCTGACGATATCGGAACTCCCGCGCTGGTGCGCGTGCATCGAGCGGGTGTTCGAGGATGCGGGCACGGCGGGCGAGATCTACTGTATCTGGGGTCGATTCCGGGTCCACCGCGAGGCCATCCGCGACGGCGTGCGCTTCACGCTTCCGGGCTGCCCCAACGCCCTCGCCTGGACGGTGCGCGGCGACGGCGCGGAGGTGGTGGTTCACTGCACCATCGACCGGCGCGACCCCGATCCGGACTTCGTGGCGTCGATCGAGGACTTCGTCGCGGCCTGGGCGCGCGGACTCGAACACGGACTGCGCTGAAGCGGGTGCACGGCCGGCGCCGGGACTTCAATAGTGCGGGGGCGGGCGCTCCTCGTCGATCGGCGCCACCGGCGAGGGCGCAAGTTCGCGCACCTGCGCGGTCAGCCGTTCCACCTGCATGCGCAGCCCGTCGATCGCCTCCTGCTGGCGGATCACCGTGCGGTCGAGGGTCTCCAACGCCGCTTCCAGATGGGTGAGGCGGATCTCGAGATCCGTCAGGCGCTGTTCCATGGGCCACCTCCATCGCGCTTCGCCGTCGCCGGGCCGCGCCCCGGTTCGCCCCGGGCCCGGGTCGGCGTATGGTATCCTGATCCCGGTCAACCGGGGTGAGCGCTCATGCGGGACGAAGAGACGGAATCGCTGGTGCGCCGGCTCGGCGAATTGCGGGTCGAGCACCGCGACCTGGACGACGCCATCGCACGCCTCGTCTCCGATCCCCTCGTCGATCAACTCCAGTTGCGCCGCCTCAAGAAACGCAAGCTGCTCCTCAAGGACCTGATCGCGCGGCTCGAGAGCCGCCTCATCCCCGACATCGATGCGTGAGCCGCACCGCGAGCGGAGTGCGCCGCCCCCGCCCGCCGCCGCGTGCGCGTCTGCGTCAGTCCTCCGTACGGACCGTGCGGCGCAGATCCTTGGCGGCGCCGCGCCGGCGCTTGTCCTGGAGGCGCCGCGCCTTGACCGCCGCCCCCGGCCGCGTCGGGACGCGCGGCACGGGTGCCTGCGCCGCACGCCGGACCCAACGCGCCAGCCGCTCGCGCGCATCGCGCCGGTTGCGCTCGCGCGTGCGGAAGCGTTGCGCCTCGATGACCAGCACCCCGCGCGCGTTCACGCGCCGCCCCGCCAGGCGCAGCAGCCGTGCGCGCACCGCCTCGGGGAGCGCGCGCGAGCGGGCGACGTCGAAGCGCAGCTCGACCGCGGTGGCCACCTTGTTGACGTTCTGGCCGCCGGGCCCCGAGGCGCGGACGAAGCGCTCCTCGATCTCGTCCTCGGGGATCGACCACGTGTCGCCGATACGGATCATCCTCCGAGCGTACGCGACCCGGCGGGTGCACTCAAGGCGGGCGGCGGACGATGACGACCGCGCGGCCCTGCTGGTACGTCTACCTGCTCGAGTGTCGCGACGGGACCTTCTATACCGGCATCACCACCGATCCGCGACGCCGGCTCGCCGAACACAACCGCGGCGCGCGCGGGGCGCGCTACACGCGTGCCCGCCGCCCGGTGCGCCTGGTCTACCGGGAGCGTGCGCCGAGCCGCGCGGCCGCCGCGCGGCGCGAGCACGAACTGCGCCGGCTGACGCGCGCCGACAAGGTTCTGCTGGCCCGAGGTCGTTCCCGGCCCCTCTGAAGCGGATCGCGGAACGGCGGTCCGTCCTTCACCATTCCTTGACATTTGCCGGACGGTTTCTTAAACGACGCCCAGCCGGCCCGTCAGGCCGGGCCTTGATTCATGTCAAGGTCGGTCCGACGAAGTGCGTCCGACAATGCATCCGCGATGTGCCGGTGACCGGTATCGCAGGACGAGGCGTCGGGTCCGGGGGGAAGGGGTGCAGGGCGGGATCAGCAGGCGGAACCTATTGAAATACGGCGCCGGGACGCTCGCTGGCGCGGCGCTCGGCGGTCTCGGCTGGGTGATGGCGACGCACCGTTTCCGCAGCCGCTACCGGGTGCGGGCGGCGCAGACGCTGATGAAGACCTATGTCTCGGTGACGGTCATCGACGAGGACCGGGACCAGGGTCGGGCCGCCGTGGCGGCGGCGTTCCGGCGCATGCGGGCGGCCGCGGCCGTATTGACCCGCTTCGCGCCGCAGAGCCCCGTGGCGGTGCTCAACCGGACCGGGCGTGTGGCGCGGATCCCGGCGGACCTGTACACGGTCCTGGATCGCGCCCGTCACTATTGGGACCTCTCCGGCGGCTCCTTCGACGTCACCGTCCTCCCGGTGCTCGAGTACTACTACAGCCTGCCGCGGCCGTTCGCCCGGGAACGCCTCGACCGCGCCGAGGTCGAGCGGCGCAAGGCCCTCATCGGCTTCCGGGGCCTTGCGTTCGACCGCGGCGGTGCGCGCCTCGTGCGGGCCGGGATGGCGGTGACGCTCGACGGGATCGCCAAGGGTCACGTCGTCGACGAGGGCATGCGCGCGCTGCGCGCCGCGGGGGTCCGCAACGCCGTCATCGACGCCGGCGGGGACGTGCGCACGATGAGCGCGGACGACCCGCAGCACTACTGGACCATCGGCATCGCCGATCCGCAGGACCCGCGCCGCCTGTGCGCGACGGCGCAACTGCGCAACGGGGCGCTCGCCACCTCCGGGAACTACGAGATCTACTTCACGTCGGACCGGCGGCTGTTCCACATCATCAACCCGCGCACGGGCTATTCCCCGGATCGCTATTCCAGCGTGACCGTGTTCGCCGAGCATGCCATGGACTCGGACGCCGGCGGCGTGACGCTGTTCTCGCTCGACCGGGCGCAGTCCTGCGAGGTGTTGCGCCGGGGCGGGCTGGAGGCCTTCCTCGTCTCCTGGGACGGAGGCACGCGCTGGCGTTCGCGGGGATTTCCTCTCGCGCGCGGGGAGGCGCGTCTGTTGTGCTGAGAGCACATGGTGCGATTCGCCGCCCGCTCCGGTCCCCGGTCTCCTCGGTCGATCCTCGCGCTTTGCGCTATCGCAAGAGGTCCTGGTTCGTAAGGTGATTCGATGACTTTCGGAATTCACTGTCGGGGCGGCCTCGCGGGGACACGGGCGTGATCCCGGAGGGCGCGGAGATCAGGGTGCGCGGCCGGGTGTTGTGGTGGATGCTCGCGATGCTCGCGATCGCCCTCGCGCCGCAGCAGGCGCCTGCGGCGACCTTCGCGGGGCACTGGGTCGAGGCCGGCGAGCCCTCGATCCGGGCGGCGCTGCAGCGATTCTTCCCGAAGGCGGACCGTTTCGGGGCGTTCTCGGGGAGTCCTCCGGCCGCGCCGGTCTACCAGGGCGGGAAGCTCGTCGGCTACTTCTTCCGCACCAAGATGGTGGCCCCGATCCCGGCCTACTCGGGCAAGCCGGTGGATGTCCTCGTGGGGATCGACGTCAAGGGGCGCATCGTCGGAACCAAGGTGCTCGAGCAGCACGAGCCGATCCTGCTCGTGGGCATCCCCGTGCAGCGCCTCTACGACTTCGTCAGGCAGTACGTCGGCAGGCTTGCGACCGACCGGTTCGTCGTGGGCGGACCGCGCAAGCCGGCCCCCGGGTACGTACGCGTGGATGCGATCAGCAGCGCCACGGTGACCGCGATGGTCGTCAACCGGACGATCACGGCCGCCGCCGCCAAGGTCGCCGTCGCGCGCCACTTGGTGGCGCCGGGCGCGGCGTGGAGCCTGCCGATGGCACGGGTGCGGATGAAACTGTTTCATCCGGCCACCTGGAAGGACTTGCGCGGCAACGGCGCCATCCGACACCTCGTGGTGACGGCCGCGGAGGTGAACAAGGCCTTTCACGGGGTCCAGGGCGAGGTATACCACAAGATCCCGAAATCCGGGATCTACATCGACCTCTACTACGCCTACCTCAACGCCCCGACCATCGGGCGCAACCTGCTGGGGGAACGGCAGTACGAAACCCTGATGGCATCCCTCAAGCCGGGCGAGCATGCCATCGCAATGATGGCCAACGGGCCGTATTCGTTCAAGGGATACGGCTATGTGCGCGGAGGGATCTTCGACCGCGTACACCTGATGCAGAACAACAACCTCATCCTGTTCCACGATCTGGACTACGAGGATCTCTACGGGCTGGCGATCCGCGGCGCGCCGTCGTTTCAACAGCGGGGAATCTTCATCGTCCGCAAGAACTACGGCTTCGATCCGGGCAGCCCGTGGACCCTGCAGCTCCTCGTGCGCCGGCAGGTGGGCCCGGTCAAGAGCGTCTTTACCACCTTCAACGGCGGCTACCGGCTGCCGGCGGCCTACTATGTGCGCCCGGCGGCGCCGAAGCCGGAGCCGATCTGGGTCTCCGAGTGGCGCGCGCAGCGTGTCCGGATCGCGGTCGTCGGGAGCGCGCTTGCGCTGCTGACGCTGGTGTTGTTCCTGCAGGACTACCTGGTGCGGCGGGATGCCTTCGTCGCCCGCTTCCGGACGCTGTTTCTGCTGTTCACGCTGGGCTACATCGGCTGGTACGCGCTCGGACAGCTATCGGTCGTTAACGTGCTGACCTTCGTCAACTCGCTGTTCCACGGCTTCCGGTGGCAGACCTTCCTGATGGACCCGATCCTGTTCATCCTCTGGACCTACGTGGCGGCGGCGCTGCTGCTGTGGGGCCGCGGGGTGTTCTGCGGCTGGCTGTGTCCGTTCGGGGCGCTGCAGAAGCTCGTCAACGAGGTCGCGCGCCGGGTCCGGCTGCCGCAGGTGAAGATTCCGGCGCTGGTCCACGAGCGCTTGTGGGCAATCAAATACGTGATCCTGCTGGCCCTCTTCGGGCTGTCGCTGCAGTCGACCGGCCTGGCGGAGCGCTACGCCGAGGTCGAGCCCTTCAAGACGGCGATCTCGTTGCATTTCGTGCGGCAGTGGCCGTTCGTGGCCTACGCCGCGGGCCTGGTGCTGCTGTCGGTGTTCAACCAGAAGTTCTACTGCAAGTACCTGTGCCCGCTGGGCGCGGCACTGGCGATTCCCGCGCGGCTGCGGCTCTTCGACTGGCTGCGGCGGCGCAAGGAGTGCGGCAAGCCGTGTCAGGTGTGCGCCAACGAGTGCGAGATCCAGGCGATCCACGAGACCGGCGAGATCAACGCCAATGAATGCCACTACTGCCTGGATTGCCAGGTGACCTATTGGAACGACCGCAAGTGTCCGCCCCTGGTGGAGCGGCGCAAGCGGCGCGAGCGCGTGCCGAGGGCGCGCGCGGCGGTGCGGCGCATGGAGGAGACGATCGGCGCCGCGCCGGAGGCTTCGAGGGCGTCGGTGGAGGTGGAACCGCCCGCGCGCTGACGGGCGACGCCTCCCCGGCGGAGGTTCACTGGGCGACACTGAGGGAGTAAGACCATGAGCGAGCAAGACGATCGGATCGAGGGGGCGGCGCGGACGGAGGGCGCGCCGCAAGATGATGCGGAGGGCGGCCGTTGCGGTCTGTCCCGGCGCAAGTTTCTCGGCGTCGGGGCCGCGGCGGGGCTGGCCGGCGCGGGGAGCGGGTTGCTGGGCGCTATGCTGCCCGGCGCGGCGAACGCGCGTGCGCGCGGGCGTGCGCCCGAGGACTACGTGGCCCCGGGCCAGCTCGACGAGTACTACGGCATCTGGAGCGGCGGGCAGTCGGGGGAGGTGCGCATCCTCGGGCTGCCGTCGATGCGCGAGTTGATGCGCGTGCCCGTGTTCCAGCCGGACTTCACCATCGGCTGGGGGATCACCAACGAGAGCAAGCGCGTGCTGGGGCCGAACTTCCCGATGGGCGGGGATCTGCACCATCCGCACGTGAGTCAGACGGACGGGCGCTACGACGGGCGCTATATCTTCGTCAACGACAAGGCGAACACCCGCGTGGCGCGCATCCGCTGCGACATCATGCGCACCGACCGGATCATCGAGATTCCGAACGCGCAGGCGATCCACGGTCTGCGGGTCCAACGGGTTCCGCGTACCGGCTACGTGTTCTGCAATGCCGAGTTCCGCGTGCCTCATCCCAACGACGGCCGCGACCTGGACGACCCGAAGAAGTATTTCACCGTGTTCACGGCGATCGATGGCGACACCATGAAGATCGCCTGGCAGGTGCTGGTCGACGGCAATCTCGACAACACCGATGCCGACTATTCGGGCAAGTACGCGGCCGCGACCTGCTACAATTCGGAGGACGCGGTGACGCTCGCGGGTTTCATGCGCAACGAGCGCGACTGGACGGTCATCTTCAACATCCCGCGCATCGAGAAGGCGGTGAAGGAGGGCCGCTACCGGACCATCGGCGAGTCCAAGGTCCCGGTGGTGGACGGACGTCACGGCTCGGATCTCACCCTGTACGTCCCGACCCCGAAGAGCCCGCACGGCTGCAACGCCACCCCCGACGGGAAGTACGTCATCGCCAACGGCAAGCTCTCGCCGACCTGCACCGTGATCTCTTGGGAAAAGGTGGATCAGTACTTCGCCGGCAAACTCAAGCACCCGCGGGACGTGGTCGTGGCGGAGCCGGAACTGGGGCTGGGGCCGCTGCATACGGCCTACGACGGACGCGGGAACGCCTACACCACCCTGTTCATCGACAGCCAGGTGGTGAAGTGGAACATCAACGACGCCATCCGCGCCTTCCGCGGCGAGAAGGTGAACTACATCCGCCAGAAGCTGGACGTGAATTTCCAGCCCGGCCACAACCATTCGAGTATGGGCGAGACCCGGGACGCGGACGGCAAGTGGTTGGTGTCGTTGAACAAGTTCTCCAAGGACCGCTTCCTCCACGTCGGCCCGCTGCATCCGGACAACGACCAGTTGATCGACATCTCCGGCGAGCGGATGAAACTGGTCGCGGACGCGCCGGTCTACTGCGAGCCGCACGACTGCGTGATCATCCATCGGCGCGTGTTCGACGGAAAGGTCCGCCGCATCTGGGACCGGAAGGATCCGTTCTTCGCCGAAACCGTGGCGCAGGCGAAGCGCGACGGCATCGTCCTGGAACGCGACAGCAAGGTGATCCGCGACGGGCGCAAGGTGCGGGTCTATATGACCTCCGCGGCGCCGCTCTACGGGCTCAAGGAGTTCAAGGTCCGCAAGGGCGACGAGGTGACGGTGACGGTCACCAACATCGACAAGATCGAGGACCTGAGCCACGGGTTCTGCCTCGCCAACTACGGCGTCAACATGGAGATCAGCCCCCACGAGACCTCCTCGGTGACCTTCGTGGCGGACAAGCCCGGGGTACACTGGTACTACTGCACCTTCTTCTGCCATGCCCTGCATCTGGAGATGCGCGGGCGTATGCTGGTGGAGGCGTAGGGCGACGGCGGGCCGGGCCGTACGGGCCCGGCCCGCCGCCCGCGGTGAGGGACGATGGCGGCGATCGGAGCTCGCAGGGCGCTACGCTGGTCGCGAGCGATCGCGATCGGTGCGGCAGTGTGGTGTCTGTTCGTAGTCGCGCCATCCGTTGCGGATACGCCCTCGCGTGCCGTCGATGCAGGCGCCCGGCTGATGCGGGAACTCGAGGCCGCGCCCGCCGGAGCGGTCGTAACGGTTTCCCCGGGCGTCTACCGCGTCAACCTCGTGATCCGCAAGCCGCTGGTCCTGCACGGCGAGTCCGGCGCGGTGCTCGACGGCGGGGGACGGGGCGACGTCGTGCGCGTCGCCGCGCCCGACGTGACGGTGGAAGGATTCACCATACGCGGCTCCGGACGTGACCTCACGACCATGGACGCGGGGGTCTTCGTCGAGCGGCACGCAGCGAACGTCCTGATCCGTGACAACGTGATCGAGGACGATCTTTTCGGGATCTGGCTGGATGGCTGCAAGGCGCCGCGCATCATCGGAAATACGGTGCGGGGGATCCGCGCGCTGCGCTCCCCGGACCGCGGCGACGGCATTCATCTGTGGAACGTGCACGGCGGTCTGATCGCGGACAACGACGTAGGCGATGCCCGCGACGGCATCTATATCTACGTCAGCGACCACGTCGTGATCCGCGGAAACACCATCCACGACCTGCGCTACGGCGTACACTACATGTATTCCAATCACAACGAACTCGCCGGCAATCGGACCTACGACACCCGTGCCGGCTATGCCCTGATGGACTCCGACCACCTGGTGATACGGGACAACACCTCGATCGGGGACCGCAACTACGGAATCCTGATGAACTACATCACCTACAGCGACATCGTCGGGAATCGCGTGATCGGGGTGAAGAGCGCGCTCGGCTACGTGACCGGCGGCAGCACGGTGGCCGGCGGACAGGGCAAGGCCCTGTTCGCCTACAACTGCGTCTACAACGACATTCACGGAAATCTGCTCGCGGACAGCGGAATCGGGTTGCATCTGACCGCCGGGTCGGAACAAAACCGCATCTTCGGCAACGCCTTCGTGGACAATCGCCGGCAGGTGCGCTACGGAAACAATCGGGCCGAGGAATGGTCGCACGGCGGGCGCGGAAACTACTGGAGCGATTACCTGGGTTGGGACCTGAACGGCGACGGCATCGGCGACGTCCCTTACGTCCCCAACGACGCGATGGACCGGCTGCTGTGGATCTACCCGGCCGCACGGCTGCTCATCAACAGCCCGGCAGTGGCGACCGTGCGTTGGGTCCAGCGCGAGTTCCCGGTGCTGGCGCCGCCGCACGTCCAGGACAGTCACCCGCTGATGCGCCCGCCGCTCCCGCCCCCCAGCCCCCGGGAGCTGGAACTCGCGGGCCTGCGGCCGTGACGGCGTTGCTGAAGATCGACGGGCTCCACAAGCGCTACGGCGAGGTGCGCGCGCTCGCCGACGTGACGCTGGATCTGCCGCCGGGGGAGGTGTGGGGGCTGCTCGGGCACAACGGCGCCGGCAAGACGACCCTGATGAAACTCGCCCTCGGCATCCTCCACCCGAGCGCGGGGCGCGTGGAGATCCTGGGGGCGGCGCCGCGCGGGCGCTCGGGGCGGATCGTGCGGCGCGCGGTGGGCTACCTCCCGGAGGCGGCGGCCTTCTACGGGGAACTGTCGGGACGCGAGGTGCTGCGCTACTTTCAGCGCCTGAAGGACGCGGACCCGCGCCAGGTCGAGGAGCTGCTCGTCGAGGTCGATCTCGCGGCGGCCGCCGATCGGCGGGTGAAGACCTACTCGAAGGGGATGCGCCAGCGCCTCGGGCTTGCGCAGGCGCTGCTCGGGCACCCGCGCCTGCTGCTGCTCGACGAGCCGACGGTCGGGCTCGATCCCATCGCCACGCAGCGCTTCTATCGGACGGTGCGCCGCCACGCCGCCGGGGGCGCGACCGTGCTGCTCTCCTCCCACGTCCTGCCGGGCATCGAGCGCCATGTCGATCGCGTGGCGATCCTCGGCGGCGGCCGGCTGCTGGCCGCCGGGACTCTCGAGGAGCTGCGCGCCGCCGCGCGCCTGCCCGTGGTGATCCGCCTGCGCGGCGTACGCCCCGGGAACGGCCTGGACCGCTTCGCCGATCGGGCGGACATCACCGTCCAGGAGTCGGCCGAGGGTGTGGAGATCACGGCCCCGGCGGAGCACAAACTCGCGGTGCTGCGCGCGGCGATGGGCCTGCCGGGCCTGGCCGACGTCTCGGTGGCGCCGGCGACCCTCGATGAGATCTACGGGCGCTTCGTCGCCGCCGGAGGGGAGGCGGTTACATGATTGCAGTGCTGCGGACGATCGCCATCAAGGAATTCCGCGACGGCCTGCGCAACCAGTGGGTGATCGCGATCACCGCGGTGTTCGCGCTGCTCGCCGTGGGGCTGGCCTACTTCGGTCCGGCGGCGTCGGGCACGGTCGGCTTCGCCTCCCTCGCTACGACCATCGTCAGCCTGGCGAGCCTCGCCGTGTTCCTGATCCCGCTGATCGCTCTGCTCCTCGCCTACGATACCGTCGTCGGCGAACAGGAGCAGGGGACGCTGCTGCTGCTGTTCAGCTACCCGATCGGGCGCACGGAGCTCCTTTTGGGCAAGTTCGCCGGCCACGCCCTGATCATGACGGTCGCCACCGTGGTCGGGTTCGGCACCGCGGCGGTGCTGATTGCGACCTTCACCCACGAGTTGGGCAGCCTGGAGCTGTGGCGGGAGTTCGGCTACTTCATCGTCTCGGCGACGCTGCTCGGGTGGGTGTTCATCGCCATCGCCTATGTCATCAGCGTCTCGGTGGCGGAAAAATCGACCGCCGCCGGGCTGGCGCTCGGCGTCTGGTTCGTTTCGGTGATCGTGTTCGATCTCGGGCTCCTGGGCGTGCTGGTGGCCACGCGCGGCGCCGTCGGGACGCTGGGGCGCGAGGTCTTCCCCTATCTGCTGCTGTTGAATCCGACCGACGTCTTCCGCGTCGCCAATCTCGTGGGGTTCGAGCCGGCGCGCAACTATGCCGGACTGGTGGGGATCGCGGCGGGCGGGGCGCTCTCGCTCGGGGCGCTCAGCGCGGCGCTCGTCGCCTGGGTGGCGGCGCCGCTGGCGCTGGCGGTGTGGCGCTTCGGGCGCAAGGAGATATGAGGCCGTGAGCGGTGCTGCAGCGGAGAAACGGCCGGGATGGTATCTGGGGGCCGGCGCGACGGTGCTGGCGTTGCTCCTGCTCGCCGCCTGCGGTCGGCAGGAGGCCGTGCGCCGGGCGCAGCCGCCGGTCCCGATCGGCCCGGACGACGTGTGTGCGGTGTGCGGTATGTACATCACGCACTATCCCGGCCCGCGCGGGGAGGCGTACGTCGAGGGGCGCAAGGCGCCGCTGAAGTTCGGTTCGACGCGGGATTTCTTCGCCTATGTGCTGCAGCCCGAGCATCGCGCGCTGCTGCAGACGCTCTACGTGCAGGACATGGCGGCGACGAGCTGGCGGCATCCGAAGGATCACTGGATCGATGCGCGCAAGGCGTGGTACGTGCCGGAGTCGGCGCTCCCGGGCGCGATGGGCCCGACGCTGGCGTCGTTCCTTCACAAGAAGGACGCCGAGGCGTTCGCACGCCGCTACGGGGGGCGAGTGCTCTCCTTCGATCAGGTGACGCTGCGCCTGATCACCGACCTGTCGTTCGATCGCATGCCGGGGCGTCCGCCGCCGGGGCGGTAGGGTGCCCGCGCCGCGGGCTCAGCGCCACACCCCGGGGGACGGGGTGTGACTGTCCAGGATCTGCACGTAGTTGGCGCGCTCGTAGGCGGTGGGATCGGCGGCGGCGCGCGCGCTGAGCAGGCCCTGGACGGCCGCGACCGAATCGTAGCCGTGCGCGTCGAGCCAGTGGTCGAGTCCCCGGAGGATATCGGTGAGGCGCGCCGGGCCGTGACGCAGCAGGGCGCTGCACAGGTGCACTGCATCGGCGCCGGCGAGCAGCATCTTCAGGGCGTCCTCCGCGGTGTGCACGCCGCCGGTCGCGGCCAGCGAGAGGGCCGTGCGCCCGTGCAGGAGGGCGATCCAGCGCACGCGCAGGAGCGCCTCGGCGGGGGTGGACAGCGACAGCCGCGGGACCACGCCCAGGTCCTCGAGATCGATGTCGGGCTGGTAGAAGCGGTTGAACAGCGCCGCGCCTCGCGCGCCGGCCTCTTCCAGGCGGCGGAGGAAGTGGGGCAGCGAACTGAACTGCGGGGAAAGCTTCATCGTCACCGGCAGCGATACCACCGTGCGCAGTTCACCGAGCAGGTCGAGGTAGCGTTGTTCTACCTGCGCGGCGGAGTGCCGGGGATCGGCCGCCAGGTGATAGACGTTGAGTTCCAGGGCGTCGGCCCCGGCCTCCTCGAGGGCGCGCCCGTGCTGCAGCCATCCGCCGGTGGAGATCCCGTTGAGGCTGGCGATGACCGGAATCCCCAGTGCGGCCTTCAGGCGCACGAGCTGCTCGAGGTAGGCGTCCAGGCTGTCGCGATAGAGGCCGTGATCCGGGAGGTAGCCCGCCGCCTCGGCGTGACCGAAATCCTGATCGAGCAGGAAGCGCTCGGCGCTCGCCCGTTCCCGTTGCAGCTCTTCCTCGAACAGCGAGTACATGACCAGGGCGGCGGCGCCGGCATCCTCGAGCCGCCGCGCGTCGTCGAGCGCACGCGAGAGCGGCGAGGCCGAGGGCACCAGGGGGTTGGCCAGTTCCAGGCCGAGGTAACGGGTGCGCAGATCGGCCATCTCAACCCTCCCCGCCGCCCGAAGGACCCGCGGACGGTTCCCCGATGCCGGCATCCTGCGCATAGCGCCGGAAGCGCGCCGCCGCGTCTTCCTGCGCGGCGTGCAGCAACCGTTCGGCCGCCTCGCGGTGGGTGCGGCGCAGCAGGCTGAAGCGGGCCTCCGTGGCGGCGAAGTCCTCATATGGGATCGAGGGGCGGGCGTAGTCGAGGTGCAGCGGATTCTTGCCCTGCGCCGCGCGTCGCGGGTCGTGGCGCAGCAGCGCCCAGTGGCCGCTTTTTACGGCGAGGGTCTGTTGGCGCAGATTGTTCGCGAGATCCACGCCGTGGGCGATGCAGGGGCTGTAGGCGATGATCAGGGACGTCCCGGGATACGACTCCGCCTCCAGGAAGGCGCGCAGGGTCTGTACGTCCTTTGCGCCGAAGGCGACCTGGGCGACGTAGACGTCGCCGTAGTCCATGGCGATGCGCGCGAGGTCCTTCTTGGCGCGCGGTTTTCCCGCGGCGGAGAACTTCGCCACCGCGGCGCGCGGCGTCGCCTTGGAGGTCTGCCCGCCGGTGTTGGAGTAGACCTCGGTGTCGAGTACGAGGATGTTGACGTCGCGCCCCGATGCCAGGACGTGATCGAGCCCGCCGAAGCCGATATCGTAGGCCCAGCCGTCGCCGCCGACGATCCAGACGCTGCGCCGGATCAGAAACTCCGCCAGGGACTCGAGCCGGCGCGCCGCAGGGTCATCGATCGTGCGCAGTTGCGCCCGCAGCCGCGCCACCCGCCCGCGCTGCTCGCGGATGCCCGCTTCGCTCGACTGGTCGGCGTCACGCAGCGCGTCGGCGAGTTCGCCGCCGATCACGGCGCGCAGCCCATCCACCAGCGCCAGCGCCTGGCGCGCCTGCTGGTCGATCGCCAGGCGCATCCCGAGGCCGAACTCGGCGTTGTCCTCGAACAGGGAGTTCGACCACGCCGGGCCGCGCCCCTCGGCGTCGGTGGCCCACGGCGTCGTCGGCAGGTTGCCGCCGTAGATCGAGGAGCAGCCGGTGGCGTTGGCCACCACCATGCGGTCGCCGAAGAGCTGCGTGGCGAGGCGCAGGTACGGTGTCTCGCCGCAGCCGACGCAGGCGCTGGAGAACTCGAACAGCGGCTGCAGGATCATCGATCCCTTGATCGTCTCGCGGCGGAGGCGGCCGCGGTCGTACTCCGGCAACGCGCGGAAGAACGCCCAGTTGGCGCGCTCGGCCTGCTGCAACGGGGCGTGCGGGGCCATGTTGAGCGCCTTGCGTTGCGGATCATGCTTGTCGCGGATGGGGCAGGCCTCCACGCACAGGCCGCATCCGGTGCAGTCTTCGGGCGCGACCTGATAGCTGATGTGCAGCCCGGGATCGAAGTCCCGCCCCTTGACGGGGACGTGTTTGAAGCCCGCGGGCGCACCCTCCGCGAGGGCGGCGGGGAACAGCTTGCTGCGGATGGCCGCGTGCGGGCAGACGAACGGGCACTTGCCGCAGTGGGTGCACAGGTCCGGTTCCCACACGGGGATCTCGAGCGCAAGGTTGCGCCGCTCCCACGCCGCCGTGCCGAGCGGGAAGGTCCCGTCGGCGGGCAGCGCGCTCACCGGCAGGCGGTCGCCGCGCCCGGCGATCAGTTCCCCCGTCAGCGCGTGCAGCGCCGCGGGCGCGTCGGCGGGCAGCGCCGGCGGGCGTTCGAACCGGCTCGTGACCCGTTCCGGGACCGCGACCCGCCGCAGGGCCTCGAGCGCGGCCGCGACCGCACTCAGATTGGCCTCGACGATGTCGCGGCCGCGCTTCGCGTAGCTGGTGCGTACCGCTTCGCGGATTGCGCCGATCGCCCGTTCGCGCGGGAGTACGCCGCTGATGGCGAAGAAGCACGTTTGCATGACGGTGTTGATGCGCGCCCCGAGCCCGCTCCGCTCGGCGATCCGGTAGGCGTCGATGACGTGGAACTCCAGGCCCTTGTCGAGAATCCCCTGTTGCACCTCGCGCGGCAGGGTGTCCCAGACGGCATCGGCGGGGGCGGGCGAGTTGAGCAGGAACACCCCGCCCGGCGCGGCGTGTTCGAGCACGTCGTAGCGCGTGAGGAACTGCGTCTGGTGGCAGGCGACGAACTGCGCCTCGTCTGCGCCGATCAGGTACGGCGCGCGGATCGGCTCGGGGCCGAAGCGCAGGTGGGAGACGGTCACCGCGCCGGCCTTTTTGGAGTCGTAGACGAAATAGCCCTGGACGTGCAGCCCCGTGGCCGCGCCGATGATGCGGATGGAGTTCTTGTTGGCGCTCACCGTTCCGTCGGAGCCGAGACCGTAGAAGACGCAGCGGGTGGCCGTGTCGCCGGTGCGGGTCCGGAAGCGCGGGTCCCAGTCGAGGCTGGTGTGGCCGAGGTCGTCGTGGATGCCGACGGTGAAGGGGTGGCGCGGCTCGTCGCGCGCCAACTCGTCGAACACCGCCTTGGCCATCGCCGGTGTGAATTCCTTCGACGACAGGCCGTAGCGGCCGCCGGTGACGAGCGGGAACGGCCCGTTGCGCCCGGAGCGGCCCCACGCGCGGGCGAGCGCGGCGGCGACGTCCTTGTAGAGCGGCTCGCCGTCGGCCCCCGGCTCCTTGGTGCGATCGAGGACGGCGATGCGCCGCACCGCCGGGGGCAGGGCGGCGAGCAGACGCCCGGCGTCGAAGGGCCGGTACAGGCGCACCTTGACGAGGCCGACGCGCGCGCCGTGCCCATTGAGGTGATGGACGACCTCCTCGACCGTTTCCGCACCCGAGCCCATCAGTACCGCCACGCGCTCGGCGTCGGGCGCGCCGACGTAGTCGAAGACGTGATAGCTGCGTCCGGTGTGCGCGGCGAAGCGCTCCATGGCGCGCTCGACGATCCCCGGCATCGCCTCGTAGTAGGGATTGGCGCGCTCGCGGCTCTGGAAGTAGACGTCCGGATTCTGAGAGCTGCCGCGCAGCACGGGATGCTCGGGCGAGAGGGCGCGTGCGCGGTGCGCGGCGATGTGCGCCGGATCGATCATCGCCGCCGCCAGCTCGGGTGTGACCGGCTCGACGTCGGTGAGCTCGTGCGAGGTGCGGAAGCCGTCGAAGAAGTGGACCACGGGTATGCGCGACTCCAGGGACGCGGCCTGTGCGATGAGCGCGAGGTCGGCGGCCTCCTGAACGGAGTTGGAGGCGAGGATGGCGAATCCGGTGGTGCGCGCCGCCATCACGTCGGAATGGTCGCAGAAGATCGACAGCGCGTGCGTGGCGAGCGAGCGGGCGGCGACGTGGAACACCGCCGGGGTCAGCTCGCCGGCGATCTTGTACATGTTCGGCAGCATCAGCAGGAGGCCCTGCGAGCTGGTGAAGGTGGTGGCGAGGGCGCCGCTCTGCAGCGCCCCGTGCAGGGCGCCGGCGGCGCCGGCCTCGCTCTGCATCTCGACGATCTCGGGGACCGCGCCCCAGAGATTGGTCCGGCCCCGGGCCGCCCACGCGTCGGCCAGCTCGCCCATGGGTGAAGCGGGGGTGATCGGATAGATTGCGATGACCTCGTGGGTCAGGTAGGCGGCGCGGGCGACGGCCTCGTTGCCGTCGAGGACGGTGGTCTTCCGGTCTGCCATGGTGAGCCTGTGCGAAACGGCCGGGGTTGCGGGTGCGGCCCACCCTGCCTCGGGCTGCGGCAGAAGGCGTGCCCCCCAAGTTTCACCTTAGGGGGTGCCCTCCCGCGCGGCATTGACCCGGGTCAAGAAACCCCGCGGCGCCGGCGGGACTTGCAATCAATGCGGCGGCGGGCCGCGCGTGACCTGGACGAGGTCGGCGGGGCGCAGCCAGCGTGCATAGGCGGCGCGGATCTCGGCGGCGGTGAGGTGCAGGTAGCGGCGTGCGGCGAGCGTGGGTTCGTCCAGCGGGAGGCCCTCGACCGCGCGCGAGAGCAGGCCCCCGGCGATGGCGCCGAGGCTCGCCTGGGCCAGCGGGATCTCGTGCAGCGCCAGGGCCTTCGCGCGGCGCAAGGCGGCCGGGCCGACGGGCTCGGTGCGCATCGCCTGCAGGTCGCGTACGACGATGGCGCGCGCGCGTGCGACGTTGTCGGGGTCGCAACCGTAGGTGACCACGTAGGCGCTGCGCGTGCGACCGATGTCGAAGCCGGAGGAGACGTAGTAGACCAGTCCGCGGGTCAGGCGCAGATCGCGGTACAGACGCGTGGCGTAGAAGCCGCCCCCGAGGACGTGGTTGCCGAGTTCCAGGGCATAGTAATCCGGGTTGCGGCGCGTGAGACCGAGGGTCTCGGCGAGCACGACCTCGTCCTGGATCCGGCCGGGATCCGGCACCTGCGTCACCGACGGACGGTTCGCCGGGACCGGCGGCAGCCAGGTGTTCGGCTTGGGACCCGTGGCCTTCCAGGCGCCGAAATAGCGCTCCACCACGGCGCGGGCCCGCTTCGGCGTGATGTCGCCGATCACGACGATCGTGGTCAGGTCGGGCCGGAAGACGCGATGGTAGTAGCGGCGCACGTCGCGCAGCGTCAGCGCGTCGATGCTCGCGGGGGTGGCCTCGCGCAGCGTCGGATCGCCTGGCGGATAGAGGGCCGCGCGCAGGGCGCGGCGGAAGCGGTAGGCCGGACTCTGGATCTCTCCGGCCGCCGCTGCGGCGTGCTGGGCGCGGACGACGCGGAAGGCCGCCGGCGGCAGCGCCGGATGCAGGAGGTTCGCCGCCAGCAGTTGCATCCCGCGATCGAAGTGTCGCGCGCGTACCTGCAGGGAGAAACTCGCGCCGGCGGATTCGCTTGCGGCGATCGCGTCGAGGGCGCGCTGGAACGCCAGGCGGTCGAGATGCCGCGTCCCGTACGAAAACAGGTCGGACAGCACGTCGGCGACCCCTTCCTGCCCCTTCGGGGTCTCCAGATCCGGTTGGTTCCGGACCTGCCCGTAGACGCTGACCGTGGGGCTCACCGTCTCGGTCTGTACGATCAGACGCAGCCCGTTGGGGAGCGTCTGTTCGACGGGGTGTCCCGCCGGCGGCGGGACCGCGAGGTGGGTGAGCACCCCCTCGGCCCATGGCGGCAGTCGCACCGGGGCGGCGGAGTGCGGGGTGAACGATTCCTTGCCCCCGAAGCCCTTGGATGCGACCGGCCTGCCGGCCGGGCGGGGCGTGAGCACGGCGGTGACGCTGTGGTCGAGCTTGAGCCAGCGGCGTGCGACGCGGTCGACCTGCGCGGGCGTGACCCGTTCGATGGCGGCGATGTCCTCCCATGGGGAGGCGCGGCCCTCGATCGCCACCGCCTGCGACCAGGTGTCGGCCAGTCCCGGGATGGAGTTCGGCCAGAAGGCCGCGGCGGCGCGCTCGCGGCGTTTGGCCGCCGCCACCAGGTCGGCCGGCACTCCGCGCCGGGCGATCCGTGCGAGTACCGCGCGCAGATTCGCGACCGCCGCGCGCGGATCCGCCCCGCGCGGGAAGCCCAGCACCGCGGCGCCCAGACCCGCGCCCGGCCAGGCGTCGATGGAGAAGCCGGTGGTCAGCGCCTTACCCGCGGGGACCAGGGCGTAGAGGCGCCCGCGCGGGCTGTTGAGGACGTCGCCCAGGACCTGCGCGGCGGCGTAATCGGGGCTGTCGGTGCCCGGCATGCGCAGCGCGATGACGGCGAGCCCGTAGCCGTGGTCGCTGGTGAGGTGCAGCGTCTCCGGCACCACCGGCCGTAGGCGGATGCGGGGCCGATGCGGCAGCCGGTGCCGGGGGATGGTCCCGAACAACGCGCGCACGGTCTTCAGGACCGGCTTCGGGTCGACGTCCCCGGCGATGACCAGGACGGCGTTGTTGGGCGCGTACCACGCGGCGTGAAAGCGGCGCAGCATCGCCCCGGTGGTCCGGTCGAAGGAGGCGCGCGTCCCGAGGGCGTCGTGCGCGTAGGGCGTGCCGCGGAAGAGTCGTGCGAGCAGTAGCCGGTACATGCGGTAATCGGGGCTCGAGAGGTCCCGGGCCACCTCCTGCTCGATCGCGCCGCGCTCGTGCCGCCACGCCGACTCGCGGTCGAGCACGCCGCGCATGCGGGCGGCCTGGATGTGCAGTGCGACGCGGAGGTCGGCGGCGGGCACGGTGAAGAGATACTGGGTGACGGTCTGTTGCGTGTCGGCGTCGAAGTCCCCGCCCATGGCGGCGCCGATATAGGCGAGTTGTTCGGCGGAGAGCCCCGGGCTGCCGCGGAACATCATGTGTTCCTGCGCGTGGGCCATCCCCGGGAAGCCGGGCGGGGCCTCGTTGGAGCCGACGAGGTAGTTGAGTTCCGTGGTGACCACGGGCGCGAGCGGGTCGCGGATCACGATCACGCGCAGGCCGTTGCGCAGGGTCGCCTTGCGCACCGTGGGCGCCGGGGCCGGTGCGGCGCGGACCGGTGCGAGGATCAGGCCCGCCAGCGCGCCGCACAACCAGGCCGCGGCGCGGCGTCGAATACGACGGTCCGGTTTCACGCTGTCCTCCCGTTCGGCGGGTGGCCTCGACGTTCGGACCACGTTACCGGCCGGCGGTTCCGGCCGGCGGGAGGTCCGCTCCGGCCGTACCGTTTTCGTGGAGCCTCAGCGACATACCATCGCAGGAACCGGTCCGGTGCCGCAAACGGGGCAAAAAAGGGCCTGCGCCGAGGCGCAGGCCCATGGTGGGCGCCGAAGCGGTCGTGCTCAGTCCTCGTGGGTATGCCCCTCGCGGGCGGCGGTACGTCGTGCGTGGTCGTCGTCGCGGTGGCCGAAGGTGAACAGGTTCATCAGGTCGCCGATGGCCGGTGCATTGACCGGGACGTAGGGGTCGTCCTCGTCGGCGACCGGGTTGGGCAGGTTGTCGCGACTGCGCGGCGAGAGCGGGCGCAGCCCCCAGTTGCGCTCGATGAACTTGAGGATCGAGGCGTGATCGTAGTAGGTGTGGTCGACGTAGCCGCGGCGGGCATACGGAGAGACGGCGATCAACGGGATGCGCGTTCCGTCGCCGAAGAAGTCGATCGGCTGCACGTAGCCCGAGTCGTAGTAGCCGCCGCCCTCGTCGGTGGTGATCAGAATCGCCGTGTGGGCCCAGATGCGCTTGTGCCGCTTGACTTCCTGCACGAGGTCCCAGACGAATTTCCCGAACGCGGCCGGTGTCGAGTCGGCCGGGTGGCCCGCGTCGCTCTCGTACGGACGGACGAACGCGACCGCGGGGAGCGTGCCGTTGCGCAGATCCGCGTGGAACTGGCGGATACCCTGGAGATTGCGGCGCATCGGTCCGGTCATGACCGCCTTCGAGTAGACGAGGGGGTCGCAGATGTTGCAGTACTCAGAGGTGGGTTTGCCGTTGTTGCGCCCACCGGTGTACCACTTCCACGAGATCCCCTTGCGCTCCAGGGCGCCGGCGATGGTCGGGACCGTCTGCGGGGGCACGTTGAAATGGTCGGGGCCGAGCGGTGCGAGCCCGCCGGTTGGGGTATACCCGGGTCCGTAGTTGTTGACGAGATAGTAGGTCCCGGGCGCGCAGTCGCCGTCGCGGAAGGAACGGTAGGGAAGGGAGTGGAGGTAGTCCCGGATCGGCGCGACCCCGGGCTGGCTGGGGTCGGCGCAGCGCACGTAGGAACCGCCCCGATACCCGTCCTGGGTGTACCAGTTGTTGGTGCCGGGCTGGGGATTGGGGTTCTCGATCTGGTTGGCGGGCGGCATCGTCGGGACCCCGGCGCGGTTATAGAACGCGACATCTCCGGTGACGATCGCGAAGAAGTTGGCGCCGGTTCCGCCCATGATCGACTGGTGATAGTTGTCGCTGATCGCATAGCGCCGCGCGAGCTTGTCGAACAGCGGCGCGTCCCCCGTGCTCATGTTGAAGAAGCCCATCGACACGCCGCCCTGGAAGGTGTCCTTGGGGCTGGGCGAGAAGCCGTCGTTCTGCGGTCCGATGCCGACGGTCTGACCCACCCAGGTGAACAGGTCCATGCGCCCGCCGTGGACCTGCTGCCACATCTGGAAGAAACGGTGGGCCGGATCCCCGGTGTGCGCGTCGTAGGGGACGTAACGGGTGATCTGGAAGGGCCCGTTGGGCAGGTTCGCCGGGAACCGCGCGTCCGGGACGTTCTGGGGCAGGCCGGTCGCGTAGGTGGTGTTCGGCTGCGGCAGGGTGGCGTACGGGCCGGTGATCGCCGGGTCGAGCGAATAGATGTCGGGGTCGAGCGCCCGCTGCTGCGCGGCCTTGCTGAAGTCGGGCCCCGGCGTCCCGTCGGCGTTGATGATCCCTTCGGAGAGCAGGTTGTGGATGGTCTGGCCGTGCGGCGGACGGTAGCCGCCGAACAGGTTGTCGAAGGTGTGGTTCTCGCCGATCACGACGATGAGATGGCGGATCGGAGTGGCGGTGTGGACGCGGTGCGGTCGCCCGTCACGATCGTCGTGATCGGACTGCGCCAGGGCCGGCGGAAGCAGCCCCTGACCGAGGATGGCGACACCGACCGCTGCGGCACACACGCGCCGGAGCATGGTTGCGCACGTCTTCATCGCGATTCCCTCCACGTAGCTTTGCGAAAGACCCGCGGTTGGAGAGCGGGTGCGGGCCAGCTTTCCACGGGAACGTGACGGGGGTGCGACGGACGTCTGATGCTTTGATGAAGCGGAATGTCGCGGACCGACGACAAAAAACCGCGCCGCCCGGGCGGGCGGCGCGGTCGATCGGACGCCGACTCGGCGCCGGGCCTACTTCGCGTGAAGCTTGGCGAGCGTCGCCTTGTCGAGCCGGCCGGTGACCTTCAGGCCGTTCTTCTTCTGGAAGGCCTTGATCGCCATCCGCGTGTGCCGGCCCATGATGCCGTCGGCCTTGACCTTGAAGCCCGCCTTGTCGAGGGCCTCCTGGGCGGCCTTGACCGTGGGGCTGGCCTTGGCGTGATGCATCATCTTCGCCTTGTGATGCATCTCATGGTGGGCCGCAGCCGGCTTGGCGTGCTCCCCGGCCGTGGCCGCAACGGCCGCGGTCGGCAGGGCGATCGTCAGGGCGAGCAGCGCCGCGGCGCCGGACGAAAGGATCGTACGACTGGACATTTTCATCGTCTGGGTTCCTCAGGGCGCATCGGAGGGATACGCCCGGATCAGGGGACAAGGGGTACGTGAGCGCACCTTCGTTGTCGATCGTGCGGCGCCCGGCCCGTGCCGGGCCTCCCCCGACCGTCGAGTCACGGGCGCAGCGACTATATACAACTTTCGTCCCGTCCCGGCAATGTCCCGGGACACATTTTCCGCACGCCCGCGATGGCGCTACCGGCGGCTCAGGTCGAACATGTCCCTGAGGGTGCCGTGGCCGGCAAACTGGTGGATCACGGCCAGGGCTACGTGGCCGGCCCAGTAGGACCAGACGAAGAAGGCGATGAAGGAGTGGGCCTCCATGACGGTATGGGCCGGGGCCGGGGGCGGGGCGGCTTCCGGGAGCAGGGCGAAGATCACCGCGCCGCTGACGGCCGCGCCGGTCACCGCCAGCAGGCCCAGCCCATGCACGAGCCCGGGGAGCCCGCCGCGCGGCCCGCCCTCCGGCAGGCGCCCGCGCAACAATGCGCGCAGCTCGGCGACGACTTCGGCCCGTGCGTCCCGGCTCAGTGGGAAGAGATGGCGGAGCGCCGCGCCGTCGGCGGCGAACAGACTCCAGCCCCAGTGCAGGAGGACGATCGCGAGGGCGGTCAAGCCGACGAATTCGTGGGCCTCGAAGAGCAGCGCCGGCAGCCCCGCCGGCGGCGGACCGTCGCCGGGGGCCTGCATGACCAGACTGAGGAGCAGCTGTAGCGTGACGGTTACGGCGAGGCCGCCATGCAGCCAACGGGTGCCCCGGTTCCAGGTCGATGCCGACATCGATTCCTCCCTACGTGTCCACCGTGCCCCCGCGCAGCGCGCGGCGGGCGCCCGGAAACTAGCAGAAAAACACCGGGTTGGAGTTTTTCCGCCGAGCGACTGCGGCGCAGGCCCGGGGAGACGCAACTCGCACGCGATTCGACGGTCATACACACTGACAGCCTGCGCCGAGAAGTCAAGCAAAGTCATCAAAATAGGACGGGGGCCCGGCTTTGCACTACAAATGCGGATCGCCTAAGCTCTTCTTGTGTAGTAGCCGCAACATCGCCCGCGGGCGGGTGCCGGCGGGGGGGGCGCGGCGGTCCGTGCGGCGGGCGGTATCTGTCTCCGGGGGTGGCGCATGCGTGAACAGACCCTGACCCCACCGATGTCGATGCGACGGATGCTGCGCCTGGCCCTGGCGTGGCTGGTCGCCGTCGCCGGCGCCCCCGCGGTGGCCCCCGCCGTGCCCGCCGATCCCCCGGGCGACACCCGGACCGAGGCCGCGGCCGGCGACCGGATGCGCAAGTTCGCGGTGCATCTCGAATCCAGTGCCGAGCGTGAGCGGACCGCGCTCGCGCGCGAGCTGCACGACGAGTTCGGCAGCGTCTTCACGGCGCTGAGTCTGAACTGCAATCAGGCGCTGCAAGACCTGCCGCCCGAGAGCGTGGCGGCCCGCGAGCGGCTGCTCGAGATGAACGGGCTGATCGGGCGGGCGATGGATTCGATGCAGCGGCTGCTCGCGGATCTTCGTCCCCAGGTGCTCGATGACCTGGGCCTGAACGCGGCGCTGGCCTCCGAGGTGCGCGCCTTCGGCGCGCGCACTGGTATCGAGTCCTCGCTCCGCGTCCCCGAAGACGAACCTGAACTGGCGCCGGAGCGGGCGCGGGCGCTGTTTCGCGTCGTCCAGGAGGCGCTGACGAACGTCGCGCGGCATGCGCAGGCCACGCGCGTGTCGGTGTCGCTGGAGCGGGCGGGGTCGGATCTGGTGCTGGAGGTGCGGGACGACGGGCGCGGGATTGCGCGCGATCGGATCACCGACCCGGGCTCCTACGGGATCCTGGGAATGCAGGAGCGGGTGGAGTTGCTCGGGGGGCGGTTCGACATCCAAGGGAGCCCGGGGCGAGGAACGCGGGTGCGGGCGGTGCTTCCGTCCGCGTGACGGACGGGGTCCGTTCGCCCGTAGAGGTTGGATCCAATGAGAGTGCTCGTCGTCGACGATCATCCCGTCGTGCGCCAGGGTCTGCGGCGCACGCTGGAGAGTGCCGATCACCACATCCAGTGCAGCGAGGCCGGGGACGCGGAAGAGTGCATCGCTCGGCTGAAGGCCGAGTCCTTCGACGTCGCCATTTTGGACGTCTCGCTGCCGGGGCGCAGCGGTGTGGAACTGTTGAAGCAGATCCATCGCCAATGGCCGAAGCTGCCGGTCCTCATCCTCACCATGTATCCGGAAGAGCAGTACGCCGTTCGCGTCCTCAAGGCCGGCGCGGCGGGATTCCTGAACAAGCGCGGTGCGGCCACCGAACTCGTCGAGGCCGTACGCAAGGTGGCGGCCGGGGGACGTTACCTCTCGCCGGCGGTGGCCGAGAGCATGGCCGCGGCGATGGCGCGGCCCGAGCGTCCCGCCCATGAACTGCTCTCCGACCGTGAATTCCAGATTCTGCGTCTGATCGCGGCGGGGTCCCGGGTCTCCGACATCGCCGCCAAGCTCGCGCTCAGCGTGAATACCGTCAGCACCTACCGGGTGCGGGTGCTGAGAAAACTCAACCTGCGCCACAACGGGGAATTGATGCACTACGCGGTGGAACACGGCATCTCCGGGCCTGAGTGATCGATCCGCCGTCGCGCACGCTGGCGTCCCGCGCCGCCGGGCGCGTATACTGACCGGCGGATCGGGAACCGCGGCGGCGAAAGGGGGAACAGTGCTTCCACGTGGAATTCTCCGGGGCGTCCTGCTCCTGACGGTCGGCGTGTCGGTGTTGTCCGCCGGGTGTTCCAGCGTGCCGATCGACCTGCGTCGGATCGCGATCCGCTCCGACCCCCCGGGTGCCGAGGTCCTGGCCAACGGCAAGAAGATCGGTGTCACGCCCATCACCATCGTGCCCGATCGGGATTTTCCGCCGGTGATGGATTGGAGCAACCTCGTCTACCAGGCGAAGGGTATCCTGACCCTGCGCAAGGCCGGGTGTAAGCCCTATTCGGAGCCGGTCAACGACTCGGTCCTGTCCAAGGACATCTCCGTACGCCTGGATTGCAGCGGTCCGGTCGCCGCGGCGCCGGCGCAGTCCGAACCGCCCGCGCCGCCCGTGCCGCAAGCGGCCGCACCGGTTTCCGCCCGTCCGGGGCCGCGCGCGGCGGCCCGTCCGGCGGTGCCGGCGCACCGTCTGTCGGTCGCGGCGCGCCTGCGCCGGTTGGAGAAGCTGCGCAAGGACGGGCTGATCACCGATCGCGAGTACCGGACGATCCGCGAACGCATCCTGAGCGGTCTGTAACCGGATTCTTCGGCCGCCGCCTGCGGCGCCGATCGCATTCAGCGGCGTTCCAGCAGATAGACGGTCTCGTGCAGCGCAGACAGCCCCGCCGCGCGGAAGCGCTCGTGTTCGGCGAGCACGTCGTTGCGCGCCAAGCGGTGCACGGCGAACGCCCCCTCGTAGAGTTCCCGCACCTCCTCCTCCGGGACGGAGAACGGCGGCCCGGCCATCTCGTGCTGGGGATATTCCAGGGTGAGGAGCAGGCCGCGCGCGGTGTCCGGCAGCAGCGCGGCGATGTGGCCGGCGTAGCGGATGCGCAGCGGCGGCGGCAGGGCGATCAGCGCGGCGCGGTCGTAGAACAGGCGCGCGCCGTCGAGGTCGCCCGCTGAGAGATCGAAGAAATCCCCGCACCAGATGCGCAAGGGGGGGTCCTCCCAGCACTCGAGGGCCCCGGCGCGCCGTCGCGTCGCGCGGCGGCCGTGCTCGGTGAAGAACGCCTCCACCGCGAGCGGGCTGGCCTCCACCCCGACCACGACGTGACCGCGGCCCGCCAGCCACGCCAAGTCCTCGCTCTTGCCGCAGAGCGGTACGAAGACCGGTTCCCCGGGGTGCGCGTCCAGTCGGCGATGAAACCTCACGAGCGCGGGGTTCTCGCGTTCGAGATGGAATCCGGTGCGTCCTTCCCGCCAGCGCTGTCTCCAGTCCTCCGGATCCATATCCACTCCCTCCGTCGTCAACCCGCGCGGTTCCCGGTTCGTGTCGCCCGTGCGCGGCGGATGCGCGTGCGCAACGCCAGCGCGATGCGCACCGTGAGCAAGGTGGCGACGAGCGCACCGGCCGCGATCCACTCCACGTTTCCAAACCGGTGCAGGGTCTTCTCCACCGCCGCCCCGAACAGATAGCCGAGCGTCGCGCCCGCGACCGCCCAGATCAACGCGCCGACCGCATTCAGGGCGACGAAGCGCCCGGTCGGGATACTGCCGGTGCCGAACGCGAACGGGATCACGATACGCAGGCCGAACAGGAAGCGGAAGCCCACGATCAGGCGCGTCTGGTGGCGGCGGATCAGCGCGTCGGCGCGGCGCGCCCGCTCGCGCCGCTCGGCGCTTCGGGCGAGCCACCGCGGGCCGTAGAAGCGCCCGGCGAAGAAATAGACCAGATCGCCCGCGAGCACACCGGCCCAGGCCGCCGCCACTACGCCGAAGAAGTTCATCAGGCCCAGGTGTACGACCACCCCGGCGAGCAACAGGACCGCCTCGCCCTCGACGAAGGTGCCCAGGAGCACCGCCGCGTAGCCGTAGGTCTCGATGAGGCGTTGCAGCGTGTCCGGGTCAGGCATCGCTCCGTTCCGTCGGCCGCCCGGTCCGCCGGGACGGGGCCGTCCGGTTGCGCGCACGCAACGCCCTCGGTATCTTCCCCCTGTCGCGCGGTGCGCGTTTCGTCTGCGGGGCGGGGCGATCCGGTCCGACCATGCGCTACTTTATCAAACGCTACCACCCGCCGGGTACGCCTCCCGGGACGCTGGCCGGACCGGCCCCGCCGGGTGCGGCCACGATCCGGGTGACCGTCTACGGCGAGGACGGGTTCTCCGAAGAGCAGGTGGCCGATCCCGCCGAGTGCGCGCGCTTTCTCGCCGCCACGCGGATCACCTGGACGCACGTCCAGGGGCCGGTCGATGCGGCCCTGCTGCAGCGCCTGCGCGAGGTCTTCAAGCTGCACCCCCTCGCCGTGGAGGATGTGCTCAACTCCGGACAGCGGCCGAAGCTTGAGAGCTACGACGATCACCTCTTCGCCGTGATGAGCCTGCCGGTGATGCGCGAGGACCAGCCCGTCACCGAGCAGGTCAGTCTGTTTCTGGGGCACGGCTTCGTCCTCAGCTTCCATCCCGGGGCCCAGGATCCGTTCGAGCCGGTGCGCAGGCGGCTGCGCGGTGGCACCGGGAGCATGCGCGGGCGCGGCGCCGACTACCTCGTCTACGCCCTCATGGACCTCACCGTCGACCAGGGCTTTCCCCTGCTCGAGGAGCTGGGGGAGCGGATCGAGGACCTCGAGGAGGAACTGCTGAGGAATCCGGCCCCGGAGACGCTGCGCGAGATCCATCGCCTCAAGCGCGAGCTGCTGTTCCTGCGCCGCATGCTGTGGCCGCAGCGCGAGGTGATCAACTCGATGCTGCGCGACGGCGACCACCTGATCCGGGAGGAGACGCGGCTGTATCTGCGCGACTGCTACGACCACACCATACAGATCATGGATCTGCTCGAGAGCTATCGGGACATGACCGCGGGGATGGTCGATGTCTACCTCTCGAGCGTGAGCAACCGCCTCAACGACGTCATGCGCGTGCTCACCATCATCGCGACGATCTTCATTCCGCTGACCTTCATCACCGGGATCTACGGGATGAACTTCGGCAACAACACCAAGAGTCCGTGGGCGATGCCGGAACTCAACTGGTATTACGGCTATCCCGCGATCCTCCTGGTCCTGTTGGCCGTCGCCCTTCTGCTGCTCCTGTTCTTCAAGCGCAAGGGCTGGCTGTAGCCTTTTCCTTCCCGCGGCGCGGCACGCGCGAGTCTCAGGGGCCCGCGCGGCGGCGTGTCAGGCCGACCAGCATCGCCGCGGCCGCGGCGGTCAGGAACGCCGAGATCGTGAAGGCACGGTCCATCCCCCACTGCTGCCAGACCGCGCCGAACCAGACCGCGCCGGGCAACGCCAGGAGCCCGACGATCATGTGATAGAGCCCGAAGGCGCTGCCCCTGGCCGCGGGATCGGCCTCGTCACCGATGAGCGCGCGTTCCGCGCCCTCGGTGCCGGCCGTCGCGGCGGCATAGGCGAGAAAAAGCACGATCACACCCGCCGTGTTCGTGGCCCACGGTACCGCAAACAGGACGAGGGCGCGCGCGCTCCATCCAGTCACCAGCACGGGGACGCGCCCGGTGCGATCGGACCAGCGGCCCATGGGCAGCGCGGTCAGGGCACGCACGGCATGCGCCAGGGCCCACAGCAGCGGGATCCAGAACAGGCCGATTCCGGCGTGGTCCAGCCACAGGATCAGGAAGGCGTCCGGTACGGAGACCAGTGCCAGCGCCCCGGCGGCGGCCACCAAGGCCCGCAGACGCGGTTGCAGCCGCGACCAGCGCAGCGGTGCGGGGGGACGGCGCGGCGCGGGCGCGCCCGCCCGCAGGCCGAACGCGAGGAGTCCGACCGCCATCGCGCCGGGGAGCGCCGAGACCAGGAACACCTCGCGCATCCCCATTCCCAGGGCGAGCAGCGCGCTGGCGAGGAGGGGGCCGATCATCGCGCCGCTGTGGTCCATGGTGCGGTGCAGTCCGAAGGCGCGGCCGCGCAGCGCGGTGGCGACCGAGGCGGAGAGGATCGCATCGCGCGGGGCGGTGCGCAGGCCCTTGCCCACGCGATCGCCGACGCGCAGGACGAGCGCGGCCTCCCAACTCGCGGCCAGACCGAGCAGCGGGCGCAGCAGGTTCGACACCGAGTAGCCCGCAACGGCGAGACGCTTGGCGCCGAAACCCGCGTCCCCCAGGCGCCCCGACCAGAGCTTGAGCAGGCTCACCGCCGCCTCGGACAGGCCCTCGATGAGTCCGATGGCGGCCGGTCCGGCCCCCAGGGTGGCGGACAGGAACACGGGCAGCAGCGGCATGATCATGTCGCTGGCGACGTCGTTGAGCAGGCTGACGGTGCCGAGCAGGACGACGGTATAGGGGACGGCCGGGCGCACCGTCAGTCCTGCGGCATGAGTTCGCCGTCCGGGCCGAGCGGCGGGTAGTCGACCCCGCGGGCGCGGCAGCGCGCGGCCAGCTCCGGATAGCCCCATTCGAACAGGGTGCGGGCGTAGACGCCCGGGGCCAGCCGGGGGCATTCGTAGAAGCCGGCCGCACGGCGCTGACGCTCGGCCTCGAAGAGGATCACCGCAGCCGCCACCGAGACGTTGAGGGAGGCGACCATCCCGTGCATCGGGACGACGACATGCCCGTCGGCCGCGGCGGCCGCGGCGGCGCTCACGCCGTACTTCTCCGCGCCCAGGACGAGCGCCGTCGGCCGCGTGTAGTCGACATCGCGGAAGTCGCGCGCGCGTGGTGAGAAGTGCGCCGCGAGGATGCGAAAGCCGCGCGTGCGCAGGTGAGCGACGGCCGCCTCCAGCGCGGCGTGCACGTGCAGGCGCACCCACTTCCCGCTGCCCGCGGAGGTGGCGTGGTGCGCCTGAAGATCGCTGCCGGCGGATACCGCATGCGCCTCCCACACACCCACGGCATCGCAGGTGCGCAGCACCGCGGACAGGTTGTGGGGTTTGTTGACGCGGTCGAGCAGGACCGACAGATCGGGCTGCCGCCGGTCGAGCACCTGGCGCAGTCGTCGATGGCGTTGAGGGGTCATGCGCTCGGGCCGGCAAGTGAATCCGGCGCCCGACGATAGGGCCCGGGGCCCCGGCCGTCAAGGCGGGCCGCGGGGTGCGGCATGGTGCCGGTCCCCGCCGCGGCGTATGCTGAAACGACGATGAGCGACACGATCGAGCCGCTCCCGGCCACCGCGTCCGACGCGGCCCCCGAGGCCTGGCTGGCCACGGTGAGCGCGGGGATGCCGGCGGAACAGGCCGACCTCGTGCGCCGCGCCCTGGCGCGGGCGCTGCCCGCGCACGCCGGTCAGCAACGCGCATCGGGCGAGCCCTATGTGCGCCATTCGATGGCGGTGGCAGAGATTCTGGCCGCGTTGCACATGGACGCGGAGACACTCGCCGCGGCGATCCTCCACGATGTCCTGGAGGACACCGCCATCACCTTCGCCGAACTCGAACGCGAGTTCGGGCCCGTCGTGGCCCGGCTCGTCGACGGCGTCACCAAGATGGGGTTGATCGACGAGGTGCGCGGCGCGGCCGCCACCGGCCGGCGCGACCGCGACCAGGCCGAGAGCCTGCGCAAGATGCTGCTCGCGATGGCCGACGACGTGCGCGTGGTCCTCATCAAACTCGCCGACCGCCTCCACAACATGCGCACCCTCGGTCATCTGCCGGCGGAGAAGCGCCGGCGCATCGCCGCCGAGACGCTGGAGATCTACGCGCCGCTCGCCAACCGGTTGGGCATCTGGCAGTTGAAGTGGGAGCTGGAGGACCTTGCGTTCCGGTATCTGAACCCGGATACCTATCGCGAGATCGCGCGGCTGCTCGACGAGAGCCGGGCGGACCGCGAGCGCTATATCGAACGTCAGGTCGCGCGCATCCGCACGGCGCTGGTCCAGGCCGGCATCCGCGCCGAGGTGCGCGGACGGCCCAAGCACATCTACAGCATCTGGCGCAAGATGCAGCGCAAGCGCGTCGAGTTCCATCAGGTGTTCGACGTGCGGGCGATCCGCGTGCTGGTCGATGAGGTCGCCGACTGCTACGCCGCGCTCGGCGTCGTCCACGGCCTCTGGCACCACATCCCGCGCGAGTTCGACGACTACATCGCCAACCCCAAGGAGAACCTCTATCGTTCCCTGCATACCGCCGTCGTCGGCCCCGGGGGGAAGGTCCTCGAAGTTCAGATCCGCACCCACGAGATGCACCGCCAGGCCGAACTCGGGGTCGCCGCGCACTGGACCTACAAGGAGGGGGTGGATTCCGACGCGGCGATGGCACGGCGCATCGCCTGGCTGCGCCAGCTCTTCGAGTGGAAGGAGGAAAACCCGGAGGCCGGGGACTTCATCGACCGGTTCAAGTCGGAGATCTTCGAGGACCGGGTCTACGTGCTGACCCCGCAGGGACGCGTGATTTCCATGTCCGTCGGCGCCACGCCGCTGGACTTCGCCTACCACGTCCACACCGACATCGGGCACCGCTGCCGCGGGGCGAAGGTCGACGGGCGCATCGTCCCGCTCACCTACGAGCTGCGCAGCGGGGAGCAGGTCGAGGTGCTGACCACGCGCCAGGGCGGACCGAGTCGCGACTGGCTCAACCCCCACCTGGGCTACCTGAAGACCTCGCGCGCGCGGGCCAAGGTCCGGCACTGGTTCAAGCAACAGGACCGCGACAAGAACATCGCCGCGGGGCGCGGTGTCGTCGATCGCGAGCTGCATCGCGTCGGGCTCTCCGGCGTCGGCCTGGAGCGGCTCGCCCGTCACCTCCACTATCCCGGAATCGACGACTTCCTGGCCGCGGTCGGGGCGGGGGACCTCAATCCCTCGCAGATCGCGGCGGCGGCTCAGGCGCTCGCGGCGCCCGCGCCTTCCCTTCCCGGACCGCCGCGGGCGGCGCCGGAGGTTCGGGAGACCGACGCGCGCGGTGCGGTGGTGATCGAGGGGGTCGGGGATCTTCTCACCCATATCGCACGCTGCTGCCGGCCGGTGCCGGGCGACGAGATCATCGGCTTCATCACGCGCGGGCGCGGCGTGACGGTCCATCGCCGCGACTGCCCCAACATCCTGCGGCTCCCGGACGACAAGCGCGAGCGGCTCATCGAGGTGGCATGGGGGGCGGGCGGGGGTGCGCGCTATCCGGTCGAGGTCGCGATCGACGCCTACGACCGCCCCGGGCTGCTGCGCGACATCACCACCATCCTCGCCGGAGAGGGCATCAATGTGCTCGCCGCCAACACCCTTACGGACCGGGCGGATCGTCGCGCCCGCATGACGCTGACCCTGGAGATCAGCGACATCGGTCAGTTGAGCCGCGCCTTGAACCGGATCGGCCAGTTACGCAATGTCCTCGAGGCACACCGGCGCGCATAGGCACGGTGCCGTGCGCGTCGCTTGCGCGGCCGGGCGCGGCATGTTCTGATGGGAGCGGCTTGGCGAAGGGTACGACGATGGAAAGCGCGCGTTTGCCCCGTCCGCGCAAGGGCCGCGGCGCCGTATCCAACCCGGCGCCGCGCTATGCGGCCACGCACAGCGAAGCCGTCGACGACGGTTGGGGCCCCGCGGACCCCGATCCGCCCCCGCTGACCACGTCCGTGGCCGTGGACGCCACGCGCAGCGTGCTCGCGCGCAACGATTCCCCGGACGTGCCGTTCGACCGCTCGGTCAATCCCTACCGCGGCTGCGAGCACGGCTGCGTCTATTGCTTCGCACGCCCCACCCACGCCTACCTCGGGCTCTCGCCGGGTCTCGATTTCGAGAGCCGTCTGCTGGTGAAGCCGGAGGCGGCGCAATTGCTGCGCGCGGCCCTGGGCAGGCCCGGTTATCGCTGCCGCCCGATCGCCCTTGGGACCAACACCGACCCCTATCAGCCCATCGAGCGCCGCTGGCAGATTACCCGCCGGCTTCTCGAGGTGCTGCGCGAGCACCGCCACCCGGTGGCCATCGTCACCAAGTCCGCGCGCATCGAACGCGATCTGGACCTGCTCGCGGACCTCGCCGCCGATGGCCTCGCCCAGGTCATGATCTCGGTCACCACGTTGGACCACACCCTCGCGCGGCGCCTGGAGCCGCGCGCGACGGCCCCGCGACGCCGCGTGGAGACGATCCGGCGCCTCGCGCGCGCGGGCGTGCCCGTGGGCGTGCTGGTGGCTCCCGTGATCCCGGTGCTGACCGATGCGGAGATCGAGTCGATCCTCGCCGCGTGCGCCGAGGCCGGGGCCGCCAGCGCCGGGCACGTGCTGCTGCGCCTGCCGGGCGAGGTGGCGGAGCTGTTCCGGCGCTGGCTCGAGCACCATGCGCCGCTGCAGGCGGGGCGCGTCCTGGCCCGTATCCGCGCCATGCGCGGCGGGCGGCTCAACGACCCGCGCTTCGGCACCCGCATGCGCGGCGAGGGCGAGTACGCGGCGTTGATCACGCGGCGTTTCGAACTCGCCGTGCGCCGCCTGGGGCTCGACCGGCCCTTGCCGCCGCTCGCCTGCGACCGCTTTCGGGTGCCCTCCGGGCCCGGCGACCAGCTCGCGCTGTTCTGAGCCGCCCGCGCCCCATCCGCGCTATCATAGGCGCAGGCAGCCGGCCTGCGACCGGCGGGAGACCCGACCCATGAGCGCGGAGCACGAGCGGATCGACCTGACGCGGGGCGACGCCTCCGCGCCGCTGCACACGCGCGTGTTCTATCTGTTGCGCGATCTCCAGCGCGGGCGCGCGCTCGAACTCGTGGTCGACGAGGACCCCGATCTGCTGCTCGAGGCGGTGAATTTCCAGCTCCGCCGCCGCCTGCGCTGGGAGGTGGCGGAGGCGGGGGCCGGGCGCTGGGTCGTGCGTGTGCGTCACCGTGACGACGGCCGCGCGGCGGGGCTGATGGACCTGATGGTGCGCGACCACGAGCGGCTGGACCGGCTGCTGGCGGGCGTCCTCGCGGAACTCAACGCCGGGCGCACGGGAGCGCCGCTGGCGGAGTTCGCGACCGCGCTGCGCCGCCACGTCGAGGTCGAGAACGAGATCCTCGCGCCGCACTTCGGTGCGCAGCCGCAGGGGCCGACGGCGGTGATGTTCGAGGACCACGAGCGCATCCTGGCCGAACTCGACCTCGTGCTCGAGAGCGCCACCGGGCCGGAGGCCGATCCGGTTCAGGCGGCGGCCTACGCGGCCATGCTCTCCGGCTCCATGGCCAAGCACGAGGGCCGCGAGGAACGGGAGCTGTTTCCGTACTGGGAGGAGCGCTTTCGACGCGACGGCGATTCCGGGCTCCTCGATCGCGTGCAGGCCGTGCTCGAAGGAAGGACCGGCCCGGGCGCGCCGGGGGACGGGGTCGCGTGACCGAGTTCGCGATCGGCTTTCCGCCGCAGTCCGGGGCGCCGTTGCGCGTTTCGGTGAGCGAGCACGACGAACTCGCCGAACACGAGCAGGTCTGGATCTGGGACCTGTATTACGCCAAGACCGCCCACGCGCTGGGCGATTCCGCCGAGGGTGCGGAGCTGCGCGAGACGCTCGACGGCTGGGCGGTACAGATGGCGAGCAAGGCGTTCCTCCCGATGTACAAGATCGAGCAGGCGGGACTGCACCGCCTGCATCCGGAACTCGAGCTGGTCACCGGCACGGACTTCGAGGGCGAGGTCTATCGCGTCCGGGTCGAGCGCCCGGAGGGCGAATGGCCCGTGATCCATACGTCCGAGCCCGACGCCCCCGACCCGCGCCGCCGGGCGCTGGCCGTCATCGCTCTGGCGCAGTACTTTTTTCTGAAGAACAAGCTGTTCCGACGCGAGGTCGCCCTACACGTGCTGGCGCTGCGCAAGTACTACCTCGACGGACGCCCGCCCACCGATCCCTACAGCATGGTCGAGGCGCCGCTGTTCGCGGTCAACAAGGCCCTGGAGTTCTTCGAGAGCCTGCAACGCGAGCGGGCGGGCGCGGGCGAGGGCGACGGGCGCCCCAACTGATCCCGGGCCCTTACGCGGCGGGCAGCGTCACCTCGACGGCCGCACCGCCGAGCGCGGAGGCGCCCAGTTCGAGCCGCCCGTCGTAGGCGCGGACGATGTCGGCGACCACCGCCAGCCCGATGCCCTGGCCGCCCACAGCGGAATCGGCCCGCTCCCCGCGCTGCAGCACCCGCGCGCGCGCCTCGGCGGCGATGCCGGGACCGTCGTCCTCGATGCGCAGGCGCAGTCCGGCGCGGCGGCCGGTCGCCGGCGGCAGCGCCTGCGCGCGGATCCGTACGCGTTGCCGGCACCACTTGAAGGCGTTGTCGGTGAGGTTCCCGAGCAGCTCCATGAGGTCGCCCTCGTCGCCGTAGAAGCACACGCCGTCGTCGACGTAGACGTCCCAGCTCACCCCCTTGTCGTGATAGACCTTGGCGAGTCCGCCGGCGACGCGCCGCGCGGCGCGCGCCACGTCGACCGGTGCCATCAGCGTGCTGCGCCCGGAGGCCGCGGCGCGCTGCAGTTGGTAGTCGATGATCTGGTTCATCCGCGCGGCCGCCTCGAGCGCACTCGCGCGCTGTTCCTCGGCCGAGGTCCCCGGGCCCGAAAGCGCACCGCGCAGCACGGCGAGCGGCGTCTTGAGGCTGTGGGCGAGGTCGGCGAGGGCGTCGCGATAGCGCGTCCGTTGGCGGCGCTCGCCGGCGATCAGGGAGTTGAGATTTTCGGTCAGCCCGCGCAGTTCGCGCGGGTAACGGCCCTCGAGGCGTTCGCGCCGGCCCGCCTCGATCGCCGCGAGGTCGCGGGTCACGCGTCGCAGCGGCGCCAGGCCCCAGTGCAGGATCGCGCCCTGGGCGGCGAGCAGCACGGCCGCGGCGGCCGCCAGCCAGCCCCACAGGCTGCGGCGGAAGCGCGCCACCTGCGCGCGGAAGCCGGCGAGGTCCTCGGCGACCGCGAAGGTGTAGTCGCGCGCGCCGTGCCGGCCCTCCCAGCTCACCCCGAATCCGAGGGCGAAGAGCGGCTCGCCCGCCGCGCTGCGGATGCGCAGGAAGCGCCATTGCCCGGGCGGCAACCGCGTCGGCAACGGGGCCGCGAGGCCGATCGCCGAGCGCGAGCGCCAGCGCATCGAACCGCGGTTGGCAGTGACCTCGGCGTAGAGTCCGGAGGCGGGGGTGGAGAAGCGCGCGTCGGGCAGGGTGGCGGGCAGCTCCAGCACGCCGTCGGGTCCGATGTCGGCGGCCGCGAGGAGCACGTAGACGTAGCCCTGCAGCCGGTCGCGCACCGCCGTCTGCGCGCTCGCCTGGAAGGCGCGGTCCAGGGCCAGACCGGTGAGGCCGAGAAACGCCGTGAGCACCAGGGTCGCCGCGACCAGCAGGCGCGCGTGGATCGAGGGCGTCACGGATCGGAGCGGGCCAGCGTGAGACGGTAGCCGCGTCCGCGCTGCGTCTCGATCGGGTGCAGGGTGTCGTCGGGATCCAGCTTGCGGCGCAGGCGGCGCACGAAGACCTCGATGACGTTGCTGTCGCGATCGAAATCCTCGTCGTAGAGGTGTTCGGTGAGTTCGGTCTTGGAGACGACGCGGCCGGCGTGCAGCATCAGGTACTCGAGGACGCGGTACTCGAACGCGGTGAGGGTGACGGGCCGAGCGCCGACGCGCACCTCGTGCGAGGCGGTGTCCAGCTCCAGGGGATCGCAGCGCAGCAGCGACCGGCTCCACCCGGCGGCGCGCCGCATCAGCGCCTTCAGTCGGGCGAGCAGCTCCTCCATCTCGAAGGGTTTGACGAGGTAGTCGTCGGCGCCGGCCTCCAGCCCCTCGACCTTGTCCTGCCAGCGCCCGCGCGCGGTGAGGATGAGGATCGGGAAGGTGCGCCCGGCGGCGCGCAGGCGGCGGATCACCTCCATGCCGCCGAGCCCGGGCAGGCCGAGGTCGACGATGCCCGCGTCGATCGGATACTCGCTGCCGAGGTACAGCCCCTCCTCGCCGTCGCCGCCGGCATCGACGGCATAGCCTTCGGCCTTGAGGCGTTCGACCAGAGGCTCGCGCAGCGCCGCCTCGTCTTCGATCACGAGGATGCGCATGGGCTCGCCCTGGCCGCTCCTCGGAGCAGGTGTCTCGGATCGCGGGAGATCATCGGCCGGCGGGGTCGGGCGCGACCCGCGCGCTCAGTAGTTGAGCAGCGCGCCGCTGCGCGCGTCGACCAGGACCACGCGGACGCGCCCGCCGGGCATCAGCACCTTGACCCGGTAGGCGGGCCGGCCGTCGACCTCGGCCGGTCCGGCGGAGAGCACGCGCCCGCCGGTGGCCCGGCGCACCTTGCGCACCGCCTGCTGCAGGCTGATCCCGGCGGCCGCCAGCTCGTAGCGCGCGCCCGGCGCGGGATCGGGCGGGGCGGCCGCGGTGGCCGCGGCGGCGGGTCCGGCGGCGAGCGCGGCGACGAGGAGGCTCGTCCACCACAGGGCCGCGAGTCGCTTCGGTCTGTTCATGGTCGCACGCCTCAATGCCCCGGGGTGTTCGCCGATCCCCGGGCGCCGCGCCCGCGTCCGGGTCACGGATCAGTCGATCGGCGTCACCGCGACCTGCACGCGGATGCGCTCGCCCGGGTCGCGCGCCATCCGGCTGGTGAACGTCTGCCCCCGATAGCGATAGGTCACCCGATAGCCGTCGATGCGCTGCTCGGTGCGGTGCACCTCCCGTACGCGGCAGCGCTCGACGGTATCCGTATAGGCGACCGGCCGGCGGCTGTCGCGATAGATGTCGCGCGCGACCGACGCGCCCAGCAGCGTCCCGGCGATCGCGCCGACGGTGCGCCCGTTGCCCTTGCCGACCTGATGCCCCAGGACCCCGCCCACGATGCCGCCGACGATGGTCGGCGTGGCCGAGGCCGGGCCCGGATCGTCGTACCGGGTGACCTGCTCGTTCCAGCATTCGCGCCGCGGGTAGGACACGTCCATCATCCGCACCAGCGGTTCCACGCGCACTACCTTAGCATATCCGTAGCGCACCGGGCCGTTGTCGCCGTAGTCGCCGGCGTGCGCCGGGAGCGCCTGGGCGCCGAGCAGCGCGGCGGCCGAGATCCCGAGGATGGCGATCGATGTCTTCATGGCCTTCTCCTGTCTGCGGTTCGCCGGGGGGTGCGCCGGGCGGGGTCGCTCCACGCACGGACATTCCCCGAGCCTTGGGCGACAGGATAGGGGGCGGCGCCTGAACCGGGCCTGAACGCGGCGCCCGGTGCGGAGATACGGCCTCTCAGGCGTGCGGGGCGGGGGCGAGCAGGCGGCGCACGACCCGCAGGAGGCGCCCGTCGGAGACGCGGTCGGCGTCGAGATAGATGCGGCGCAGGCGTCCTTGGGGGTCGACTACTGCGAGGGCGTCGTTGTGGGTCACGTCGTAGTCCGGATCCGCCCGCCGGGCGAGGGCGTTGGCCACCTCGGGCTGCGGGATCCAGGTGCCGGCGGCGCGCTGCGAGGCCTCGTCGCGCGCCTCCTCGGCGAGGCTCACCCGCTGGTAGTCGATGTGGAAGGCCCCGGTCACGATGCGGCGGATCTCCCGCGGGGGGCCCGTCAGGTACTCCCAGCGCCGGTCGCCCGGATCCCAGCCGTATTCCTTCAGGAACGCACGCATCTGCTTCGGGCCGGTCGCGCCCGGGTCGACGTTGAAGGCGACCATCTGAACCCGCGCCGTCAGCCCCGCGTCGCGGAGCGTGTGTGCGAAGCCGGCGAGGTGCTGGGCGATCAGCGGGCAGTAGCTCGTGCAGTAGGGATAGAGAAAAGTGACGATGCGCACCTTGCCGGCGAAGGCGCGTGAATCGACCGTGCGTCCGAGCTGATCGGTCAGCCGGTAGTGGGGGATGCGCCCGAGGACCGGGAGCGGGGGCGTGACGCGCATGCGGCCCAGGTGCCAACCCACCGCCCCCGCCCCGGCGAGTGCGGCGACGGCCAGGAGCGCGCCCAGGGCGCGGCGCGCGGCGGGGGTTCGGGGCTCGGTGGACGGGGCTGCGCCGGGCATGGGTTCTTGGCGATCTCGGGCGGGGGTGCCTACCTCACCCCGCTACCGTTAGGAAGCCGGTGCGGTGCGGAAGTTCCCGCGCTCTGCGCGGACACCAACCCCGCCCCCGCACGGCAAGGGCGGAGGTCGTCGCTTCCGTCGCCCGCCGCGGTCAGGCGATCGCCACCTCGAGGCCCGGCAGGTTCACCGCCAGCGGCGGGACATCGGAGAGCCGATATCCGACCTTGGGCGACAATTGCTCGGCGAGATAGCGCTCGACGCCGCTGCGGTAGGCCGGAGGCACCCGCGCCCAGGTGACGAACAGCTCGTAGCGCGCGTACTGCTGGACCGCCCGGTCGGTCCGATGGGCCGCCAGCCGTTCGCGGACGAGTCCCTGGCCGACGCACACGCAGTTGGGCGCGAGCCCTCCGTGCCAGATCACGTAGACCCCTTCCAGAGCGTCGAAATGAGGATCGTCCAGATCGACGGTATACAGCTCGCACCACGTATTGCCGTGGCACTGATTCCAAAGGAGCTTCATCGGCTCACCCTCCTGGTGGACTCCGACACAATATATTGGTATTGCTCCCGATGCGGCTCTCCCTCGTGAGGCGCAACCACAAGATTTAGTGATCGACGCCTTTCCAAAAATAGCCTACTGATCGCCACCTGTCCAGTGAAGGGGGGGCCCGATCAGGGGCGTTCGTGAGCCGCCTCGGCGGGGGTGTCGGGGAAGGCTGTCCCGGAAGCGCAGTCGGGTTCCGCGAGCACGGCGTACAGCAGTCCGAGCAGTACCCGGTTGTCGGCTTCGAGCGCGCGCAGATGCTCCTCGACGGCGCTCGTGCCCGCCGCGTGCGGTCCCGCGCTTGCCGCCGCCGCAGCCATCGCCGCGCGGGCATGCGCGTGCAGACGCTCGTGGAGTATGGTGATGGCGTCACGGACGGGCGCGCACGCCGAGTGGAGCCGTTCACGCCCGTCCGTCTCCAGCCAGCGACCAAGGAGACAACGCCTCTCCGCGCCGGGTTCGACGACGTCTTCCGGTGGCCGTTCGCCGCGACGCAGGGCCTCGATGAACCGGCGTACCCGGCCGGCGTGCCCTTCGAGCACCAGTCCGCGGGCCGGCTCGGGGAGAGCGCCGGTCATGACCGGCTCCGGTCCCGCCGCCGCGGGCATGCGGAAGGTGCGCACCCAGTCCGCGAACCGTTCGCCCTCCATCGGGCGCGCGATCCAGAAGCCCTGCAGGTAGCGGCAGCCGATGCGCGCCAGCAGTTGCGCGTGTGCCGCCGTCTCCACGCCCTCGGCGACCACGCGCAGACCCAGGATCTGCGCCGTGACCACCACCCCGGCGACGATGGCCAGGTCCTTGGTGTCGGTGGTGATGTCGCGTACGAAGTTGCGGTCGATCTTGAGTGTCGCCGCGGGCAGCCGTTGCAGGTAGTGCAGGGAGGCGTGGCCGGTGCCGAGGTCGTCCAGCGCCACCTCGATCCCCCGCGCCGCCAGTTGATGGATCACTTCGGCGGCGTGTTCGAGGTCGCTCAGCGGGGCCGACTCGCTGATCTCCACCACCAGCGCGGGCCTTGGGCCGGCGCCGTGCGCGGCGCCGGCCGCGGGCCACGCTTCGTCGACGTCGCGGAGGAACTCCGGGTCGAGCAGGTGCGCGGCGGCGATGTTGACGTGGATCGGCCGGCCCCAGCCCCCGGCCGCCCAGGCCGCGGCCTGCTCCGCCGCCGCGCGCAGTACGAATCGTCCCACCGGGCGTGCCAGGTGCGGATGGTCGAGTGCGGCATGGAAGGCCTCGGGGCCGACGAGTGCGCCCTCGGCCGTGTGCAGGCGCAACAGGGCCTCGACCGCGGCCACCTCCCCATCCGGGCCCACGATCGGCTGGTAGTACAGCCGCAGGCGCCCTTCGGCGAGCGCGCCCGCCAGGGTGTCGTGCATGCGTGCGTGGTTCTGAACGGCGGCGTCGAATTCGGTGCTGTAGAGCCGGTACTGGTTCTTGCCGGCGTGTTTGGCGGCGTACAGCGCTTCGTCGGCATGACGCAGCAGGCCCTCGGCCTCGGCGTCGTCAAGAGGGTAGATGGTCACGCCGAGGCTGGCGGAGACACTGACCCACTGCCCATCGCCTACCGGAACCGGTGTGCGCAGTGCCTTGAGCAGGCGCAGGCAGACCGCATCGAGTTCCGCCACGTCGCGCAGCTCGGGCAACAGCAGGCCGAATTCGTCGCCGCCCATGCGCGCCAGCGTGTCGCCGCCGCGCAGCAGCGTCTCGAGGCGCGCGCCGAGGGCGATGAGCAGTTCGTCCCCGGCCCCGTGGCCGTAGCGGTCGTTGACCTCCTTGAAACCGTCGAGATCGAGGATCCCCACGGCGAGCAGCCGGTCCAGGCGCCCGGAGCGCACGCGCTCGTGTGCCAGCCGATCGCCGAACAGCGCGCGGTTGGGCAGGCCCGTCAGCGGATCGCGCAGCGCGTGTTCCCGCAGCCGCAGCACCAGGCTGCCGAGGTGCGAGAAGCCCAGGAAGAAGGCCGCGCCTACGCGTTGAAAGTAGCCGGCCTCCGCACTGGCGAGCACACCGGTGCCGCGCAGGCCGCCGTGGCCGAAGGGGAACACCGCCACCTCGCGGGCGCGTCCGCGCAGCGGGGCGGTCCAGTGCGCGGCATGGGCGTCGTCGACGGCGAGGATCGCCGGCGCCTCGACCGCGACGGGCAGGCGTAACTCCGGAAGCGCGATTCCCGCGGCGCATTCCGGGCGCACCTCTGCGTGGGCGTCCTGTGTCTGCGCGGCGGCGACGGCGAAGGCGCCGAGTACGACGGGTTCGACCTCGCGCACCAGGCTCTCGCAGATGCGCGTCATCAGGGCCATGGGCGGGCTGCCCTCCGGCAGCGGATGGGCCATCACCTCCAGCAGCACGCGCACGACCGTGAGGCGTTCGGCGTCGGCCTCCCGGACTTGCGCCGCGTAGCCCTCGAGCTGCGCCATAAGGTCGCCGAGCAGCAAGCGCAGCAGGGCACCGCGCAGCGGTGCGCGCTCGGCCGGCGTCGCATGCGCGTCGACGACTCGATCCCAGTGACGCCAGTACACCAGATACGCCCCGGCGATCCAGGCCGGGTGTACCCCCAGGGTGTAATGGCGGCGGCCGAGGCCGCGCACGCGCACACACCAGTCCGCATCGAGACGGCTGGCGAGGAGCCGCCGGGCGTGTTCGGCTTGGGCCTGTATGAGCCTAGAAGCGTAGATTCACGCTGCCGTTTCTATGTAATCTGTTGTCCTGACGACACAATCTGCTGAGGAGGCGTTCACCCGATGGGTGAGGCGAAAAGACGGGCCCAAGCGGCGATGGCGGCGATCA